>Ga0137435_1000346_pt1 | contig 15718 bp, 10 predicted proteins | sample EasRivERMGT100_2_FD_104904 | JGI IMG/M metagenome (GOLD analysis project Ga0137435, IMG submission 104904) | Soil microbial communities from meander-bound floodplain in the East River, Colorado, USA - East River MetaG ERMGT100_2 | ecosystem: Environmental > Terrestrial > Soil > Floodplain ... | reverse complement strand
CCGAGATAGCCGTCCGTTCCGGCCACACTGAAGAACGCCGCGCGGGTCACACGCGCGTCGCCCGGCTTGAAGTCGAATCCGCGAACCCAGGTCTCGCGCGTCAGCCCGGTGTCGATGATGAACGTCTTGAAGGCGGGAGCACTGCCGGCTTCGACGATCGCGCCCGACGTCGGCGTCAGTACGAGATCGGGAGGTCCGAGCATCCAGTGTGCGCCGTGGTCGACGAATGCGGGCGCGTCGCCGTCGCCCTCCGGCACTCCGCCATCGACCCAGGAAATGAGGAATTCGAATTCGCGTGGGGTGAGGCCGATGTCGTTGGAGAACGCGCCGTACCCCCGCTGGGCCGGCCATGGCGGCATGCGGCGGGCGAGGGTCTCTTCCTTGATGGCCTCCGCCCACGGCCGCGCCTCCCCGTAAGTGACGAGCGGCATCGCGAGCTTCCCGTCGGCGTGGCACTGCAGGCACTTCCGCTGGAGGAGCGACGCGATCTCACGATTGAACAAGACCGTCGTGGTCGTCGGGTTGTGCGAGTACGCGGTACGCGGCCACAGCGTCCACGCGGCTGCGATACAAATCACCGAAGCAGCGACTGCCTGCTTCTTCACTTTCGCGCCGATTATCACACGTGCGGCGCCAGCGGGATCCATCTCGTCGGCCGGATGAACTATGGAAGCTGAACCAGGCGATTGATCCAAAGAATATTGTCCCAGCTCAGTAATCTCTCCGTTCCATCGAACAATTTCGCGTAGCTGCCCCCGCCGGCTTTGAATGAGAACTCCTTGACCCGGTCGGGCGGAGTCGTCGTGACGTTGCGCAGGATGTCCAGCACCTGCTCCTGCCTGGAGATCTGGTAAAAATTCGGATTCCTGGCTGAGTAGAACCTCGTGTCCGCGGGATTGGTCTTGTTTCCAACACCGCGCTCGAACTTGATATGCATCTCGAGGCGCTCACCTGAGGCGGCGGCTAAAACCCAATCCTGGGACTCGATGATCGGTCCGCTTCCACTGGACGCGGCTGAGCGCTGCATCGTGTGAGTCGTCGCCAGCAGGTAGTTGCCGAACGGCCCCGGCGCGTCCGCGGGATCCTCCGTGAGGCCGCCGATGACGAGCTGGACGTTCGTGCCTCCAGGCTCCTTCACTGGAGCAACGAGATAAACGAGACGGTTCGAGCCGGTCTTTCCGACCGGTTTCCCATCAGGCCCATGGATAGTCACGCGGTCGATGAACACGGCCCGCAGATTCGCATCCTTGGCCGGCCCTTGGACCGCCACGTTGAGTGCCCAGCCCGTAGGCAGAAAGGGGGCGAGAGCCGCATCGGGCACGTGGAGATCCAGTTGGAAACGCGCCTCGGCGCTGTACTCGAGGGGCGTCTGCGCGGCCACGAACCGGACGAACCCTGCCAGCACACCCGCAACGAGCAGCACCGGAACCACGGCACGAGGGGAGATTCTCGTCATTTGTGACCTCCAATTTCGTTGATAGGCGGTCTGAATCTTACTTCCGACTCACAGCTTCCCATCCCCCGCGGTTCATCGAGTTTCATCCCTCAGAAAATGTCGTCCCATTTCACGGGGCCCAGGTGTATAAGAGTCAACGGCAGGAGGAGCCGCGTATGACTTGGACGCGCTCGGTGCTGACGATCGCAATGCTGTGGGTGGTTGGCGGCGTTCTGTTCGCCGCGCAGGAGCCGCAGGCCAAGAACCCCGTCGAAGGCAACCCGGACGCGGTTCAGGCCGGGATGGGCCTGTTCCGCGGACGCTGTGCAGAATGCCATGGCATGGACGCGCGTGGTGTCCGCGGGCCCGACATCACGCAGGTGTGGGCATCGGGCCGGACCGACGCCGGTCTGTTCAAGACGGTCAAGGAGGGGGTGCCGGGCACCGAGATGCCGGCCAACCCGCGCGTCCTCGACTATGAAGCGTGGCAAATCCTCGCGTACCTGCGTACTCTGGCGGCTCCCGCCCCAACCGATCCGCCGCGCGGCGATGCCCGGAACGGCGAACGTATCTTTCGCGTGAACTGCGCGAGCTGTCATCGGGTGAACAACGCCGGCGGACACCTCGGCCCCGACTTGTCGCGCGTCGGCGCCGCCCGGTCGCGCGAAATCATGCAGCTTCGGATTCGCCGCGGCCTCGAAGAGTTCCGCGCAGGATTCGAGCCGGTGACGCTGACGCCGCAGACGGGACAGCCAATTCGTGGCGTGAAGAAGAACGAAGACCTCTTCTCGGTCCAGATCATGGACACACGCGAGCGGATTCAGGGCTATGAGAAGGACAAGATGAAGTCGGTTCAGAACGACACGAAGTCGGCCATGCCGATCTTCGGCCCCGATCGTCTGAGCGACAGCGACCTCGACGATCTCCTTCGTTATCTGCAGACGCTGCGCGGATTCGATCCGGCGGTTGTCCAATAGGAGTGTTATGCGCACCACGACCATCCGTCTCGTCCGGATTGCGTTATTGCTCCTCAGCGGTGCCGTGGCCGTAGCGGCACAGCAGGCGGCTCCGCCGCCACTCATCACGCTGCAGGAGATCTCCGAGGGGCTGCCGGCCGACGGCTCGCGCTGGCTGACGTTCGGTGGCAACTACAGCAACCAGCGGCACAGCCCGCTCACGCAGATCACGCCCGACAACGTGAATCGCCTGGTGCCGCAGTGGACGTTCCAGACGGGTACGCTCGGGAATTTCGAAACGACGTCACTCCTGCGTGACAACGTCCTCTACGTCACAGGACCGCAGAACGTGGCGTGGGCGCTCGACGCGCGCACAGGGCGTCAGATCTGGCGGTACCGCCGCGAGCTGCCCCCCAACCTGACGGCCTGCTGCGGTCTCGTCAATCGCGGGTTCGGCGTGCTGGGCGACAAGCTTTTCATGGTCACGCTCGACGCGCATCTGCTCGCGCTCGACATGAAGACCGGGGCCATTGCCTGGGACGTAACGATGCAGGAGTACACCAACGGCTACGCCTCGACGATTGCGCCGCTCGTCGTGAAGGACAAGGTCATCGTCGGCGTGGCCGGCGGCGAATTCGGGATCCGCGGGTTCATCGACGCGTACGACGCGCAGACGGGCAAGCGCGCCTGGCGCTTCTACACGATTCCGGGACCAGGCGAGCCGGGCCACAACACGTGGGCCGGCGATTCGTGGAAGATCGGAGGTGTGGGCGTCTGGGTCACAGGCGCTTACGATCCGGAGCAGAATCTGGTGTTCTACGGAACCGGGAATCCCGGTCCCGACTACCACAGCGCGAGCCGCGAAGGCGACAATCTGTACAGTACCTCGCTCGTGGCCCTCGACGCCGACACTGGAAAGATTCGCTGGCACTATCAGTTCACACCGCACGACCTGCACGACTGGGACGCGACGGAGGTTCCGGTCCTTGGCGAGATCACCGTTGCGGGCCAGCCGCGCAAAGTCGTGATGTTCGCGAACCGTAATGGCTTCTACTACACGCTCGACCGCACGACCGGCAAGCTGATCGTCGCGAAACCATTCGTGACCACAACATGGGCGAAAGAGGTTGATTTCGCCACCGGCCGGCCGATCCTTCTGCCGGGCCACGAGCCCGACGAGAAAGGTGAGGTCACCTGTCCCGACATCACCGGCGGCACGAACTTCTGGCCGCCCACCTTCGATCCGTCCACGCGGACGTTCTTCGTCAATGCCCGCGAAGTGTGCATGACGTTCTACGCGTGGAAACCCGACTACAAGGCGGGCGACCGGTTCACGGGCGGAGCCGGCCAGCGGGTATCGAGCGCCGAGTCACCGGCGTATGGCGCGCTTCGCGCGATCGATCCCGCGACGGGCGAGCGGAAGTGGGAGTTCCGTTATCTGACGCCCTCGACAGCCGGCCTGCTGACGACGGCATCGGGTCTGATCTTCAGCGGCGATGCCGAGGGCAACCTGCTGGCGCTCAACTCGCGCGATGGCAAGCTGCTGTGGCGGTATCAGATGGGTGCCGCCATGCACGGCACGTCCCCGACGACGTATATGCTCGACGGCCGCCAGCACGTGCTCGTGCCTGCGGGCACGACGCTCACGGCGTGGGCGCTCCCGCAATAGACACCGGTAGCCAGGGTGCGGCCTCCGGCAACATTAGCCGGAGGTCAGCTTGTTGTGAGTTACCACAATCACCGGGAGAACGAATATGGCAAAGCGATTTTGGCTGTCGTTGAGCCTCGCGACGCTGATGATGGCAGGATCACCCGTCGCCCAGGATGCACACAGCGTCTTGCAAACCGCCGCGACCGCGATGGGCGTGAGCAACATGAAATCGATCACGTACTCCGGAACCGGCTGGCAGGGCATGGTCGGGCAGAATGTCGCCCCGGACCAGGATTGGCCGCGAGTGGATCTGACCAGCTACACGCGGACGATTGATTTCGACACGATGTCCTCGAAGGAGGAATACGTCCGGGTACAAGGCAACAATCCGCCCCGCGGCGGTGGCGCCGGTTTTCCGTTCCTTACCGCACAGCGGGTCACCAATCTCGTCAGCGGCAACTACGCGTGGACGTTGAACGCGCAGGGACAACCCGTTCCGCAGCCGGCCGAGGCTGATCTGCGGCGGCTCGAAATCTTTCTCACGCCGTACGGGTTCCTCAAGGGCGCGATGGCGCCGGGCGCTAACCCGACGATGGTCACCCGCCGTGAGTATGGAGGCAGGGTGTCGGTGGTCTCGTTTGTCGCGTTCGGGAAGTACCGGGTCAACGGCACGATCAACGCTCAGAATCTGGTCCAGCGGGTGCAGACCTGGGTTCCCAATCCCGTCGTCGGCGATCTCTACTACGAGAACGTCTACACGAATTACCAGGATATGGGTGGCGTGAAGGTTCCCCGGTTTCATCAGCATCAGGATTACGACGATGGCGGGAACATGCCGAACGTCAGCGGCGGCGATCATGCGTTTGGTTTGGAAACCGTGTCCGACATTCGGTTGAACGTGGCGAACGCCGCACTCACGGTCCCAAGCGAAGTACGGAGCGCCACGATTGAGCCTGTCCGCGTGCAGTCACAAAAGCTGGGCGATGGTTTGTGGTTGATAGGAGGAGGCTCCCACAACAGCGTGGCCGTCGAGTTCCGCGACCATGTCGCCGTCATCGAGGCGCCCTTGAATGAAGAACGGTCGCTGGCCGTGATCGGCGAAGTGAACAGGCTCATTCCAAACAAGCCGATCCGATTCGTCGTGAATACGCATCATCACTGGGACCACCTGGGTGGAATCCGCACATTCGTCCACGAGGGCGCAGCCGTCATCACACACGAAGGAAACCGTGCCTACTATCAGGAAGTCTTACGGGCGCGGCCGTGGGTCTTGCAGCCGGACCGGTTTTCGCTACACCCGCCTGAGGAATGGTCCGAAGGCTACATCTTCGAGACCGCGCGCGAGAAATACGTCCTCGCCGATGACACGCGGACGGTCGAACTCTACAGCGTCGCCGGTCTCGCCCATGCTGCGGGTATGCTGATGGCGTACTTCCCGAAAGAGAAAATCGTCGTGCAGGCGGACCTCTACAATCCGCAGGCAGCCGCCCCCAACGCCAGCAACCGGACGTTTTACCAAAACCTCCAACGCTTGAAGCTGGATGTGACAACCATCGTGGGTATTCACGGAAATCCGGCTCCGATGTCGCAGTTCGTGCAGTTCGTGAGCAGGGCGCAGTGACCTACGGCAAGTCGGTGACGCCGAACAGTCGGGTGTCGAACCCACCTGCCTAAAACACCACCCGTAGCCGCGCGCCCGGAACAATTGCCGTGTCCGCCACCGGGCGATTCGGGCGAAGAATCTGCAGATCGCCGGTCAACTGGAGCCACGGCGTGAGATAAAGGTTGTAGAACACTTCGAGCTGGTGCTCGACCCGAAGACGCCCGCCGAGCGGCAGTAGATCGAGGTTGTCCTTCAACTCGTTGCTCAGGTCGGTGTACGCATACGCGATTCCGAACTCGTCTCGTTGTCGCTGCGCGAGCAGGCCGTTGCCGCCGACGCCGACGTCAAAGAACGTCGTGATCGGACTGGTGGCTTGATCCGCAAATGACAGTTGCCCGAAGAACCCCCAACCATCTCCTCCGGATCTCTCCACGATGTACTGCCGGAAGGTGTAATTGACCGACCATGAACCTGCCTGAGGTTCGACCGGGTTGATCGGAGGGCCCGGAATGATGACCTGCCTGATGGCATCAAACGGCGTGTACTTCTTGGTTGTGATGGCGCCGCCAACCGTATGTTTGGCGGTCTTGCCGAAGTAATTGGCCGGAAAGTTGATGGCCGGCGCGAACGTCACACCGTCCGCAAACAGGTCCGACAGCCCGGGATCGGTCGAGTGGTCGTTGGGATCAATGAGCGCGAAGGTAAAGAATGGTTCGCCTCCGCGGATGTAAGCCATGGATACGGCATTCGTAATCAGCGGAACCTGGCGCAACACCGTCAAAGGACCGATTTGGGCGATATTGAAGAATCCCTCGGTGCCGCCACCCGCAAAGAAGTCCTCGTCGATGAGATCGAGGAGGTTGTAACGGCCGAAGGAGACGGCGAACAGCTTGCCTTCCGTCAGATTGATCGGGAAGAGCTTCGTGACATTCACCGCGGTGACCGAGAACACGGTCCCGTCAGAGCCGGGGACGATGGCAGCAGTGTTTACGAAGCTGATCGTGCCAGTGCCCGTCAGCAAAGGTCCGCCGAAACGGGTCTCCGCCTTGATCTCCGCTGACCAATCGTTCCAACCCGCAAGCTTGCCAAGATCGACCGTGAGCTTGGCCTGCGCGGTGCCGTTGTACTCACTGCCGGTCTCGATCCCACCGGACGCGACGCCTTGATAAAACTGCGACAGTGAGCTCGCCAGTTCGACGCCGTTGTTCTTCCATTTCGTTCGTGTGCCGTTCCAATCGCCGGTCAGCTCTTCCTGATGGAAGAAGTCCGGGGCGGGCGGCTGTGCCGGTTTTGCGACCCCGGCTTGGGCTCCAGTGATTTCTGCGTTCCGCGTCACGGTGGTCGCAGGCGCGTCCCCCGATCCACGAACGGGCGGCGAGATCGGCTCCTGGCCGTAGATCACCGCTGTCTGCGCTAGGGCCGCCACACATACCATGCTCAGAAAAAACGCTCTCGGGCTGGTATTCATGGTGTGCTTGCTTCAACTGCTTCTTGCCCGCTCAGGCGCGCGACCCAGGTCGCTCGCGCCTGACCCAGGAGAGATGGTGTTTTGGGCGTCTAGCACTCCGCTACTGTTTCGCCATGGCCACGCGGAGGCGCTCCTCGGGCGTGATCAGGTGATTGTTATCGTCCGCCCCGCTCCCTGCGTCGAACTCGACCCAATTCACCTGTCCCGAGAATTCGCTCCCGCCATCGTGCCCGTAGTCGGTCGTCACGGGCGATCCGGCTTCGTGGCCCACGTCGCAGGACTCTTCTCCAAACGCGAACGGTTCGGTTTGCTCGATGCGGCCTTCACCGACCTTCTTGCCGTCGACAAAGAGCGAGACGGTACCGCCTTTGGCAATGCCGCCGCCGTCATACCCGAACTCCATGCGAACCTGATGTTGGCCCGGCGGGATGACGCTCGAACCCTCGACGTACGTCTGCTGCAGACCGAAGAAGCTGTAGCAGTACTTCGGCTTGCCATTCCTCGCGTACAGGCTCCAACCGCCGGTATTGCCCCCGACGGCGGCAATGACGCCTTCCGCGCCAGACTTCGGGACCTGAATCTCGGCAGTGACCGCGTGCGACTTGTTCGCCATGTTCACCATCGCCAGCGACGGGACCCGCGTCAGTCCACCAAAGACAATCTGACGATTCCCCGAGACCAGCTCCGGGCGTCCCGCGAGCTCGGAATCGCCTCGCTCGGCGAACCGGTCATCAAGGGGCAACACGTTGTACTTCACAGCTTCGATCAGCCAGAGCTGCTGCAGCTTGTGCAGCAAGTCAGGTTGCTCCTTCGACAGATCCCGCGCCTGTGACCAGTCTTTCGATGTGTCATACAGTTCCCAGACGTCGTCGTTGAAGGCGACGGTCTTGACTAGCCCCGTCTCCCAAGGCGTGCGGTGCTTGGTCACGGCCGTCCACCCTTTGTGGTAGATGCCCCGGTTACCGAACATCTCGAAGTACTGAGTTTCATGGCGGTCGGCGGCAGCCGCATCGTTGAACGAATACGCCATGCTGACGCCTTCGATCGGCCGCTGCAGGACGCCGTTGACCATCAACGGTTGCGGCAGGCCTGCCACTTCGAGAATGGTCGGCGCCACGTCGATCACGTGATGAAACTGTGGGCGCGATTCACCCTTGCCTTTGATTCCCTTCGGCCAATGCACGATGGTTCCGTTGCGTGTGCCGCCCCAGTGTGACGCCACCTGCTTCGTCCATTGATAGGGCGCGTCCATGGCATGGGCCCAGCCAACCGCGTAATGGTTGTAGGCTTGCGGGGAGCCGAATTGGGCGATGCGCGGTATCAGGCTTTCGGCAGTTTCCAGGTGCCCGAACCCGCCGAGCGTCACCATCTCGTTGAACGTGCCTTGCAGCGACCCTTCTGCGGACGCGCCGTTGTCGCCGATGATCAGATAGATCACGGTGTCGTCGAGGATGTCGAGGTCGGCCAGCGCGTCGATGACCCGGCCGACATGGTGATCGGTCTGCTCCATGAACCCGGCATAGACTTCCATCTGCCGAGCCAGCACCGGCTTCATCTTGGAATCGACCGCGTCCCAGGCCGGGATTTCCGGATGGCGCTTGGTCAGCTCGCAGTCTTTGGGAATGACGCCGAGCTTCTTCTGGCGCGCAAACGTTTCTTCGCGCACCTTGTCCCAGCCCTGGTCGAACTTCCCCTTGTATTTGTCGGCCCACTCCTTGGGCACGTGATGCGGTGCGTGCGTGGCGCCAGGCGCGTAGTAGACGAAGAACGGCTTGTCTGGCGTCAGCGCCTTCTGCTGCCGTACCCAATTGATGGCGTGGTCTGCTAGATCTTCGTTGAGCGTGTAGCCTTGTTCGGGCGTCTTCTTGGGCTCCACCCGCGTCGTGCCCTCGAACAGGTTCGGATAGTACTGGTGCGTTTCGCCGCCAATGAAGCCATAGAAATACTGGAAACCTCCGCCGCCAGTGGGCCAGTGATCGAATGGCCCGACCGCGCTGCTTTCCCACACGGGCACTTCGTGACACTTGCCGAACTGGGCGGTGGAATAGCCATTGAGTTTCAATGTCTCTGCCAGTGCGGCGCACGTGTTGGGCTTCATGGAGTTCTGTCCCGGAGCGGACGTCGCAAACTCCGTAATCGCACCCATGCCGACGGAGTGATGGTTCCGGCCGCTGAGCAGCGCGGCACGCGTCGGCGAACACAGCGCGGTCGTATGGAAGCGCGTGTACCTCAGCCCGTTGGCCGCCAGCTTCTCGAAGTTGGGCGTCTGACAAGGCCCGCCGAAGGCCGACGAGGAGCCGAAGCCCGCATCGTCGATCAGCACGACCAGAAGGTTTGGGGCGCCTTGCGGCGGACGGATTTGACGGATCGGGGGGTACTTCGTGTCCGGATCTCTCGCGTCAAACGTCGTGAGTGCGATTGGTGTCACATCCGGAATCGGCAGCACACTGCGCGGGACAGTGTCCTGCCCCGCATTAGCTTCGTTGCTGCCTTTCATAGGCTTTGCCGATGGTCTCCTGGCCATTGGATCTTTCTCCTCGGACATTGCTCGCCTTGTTCCCATGCGTGAGCGTGGGCGCCTTACTGCCGCGCCATCGCCAGCTGGAACCGCTCCTCCGCGCCTATCACGTGATCGACGTCCCTGGCCGCGGCATCGATGTCGATCTGCACCCACTTGATCGCCCCGCTGAACGCATTCCCACGTGGGCCGTAGTCAGGCGACACCGGCTCGCCGACGTCGCAGCCGATCTCCATCGTTTCGTCCATCGAGAAGAAGAAGGCATGCGTGCGCTCGACGCGGCCTTCGGCGGCCGCCTTGCCGTCGACATAGAGCGTCGCGGTGCCGCCCTTGCCGAGGCCGCCGCCGTCATACGTGAACTCCATCCGCACCTGGTGGGGGCCGGCCGGCAGCTTCTCGGTCGACGTCACGTCGAAGTGCCTGAGGCCGAGGAAGTTGTAGTGGTATCTCAGCCTTCCCTCATGCACGTAGAGGCTCCAGCCGCCAAAATTGCCCCCATGCGCCGCAATCACGCCAGTCGCGCCACCCTCTGGCACGTCGATGTCCGCGGTGACCGTGTGCGATTTGTTCTTGATGTTGATGACCGAGTTCTCGGAGATCCGGCGCATCCCGGGGAAGAACAGCTGGGTGTTGCCGCGCACGACTTGGGGGCGGCCTGAAATGTCCGGGTTCGTCCGCTCCGCCTTGCGATCGTCGAGCGGGAACACGTTGTACTTCGATGCCTCGAGGTCGAAGAGACGCTTCAGCTCGGCGACCTTCTCGGGCATCTGCTTCGCGAGATCGTGTGCCTGGGACCAGTCCTTCGTTGTGTCGTAGAGCTCCCAGACATCGTCCGCGAGTGACGGCTGCGCTCCGACGACCACCCAGGGCAGGTTCCCGTGCCGCGTGACCGCGCTCCAACCCTTGTGGTAGATGCCGCGGTTGCAGACCATCTCGAAGTACTGCGTCTCGTGCCGTTCCCCCGCCTTCGGATCGTCGAACGAGTACGCCATGCTGACGCCGTGCAGCGGCTCCTGCATCACCCCATTCACGAAGGTGGGCGCCGGCAGCATTGCCGCTTCCAGGATGGTCGGCGCGACGTCGATCACGTGATGGAACTGCGAGCGGATCTCGCCTTTGGCTTTGAAGCCGTTCGGCCAGTGGACGATGGTCCCGTTGCGCGTGCCGCCGAAATGCGACGCGACCTGCTTGGTCCACTGATACGGCGTGTCCATCGCGTGCGCCCAGCCGACGGCATAGTGGTTGTTCGCTTTCCGCGATCCGAGATCGTCGATGTGCTGGATCAACAGCTCCGGCGTGCTCAGGTCGGGCGCCTCGCCGGCCGTCTTGTCGTTGAATGCCCCGATCAACGAGCCTTCCGCTGACGCGCCGTTGTCGCCCACGATGTAGTAGATGAGCGTCTCGTCCAGGATTCCGAGGTCCGCGAGCGAGTCGATGATGCGGCCGACGTGGTGGTCCGCGTACTCCAGGAACGCGGCGTAGATCTCCATCTGCCGCACGAGCACTGGGCGGAGCCGCTCTTCCGTCTGTTCCCACGCGGGAATCTGTTCGGGCCGCTTCGTCAGCTCGCACTCAAGCGGAATGACGCCAAGCGCCTTCTGCCGTGCGAAGGTTTTCTCACGCACCCTGTCCCAACCCTGGTCGAATTTGCCCTTGTACTTCGCAATCCAGTCCTTGGGGACGTGGTGCGGCGCGTGGGTTGCGCCCGGGGCAAAGTACGTGAAAAACGGCTTGTCGGGCGCCATTGCCTTCTGCTGCCGGATCCAGCCGATCGCCTTGTCGGCCAGATCCGCCATCAGGTGATAGCCCTCGTCGGGCGTCCGCTCGGGTTCGACGGGCGTCGTCCCGTCGTAGAGCGCCGGGTAGTACTGATTGTTCTCACCGCCGATGAATCCGTAGAAGTGCTCGAAGCCGGAACCGGTCGGCCAGTGATGGAACGGGCCAATCGGTGTGGTCTCGAAGACCGGCACCTCGTGGCACTTCCCGAACTGCGCCGTCGAATAGCCGTTCAGTTTGAGAATCTCGGCCAGCGGTGCGCACGTGTTCGGGCGGAGCGAGTTGTAGCCGGGCGCCGACGTGGCGATCTCAGTGATACCGCCCATACCGACCGTGTGATGGTTGCGGCCCGAGAGCAAGGCCGCGCGCGTGGGCGAGCAGAGCGCGGTCGTGTGGAAGCGGGTGTACTTCAGGCCTGCTGCGGCGAGCCGTTCGGCCGTTGGGGTCTGGCACGGACCACCGAACGCGCTCGATGCGCCAAAGCCCACATCATCGAGCAGGATGATGAACACGTTGGGGGCGCCGGTCGGCGGACGCAAGGGGCGGATCGGCGGAAACTTCGTATCCGGATCCTTCGCGTCGTAGGTCGTCAGACTGACCGATTTGCTGTCCGGAATCGGCAGCACTTCACGCGGGAGGTCACCGAGGCTTGCCATCTCTTCCTCCGACTCTGGTGCGATGTCAGCGCTTCTCCTTGCGCATCGTGGTACCGGCCCCGCGATCACACCCTTCTACACGACATACCGCGGACGAACGCTGCGTCCTTGGGCGTTCGTACGGCCGGCGCAAGTGGCGTCTCAGCGGCTGCGGCTAACAGCCTGACGATCGCTCGCGCGCCGGGCTATGCGGATTCGGCAGAGAAGCGATTTCGTCAGCCTAGGAGCGACATGTGAAGCTTGTCCCTGACGGGCGCGACAACAGCGTCTCCAGAGGCAACGCGAACCAGATCGCCGGCAAGATGTTTCTCCGACGCGCCGAACTGATGGGCGACCTGAACACGGCCGTGGCTCCGCAAGCACACCCACACGACGATTCCGACCAGCTTGTGTCGGCGCCCTTATGGCCGAGGGACGCCGGCCGGTCCTGACATTGCACTTCCATTCAACGAGAACGAAGCACTCCGAGAAAAAGAAAAGAAAGGAGGAGTTATGACCGTTCGACATTCGTGTAGCGCAATCACGGCCGGGCTGTTGACATTCGGTGTGGCGGCGCTCGTTCAGACGAGCGGACGGGCCCAGAGCGTCAACGATCTGGGGCCAGATAGCAGCCCGATCACGCTCGTCGGCTGCCTTCAGCGCGAGACCGACTATCGTCACCAGGAAGGAACAGGTGGCGGGCGTCGCGGAATGAGCGACGAATACGTTCTCGTGAACACGACGATCGGCTCCGTGCCGAGCGTGACGGAGGGGACGTGCTCGACCACGAACACGGGCGCAGCGGTCGAACTCACGGGCGGCGGTGAGCGTCATATCGACGACTCGTTGGTCGGCCGTTGGGTCGAGGTTTCCGGAAAGCTCAAGCACGCCAGCCTCGAGGAAGTGATCGGCACGTCCGGTACCGTCATTCAGAGGCCAACCGGAGGCAGTCGGTTCGGTCACGATCTCAAACTTCGTGAAGTGAACGTCGAGTCTTTCAGCGCGGTGCCAGTCATCGTTCCACTCGCAGCCCGGGCTGAACCTGCACCGGCGATTGAGCCCGAACCGGCCCCACCGGCCCCACCGCAGGCCGTGCCTTACGCACCACCGCAAGAACAGCCGGCGGTCACGACAGCTCCGAAGCAGTTGCCGCACACGGCGGGTCCGCTCCCGCTGACCGGAACGATCGGTCTGATCTCGCTCGCGGGAGCTCTGGCTCTTCGCGCTTTCGGTCGTCGGCGAGTCCTGGGACATGGATAGGGGCCCAGGCGGCCATCACGACCGACCCGTGAACGGCAAACGTAAAGCGGGGAAGGTCGCAGGGCGGGTCAAATTCATTTCGTGAATTGGCCCGCCCTATTGCAACTGTGGGATTCACTATTTTGGGCGGCTCAATGGAACAGGTGATTCCTATTACGACGTCAGATCGCCGGGTCTGTGCCGAAAGTGCATAGCTCACCATTCCGGAAAACAGCAGAATGCGAGCGACTACTCGCAGCTCACGCTGAACGGTCGAGGCCGCAGCGTTAGTCAAGGGGTGGTCGGACGCGGTCTTGGAGGGGGCGGCGGACGTGCCCGGAGGAGGCCCAGGCAGCCATGTCGAGTGTGGGAGCCAGACTGCAGCAGGCACGAATCGAAGCAGGTATTTCGCTTGCGGAGCTTACGAAGCGAACAAAGATTCAGGTCTGGATGCTCGAGGCGATCGAACGAGATGATTTAGCGCGGCTGCCACCCGGCATCTTCGGCCGTGGCTTCCTGTCCGCGTTTGCGCGCGAAGTCGGCGTCGATCCGGAAGCCGTTCTGGCTGACTACGCCGCGTCCACACAGCCCGACCTGCAGGCGGTCCAGCTGGCCCAGGCAGTCCAGCGAGTTGAGCCGACGGCCCCTCCCACTGGTGTGGTCACACGACGCGGGCCCACGTCACCCGTCTTGTTCGCCACGGCGATCGGGTGTGCAGCGTTCAGCGCTCTAATCTGGTTCAATCTCCCCAGCCGCCACTCGGGAGTACCCGAGGCGAATGCCGTCACGATCGGCGGCCGCGATCAGGTGCGCGTGTCAACAGAGGTCGTGTCAACTACTGGCGCAGAACCGAAGCCGGGCGAAGCGCCCACGTCGGATTCACCCGCTGCGGCGCCGGCTGTCGTCGCCAAGCCCGCTGTCGTCGAGGACGATTCGGCACGGACCGACCGCCTCACGGTCGACATTGAGGCAGTGAAGAGCCTCTGGCTGGAAGCGGATGCCGATGGCCAGCGCCAGATCTACCGGCTGCTTAACCCCGGCGATCGGGAACATGTCCTGGCGCAGCGGGAGATCTCGCTGCGGGTGGGAGATGCATCCGCCCTCGCATTTTCGATCAACGGTGCGCCTGGCCGCACGTTGGGTGGCCCTGGGGAGATTCGCGACATCCGCATCACCCCTGACACCTACAGCACATTCCTCGACGCCACCCCGTCGGGCGATGTCCCCATCGGCAGATAGGGCTGCATTGTCCGACCAGCAGGCGCGCTGAAGTCATAAGAAGAGCTCGGCGTCATGCGACACCTGCGACACAGCTCCGGGTAAAGGAGGTCGCGGCGAAAACCCCGATATACTTCGCCGACTACTCGAAATGTCGATTGCGTCCGGTACACGCTTCGGCCCGTACGAAGCCCTATCGACGCCGGGCGGTCCGGCTCGGTCCGGCTTCCGCGGTCTGCGCGCGCTTGGCCTTCCGTTCGTCTTCACCTCGGGCCTCGTCGCGTTCGCGTTCCTCGATTCCGTGCGACAGAACCCGTCGCTGTTCCGAGCGTTTCTTGGCGCCGCGGCGGTACTGCTCGTGTGGAATGCCGTGCTCCTGGCATCGGCACTACGGACGGGCCGCACGCTGACGCTGGAGATCGTCGTGCGGAAGCAGCACTATCTCCAGGCGTGTGCGCAGGGCTCGGTCCTCCTGTATTGGGGCTGGTACTGGCGTCCTGTGTACGACTCGGCCTACCTCATTGCCGCCCAGTTGCTGTTCGCATACGCCTTCGACATCCTCCTCAGCTGGTCACGACGCGACACCTGCACATTGGGGTTCGGCCCGTTCCCCGTCATTTTCAGCATCAACCTGTTCCTCTCGTTCAAGCCGGACTGGTTCTACCTGCAGTTCCTCATGGTGGCGCTCGGTTTCGCCGCCAAAGAACTGCTCCGCTGGGACAAGGAGGGCCGGCGCGCCCACATCTTCAACCCCTCGTCGTTTCCACTCGCCGTGTTTTCGCTTGGCCTGATCGTCACGGGCCGGAGCGACCTCACGTGGGCCCAGGACATTGCGAGCACGCAGTTCTATCCGCCGCACATGTATTTGATGCTCTTTCTGATCGGCCTGCCGGGCCAGTACTTCTTCGGCGTGACCACGATGACGATCTCGGCGGTGGTGACGACCTACCTTTTCGGACTGCTGTACTACGCGGCAACGGGAATCTACTTCTTCTACGATTCGTATATCCCGATTGCGGTCTTCCTCGGCATGCACCTGCTGTTCACCGATCCGTCCACCTCGCCACGCACGGAGCTCGGGCGTGTGATCTTCGGCGCGCTCTACGGGCTCAGCACCATCGCTTTGTACGAGCTGCTCGGGAACGCTGGGATGCCGACCTTCTACGACAAGCTTCTGCAGGTTCCCATCTTGAACCTGTCGATCACGCTGATCGACCGT
>Ga0137435_1000344_pt1 | contig 15860 bp, 9 predicted proteins | sample EasRivERMGT100_2_FD_104904 | JGI IMG/M metagenome (GOLD analysis project Ga0137435, IMG submission 104904) | Soil microbial communities from meander-bound floodplain in the East River, Colorado, USA - East River MetaG ERMGT100_2 | ecosystem: Environmental > Terrestrial > Soil > Floodplain ... | reverse complement strand
GCCTAAAGGCGGACACTACCGACCATCATCGGTAGCGTTCGGCTTTAGCCGGACACTTGATAAGGAGAGAGTCCCGTGTGCGGTATTGCAGGCATCATTCGCTGGGACGGACGGCAGGTTCGCGAGGACGAGATCCGCGCCATGTGCGGCGTTATTGCGCATCGCGGCCCCGACGATGAGGGCGTGTACGTGGGCGACGGCGTCGCCATTGGCATGCGCCGCCTGAGCATCATCGACCTCGACAACGGCTTCCAGCCGATCTCCAACGAGGACGGCACCATCTGGATCGTGTTCAACGGCGAGATTTACAACTATCGTGAGTTGCGACGGGATCTCGAGAAGCATGGCCATGTGTTCCGCACCGCCAGCGACACGGAAACCATCGTTCACCTCTACGAGGATCTCGGTCCGCGATGTGTGGATCGGCTCCGTGGGATGTTCGCCTTCGCCATCTGGGATACGCGCAAGCGACAGGTCCTGCTGGCGCGCGATCGCCTGGGCATCAAGCCCCTGTACTACTGCGAACGCGACGGCGAGCTGCTCTTCTCGTCGGAGCTGAAGCCAATCCTCCAGATTCAGAACGTCGAGCGTACGCTCGACTGGGAATCGGTCGGCCACCTGTTCGCAACGCTGGCGACGCCTTCGACGCGCAGCATCGTGAAAGGCGTCTCCAAGCTGGAACCGGCGCGTATCGCGGTGGCAAGTCAGGGCCGCAGCATTCGCGTGGAGCGGTACTGGGACGTCGATTTCGAGCCCAATGAGCATGCGACGGAAGACGAGCTCGTCGAGCAGCTTCGCGAGCGCCTGGCGGAATCGGTCACGCTGCACCAGGTAAGCGACGTGCCGGTCGGGGCGTTTCTCAGCGGCGGACTCGATTCAAGCGCCATCGTCGCGATGATGTCACGTCCCGACGGTCGGCCACTGAAGACGTTCTCGATTGGTTTTGCCGAAGCGAGCCACGACGAGCTGCCGTACGCGCGCCAGGTCGCGGCGAAGTTCGGCACCGACCACTACGATCTGGTGCTTCGTCCCGATGTGGTCCAGATCGTCGAGGATCTCACGTGGTATCTCGACGAGCCATTCGGCGACACGTCGGCGATTCCCACCTACATGGTGTCGAAGCTGGCGGCCGAGCACGTGAAAGTCGTGCTGAGCGGCGACGGCGGCGACGAGCTGTTTGCCGGTTACGACAAGTACCTCGTCGAGGGGCGCGAACGGAGGCACGACCACCTGCCGGCAGCCATCCGGAAGACGGCCGGCACGATCGGCGCATTGATGCCGCACGGCATGCGCGGCAAGCGGTTCCTGCGGCATCTCGCGCTCGAGGGGCCGAAGCGATATCTCGATGCGTCGACGATGTTTCACGCCGACGAGATGACCAGCCTGTTTCAACCGGAGGCTCGCGCGCAGATTGCCGCGCACGACCCCTGGTCCGACGCGCTCTCGGATTGGCGCGAGCCTGGTGGCGACTGGCTTGCCGCAGCACAGTACAACGACATCAACCGCTACCTCCCCCTCGACATCCTGACGAAAGTCGATCGGATGACGATGGCGCACTCGATCGAAGCCCGGCCGCCGCTGCTCGATCACAAGCTGGTCGAGTTTGCGGCTACGGTCCCCGCCCGGTTCCGGCTCAAGGACGGGACGACGAAGTACATTTTCAAGAAGGCGATGCGCGGGATCCTTCCTGACTCGATCATCGACCGTCAGAAGCACGGTTTTGCGGTCCCGCTGGCTAAGTGGTTCCGAGGCGAGCTGGCCGGATTCTCACGCGACATCCTGTTGTCCGGCACCTGCCGCAACCGTGGGATCTTCAACATGAAAACGGTTGAGCGGCTGTTCGAGCTGAACGCACGAGGGCGCGAGCTCGATCTTCAACTGTGGACCATGCTCTCGTTCGAGTTGTGGTGCCGAAGGTTCCTGGATGGATCGACCGTTAGCGACGTCGCGCCACAGCGCGTGCGGCAGACGATGCGTCGGCTGTCGCCCGCCATCTTCGCAACGGCTGTGCGCTAGCCTGCGGTTCAGTCGGTAATTCTTTTCCCTTTCCTCCCACAGTGCTGCCGCACGCAATCCAAATGTGCCCCGCCGTCACCCATTCGTGACCGTAACTCTCTGGAATACGGCTATTTCGGCGGCATTGATATTGATCATCCATCACCCGCATGCGGATCCTCTGGGTGAAGATGGGTGGCCTCTGGCCGGCAACGACGGGCGGCCGCGTTCGGACTCTCAACACGATTTCCGAGCTGGCTCGGCGTCATCAGGTCACGGTCATCACCACGCATGGCCACGGCGATGACCCTGATGGTCTGAAGCAGCAACTCTCCCACTGCGAGCGCGTGATCTCGGTGCCGTATGCCGTACCCAAGCGCGGCAGTGCGGCGTTCGCGGCGGCCGTCGTCGGCTCGTGGTTCTCGCAGTCTCCCGTCGATCTCTGGAAGTGGCGTGTCGCTGACGTCCGTCGTCAGGTGCGTTCCGTGATTGCCGACGGCGGTATCGACCTGTGCGTCGCTGATTTTCTGTTCGCGGCTGCAAATGTGCCGATGGATGGCCCTGTGCCGGTCATCCTCTTCGAACACAACGTCGAGTACCTCATCTGGAAGCGACTCGCGGCGCTCGAGACCAGCCCCTGGAAGCGCGCTCTGTTTGAGATGGAATGGCGGAAAGTGCGCGCCTGCGAGGCCCAAGCGTGCCGCCAGGCCGACCTCACCGTGGCCGTTTCAGAGGACGACAAGGAGCTGCTGCAGGAACTCGGATCCGATATCCGTGCGACCGCCACCCCCACGGGCGTCAACACTGCCTACTTCAAGCCCGGCGCGTTTCCCGAAGTTCCGACCCGCCTGGTGTTCAGCGGATCGATGGACTGGCATCCCAACGAGGACGCCGTCTGCTACTTCGTCGAGAACGTGCTGCCGCGCATCCAGTCCGAGGTGCCCGGCGCGTCATTCACCATCGTCGGCCGCAACCCGGGCGCGCGCGTTCGTGATCTCGCTGGCAGACCCGGCGTCGAGGTCACAGGGACCGTCGACGATGTGCGTCCAGCGATCGGCGCAGCGAGCGTGTACGTCGTGCCGCTCCGAGCGGGCAGCGGCACACGCATCAAGATTTTCGAAGCGCTCGCCATGGGCAAAGCGGTGGTGTCGACCACCGTGGGCGCGGAAGGCCTCGCGCTCGAGTCGGGTCGCCACTTCCTGGCGGCAGACACCCCCCACGATTTCGCGCAGTCGGTGATCAGGCTGCTTCGCGACCCGGCCCGGCGGCAGGCCCTTGGAGACGCAGGCCGCGCACTCGTCGAAGCGAATTACTCCTGGGCGACGGTTGCGCGCCAGTTCGAAGAACGCTGTGAGGAGGTTGTTGCGGAGCATGCCTATGCAGGACGACACGCCGACTGTGGTGCTCATCTGTCACGAGCAGGATCGCCTCGACACCGAGGGGCTCGCGTCGTGGCTGGCGAGCACAATGCGATTGGCTGGTCTCATCATCATTCGTGATCCGCGGAACCGCCTCTGGCGCGCGGCCAGGCGCGAAATCCGTCGAGTGGGCTGGCTGCGATTCGTTGATGTCATCGCGTTTCGCGCCTTCGCGCGGCTTCGCCTCGCCCGCCGCGATGCGGCCTGGAAGGAATCCGAGCTGCAGCGGCTGCGGCAGCGCTATCCCGCCGATCTCGAGTCCGTGCCGAGCATCGTCGTGTCGTCGCCGAACTCGGACGAGTCGAGGACATTCATCGAGCGCCTTCGGCCCGACATCGCGATCGCGCGCTGCAAGGTCATTCTGAAGCGCGCGATCTTCGAAGTGCCTCGCGCGGGCACGTTCGTGATGCATCCGGGGATCTGTCCTGAGTACCGCAACGCGCACGGCTGCTTCTGGGCACTCGCAAGGCGCGATCTCCATCGAGTCGGAATGACGCTCCTGCGCGTCGATCCCGGCGTCGATACGGGCCCCATCTTTCTGCACGGCACGTACGACTTCGACGAGGTCGCGGAATCGCACTCGATCATCCAATACCGCGCGGTGTTCGAGAACCTCGATGCGATTGGTGCCGTTCTCACGTCCCTCTGCCGCGGGGAGCATGTCGAGCCGGTCAACACGGACGGCCGCGAATCAGCGGTATGGGGTCAGCCGCGCCTGACGACGTACCTGAGGTGGAAATGGCACGCGCGCCGGAGTCGACATGAAAATCGTGTCCCTGCTCTTTCATGACGTGTATGCGTCGGATCCCAGCGAGAGCGGGTTCCGGTCGCATGCCGCCGATCGTTACAAGCTGTCGATTCCGGCATTCGAGGCGCAGATCGACGGCCTGTCCGACGCAGGCATCGACGCACCGCTCCTGGCGGACGCGTTGGCCACGTCGAAATACAGCGACACCCGGATCCCGGATCCCGGATCCCGGACCCCGTCATTGATCACCTTTGACGATGGCGGCGAGTCGTACTACACGTCGGCGGCGGATCGCCTCGAAGCACTTGGCTGGCGTGGCCACTGCTTCGTGACGACCGATGTCATCGGTCAGCGTGGATTCCTCACCGCGGCGCAGATCCGCGAGCTCGACGCGCGCGGACACGTGATTGGAAGCCATTCCGCCACACACCCGGCTCGATTCAGCGCGCTAAGCGCCGCCGAGATGCGCCGCGAGTGGTCCGACAGCCGGGTCGCGCTCGAGGATCTGCTTGGCCGTGCCGTAACCGTCGCCTCGGTGCCGGGCGGTTATTTTTCGCCGGCCGTCGCGCACGCGGCAGCTGTCGCCGGACTGCGCGTGCTCTTCACCTCCGAACCGACGACAAAGGTGTCAGCCCACGAGGACTGCACCCTCATCGGCCGCTTCACGATTCGTCGCGGGCACGCACCTGACATGGCGAAGCGATTCGTCCTTGCCGCGCCATGGGCACGTTGCGGTGCGTGGGCGGGCTGGAACGCGAAAGCGATCGTGAAACCACTGCTCGGACCGTCGTACTCGCGTATCGCGGACCGGCTCCTCGCCACGAAGACATCGGCCAATCATGGTTAGGCTCGCAAAAGGATTTGTCATCGCGGGGACGGCTCTGCTGCTGACGGGCTCGCACGTGCCGTACGTGGCGTCCTCGGCACTGGCCACAGTCGGTGTGGCCCCCGAACGGACATCGGCACCAGAACTTCCCCGAACCAAGGTCGACATCCCCGAGCTCACGACGGAAGGGCGCACGATTCATGTACCGGCCGGTGGCAACCTGCAGAAGGCGCTGGACGAGGCGGAGAGCGGGGACCGCATCGAGCTTGACCCGCGGGCAACATACGAAGGCCCATTCCGGCTGAAGGCGAAGGAAGGCGACCGGTGGATCGTGATCACCTCTTCCGCCGTGCCACCGAAGCCGGGGCATCACATCCAGCCATCGGATGGCGCACAGATGCCGAAGCTCGTGTCCGCGGATCACTACGTCGTCATCGCGGAACCGGGCGCGCATCACTACCGACTGGTCGGTCTCGAGATCACCTCGAAGGCCGGCTCGTTCGTGACCACGATGGTCCAGTTCGGCGCGGATGAGACGTCCGCGGACGCCGTACCGCATCACCTGATCGTGGATCGCTGCTACGTGCACGGCGACGCCAAGACAGGAGGACGCCGCGGCGTTGCATTAAACGCACGTCACGCCGCGGTGGTGGATTCCTATCTCGCCGATTTCAAGGAGGTCGGTGCGGATTCGCAGGCGGTGTCGGGCTGGAACGGTCCAGGGCCGATCAGGATTGCGGGGAACTACCTCGAGGCAGCGGGCGAAAACATCATGTTCGGCGGGGCGGATCCGACAATTCCCAACCTCGTGCCCGCGGACATCGAGATCGTCCACAACCATCTCGCGAAACCGCTGCGCTGGAAGGCCGGTCATCCCACGTTCGAGGGCATCGAGTGGACGGTCAAGAACCTCTTCGAGCTGAAAAACGCGAGGCGCGTGCTCGTTGACGGAAATCTGTTCGAGCACAACTGGCCGCAGGCCCAGAACGGCTTCTCAATCCTTTTCACGGTGCGCAACCAGGACGGCGGCGCCCCGTGGTCGACGATCGAAGACGTCACTTTTTCGAACAATCTCGTCCGGCACGTCGCCGCGGGCATCAACATGCTCGGGCGCGACGACAACCACCCCAGCCAGCAGGCGCGCCGCATCGCAGTGCGCAACAACGTGTTCCTCGATATCGGAGGGACGTGGGGCAACGGGCGGCTGTTCCAGCTGCTCGACGGGACGAGCGACGTCACGTTCGATCACAACACCGCCTTCCAGACCGGCAGCATTCTGTTTGGCGGCGACCATGCGCCCCACACCGGATTCGTCTTCCAGAACAACATCGCGCAGCGGAATGAGTACGGCATTACAGGATCCGGCAAAGGCGAAGGCACCGAAACCCTCACACACTACTTTCCAGAGGCGGTCTTCCGTCGCAACGTCATCGTCGGCGGAAATGCGGGCCGATACCCGTCCGATAACTTCTACCCAGCATCAATTCAGGAGGCCGGCCTCGCCATCCCGCGCGAGGGTGACTTCCGCCTGACGCTCGTTCGACCGTACTCGCGGGCAGCGACCGACGGCCGCGATCCTGGAGCGGACCTCGACGTCATCGCCAAGGCGCTCGACGGGATCCCGGCTGCCGGACTGCGGCCGCGTACGACTGCCCACGCGGATGTGATGGGAACGATCGGGACGCTGCCGTGGTGGCCAGGCAGCCGCCTGGTCTTCTGGTTCTCGATCGTACTGCTCGGCTATGTGTACCTGGGTTATCCCGTGCTCGCGGCGCTGCGCGCGACTCTCATGGAGAAGCCGCGAAGACGGGCGCCGATCGAGCCGACGGTGTCGATCATCGTGATCGCGCACAACGAAGCTGACCGAATCGCCCCCCGGATCGAGAATCTGCTCGCCCTCGACTATCCGCGCGACCGGCTCGAAATCGTGATCGGCTCGGATGGATCGACCGACGATACGGTGCAGCGGGCTCGACGGTACGGGGATCGCGGGGTGATCGTACGGGCGTTCCGTGAGCACCGCGGCAAGCCGGCGATCGTCAATGCGCTCGTCCCGATCGTGCGCGGCGAGATTGTGATCTTTGCGGACGCTCGCCAGCGCTTCGATGCCGGGACCGTCCGCGCGCTCGTGGCCAACTTCGCCGACGCGCAGGTCGGCGCTGCCAGCGGCGAGCTCCTGTTAACAGCCGAAGGTGGCACAGCCGCCGCGGGACACGGGACCGCGTTCTACTGGCGCTATGAGAAGTTCATCCGATCGACTGAAGGGCGGGTCGACTCAACCATCGGTGCAACCGGCGCGATTTACGCCATCCGGCGCGAGCTCTTCGAGACGATTCCGGAGGACACGCTCCTCGACGACGTGCTGATTCCCCTGCGGATTGTCCGCCGCGGTTACCGTGTCGTGTTCGAGCCGGAAGCCCGGGCGCACGACACGGCGTCCGCTACCGCGCGGCAGGAGTTCGTCCGCAAGACACGCACGATCGCCGGCACGTTCCAGCTGCTGTCACGTGAGGCGTGGCTGCTCAACCCGGTCAGCAATCGACTCTGGTTCGAAACAATGTCGCACAAAGTGCTGCGTCTTGCGCTGCCGATGCTGCACGCAGCGTTCCTCGTATCCACCGCCGCGCTTGCCGATGCGGGATTGTACGGATTGATGCTCGCCGGGCAGGTGATGTTTTACGCCGCCGCGCTGATCGGGGCTACCCAACGGCAGACGCAGCGGCGATCGATTGTCTTTACGGCGCCCTGTGCAATGTGTCTCCTCATCTGGGCGACCATTGTCGGGTTCGTCCGCTTCATCACCCATCGTCAGCAGGTGACGTGGGAGCGCGTTCCCGCCCCGGCGAGACGCGACGTGGCGGCCTAGCGCTTTCTGACCGGCTTCGAGCCTGCCGGGCGCGCGACCGCATAGCGAGTGCCGGCAGGTGCGGTTGACGCCGCCGCGGACAGCTCCGCTGACGGTGCCGCGGGCAGCTCACCTGCGGCTGCCGCCCCGCTGCTGCCGATCGTCACGTTGCGGATCGATCCACTTGGATCGAAGAACACCGCGACAGCGCGTAGAGGCGACGTCGCTGCGCCGGCGCTCGTGTAGAAAACGCTGCCGTTTTTCGCGTACGTCACCGCACCGTTGTTGACGATCACGCTGAACGCATCGCCTGCGCGGAATCCAGTTTCGCTCTTGTAGACGCCGGACTCGCGCACTTCGGCGACACCGCCCTGCAGGCGGATCGCGAAATTGATACTACCAGGCGCAGTGCCGATCCCTCCCGAGCCCAGGCCCACGAAGCGGAGCGAGCTGGTGTCGTCGGTCGCAAACTGCAGCGTGCCACGGCCGCTGATCTGCTGCTGGGACACTGCGCTTGCGTCGGGACAGCCGCTGCACCCTCCGCTCTTCGTCAATGTTGCGCCGCTGGCGGTCACGTTGACCAGGCTCATCCAGGTCGCGCTGCCGGTTGAAGGCGTCGTTGGCGTTGTCGGAGCAGGCGTGATGGGCGCCGGTGTCGGCGCCGGCGTCACAGGAGCCGGTGCTGGCGTCGTCGGGGCGGGCGTGGTCGGCGCCGGCGACACGGGTGAGGGCGCTGGAGCACCAGGCGTCACGCCCAGCTTGTCTTGCGGAATCCGAACGATGAACGCATCGAGGCGGCTCGATCCGGCATTGCTCGTCCAGATGAAGTACTCACCCGTCACGTCGATGTTGCCCTTCGGATCCTTCCAGTAATCGTCGCTCCCGCCGCCCGACGCGTTCAGGTCGACCATGTTCGGCGCAACAACAAGGGTGCTCATCGATCCGTCGAGACGGAAACAGACAATCTCGTTCACCCGCGCCAGGTTCTTGCGGGTCGAACTGCTGACGCACGCCATCTGCCCAGTCGAGTCCCCCGGTTTCGCATTCCCGTGGGCGACGTGACCGAGGCCCGCCTCCCACGACGAGATCTCGTAAACGAGCCTGCCCTGTCCAGAGGCGTGAAGGTCCTGCCCGAGCTGCCACACACGAGTGGCGCCAGGCTTGGAATAGAAGTTGTCTTCCGCCACCATGTAGCCGTACCCGAGGTCCGAATGACCGGCCGCGCCGTCCCGGTCGAGGAAGATCGTTTCCGCTCCGGTCTGCAGGTCGATGATCCGGTTGTCCTCTCCGTCCTTGCCGTCGACGTTTTCCTTGACGACCAGGTAGCGTCCGCTCTTGTCGATCTGGCATTCGTCGAAGTCGCCCTTCGCCGCGACGTAGGTTGTCTTGCCAGTGCCCGCGTTGAACGCCACGCAACCGAGCATCGCGTAAGAACTGCTGTTGCGAACGGTTGCCGAGTGGACCTTGTCATCGTTGCTGGAGTGCATCTGCCAGATAATCCGGCCGCTCCCCAGGAGGGTCTCGACGTTATAGACCTCGCTCGTGGAGTGATTCATGACGTCGTACCGAAGCATGCGGGGGCCGTCGTTCATGTACACGGTGTTCGGCTGGCTCGCGCTGAAGTACCAGCCCTCGCCGGAGCTCCAGCTATACGGACTGTCGGCCGAGAACATCGGACCAAGATTCTTCGTCTCGCCGGTCTTCTTGTTGTAGCTGAAAAGCGTCGGGCCGCCGCCGCCCTTGCGGCGCTCGAGGCCAAGGAACACCAGCATCGTGTCGCTGCCGACGTGATTGTTGGTGTTGTTCCAGTACGAATAGCCCACCGACGAGACGCAATCCTGGCCGCCACAATCGCTGGCATTCGTCAGGCGAACGCCGGTGGTGGAATACGGCGAGGGAAATGTGAACGTCCCGCGTTGCGGCAGGAAGGTCTGTATCTGGCCGGCGGACAGCATCGGCCTGAGGCCGTTGCTGGTGGCCGAATCGATAAACCCCCCTGACGGTTGTGCCTGCGCCCAGGCGACGCTTTCAGTGGTCGAAATCGTAGCAAGAACAAACGCGAACCAACACAAGACTGAGATGATCCGACGGGTACCCACGAGCATGCTTCCTCCCCCGCAGCTCCGGTGTCCCGCCGCAGGCGCACTGCGGCCGTTCTCGCGACGCCACTGACATGGGAACTTGTGGGAACCCCAGGGACTTCGGCGAGTGGTCGACTCGTTCCCTCACCCGTCCGCGCGACGGCACACCGTGCGGCGAGCGACCACCCGAAAGTGGTTCGAGGGGAACGAGCTAACTAGTTGGGAATGCCGAAACTGCTGGTGGCCCTAAGGGCAAATGAAAGACCGTGCAGCTCTGCCAACCGCTCGATGAGAAATGCTCGGGAATTCGCGGATTTAGAAGCGAGCCGCAACTAAAACCACGAAAAAGCGTCAGCGAATTGGCGCTCCAAATTCAGAACTGTAAGTGGAGCGCAGCTACACCTTCATCCATTTCGCGGCGATCGCGATTGGAAGAACCCGATTTGATGGCGAAAACCAGCATCCCGGTGGCCCTCATCTCCGGGGCGCGGCGTATGCCTTGCACTGGAAGGGCTGCGGAATACCTCTGCCGTATGCAAGATTCAGTACCAGCCCCCCTGCGCGTCGCCATCGTCGTGGCGTCGTTGCGAATCCTGGGGGGCCAGGCGGTGCAGGCGCAGCGGATGCTCGATGGGTGGCAGGGCGACAACGCCGTGGAGGCGTGGCTGGTGCCGATCAACCCCGTCCCGCCCGCCCCTTTCGATCGACTCCTGCGGATCAAGTACGTCCGAACGCTCGTGACGCAGCTTTGGTACTGGCCTCTGCTCCTCCGCGACCTGCGGCGGGCGGACGTCGTCCATGCTTTCTCTGCGTCCTATTCCTCGTTTCTCCTCGCGCCCCTCCCCGCGATCATCGTCGCCAGGCTGCTCGGCAAGCCGGTCATCCTGAACTATCACAGCGGCGAAGCACCGGATCACCTACGCCGGTCGGCCATCGCCCGCCGAGCGATGCGGAATTGGGTGGATCTGAACGTCGTGCCGTCGCCGTTTCTGCGCGACGTGCTGGCATCGTTCGATATCGAGGCGCAGGTCGTGGCGAATACGATCGACCTGCGGCAGTTCACCTACCGGAGACGGGACCCGCTGCGCCCTCGGTTGATCTGCACGCGCAATTTCGAGCCGCTCTACAACGTGTCCTGTCTGCTGCGGTCCTTTGCACGCATCCAGGCGCGTCATCCGGATGCGAGCCTGATGCTGGTCGGGAGCGGCTCACAGGACGCAGCGTTGCGCGCGGAGGCGGCGCGGCTTCAGCTGCGCCACGTCACGTTCGCCGGACGCGTCTCGCCTTCGGAGATCGCGCGTTACTACTCCGACGGCGACATCTACGTCCAGACACCATCGATCGACAACATGCCGCTGTCGCTGCTCGAGGCGTCTGCGAGCGGACTGCCAGTGGTGTCCACACGGGTTGGCGGTGTGCCATCCATCTTGAGAGAGGGCCTCGACGGACTGCTTGCGCCCGACAACGACGACGCGGCAATTGCGGCGCACGTGCTGAAGCTGCTGGACGAGCCGGCGTACGCACGGCAGCTGGCCGCGGCCGCTCACGCCACGCTGTCGGCGTACGAGTGGCCTGTCGTCCGCGAGGGCTGGCTTCGTGCCTACCGCCAGGTGGCGGGGCACCACCGCGAGGTCGTTGACGCGCGCCCGGCCACCACTGCCCCGTCGAATCCAGCATGACCCTCGGCCGATTCAACCGTTTGACGCAGATCACGTTCGACGAATGCGCGTGGCGCGCACGCGTCGTCGCCCGCACGACCGCAGACCGGTTCCACGTCCGGCTTCACGCTCCGCGATGGGAACGCGAAGATCTTCAGTACGCGCTGGCGGCGTCCGTCATGGACACGGAGATGCGCAGTGCCATCGCACGAAAGGATTGGGACGGGGTGCATGACAGCCTCGCGCACCGTCTCCGACAACGCGAGGGGCGCTGCGCGCTCGATCCGGCGGCCGCACGCGACGTGCGCGACGCCGTGCTTTCGCGCTGGCCGTCTGCCGCCGAAGACGCCGCGGCACGAGCGGGCCGGATCCTCGACGGCCGCTACGACCTCCTCGGGTATCGCAGTCTGACATTCGCACTGGCACCATCGAACCATCGCACAGGCGTGTCCAGTGTCGACTGGCACCTCGATCCCGTGCACCGGCGCCGCGCGCCGCAGATGTGCTGGGCCGACGTGCCGTACCTCGACTCGTCCGTCGGTGACCACAAGATCATCTGGGAGCTGAATCGTCACCAGCACTGGCTGCAGCTCGGACGTGCATCGTGGCTGACCGGCCAATCGCGGTACGCGGTGGCAATCATCGAGCAACTCGGGCAGTGGCTTGCCGCGAATCCGCCACTCGTTGGTATGAACTGGGCCAGCATGCTGGAGATCGGCCTTCGCGCGATCTCGTGGACGTGGGCGATCCAGTTCCTTTTGGCGGATGTCGCTCGCGGACCCGAAGGGTCCGCGCCGCAGGAGCAGGACACCCCCTGGCTCGTGGACATGCTCGTCGCAATCGATCGTCAGCTTACGCACGTGGAGCAGCACCTCTCCTACTACTTCAGTCCCAATACACATCTCACGGGTGAAGCGCTGGCTCTCTATGTCGTGGGCCATGCGCTTCCGGAGCTCGCGGCAAGCGATCGATGGAGAGCAACGGGCCGACGGATCCTGCTGCAGGAAATCGATCGGCAGATCCTCGTGGACGGCGGCCACGCCGAGCGGTCCACGCACTATCAGCGCTACACGCTCGACTTCTATCTACTGGCGCTGCTCACGGCGCAACGAGGCGGCGATGTAGAGGCGGTCTCCCGGTTTGCCGACGCCGCGTCGCGGCTCGCGGAGTTCACGCGCACGATGGCCGATGATCGCGGACGGCTGCCGCTGATCGGCGACGATGACGGAGGCATGCTGTGGCCAATCATGGGCCGCGAGTGCCACGACGTAAGAGACTCGCTTGCAGTGGCGGCAGTGGTCCTCGAGCGTTCGGACCTGGCCCCATGGGGTGTGCCGGAGGAAGCGTTCTGGGTCGCCTCGCGCATGACGATCGAAAGGGCCCCGGCGATCGACCACGCACAGCCGGACCCGAGTGCCTGGCCATCCCGCACGCTCCCTGACACCGGCTACGTTGTCTCGCATGATGCGGCGGGTGGACATTCGGTGTTCGACGTGGGCGGGCACGGCTACATGAACGGCGGACATGCGCACGCCGATGCACTGTCACTGACGATCTCTCTGGCCCATCGTCCGTTGCTCGTCGATCCTGGAACATCGACGTACACGATGGACACACGGCTTCGCGACCGGATGCGTGGGACGGCGAATCACAACACGGTCACGGTTGATGGCCGGCCGCAGTCAACACCGGCGGGGCCGTTCCGGTGGGGTACGACCGCCAACGGACGACTGCACGCGTCCAGGCACAACGCCGGATTCGACTGGGCGGAAGCCTCACATGACGGGTACTCGCCCATCGAGCATCGACGGTCGATCGTCCGGGCTGATAGCGCCGGATGGCTGGTCGTAGATGAAATTGTCGCCGCCTTCGCCAAGGCTTCGGCGCCCAAGGCCGCCTCGGCCCAGGCTTCGGAAGACTTGCCCGCGGGCCGTCATTCCATGCCCGCGGGCCGTCATTCGGTTGCGACGCATTGGCACTTCGATCCGGCGTGGACGCTGAAAGCGGAGGCGCCTGGACGCCTCCGAGCGACTCATATCGAAGGTGACGAGGCGTGGCTGCTGAACGACGCGGGGGATCTGTTGCTGACGTATGGCGACGACGAGTCGGGTCTCGGATGGTTCGCGCCCGTCTACGGCACGCTCGTTCCCACGTGGACCGCACGCGTCACACACGAGGGTGTCGCGCCCTTCTCGATGCTGACGTGGATTGGCGCGGCGGCTGAGACGGCACACGGTGCGCCGTCGCTCGAACGCATTGCGGCTACGCCCGACCCGGCCGGTCGCGTGATCGCCGCGCGCATCGTCACCGGCAACCATTCCTCTATATTTCTGCTGCGTCCAGGGGAGCCATCCTCCCGCGAGAGCCGCGCGTGCGAGGTCGGCGAATATCAAACCAACGCCCGGATGCTTCATGTCCGGACGAACGGCGATTGCCTCCTCGCCCTCGATCTCGTTGACGGGAGTCACGCGATGGCGCTTCACGATGGCTGGATCAGCGTTGAGGCGGATGGACCCGTCGCCGATCTTCATGTCGCTCTCGCTGACGGCGTCCTCAATCTCTTTGCGTCGACGCCGCCTCGGCGGCTACGCATCCAAGGCCAACCCATCGCGCGAGTGCGAACCGTCTCACTCAATGGGCGTCCGGCTCCGGACCCCGCGGGCCTCACCGAAACTCTGCATATTCTCGGCGCTGACTGGGGCGCTCACCCGCTCTTCCACTCCGGTGCGCATTTTGCGTTGGAACTTCACGCGCCTAGCTGCGTGTGAAGAATTTTGCCTTTAGGGAGAGTTCAAGGTGATCAAATCGACGACGTTTCGACGTAATTGGGTAATGGCGGTGTTCCTCGGCGCCTTGGCGGTCGCAACGACCACCTGCGGCGGCGTCGAACCGTCACCGACTGCACCTTCGACGGCTACGCCGGCGCCGGCGCCGGCCCCGGCGCCAACACCGGCGCCTACCCCGACGCCGACGCCCACACCGACTCCAACCCCGACTCCGTCGCCGTCGAATGGCGGGGTACTGCAGGTCACAATCTCACCGAACCCGGTTCCGCACAGCAGTTCGCCGATCCCGAATTGCACGCTGCCGAATACGTGGACGTACGAACAGAACCTGGACAATGTTGGGACCTCGGAGATCATTCTGAGCGATCGGACCGATTTCTTCGACGGCGCGCTTTTCAGCCAGAGGAGCGGCCTTGGCATCGTGATTCCCGCGGGCTCCAAGCAGAAGCTGACCACGCGGTTCTGCAGCGCGAATGCGTTCGAGCATCACACCCGCACCGACTTCACCGGCACCGATGCGAAGAACAACCGCATCAACTTCACGGGGCCTGAAGTCACTTTGCGGGCGAAGTGACCTCGCCCACAGTTCACTGAGACGAAGACACGGAGACATTTGAGTCACCGTGTCTTCGTCTCCTTGTGGCAATTCATTTCCCAAAAATCTCCACATACCGCCAGTCCCACTTCTTTTCCACCCGTGCTGAGAAGAAACACTGGCATTCCAGGAGAAATTACTGGCATTTCGCTTGCTGAACAGACTCAGCGTGAGCCTCATTCGGTTCTGGAAATCTATCGATGGCGCGATGCGGGCGCCGGCAAACCACTCGAATACGCCGTGCTCGTGAAGGCTGCCTGACATGTGTGGAATTGCGGGAATTGTTGCGACGGATCGCGTGGCGCCGGAAGACGCGGCGCGTGCAGTCGCCATGCGCGATGTCATGAGCTACCGCGGTCCAGACGGCGCGGGCCTCCATGCTGATGCGCATGCCGTGCTCGCCCACCGCCGTCTCAGCATCATCGACCTGGCGGGCGGACATCAGCCGCTGTCCAACGAAACCGGTGCAATCTGGGTCACCTACAACGGAGAGATCTACAACCATCGCGACGTGCGCGCGCAGCTCGAAACTGCCGGTCATACCTATCGCACGCGGAGCGATACCGAGACGATTGTCCACGCGTACGAACAATGGGGCGACGAGTGTGTGCAACGCTTCCGCGGCATGTTTGCATTCGCCCTCTGGGATTCCGGCGCCCGTCGGCTGCTGCTCGTGCGGGATCGCCTCGGCGTCAAGCCGCTCTACTGGGCGCTCGCCGGTGATCGCCTGCTGTTCGCGTCCGAGATCAAGGGGATTCTCGCAAGCGGCCTCGTCGCGGCCCGACCGAATCACGCCGTGCTCTCGGAGGTGCTCGCCACACGTGGGACCGCCGGCGTCGAGACGCTGTTCGAGGGCATCTATAAACTCCTTCCCGGGCATCGGCTGATCTTCGAGAACGGACGCGTGC
>Ga0137435_1000343_pt1 | contig 15930 bp, 14 predicted proteins | sample EasRivERMGT100_2_FD_104904 | JGI IMG/M metagenome (GOLD analysis project Ga0137435, IMG submission 104904) | Soil microbial communities from meander-bound floodplain in the East River, Colorado, USA - East River MetaG ERMGT100_2 | ecosystem: Environmental > Terrestrial > Soil > Floodplain ... | reverse complement strand
TTGTGAGTCAGATGGTGATGAGGATAGGCTTGCAGATGGATCATGATATGGAAGTCGCAGAGAGGTTCTTCGCAATGCTGGCAAATGTAGGAATCCTGTCTCTTGCATCCGACCTTGACATAAGAGCAGACAAATGGATCTTCAGCAGGGTTTTCTTGGTCTTCATCCACGGTAAGATCAATGATCTTGCGCTTAAGTGGGTGAATAATTTCCATTTTGTGATGTCTCCCATTGCGAAAGATTTCTTCAGCAGATCCCATCTCAGGTTGTGATTGAGTTGTATCGTCAAAGATGATCATTGTGTTGGGATCATCTGTAGTGAGGTCGATGATCACTTGCTCAGGTTGACTCATTTTTGGCAGAATGATTTGAACAGCATGTATGGCGCGGATTTTTAGAGCATCAGATGTCCACACAGCTGGACCGACCTCAGGTTTGTCCACACAGCAGGCGCACTTTGAAGAGGGTCCCCCTCAGAAGTTGATCTGACCGCTCAAATGGGTTGCGATTCTGAGGCAAGTCATTTGTGTGAAAATGGAGGATGCTCAGCAGAGCCAGAGTACTTCAAGTGTTGGGAATCCAATTCTGGATGCGTTGACTAAGCATGGATTTGTGGTTGTGGACGATGTTTTTCCGATTGAAATGATGGAGGAGACACTGAAAGATTTTTTGAAATATGTGCAAGAGATTGCATTGGATTCAGGGATTGAGTTGGATTGGAAATCATTGATGCAGAAATTTCTGCCTATCTCAGGAGCGTTGCAGTATCCAGCTGAGATGTCACATCTTCGTTTGGTGGAGCGATTGCGAAATGATATGAATTTGTTGAATGTGTTCAGGAGGATTTATGGATTATGCAAGAATGAATCTATGGTGACATCGTATGAGAGGATCAATTATGAACCTTCACCGTTTGCGAGAGGAGGGAAATACAGAGATGTGGAGGGATCGTGGCATGTGTCTCAGAATGATGATGTTATGGGGTTTGATTGCGTGCGTGGATACGTGGATGTCATGGGAGCATGTGATTATTTGGAAGTGGTGAAGGAAACTCATAACTGTTTCGAATCTTTGAAATATGGTTTCAAGTCTTGGAATTGTAACACAAGATCGTTTTCGGATGAAGAGTTGGAGAGTGTGCTTCCTGGTTGGCAAAAACAGAGGACATTTGTGAAGTCGAGACCTGGATCGTTGGTTTTATGGGATTGTCGATTGCTGCATCGTTTCAGAAAGAATTTGGTGAAGTTGAGAGATCCGAGAGAGTGTGAAGCAAGAATGATCATTTACGTCACAGCTTGGCCAGCATCACGGTTGTCAGAGAAGAACAAGAGAGATAGGGAGGATTGTAAGAAACGTATGCGTGCTTGCAATCATTATCCTGATTGTCGGAAATTTTTGAGTGTGAATGTTCTTTATCGTAAGGTTGATCATGGATTGAAGCGTAAGATTGTATGGTATTGTATTGATCGAGAGACTGCACCCAAGAAGATGAAGTATGAAGATTTTGTGGAAGATTGGAAAGAGAAACATCCTGGTGAAGATTTCGAGCAGGTGAGTGATAACAATGCATTATTCACATCACCAAGGATTGCTTCTGTTGTTGAAGGATTGTTGGAGCTTGGTGATGGTGTGGATGGTTGTGCAGATGATGTTGAAGTGATTCCTACAGTGATATCTTTCAGTCAGGAACTGGTTAATCCTACAACTCCTGCAATGATGCGCTATGAACAATTTGGGACTACTCTTCCCCCTACACCTTATCCAAGATATCAACCGTTTGGAGGATCTCAGCAGTTGGCTCCTCCCACACCAAGATATGAAAAGTTTGGAGCTTCTCAGGAGGAGGTTGTATGGAGTTTACCAGTGACTACTTCTCACTCTCCTTCTTTTTCTCCAGTAATTTCTTCTCAAGAGTTTCTTTTGTGAAATAATAAAGACCAGGTAGTGGAGTTTGTTTCCAAGCGATTCGGATTGAATGTCCTAGAGGAGATGGATCGGGGATGTAGCGGTCTGGTTCATCTTGGAATAATTTGTAGTCTTCTTGAGGGTTGAGTTCTTCTGCCATCTTTTGAATGAATGATTTTGTGTGTTGCAAAAAGCATAAAAAGGCAGGCTGGGTTGCATTTTGTTCATTTGACGAAGAGTGATGTTGACATCGGCTTCAAGACGCCGGGATTGGAATTTGCGTTACACAAAACTAGGCTTCGCAGGAATACCACGTGTCTATAGTGCAGTCAATGTGCTGAAGGGACATTTCAATCGTGAGGAGATGAAGAAGAAGAAGAAGAAGGAGGATAAATTCGAGGATTTGCCAGAAGTCTGTATTTTGATTGTAATGGATTTCATGGGATTCCCTTTGAAATTGGAACAGTATCGAGTGCAGCTCATTATGACAAATATTATGAACCAACTTATGTGTCCGACTGGTGGCGAAGATAGAGGACCTGATCCTTGGAACTGGAAGTTGTATCCTGTGGAATGGAATACATTTCGTGCTAAGGCGGGAGGACCTTATTATAAATGTAATCCTGTTGTGATCAATTCTGAGATGTGTCAGATTACTGAGTTCGAGGGTGTATATGAGAGACCCAATAGTTTTCCTTTTGGTAATCGTTTGTTGGTTGCAAAACCATGGGATACGCTTATGAAAGAGGTTGATAATTATTGGGATTATTATCCAGAATCTCGCCATTTCTTGATCTACAAAGTGAAGGATAACATTTCGACTCCAAAAATGATGGTTGAACTATCATCTCGTTATCTTCGATTCTATGGTGCTGCGTTACTAACTGGCTATGTATATGCAATGCAATGTTTTGCACTGTCGCATGGATATACACATTTGAGATCAGGTTTTCCTCAAAGACGTTTGACACAAAGAAGTGATAAGATGGAATTATATCGCCGTGAATTTTCAGTCAGTTGGGATTGTGATCGGAATTTCTTGTGTAGATACTTCCCTCATGAATTGGATGAGATGAGTCCTGTGGAAACACATTTTGGTGGAACTGCTATGGATGGATTGATTGCTCAGAATATTCATCGAGAGTGTTCCAAAAGAACTGCGTTATCTCTTGGGGCGAATCATTGTCATACTTTGATTCGTTTGGAAGTTCAATGGTTGCATCAAGGATATAGAACCTTTATGTTTGAGATTCCTTCTATTGAGACCATTATTGGGATTCAAGGACATACTGCACTCTGCAAGACATTCGCAGGAGAATATATCAAGATGCCTATTCGCGCATTTTTTGTGGCAGATCTATTTGTGATTGTGGGTAACAAGATGATTGTGAAGGATGCGTATAACAAGCGATTGCCGAAGTTGATTGCGGATGTGTATCCAAATCAGAGATTACCTTCTTCCGGATTGATTTTGAATTTGGATCATTTTATTCCAATGTTTAAGGCACCCTTTTAAATAAAACGATGAAACGGTTTTTGAACGGAAACTGGATCTATTTAAGCGATGTATGTTTTCATTTGACCTATAATGCTGATGGAGATTGAGTGGGGAGAATCTGTCTTTAGACCTGAGAATGGTCTTTCAACAGTGAGTGTAGAAGTGAATGATGTGGGGAATCATGTTATGACTGATATTAGCACGGTGGAAGATTTTCCAACTGTCTTTCGTGATATCTTGAGAGATTTGTTGGGTGAAGCTATTGAGATATTAGGATTGAATGAACATGATAGGCTTGGATTGGTGATTCATGGTTTTACTCAGGATGGTGTGCCTCAGACAATTGGTATTCGGATGCAATCTGTTTCTGTTATAAGTGCTGAGACTGTTATGGAACAAATAGCGGATAAAATGAATTCATCCATGTCTTTGCAATTTAGGATGAGGATAAAATTTTCAGGAATTCAAGCTGTGGTCAACCAAGTTGGAGGAGACATGCATAATATTTTGGACACTCTGAGTGAATCGAAAAAGTGCATTGTTCAAATTCATCCAAAGAATGACAAATTCAAACAAGAGAAAGAATGTTTGTATCAATTTGTGATTTTAGGATTAGCGTTTTTGAGGATGAAAGGGAAATATGAGTTTACAGCTTCTCAGACAGCAAAGTTGTTGGATATTGGGATTGATGTAAAGAGTTATGGGAAGTGCACAAAAGGTGGAGGGAGATTTTACAATCGACATGAATTTGCATCCAAGCTGAAGATGATTTTTTCTTGTGAAGACTCAAATGAGTGTTTGGAATTTTTTCAAGATTATTTTGGTGTTGAGTTTGTGATTTATGATGTATGCAGTAGGTTTCGCGTATGTTATCCACCACTGAATCGACTTCCTCGGGAGTCAACAGGCAATGAAATTTTTGGAGTATTGGAAAGGCAGAAATTGAGTCATATTGATTTTTGTGTGAATCCGCATGCTTTGGCTTCTTATGGTTGTGGTCGTGTGTGTGAGAATTGTTATGAGCTTTACACACGATCTCGAACATGTGGCAATAAGTTGTGTCGATCTTCAACAGTTATTAATTGTAGAAAGTGTCACACCTGTGTAGGAAATTGTGGCACATGTTTTACTCGTTCGTGTGGGAAATTTTTGCAAGAGGGTGAGGAGAAGACGTTGCCTTTTGAGCGAAAGAAATCTTGTGTGGGATGTCACTCTGAATTTTATTCAGCGCTTTGTGAGGAATATCATCAAAGCGTCTGTCAAGAGCTAAAATCTGTGAAATGTGCTTTTTGTGGAAATATGCTTCACAGAGGTCTGCAGTGTAATGAGATTCGATGTTTGCAATGTTCAGAGAAAAGAGATCGTAATGATGGGAATCATGTTTGTTATATGAAGCGTGACAAATTGAAAAAACCGGGGTTCAACTATTGGACCTATGATTTTGAGTGTTGCTTGGATGAAAGGAATCATCATCAGATCTATTTAGCAACTGTTTGGCCTATCTATCCTGTTGAGATGAGTTTAGAGATGAAGAGATATTCTTTCGAATTGATGAATGGTTATCCTCAACAGCCTGTTTTTATTTTCTGGGGTTTGGAAGGTGTGAAAGAATTGTTTCAATTTTTCACAGAAGGATTTTTAAAAGGAGCAACATTGTTTGCACATAACGCAGGTCGTTATGATGCAATATTTGTGGAGAAATATATGAATGAGATGCATGGATATTTACCTGTCAAATTGCAACGAGGAACGCGAATTATGCAGATGTATTTTGAAGAGAATGACTTGACATTTAAAGATTCGTTGTGTTTTATCCAATCTACATTGCGTGCAATGCCAGCAAATTATGGTATTGAGGAGTTGAGGAAAGGCTTTTTTCCACATCGCTTGATGACTGTAGATTATCTTCGTTATGCAGAGCAAGTTGATTTTAAAGTTCCGAAACCACCTCGAGAGATATGGCAACATGATGTGGCTTTGACGAGAGAAGGTGAACGTGAAGATCGGGAGATGGATGTATTTTTGGATGAGTTCTATACAGAAGCTAATGGTTTATGGGATTTGAAGAAGGATGCGATTGAGTATTGCATATCAGATACAGTGTTGTTGGGTCAGGTGTTAAGAGTCTTTCGTGAGCGGTGTATTTGTCTTGCTCAACAAATACCTGGTGATGTGAAGAATGAATTTGATGTGTTACAATATGTGACTTTGCCGAGTGCTGTGATGAATTTGTTTATGAGCAAATCACTTCCTGAGAAAACAATTACTGTGATTGATCGATATTCTGCATTAATGCGGAAAGAAGCTGTGGAATGGGTGGTCTATGAATTACGGGATTCTTTAGAAAGATTGACAGAGCTGGAATATTTTCCATCTGAGTGGGATGGCTTAGTGTCGATCATATCTGGGAATACGTTTTATTGCTTTCTACCTTGTTATGATTATGGCTGTCCTAAATGTTATCCTTCAAACCATAGAAATTTGCGGGTGAATGTATCCTTTTATAGATGTTTTCAAAGATATACCAAATTGAATGCAGATTTCTTGCATTTTGTATGGGTAAATGGTTATCGTGCTGTTCAAATGTGGGAACATGATTGGGATCGATTAAAGAGATTGAAAGAGTATAAAGCATGGGTTCTTGATACACGAAATGCTGTGGAAGATTTTATTCCTTTAGATCCACGAGAAAGTTATAAAGGTGGGGTATCAGAAATGTTTAAGATTTATTACCCACATGCTTTTTCAATGGCGGATTTTGTGAGTCAATATCCAACAACGATGTTAGGGTTTTCGTTTTCACCTACAACAGCAGATAAAATTTTATGGGAGATGCCTGTCGGTAGATGTGAGCGAATTATGTTTCCTCCAATATCAAGGTTTATGGAGTCTACTCGATTGGGTATTATCAAGTGTCGGATATTGGCGCCTGATAATTTGTATGCACCTTTTTTAGGATTTCGGGTGGATTCTTTGTTGAATGCGTCATATGAAGTCATCTATGGATTGTGTCGTGTTTGTATGATGACACGGAATGATTCTCCATGTGTTCACTCAAGTTCAGAACGATCGTTTACTGGCGTTTGGACATTGAATGAAATTCGATATGCGTTGTCTATTGGTTATCAAGTTTTACATATCACGGAAATGTGGGAATATGAATCTAGATCAAACGCAATTTTCAAGGATTTTATTGTTCCATTTGTGAAGACAAAAATCATATCAAAGGCTGAAGGTCTTGTGGAAAATGGAGAATTTACAGAGCAAGGAAGAGCAGTATTTGAATATCTGAAAGAGATGGGAGTAATAGTCAACCCATCAGATTTTAAAAACGCGCCTATTGATCGATTGGTGGCAAAATTGATTATGAATTGTCTTTATGGAAAATTTGGGCAGAGAGCATTGTGGCCTTCATCGGTTAGCTTTTCTGGATCTCCAGAAGATGTGTTAAGGTGTCATATTTTTCTTCAAGATTCTCAGATTGTTATCGAGTCGTTTGATTTGATTAAGAGGAAATATGATGGAGGTGAAGATGTTGTGGTGATTATGTCTTACATGAAGAACTACCCTTCTTCAAAAGGAGATGTGAAGAAAAATGATATTATTGCTGCTTATATCACTGCTTTTGGACGTGAAATGTTGAACCGTGCAATTCAATCTGTTGGAGAAGATATAGTGTATTGTGATACAGATTCTATTCTACATAGAAAATTAGACTCTTTACCTTATCAGGTAGGCTTTCGATTTGGTGATTTGGAGTTGGAGTTACCAGAAGCGCCACTGTGGGTGGCGAATGGAAGGAAAAGTTATTTGTATCAAGATCTGAAAGGGAATAACGTATGCAAACAAAAAGGTGTGAGTTTGAAAAGTTCAATGAAGGATATATTTACAACAGACAATATGATGCGCATGATTGAAGATACAACATCTCGATTTGACGAGATTCAAAGTGAGACATCTTCTTATAAAGAGGCTGTCAAGAATTTGCGACATGATTTGAACCGTCCTTCTTTGGATGTTGAACAAGTTTTATTTCAGACAAAACGGAATTTACTATCAGGAGAAAAAGTAACACAAAGGAGCATGAAGAAGACAGCCTTTTTGATTGAAGCTCCGAAACGTAGAATTGTTCGACGTGAGACAATGATTGACACATTACCGTTTGGCTTCGTCAATGAATAATAATTGAAATCATTTAGACAAACATGAATGGAATTGAAACATCTGAGCAAATGTGGAAAGTGGTTGATGATAGAAGAGTGGAGGTGAACCGACTGACCAATCAGGTTCTTTCAAAATATATCAATCGTTGCACGTTCAATCTGAGTGTTGAACCAGTGGTGGTGAAATTGAACATCTATCTCCCTGGTGTGAATTCTCATTCTTCCTTGAAATTGATCGATGCGGAAGAGTATTTGGAGGATCATTCTATGCAAGATGATGAATTTGATTCGATCTGGTCTGGAGCATGTGATGAGAAGCAGTTGTCGCCTCCAGCTAGTCCATCTTGTTTTGATAAGATCACTTAGCTTAATCGTAAGAATGAGTAAAGAGACGAAATTCATTTATTACAATGAAGACACATTTCTCTATCCTAATGAAATTAAATATTTTGGATGGATATTACCTAATTGTTCAGGGGAGGAAGATTTTATGTTGCGACATATTGAGTTTCATCAGGCGATACCAGACAATTTGCGACGTTGTCTGGTGAAAAATGCAATCTTTTGGTTCAACAGTTTTCTTTCTGCTCTTGAAATTCAATCAAAATATTTTCATGAGCGGATGATGTCAATGAAACAATTGGACCAAAAATTAGTAGATTATGCGTTTATCAGATATGCAGAATTGGTTCATACTTTTAGAACAAAGTTAGATGAAATTGAACATTTCCAAGATGTCATTATTATATTCCAGCAATTTCTTTACTCCTATCGTGGGTCAGTATTAGAAGATAGAGATTGCACTCGAGGGCTCGAAGACGAGTTTCGTGCTAATTTACAAAGAAGTATTTTCTTATGGTTTGAATGTTTGGAAGCTGTAGCTGATGCAATGCAATTCGGAACACTCGGAGAATGGCTTCCAGAAGTTACCATGGAAAAGATGTGTTTCCATATGAGAATGAATGTTGGGGTGGAGCGAAAAGTGGATGTGGAGAAGTTGCGACGATGGCTGAACCAATCATTCTGCCTAATTCACTATGTCTTCCAAGGTCAAGACTCAAGTAAGAAAAAACGAAAAGGTTGCGAAATACATGAAACTCTATCATGAACCAGCAACACCAGCAACAACTCCTACTAGTGAGTCTAGTGTCACACGAGTTGTGCCTAGTCGTTATCGCCCTCAAGTGAAACCAACCTTGCCTGAGTTGATGCTGGAGATTCCTGAATGGTTTGATTTGACGACTTATGTTCTCACTCATAGTGAGCATATTTTTACGGAATATGCATTCTTGAAATATGTCTTTATTGACGAAGAAAAAGACAGAGGAACATTGTATGTGGATCTTCCTTTGGGTGAAGCAGATTATATTTTGAAAGATCAAGTCTGGTTGGATTTGATTCAGAAGGAAGTTTTTCATGTGGATAAGAATCATGCTCCAATCAGTGTGCCTTGGGATGTGGATGGTAATTTGATTCATTTGAAGATTTCAACTGGTTATAAGAAATCAGCTCGAGAAGCATTCAAGAGTCTTCAAACTGAGACAGGAAAGTGGCTTTCGGATGTGGAAGTTCAATTGTCCTTCCAATTGGTGCCTTACACTGATTTTCCTCCTAAAAGTGGAAATCATGGTATCGCTTGCAAGTTGATGGGAGCGGTTTCTGCTATGCGATATGAAGAAGCAGCACAAGATCCAACTCATCCATATTTCACTGGAGAGTAGAATCATTTTGCCTATTCGATATGAACAATACACCAGCCAGTTTTGATTGCTCCATTTGTATGAATAATTACAGTTATTCAGATATCACGGTGGCTCAATTACCATGTTCACATCAATTTTGCTACAAATGTTTTCTTTCTTTGGAAACGACCATTTGTCCATTGTGTAGACATGCATTTGAATTTGAGATTCAACCACCTCATAGTTTGATCAAGAGTTGGGAGCGAAATCTTGTCAAGTGGATCAAAGAAGTGATGGAGACATATAAGTAAGAGATGCAGATACGTTAAGGATTTGAAGAGGTGAATTATATTGGAACCAACATGGTAGGTGTGGAAACATTCATCCTTCCTCCTGTGCAGATAGGAGCAACAAGACAAGGAAGAAGAAGAAGAAGAAGAAGCCGATCAGGCACACATCGAGTAGTGAATCCAGCCGACTGGGACATGCAATAAATAGACCATCAATGGTTATTTTTGTTCATTCATCGAAAACCGATGGGTAACGAAACTAGTTTTCAAAGAGTTGTCGACGGGTTAGTGTATCCTTTGTTCCATCATTATGCTCAAGGTCGCATTTTGGACCCTATTGGGCGACGTAGCAGAAAAGTCTACGTTGAAATCCAATTGAAGAATCATTTTTTGTCGCATGAATTTGATTTTGAATTAGATGCCTACTCTTATCGTCTGTTGGAATCCTTTGCTGTCTTTTTCAATTCAGATCAAGGTGGTATTGCTGTCGTGGAAGAGGATGATCATATTGGTATGAAGGTTTGTTTTGGATCTTGCTTCATTGCTTTGGAGTCATGCTATTTGCAGATGAAGGCCTTTCTTCTTTTCATGCTTGTCTACAATTTGTATTTGGTCCCTCTTGCTCATTTGGAAACGGTTGCTCTTTCATTACAACCGAATTTTGATATCATGGATTGTGAGAATGAAGAGTTTCTAATGCAATCGTGTGAGTTTGTTAACAATACGTTGAATCTTCATCATCTGGATCAATTTGTGAGACAGGCATCTCAGGACAACATGGATGCGTATGTGGAGAAGGAATTGAGGACAATCAGAAATGGAGTTTATAATGTTCGAGAGTATGGTCAGCTCTTGGAACTTTTCTTGCGTGCCAGTTGGTCGGATCAACTTCGCAAGGACATTTTGGTTGAACCTATTTTTAAACCACCTGAAGCAATGGCTTGGCATTATCATGAGAGGATGTTTGACTGGCGTTTGTATGATCTGTTGCAAACAGGTAAGTGTGATTTGGAGCGAAGACCACCACCGAATTTCTGTCAAGTATATCACTTCAAGATCATGGAAGTCTTTTTGAAGAAAGTGGTGGAGCCTTTGTGTGATTTTTTGAGACCTGGATCTTCAAGATCGACAATGGGAGACATGGATGAAGAAATGGTTGAATTTTGTGAGGGTATTTACATTAAGAAATAAAACATCTTACTGTTGTCCTTTAAGAGCAGCTTTTTCTTCTCGCTTCTTTTTTGCATTTTCAATTCTTGTGGCTGTCGCTTTCTTTAAAGATTCAACACGTTTAGGGGTCATGACATGTGGTTTTCTTTCTTTCTTTACTGGTGCACTTGCCGGTTCATTTACAGGTTCACAACAAGTAGCTTGAGCAACTTCAGTAGCAGATGCCATCTTTGATCTATTGTAAACTTGAACAATAAGATAAATGATTCCAATGTTCATCGTTTTCGACGTCTAATAGAAGTTGCAGAAGGTAATTTTGGCATCTGTTCGTCTCGAACAGCCAATTCAGCCAAGGTGAAATTGGTCTCTAGCGGAACTTTCGGATTGATAGGCGGTCGCATGACTGCACCTGTGGTGAACAAATAAGGGTGAGGTTGGAACAGATGAGAATAAGAATATTCTGTATTAGAAGGTAAATTGAAAGGGTTCATCTTTTGTGAGAATGAATTACCTTTAAAGAATCTCTACAGTTTTCATTTTTGACATGATTGCATCACGTAGACATTCTGCTTCTTTAGAATCCGAGTTGTCTTCTTGCTCTCGGACTTTGAGATTTTGAAGAAGCGTTCTCAAGTGCTCATCTTTGTCACCACTTGGAACTTGAAAGGCTTCACGCGGAACAATCTTTTGAAAGCCGCATTTCTCCTGCCATTCTGTGAAGCTGGTTGATACAAGGTTCAGACCTTCTTTGAGTTCTTGTTCTTCTTCTTCCTCCTCTTCCTTCTCACGTTCATCTTCGTTGAAAGGATTGGAAGGGGTAATGTCCACTCCAACAGCGAAAGCAGGATTGAGTTCTCTAAAAGATCGAATAGCATCAGTCATTTTTCGATCAAAACGTTCACAAAAAGACAAATATTGTCTCCAAACCTTATTGGGACGAGCTTCACTGAGTCGAAACTCGGAATGTTTATCCGTGAATCGAACAAAATCATTTACTTTAGCTACCAGCATTTCCACAAAGAGCTGATTGGTGAGACAATGTCGGAAATATTTCTTACCTTTCAAAAGACTGTTGAAATCCAGAATTTGTCTTTGTAAACTGGGTAACAGATCAATCAATTTCCAATGATTACGATTGGACTTGATGTAAAGCCATCTCAAGAAATCTGCATGGGTCTCGACTAATTCCAAACCAATCACAGGCTGTTCTTGTTCTCCATCATATTGAACCAACTTGTCAGTGGGTAATAATTCCTGATGGAGTTGGCTATAGTCAAGAATGCTCAGTGAAGATCCCCATTCACCATCATCGTAATCTTGATCTGTCTTCATTTTTGAAAATAAGAAGAATGAACTCTCTTTGGAAGAGTTTGGTAGATTTCTGATCCGCTCTTGACACATGTGGCTCGTTTATCAATACTTTTCATTTTCTGAATGTCAAACACTTGATAATTGATTGGTTTTTCTGTCTGACAATATTCATATTGTTTCTTGGTAAGTTTGCGTGTGGTCTGTGAGCGAATATCCGGAAGAAGGGCATCTTTCTTTTCAGGTTGCGGGATGCTGATTTGATAAGGACGCGTGGCAATGTCACCATACATACAAGTGTTTTGCATAGGTAAAATGATTTTGAGTTTTTTACTCTAGCATTTCACCTACTTGATGGTTGAATTGGGGGTGTGAGGGAATGCAGAGCCAGATGATGTCTTCTAATTCTTCTAGCTGTTCCACGTTGAATCTCAGGAGATCGAGCATTTTCATAGTAACACCACGAAACAATTCCGTCTTGTCTAAATGCTCTCGGAAAGCAGAAGCTTGAACAATGTTGAAATCCTCCGTCAAGTTCATCACACGGAGAATGGCGTCCATTTTTTGAAAGCTTTGCGTTGAACACTGCATTTAGATGAAATGATCAATATCGAACCAGGTTGGCGCTTTCCTGCAAAGTGGCAACAGCGTCACACATGGCAAACATATGAATATTAAAACTACGATTCCCTGTTGAACCTGTGTTTGAAGAATTGCCTGAACCAAATGCAGTTGAAACATTGCCGACTGCACTCAATTCTTTGAAATATAGATTCAAAGCAATAGAAGCAGACTGAGACGAGTCAATTCCAGTTGTGAAAGGTCGAACCCAATCTTTTGCAATATTCATAGAGTATACACATCCTGATGCATCTGTATAAGTACATCGTTGAGTATGAGACAAATTAGATCGGTTGAGAGGTTGACTGGATCCCAAATATCCTCCCGCCAGCATATTACGTGTCTTTTTGATCATCGGTCGAGACAAAGAGCAATTGAAAGATGCTGTCCCTGCAACACTGAAGAATTTTTCAGCTTCCAGAATATGTGCTTCCCAATAAGGTATGTTCGTTCCATCCGGTCGCATTTGATACATATAGACTGGATATTGTTGTCCTCCAATTTGGATATATTGTTCTGTCAGTCGACGATTTTGGAATGTGCTTAGATTTGCCAGCATTAAACTATTCAACAAATCATTGGGTGGAATATCCAAAGAAGGATCTTGGATCACAAAGAAAATACCTGTCAAAGATCGGACATTGATAGGAACTTGAATTTGAAGCAATCCTGAAACTTGGTTCGGGAAATTGAGTTTTCGATAAATCGGTTTCTTGTATTTAATGGGAATTCCAGAAGGTGATGAGAATGCTTGTTGCCATTGCTGAAATTCTTGTGCTCCCGGTTTAATCAAATCCAATAACAATTGAGGATTTTCCACTTGGTATCGCATTGTTCGGGATTCTCTCGGTAAATTCCACAGACTGAGCACGGATGCTGCACCATTTAGTGCAGGATTGACAACATCAAAGAGAGAACCATTAGGTGCTGTAACAACACCACCAGCTGTAGCATTACCATAAGTGAAAATTCCTCCACCCGTTCCTCGGAAAATAACTGGAATGGCATCACCAATATGAATAATACACTTTCCTCCACGTAAAATAATATTGTTCATGGCTTCTGCAATGATTGCAGTAGTCACACTGGGTTGAAAATTCACGTAAGGAATAAATTGAGCATCATGAAATGAAAAGATGGGAAAACCAACCATTTGTGGATTAGCACTAGGATCCACCGCGCCAGCTGCTGTGTTATATCGGCTAAAAGCAATGGTGGCATAAGGTTGAGTACCACTGGTCCAATTTGAATCAGGTCGTTTATCGACATCCAGTTGAGGCACCAAACCTGCTGCAGTGTTCTCAGCAGCATCTTGGGTGGCTTCTGTATACGCTGTGGCACTGAGAGTATACACAACTTGAGTACTCAAAGCACCAAGAAGAGTTGCAAGAGGGTTCGCGTTTGTTGCACCTGTGCCCCATTGATCTTGGGCGGTAGCCACACCTGCAGGTCTCAACAATTCGGAAAATTGTGGATTGGCAAAGGAGGTATCTAAAGAAGCTCCAATTTGATCAAATTTCAGAAATCCGCTCCAGACAATTTGGTTCAATTCATAGAACGAAATGGGAATAAAACAAGCTGTTGTGCGATCCCAGCCAGAAGGGAGTTGAGCATATAATCCTTCCGCCAAATTGTAAGGAAGCCATAAGGTATTGAAACTGGGCACAATCGCTGACGTCGAATTGTAAGCACCGTTGACGAAACCACTGGGAACATAATAATTCGCACCTGCAGTATTCACAGCAATAATGGGTGTATTCAAAGTGAAGTCATTGTTTGCACCCAAATTATATGCTCCTGGACCAATCAAGTAAGGAGGTTGAAAGGTCGGTGGCGCATCTGCATCAGGATTGGGAAAAGTTGATTGGAGAACAATATCACGTGCTCGGCTGTTCCCATGAGGAGAATAAAACACTTTATAGGCATTTTCCAAATACAAAATGATTTGTAATCCATTACGGAGCAAAAACAAGGGAAACAAATCAATGTTTTGCATAAAATCTGAAAAATCCAGTCGCATTGCCATTCGAGTTTTCTCACCAATTTTAACACGACAAGGTTGGGACCATTGCTGATCAGTGAAATGTTGCAACCCATAATCTTGGTCATTGTCTTTGGTCCATTCAGTCCAATTCAACAGATGACTGTTTTTGTTTGCTCGAGGTTGTGTATGCAAAGCGACAATGTTGCCATACATATTATAATTCATCAATTCTTCAAATTTCAACCCTTGAGGTGACCCAATAGTCAATTGAGTGATCAAGGCGCTACTGGATTGATCAAACACAATATCGAGATCTCGACCAAACGGACGATTGTTAGCTGCATTTCCCCCAATGTCTCCCGCATTCGGTCCATAGACCGTCAAGTCAAAGATTAAAAAGAGACATTTATTATCCAAAAAGCTTTCATTGTCTGCAATTTGGAATGTGATGTAGTTATACACCGACCCGGAATAATCTTGGATTCCTTTAAAAATTGCTTGTGTGAAAGGCGGCACCATGACACGCCGACCAGAAACAATCGTTGCACCTGTTGTTTCTAGAGGTGCAGTTTGATAACGCGGATTCGGGACAGTTTGCACACGCTGTGCCATGTTTAAGATAAATGAACTTTTTTTTTAGTTTAGAAAAAATGACTCATAAAGCCACTAATTTTAGATCCGACATTGTCTAAAAAAGGAACATTGCCTGTCCCACCACATGCTTTATACAATCCATACCCAACAGCAGCCAATCCAATAGCACCAACTGCAATTTCTGTTACTCCCACAGCTGTTCCTGCAGTCAATACTGCAGCTCCTGCTGCTTCTGTTCCCATGGCAGCTAATGCACCACCTTCACCTACAATTCCAGGAATGCTCGAGAGCAAGGCCTCTCCGGCGGCGGCGGCGCCCTCCTCGTCCGCGAGCGCGGTGGCGCCCGCGCGCACTGCGCTCATCCCAGACTGAACACCTTTATAAGCAAAATATCCTTCTTCAATATAATTGGGAATGGAAGAACCTGAGATGTGGGAAGCTCCAGACGATGGAGCATTGGTTGGAGGATACCCAACAGGTCCTGAATAATCAGGATGATTTGCCATCCCATCTTTCTCTGTTCCAGCATTCTGTGCTTGACTGTTTTGAATATGACTGTTAACAGGATCTACTCCTGTAGCATTCCATGTTCCCATCCATCCTGATGTGGGACCTTGTTGTGCTGGATTTCGCCAAGCGGATTGTGCAACACCTACCAATTCATTGACTTCACCTAACAAATTACTCAGTGCAGCTGGATCTTGGGCATATTTGG
>Ga0137435_1000342_pt1 | contig 16003 bp, 13 predicted proteins | sample EasRivERMGT100_2_FD_104904 | JGI IMG/M metagenome (GOLD analysis project Ga0137435, IMG submission 104904) | Soil microbial communities from meander-bound floodplain in the East River, Colorado, USA - East River MetaG ERMGT100_2 | ecosystem: Environmental > Terrestrial > Soil > Floodplain ... | reverse complement strand
TAGACGATGTCGTTGCCGTCGACCGAGGCGTTGACGATCGGGTATTTCTTCAGCGCGTGCACCGCGGCCTTGACGAAAAACGACATGAAGCCCAGGCGCACGCCGTGCTCCTTCTCGAAGCGCTCCTGGTATTTCTTGCGCAGGTCCATCACCGGCTGCATGTTGACTTCGTTGAAGGTGGTGAGGATGGCCGCAGTCGATTGCGACTGCACCAGGCGCTCGGCGATGCGCACGCGCAGCCGCGACATGGGCACGCGCTGCTCGGGACGGCCGGAGACATTTGCCGGTGCGGGCAGAGGCTGGGTCCCCGCTTCTACGTGGACGGATGTCCTGGGTGCCTGCGCCAGGACATCCGCCTTGGTGACGCGGCCGCCTCGGCCGCTCCCTGCGATCGATCCGGCGTCGATGCCTTTTTCATCTGCGATCTTTCTTGCCGCGGGCATCGCGGGTGCAGGGCCAGCGGTTTTCGCCGCGACCGCAAGTCCCTGGGTCCCCGCTTTCGCGGGGACGACGGCTGAGGTCCCTTCGGTATCGATGGTGGCGATGACTTCGCCCGCCTTGACGGTACTGCCGTCGGTCTTGATGATTTTCACGAGGACGCCGTCCGCAGCGGCGGGAAGCTCGAGAACCACCTTGTCGGTCTCGATGTCGATGAGATTTTCGTCGCGCTTGACAGCCTCGCCGACCTTCTTGTGCCAGGCGAGCAGCGTCGCCTCCGCGACCGACTCCGAGAGCTGCGGTACCTTGACGTCGATAAGCATGCTCTTATCTGTTCCTGCCGCTTGTGCCCTGAATCGGGCGAACCAGATTGTCGGTCAGCGGCCTGAACGCCGCATCGACCAGTTCCTTTTGCTGTTCGTTGTGCAGCGACGAGTAGCCCACCGCGGGCGAGGCAGAAGACGCCCGCATCGCGTAGGCGAGAATCTGGTCCTCGCGCATATGGCGCAGCAGATAGTGCTGAATGCGATGCCAAGCGCCCTGGTTGCCCGGTTCCTCCTGACACCAAACGACCTCCCCCGCGTTCCGGTAGAGGTCCATCTGCTCCTGGAATTCTTCGTGCGGAAAGGGATAGATCTGAGCGATGCGAACGATGGCCGTATCCTTGATTCCACGCTCCCTCCGCGCCGCCATCAGGTCGAAGAATACCTTGCCGCTGCAGACGATCACGCGCTTGACCTCCTGCGGCTTGATGCTCTGGTCCCAGTCGGCGTTGACCGGCCTGAACTTGCTCTCGGCGAATTCCTCGAGCGGCGACGTCGATTCCTTGTGCCGCAGCAGGCTCTTGGGCGTGAAGATGATGAGCGGCTTGCGGTAGGGCCTGATCATCTGCCGCCGCAGCAGGAAGAACATCTGGACCGGCGTGGCGGGCACGCACACCTGGATGTTGTGGTCCGCGCAAAGCTGCAGATAGCGCTCGATGCGCCCGGAAGAGTGCTCGGGCCCCTGCCCCTCGTAGCCGTGCGGCAGCATCATGACCAGGCCGCAAACGCGGCCCCATTTCACCTCGCCCGCCGCGATAAACTGGTCGATCACAACCTGCGCGCCGTTCGCAAAATCACCGAACTGGGCTTCCCACACGACCAGCTCGTTCGGCTCCGAGGTCGAATAGCCGTACTCGAAGCCGAGCACCGCTTCCTCGGAGAGCACCGAGTCGATGACGACGAAATCGCCTTGGTTCGGGGCGATGTGATTGAGCGGGGTGTAGCTGCCGGAATCCCATTTCTCGCGGTTCTGGTCGTGCAGCACCGCATGGCGGTGAAAGAACGTTCCCCGTCCGCTGTCCTGCCCGGAAATGCGCACCGCAAACCCGTCCTTCAGCAAGGAGGCATAGGCGAGATTCTCCGCCATGCCCCAATCGACCGGCATCTTGCCCTCCCCCATGAGTCGCCGGTCGGCGATGATCTTTTCGACGCGAGGATGCAACTTGAAGTTGGGCGGGATCGTCGTAAGTATTTTTGCGAGCGCCTGCAAGTCCGGAAGCGGAAGCGTCGTGTCGTCGTTCTCGTTCCACTTGGTGTTCCTGTATTTCGACCAGTCCACCGCGAACGGGGGCCTGTAGTTCGAAAGAATCGTCTTGTTGGTGTGCGTGCCCGCATCGAGCGCCGCGCGATAAGAAGCGACCATCGTGTCGGCGTCTTCGGCGCCGATGGCGCCTTGCGCGAGCAGTCTGTCCGCGTAGAGCTTCCGCGTCCCGGGGTGCTGGTTGATGATCTTGTACATCAAGGGCTGCGTGACCATCGGCTCGTCCTGCTCGTTATGGCCGAGCTTTCGGAAGCACACGATGTCCACCACCACGTCCTTCTTGAACTTGCTGCGGTAATCCAGCGCGATCTCGATCGCCATGACCGAGGCTTCCGGATCGTCGCCGTTGACGTGGAAGATAGGCGCCTCGACCATCTTCATGACGTCGGTGCAGTAGAGGGTCGAACGGCTGTCGCGCGGGTCCGACGTGGTGAAGCCGATCTGGTTGTTCAATACGATGTGCACCGTTCCGCCGGTGCCGTAGCCGCGAGTGTTCGAGAGGTTGAGCGTTTCCATCACCACGCCCTGCCCGGCAACAGCGGCATCGCCGTGGATCAGCACCGGCAGCACCTGGTCGCCGCCGCGATCCTTGCGTCGGTGCTGGCGCGCACGCACCGAGCCCTCGACCACGGGATTGACGATCTCGAGATGGGACGGATTGAATGCGAGCGTAAGGTGCATCGGCCCGCCCGGCGTGTTGATATCGGAGGAAAATCCCTGGTGATACTTCACGTCGCCCGCAAGCAGCGCGTCGGCATGCTTCCCTTCGAACTCGGAAAACAGGTCCTTGGGCATCTTGCCGAGCGTGTTCACCAGCACGTTGAGACGCCCGCGGTGCGCCATACCGAGCACCAATTCCTGCACCCCGGCCTCGCCTGCGCGCTGCAGCAGGTTGTCGAGGACCGGAATGAGCGTTTCTCCGCCTTCCAGTGAAAAGCGTTTCTGCCCGACGTAGCGGGTGTGAAGAAATCTCTCCAGACCCTCGGCCGCGGTCAGACGCTCGAGAAAGTGCCGCTGGGTGTCGGCCGAATAGCTCGGCTTGGAGCGGATCGGCTCCAGGCGTTCCTGGATCCATCGCTTTTCCGCGCGGCTGGTGATGTACATGTACTCGACGCCGAGGGTGCCGCAGTAGGTCTCCCGAAGCCCCTTGATGATCTCGCGCAGGCTGGCCTGTTCCGGACCGATGAGCGACCCGGTGTTGAACACCGTGTCCATGTCCGCCTCGGTCAGGTCGTAATAGGCGGGATCCAGTTCGGCGATACGGGGCCTTTCCTGCCGCTTGAGGGGGTCGATGTCCGCGAGGAATACGCCGCGGACGCGGTACTCCGCGACCAGCTGGATCACCGAGACCTGCTTGCGGTCCAGGTCCGCCGCTGCTCGCGCCGGACGCGCCGTCCCGTTGCGAGCGCGCTGAGCGAACGCTTCGATGACTGGCGCATGCGCGACATCGCGGCCGCCGTTTCCGTCCCGGGAGGGCAGCGCCTGCATCTTGTCGAAGTAGCCGCGCCACTGCTCCGGGACCGATCGCGGATCGGCGAGGTAAGCCTCGTAGAGCTCTTCGATGAAAGGCGCGTTGGCGCCGAAAAGATGCGAATTCGAGAGGAACTGCTCCATCATGACCGCTCGTCCCCGACGAACCTCTTCACCTCTTTTCAATCGGCACGAACTCTCGCCGCGCGGCACCGCTGTAGAGCTGCCGCGGGCGGCCGATCTTGTATTCGGGGTCGGTGATCATCTCCTGCCACTGGGCGATCCAGCCCACGGTACGCGCAAGCGAAAAGATGCAGGTAAACATCGACACGGGGATTCCGAGCGCGCGCTGTACGATGCCCGAGTAGAAGTCCACGTTCGGGTAGAGCTTGCGCTGGACGAAGTAGTCGTCCTCGAGCGCGATCTTTTCCAGGGCGATCGCGAGCTTCAGGATCCGGTCGTCGTGCAGGCCGAGCTCATCCAGCACCTCGTGGCAGGTTTCGCGCATGAGCTTCGCCCGCGGATCGTAATTCTTGTACACACGGTGTCCGAAACCCATCAGGCGCACGCCCGAGTTCTTGTCCTTCGCCTTCTTGATGAATTCGCCCACCTTGGACACGTCGCCGATTTCCTCGAGCATCTGCAGGCAGGCTTCGTTCGCGCCGCCGTGCGCCGGTCCCCACAGGCAGGCGATGCCCGCGGCCATGCAGGCGAACGGGTTGGCGCCCGACGACCCCGCGAGCCGCACGGTCGAGGTGGAAGCGTTTTGCTCGTGGTCGGCGTGCAGGATGAATATGCGGTCCAGGGCCTTTACCAGGACGGGACTCACGGTGTAGTTCTCGGTAGGCACCGCGAACATCATGCGCATGAAGTTCTCGGTGTAGGAAAGATCGTTCTTCGGGTACATGAACGGCTGGCCGATCGAGTACTTGTAGGCCATCGCCACGATCGTCGGCAGCTTCGCAATCAGGCGGAACGCCGAAATTTCGCGATGCGCGGGATTGTTGATGTCGAGCGAGTCGTGGTAGAAGGCCGAGAGCGCGCCCACCACCCCCACCATCACCGCCATCGGGTGCGAGTCGCGGCGGAACCCGGTATAGAGCCGCGCAAGCTGCTCGTGCACCATGGTGTGATGCGTGACGATATTGACGAACTCCCCCTTCTGCTTCTTGTCGGGCAGCTCGCCGTTCAGGAGCAGGTAGCACACCTCGAGAAAGTCGCAGTGCGTGGCAAGCTGCTCGATCGGGTAGCCGCGGTAGAGGAGCACACCCTGATCGCCGTCGATATAGGTAATCCTGGAGCTGCAGCTGGCCGTCGAAAGGAACCCGGGATCATAGGTGAACATCCCCGTCTTCGAGTAGAGCGTGCGGATGTCGACCACGTCGGGGCCGATGCTGCCCGAAAGGACCGGGAATTCGATCGACTTGCCGTCGCCGTACGACAGCGTGGCCTTCTTCGTGGCACTCATCGGGGTTCTCCGAGTCTCTTTGAAATGCGGCCTCAACAGCACCGCAGCAATTTGACGACCTCATCGAGCGCCGGGTCGCCGGATTCGGTGCGCCCGCTCACCAGGCTCCATAACTCGCCGTCGCTGTAATCAAGCAGCGTCTCGAAAGCGGCGAGCCGTTCGCCTTCGAGCTGCGGCGCGTAAGCCCCTAGAAAGCGCTCGAGCACCAGATCGTTCTCGAGCAGCCCACGGCGGCAACGCCAGCGCAAACGGTTCATTTCGGCGGGAGCCATGTTCCTACACCGATCTCTTCACCATCAGTTCCTTGATCTTGCCGATCGCCCGGGTCGGATTGAGGTTTTTCGGGCAAACATCAACGCAGTTCATGATGCTATGACAGCGGAACAGCCTGTAGGGGTCCTCGAGATCGTCGAGCCGCTCGCCTGCCGCCTGGTCGCGGCTGTCGGCAATGAAGCGGTAAGCCTGCAGCAGACCCGCCGGGCCGACGAACTTGTCCGGATTCCACCAGAATGAAGGACAGGCGGTCGAGCAGCAGGCGCAAAGGATGCACTCGTACAATCCATCGAGCGCCTCCCTCTCCTCGGGGGATTGCAGCCGCTCCTTTTCCGGCGGGAGATCGTCGTTCATCAGATACGGCTTGATCGAATGGTACTGCTTGAAGAACTGGCTCATGTCGACGATCAGATCGCGGATCACCGGCAAGCCGGGGAGAGGACGCAGCTCCACGGGCTCCTTGAGCTCGGCGAGCTTGGTGATGCATGCAAGCCCGTTCTTGCCGTTGATGTTCATCGCGTCCGAGCCGCACACGCCCTCACGGCAGGAGCGCCTCAAGCTCAGGCTGTCGTCCTGTTCCTTGATGCGCACGAGCGCATCGAGCAGCATGCGGTCGTGCGGATCGAGCCTCACATCGTAGTCCTGCATGGTGGGCTTGTCGTTCTTGTCCGGGTCGTAGCGGAATATCCTGAAGCGCATTGTATTTTGCCTGTCTAGATTGGGACGCTCAATACGTTCTTACCTTCGGTTCGATCGAGCGCGCGGTCAGCGGCTTCATGTGCACGGGCTTGTAGTCGAGCCGGTCGCCGTCCTTGTACCAGAGCGTGTGCTTCAGCCAGTTCGCGTCGTCGCGGTCCTGGTGGTCGGCGCGGTCGTGCGCGCCGCGGGACTCCTTGCGGGCCTCCGCCGAGACCATCGAAGCGCGCGCCACCTCGATCAGGTTGTCGAGCTCGAGCGCTTCAATCCGCGCCGTGTTGAATACCCTGCTCTTGTCGCGGATCTCGGTGCGCGTCGCGCGGTCGGCGAGCTCGCGGATCCTCTTCACGCCTGCGGCGAGCATGTCCGGGAAGCGGAACACTCCACAGTGCGTTTGCATGGCGCGGCGTATCTCTGCCCCCACCTCTGCGACGGACTCGCCGTTCTTCTGGCTGTCGAGCCGCGTGAGGCGCGATTGAGTCCGCTCGGCAGCGTCCTTGGGCAGGTCCTTGCGGCCCGGATTCTCCGCAAGGAACTTGATGACGGAGTCGGCCGCTGATTTGCCGAAAACCAGCAGGTCGGTGAGGGAATTGGTGCCGAGACGGTTGGCGCCGTGGACCGATGCGCAGGCGCATTCCCCTGCCGCATAAAAGCCCGGCACCACCTTCTCGAGGTTGCCGCTCCCGTTCGAAAATTCAGGCGCGATCACTTCGCCCAGGTAGTTGGCCGGAATGCCGCCCATCATGTAGTGCGCCGTCGGCACTACGGGGATCGGGTCCTTGACCGGATCGGTGTTGGCGAACTTTATGGAAATTTCGCGTATCCCGGGCAGGCGCTTGTCGATCACCTCGGGCCCCAGATGGTCGAGCTTGAGCAGCAGATAGTCGCTGTGGGGCCCTGCACCGCGCCCCTCCTTGATCTCGGTGGCCATCGCCCGCGACACGACGTCGCGCGAAGCGAGGTCCTTCAGGTTCGGTGCGTAGCGCTCCATGAAGCGCTCGCCGCTCTTGTTGAGCAGATAGCCGCCCTCGCCGCGCACGCCTTCGGTGATCAGGATTCCCGCTCCGGCCACGCCGGTCGGGTGGAACTGCCAGAATTCCATATCCTCGAGCGGAATGCCCGCGCGCGCCGCCATGCCCAGGCCGTCGCCGGTGCAGATAAACGCATTGGTGCTCGAGGCGAAGATCCGACCCGCGCCGCCCGTCGCGAAAAGCGTCGCGCGCGCATGCAGGATCATCAGTTCGCCGGTTTCCATTTCAAGCGCCGTCACCCCCAGCACCTGGCCGCTGGCGTCTCTAACGAGGTCGAGCGCCATCCACTCGACGAAAAACTGCGTGCGCGCCCGCACGTTTCTCTGGTACAGCGTGTGCAGCATCGCGTGTCCGGTGCGGTCGGCCGCACAGCAGGAGCGCTGCACCGGGCGCTCGCCGAAATTCTGCGAATGGCCGCCGAACGGTCGCTGGTACACGGTGCCGTTCTCGTTGCGGTCGAAAGGCATGCCGAAATGCTCGAGCTCGTAGACGGCCTTGGGGGCTTCGCGGCACATGAACTCGATCGTGTCCTGATCGCCGAGCCAGTCCGAGCCTTTCACGGTGTCGTACATGTGCCACAGCCAGGAGTCCTCGCCCATGTTACCGAGCGCGGCGCCGATTCCGCCCTGCGCCGCGACCGTGTGCGAGCGGGTCGGAAAGACTTTCGACAACACCGCCACCTTCAGGCCCGCCTCGGAGAGCTGCAGGGCGGCGCGCAGCCCGGCCCCGCCTGCTCCTACGACGACGACATCGAAACTCCGCTTCGCGAGCGCCACGTCAGATTCTCCAGAGAATCTGCATCGCCCATATCGTGTAGTAGGCGAGCGCGAGAAGGAACAGAACTTCCAGGGTGAGCCGGATTGCAGTCGGCTTGATGTAGTCCATCAGAATGTCGCGTATGCCCACCCAGGCGTGCAGCATGACGCTCAGCAAGAACAGGCTGATCGACAGCCACATCCACCATTTCGCGAACAGACTCTTCCAGATCGCGTAGGTCAGCGGCGACGCGCTCCAGATGCCGCCCACAATGACGAGCGTGGCGAGCGCCATCACCACCGCCGTGATGCGCTGCGCGAGCCAGCCGCTCAGCCCGTAGTGCGCGCCGACGATGGTGCGCTCTACCATAACCTCATACCCAAAAGCGCCGTGAGCGCCAGGCTGACCGCGAGCACGGCATAGCTGGATGCACGCGCAGCACCCAGACTCACCCCTTTGTCGATATCCAGGAACAGATAACGGATGCCGGCACAGAAATGATGCAGATACGCCCAGAGGAACCCCAGCAGAAACACTTTCACGAGAGGATGACCGACGTAACCGCGAAAGTGCCTAAACCCCGCTTCCGAAGCGAGGCTCATGTCCAGCAGGAACAGAAACCAGACCAATCCGAGAAGAAGCAGCGCGCCGCTCGCGCGATGAAGAATCGAAACCAGACCCGGGACCGGAAGCTTGAGAGGATTGAGGTTATACCAGAGGGGACGCTTCTTTTTCGCCGCCAGATCAGGCATGTAAAGCAATCCTTCCGCAACTTGCAGGCTGGGTTGAAATCTTGACGGGAGTCAAGATTATAGCAGGCTTCGTTTTCCGTTTGTGCTGCGCAAAATCACCAAGCCGGATATATTCGAAGCTTCTTTCGGGAGTCCTTTCATGTCCAAGAAACCAGTCCGCGTTGCCGTCACCGGCGCCGCCGGCCAGATCGGCTACAGCCTGCTTTTCCGAATCGCGAGCGGGGAAATGCTGGGAAAGAACCAGCCGGTGATCCTGCAGATGCTCGAAATCCCCGACGAAAAAGCGCAGAACGCTCTCAAGGGCGTCATGATGGAGTTGGATGACTGCGCCTTCCCGCTGCTGCACGGCATGGTTCCGGCTTCCGATCCGATGGTGGCGTTCAGAGATGCCGAAATCGCGCTTCTCGTCGGCGCGCGGCCGCGCGGCCCGGGCATGGAGCGCAAGGACCTGCTCGAGGCGAACGGCAGGATCTTCGCCCCGCAAGGCAAGGCTCTAGGCGCGGTGGCGAGCCGCAGGGTCAAGGTGCTCGTCGTAGGAAATCCGGCCAACACCAACTGCCTCATCGCCATGAAGAACGCTCCGGGCCTGAAACCCTCGCAGTTCACCGCCATGATGCGTCTCGACCACAACCGGGCGGTCAGCCAGATCGCGCAGAAAATCGCCAAACCCCTGAGCTCGATCCGCAAGGTGACGATCTGGGGCAATCACTCGGCGACGCAATACCCCGACGTGTTCCAGGCTGAGATCGGCGGCAAGAAGATCTGGCCGATGATCGACGACACGAACTGGCTGGAGAAGGAATTCATCCCGAAGGTGCAGAAGCGCGGCGCGGCGATCATCGAGACCCGCGGGCTGTCTTCGGCGGCGAGCGCGGCGAACGCCGCCATGGACCATGTCCGCAACTGGGTCCACGGCACGCCTGCGGGCGATTGGGTCAGCATGGGCATTCCCTCCGATGGGAGCTACGGCATCCCGGAAGGCGTGATTTACGGTTATCCGGCAACCTGCAAGAGCGGCAAGTACAAGATCGTCAAAGGTCTTGAAATCAGCGATTTCAGCCGGGCGCGTATGAACGCCACCCTGAAGGAGCTGCACGAGGAGCGCGAGGGCATAGTGCCGTTGCTCGGGTAATCCGGCCATGACAAGGCCGGTCGACCCCGGCGAGGCGCTTTTCAAGGGAGAAAAGCCCTTCCCCGTCATTCCCGTCTGCGAGCATATCGCCGGCAGCGAAAAACTCATTCTCAAATCGCTCGCCCTGCAGGACGAGCTGGGCCCGATCTTCGACGTGACCTGCGACTGCGAGGACGGTGCTCGGGCGGGCCAGGAAACCGGGCACGCCGAGATGATCGTGCGCGTGCTCAACGGCCCCGCGAACAAATACAGGCAGGCCGGGGTGCGCATCCACGACTTCACGCATCCGCATTGGAAGAAAGACGTTGAGATCCTCGTCTCCGGCGCCGGCGCGAGGCTCGCGCATATCACGCTCCCCAAATCCACTTCGGCCGCGCAAGTCGCGCAGATGATCATCGCCATCCAGCAGGTCGCGGCGCACCATCGAATCGGCCGGCAGATCCCCATCCACGTGTTGATCGAGACCCACGGCGCGTTGAAGGAGGCCTTCGAGATCGCCGCCCTGCCCTGGATGCAGACGCTCGATTTCGGCCTGATGGATTTCGTGTCGGGCCACCATGGCGCAGTCCCCGCCTCGGCGATGCGCTCGCCGGGTCAGTTCGAGCACAAGTTGATCGCCCGGGCCAAGACCGAGATCGTCGCGGCGGCGCTCGCCAACGGCATCGTCCCGGCGCATAACATCACCCAGGATCTGAAGAACGCCGAGATGACCTTCGAGGACGCGCGGCGCGCCAGGCGCGAGTTCGGGTTCCTGCGCATGTGGTCGATCTATCCGGCGCAGATCCGGCCCATCGTCGATGCGATGAAGCCCGATCACTCCGAGGTGCAGCACGGCGCCGCCATTCTGCTCGCCGCCCAAGCCGCGGACTGGGGTCCGATCCAGTACGCAGGCGAACTGCATGACCGCGCTACCTATCGCTACTACTGGGAGGTCCTGCAGAAGGCGCGCGTCACCGGCGTGCCCGTTCCAGACGATGCCGCCAGGGCTTTTTTCTCATCGTGAGAATTTCCCGGGAACACAGAGCGCTCAAAACTCAATAGAATCGTAGCTCTTTCGTGTTCTCCCTGGTTTGAGATTCTGGAATCGACCATGGCCGCGATGTCACCCGGCGCAAAATTCCGCGCGTCGATGAAGGCCGAGAAGCCGCTGCAGTGCGTGGGCACGATCAACGCCTACCACGCGCGGCTTGCCGAACGCGTCGGCTACAAATCGATCTACCTGTCCGGCGGCGGCGTCGCCGCGGGCTCTCTCGGCCTGCCCGACCTCGGCATCAGCAATCTCGATGACGTCCTGACGGATATCCGCCGCATCACCGACGTCTGCGCCCTGCCGCTCCTGGTCGACGTGGATACGGGGTTCGGCGCGAGCGCCTTCAACATCGCGCGAACCGTGAAATCGCTGATCAAATCCGGCGCAGCGGCGATGCACATCGAGGACCAGGTCGGCGCCAAGCGCTGCGGCCATCGCCCCGGCAAGGAGCTCGTAACAAAAGAGGAAATGGTCGACAGGATCAAGGCCGCGGTGGACGCGAAGACCGATGCCGAGTTTATCGTCATGGCGCGCACCGACGCGCTGGCCGTGGAAGGCCTCGATCGCGCCATCGAGCGGGCCCTCGCCTGCGTCGAGGCGGGCGCCGACGCCATTTTTCCCGAGGCGATGACCGAGATTTCGATGTACCGGAAATTCGCCGACGCGGTCAAGGTACCGGTGCTCGCCAACATCACCGAGTTCGGAGCGACGCCGCTATTCACCGTCGAGGAGCTGCGCTCGGCCGGCGTCGCAATCGCGCTCTACCCCCTTTCGGCGTTCCGCGCGATGAATGCGGCAGCGCTGAAAATCTACAATGCGATCCGCAAAGAGGGAACCCAGAAAGGCGTGGTGGACCTGATGCAGACGCGCAACGACCTTTACGACGCGCTCGACTACCACGCGTACGAGCGCAAGCTCGATCAGTTGTTCGCCAGGGAGAAGGCCAAATGAGCGAAGCTTCCGCGGGGCCCAAGCCCAAGAAATCGGTCGCCCTCTCGGGCGTCCCGGCGGGCAACACCGCGCTGTGCACGGTCGGCCGCAGCGGCAACGACCTTCATTATCGCGGCTACGACATTCTCGATTTTGCCGACGAGGCCGAATTCGAGGAGGTGGCGCACCTGCTCGTTCACGAGAGACTGCCCAATCGCACCGAGCTCGCGGCGTACAAGGCGAAGCTCAGGCGATTGCGCGGATTGCCGGCAGCGGTGCGGTCGGCGCTCGAAGCCGTTCCGGCTTCGGCGCACCCGATGGACGTGTTGCGCACGGGCGTGTCGGTGCTCGGCACAGTCGAGCCCGAGAAGGAAGATCACGGCGTCCCCGGCGCGCGTGATATCGCCGACCGGCTGATGGCTTCGCTCGGATCGATGCTGGTCTATTGGCACCACTTCAGCCGAAGCGGGCGGCGAATCGAAGTGGAAACGGACGACGACTCGATCGGCGGACATTTCCTGCACCTGCTGCACGGCAAACAGCCTTCAGAAGAGTGGGTGCGGGCCATGCACACCTCGCTCATCCTCTATGCCGAGCACGAATTCAACGCCTCGACCTTCACCTGCAGGGTCATCGCCGGGACGGGCTCGGACATCTATTCGGCGATCTGCGGCGGAATAGGCGCGCTGCGCGGGCCCAAGCACGGCGGCGCGAACGAGGTTGCCTTCGAAGTCCAGTCGCGCTACCTGGGTCCCGCCGAGGCGGAAGCCGATGTAATGCGTCGCCTGCAGGACAAGGAGATCGTGATCGGCTTCGGTCACCCGGTCTATACCACGGGCGACCCGCGCAACAAGGTCATCATGGAGGTCGCGCGCCGCCTCTCGAAAGGCGCAGGCAACATGAAGCTTTTCGCCATCGCCGAGCGGCTCGAGCAGGTGATGTGGCGCGAAAAGAAGATGTTCGCGAACCTCGACTGGTACAGCGCCGTTTCCTATCACATGATGGGCGTGCCGACCGCGATGTTCACCCCGATCTTCGTCATCTCGCGCACCTCGGGATGGTCGGCTCACATCATCGAGCAGAGGATAGACGGCAAGATCATCCGCCCCGGCGCCAACTACACCGGCCCCGAGCCCCGCAAGTGGGTATCATTGAAGGATCGCAGGTAGCTTGTCGCCGGTAAGGAGACTGCCATGAGAATAGCGACCCACGCTGTGTTCGCCACCCTCTTGTTCGCCGCGACCGCATACGCGCAGCCTACCGATAACATGATCGGAACCTGGGAATGCCGGCAGCCGGGCGTCCAGTACGGCAACAAGCCTCCGATTCTCTACGTCGAAGGAAGCATCACCAAGGATTCGAGCAGGGCGAGCTTCGCACTGGACGTCGACGGATTCGTGAGGGAGGTGTACGGGTTCTCCGAGGTCACCGCGGACGCCGACGGCTGGTGGAAGGTCACCCCGAAGCAGGGTGCGGCATTCATGGTCCGGCCCGAAGGCGTAACGAAATCCAGGACGGCGTCGATGCAGCTGAGACGAGCGGGCGCCACCTATCGCTGCCTGCGCCTTCCGCTCTCGCCCCAGCAAGGAGTTCGGCCGCCGAGCCCGCCTCAGCCGACGGGCACACTGAACATTCCGGCAACGGGTGAGCAAAACACTCCGGCAGCGGGCGAAAAAGAAGAACCCGAGAAAAAAGAGTAGTCGATGTCGGCGTTCGTCTCGAATGTCCGGCCCAAACCGGACAAGGTCATCGTTGACATCGCCGACTATGTCGGCAAGCACGAGGTCAAGAGCGCGGAGGCCTACAACACCGCGCGGCTTTGCCTCATGGACACGCTGGGCTGCGGGCTGGAGGCGCTGGAGTATCCCGCCTGCACCAAGCTCCTCGGGCCGCTCGTCCCCGGCACGGTCGTGACCCAGGGCGCGCGCGTTCCCGGCACCCGCTTCGAGCTCGATCCGGTGCAGGCGGCATTCAACATCGGCACCCTCATCCGCTGGCTCGATTTCAACGACACCTGGCTCGCCGCCGAATGGGGACACCCATCGGATAACCTCGGCGCGATTCTCGCGGTAGCCGATTGGCTTTCGCGAAACGGCAGGCCGCTCGCGATGCGCGACGTGCTCACCGCGATGATCAAGGCCCACGAGATCCAGGGCGTGATCGCGCTGGCGAACAGCTTCAACCGCGTCGGCCTCGATCACGTGGTCCTGGTGAAGGTCGCCTCCACTGCTGTCGCGGCGCACATGCTCGGACTCCCGCGCGAAGGAATCCTCAACGCGGTTTCCCACGCCTGGGTCGACGGCCAGAGCCTGAGGACCTACCGCCACGCTCCCAACACCGGCTCGCGCAAGTCCTGGGCGGCAGGCGACGCGACCTCCCGCGCGGTGCGCCTCGCGCTCATCGCCAAAACCGGAGAGATGGGCTATCCCTCCGTGCTGACGGCGAAGACCTGGGGTTTTTACGACGTCCTCTTCCGGGGAAGGCCGTTTCGTTTCCAGCGACGCTACGGCTCCTACGTGATGGAAAACGTGCTCTTCAAGATTTCCTTCCCGGCGGAATTCCATGCCCAGACCGCGGTCGAGGCGGCGCTCCTGCTGCACCCGGAGGTGAAGGACCGGCTCTCCGAAATAAAGAAAATAGAAATCCTCACGCACGAGTCGGCGATCCGCATCATCGACAAGAAGGGCCCTTTGAACAACCCGGCCGACCGCGACCACTGCATCCAGTACATGGTCGCCATCGGCCTCATCAAGGGCAATCTGACGGCCGCCGACTACGAGGACGACACGGCGCGGGATCCGCGCGTCGATGCGTTACGCGCGAAGATGACGTGCGTCGAGAGCAAGCAGTATTCGCGCGACTATCTCGATCCGAAAAAGCGCTCGATCGCGAACCAGTTGCAGATTTTTTTCAAGGACGGAACCCGGACCCGCAAGGTGGCGGTAGAATATCCCATCGGTCACCGTCGCCGCCGCAACGAAGGCATCCCCTTGCTCGAAGCGAAGTTCCGCAGGAACCTCGGTCGCCGCTTTCCGAAGGAAAGGCGCGAGGCCATCCTCTCGCTGTGCCTCGATCAGCAGCGCCTGGAGGCGAAGCCGGTCAACGAATTCGTGGATATGTTCGTGGTCTAGATCAACGTGACGTCATGCCCGCGAAAGCGGGCATCCAGAACGTCGTCGACACCTGGATTCCCGCTTGCGCGGGAATGACAACAACCCGCAGGAGATCGTCGTGTCACACAGCCTCTTCAACACGCTGCAGGAATTCAAGATAGCTTCCGGGAAAACCGGAAAGTTCTATTCGCTACCCACGCTGGGAAGAGCCCTGGGGGTTAACACATCGCGCCTGCCGGTGTCGCTACGCGTCGTGCTGGAATCGGTGCTGCGCAACTGCGACGGCAAGAAAGTCACCGAGGCGCACGTGCGCCAGCTCGCCAACTGGAAGCCCAACGCGGCGCGCACCGAAGAAATCCCGTTCGTGCTGGCGAGGATCCTGCTGCAGGACCTCACCGGCATCCCGGCGCTCGCCGATCTCGCCGCGATGCGAAGCGTGGCGCAGCGGCTCGGCAAGGATCCCAAGGTGGTGGAACCGCTCGTGCCGGTCGACCTCGTGGTGGACCACTCCATCCAGATCGACCACTACGGCGTCAAGAACGCGCTCGATCTCAACATGAAGCTCGAGTTCAAGCGCAACCAGGAACGCTACACCTTCATGAAGTGGGCGATGCAGGCCTTCGATACGTTCAGGGTGATTCCGCCGGGCATCGGCATCGTGCACCAGGTGAACCTCGAATACCTGGCGCGCGGCGTGCACAGGAAGGACGGAATCTACTACCCCGACACCCTGGTCGGCACCGACAGCCACACGCCCATGGTCAACGCCATCGGCGTGGTCGGCTGGGGCGTGGGCGGCATCGAGGCCGAGGCCGGGATGCTCGGCCAGCCGACCTATATCCTCACCCCCGACGTGGTCGGCGTGCACCTGAAGGGCCAGCTTCGCGGCGGCGTCACCGCTACCGACCTGGTGCTCACGGTCACCGAGCTCATGCGGAAAACGAATGTGGTCAACAAGTTCGTCGAGTTCTTCGGCGAAGGCACCGCCAGCCTCACCGTGCCCGACCGCGCGACGATCGCCAACATGGCGCCCGACTACGGCGCGACCATGGGCTTCTTCCCGGTGGACGACGCGACCCTCATTTACTTCGAAGGCACGGGCCGCACCCCCGAAGAAATCGACGCGCTCAAGTCGTACTTCAAGGCCCAGGGCCTGTACGGCACGATCAGGAAAGGCGCGATCGACTACAGCCAGGTGGTCGAGCTCGACCTCGCCACGGTGGCGCCTTCGCTTGCCGGCCCCAAGCGCCCGCAGGATCGGATCGAAATCGGAAAAGTGAAATCGAAGTTCACCGAGCTCTTCTCCAAGTCGGCCGCCGAGAACGGCTTC
>Ga0137435_1000341_pt1 | contig 16021 bp, 13 predicted proteins | sample EasRivERMGT100_2_FD_104904 | JGI IMG/M metagenome (GOLD analysis project Ga0137435, IMG submission 104904) | Soil microbial communities from meander-bound floodplain in the East River, Colorado, USA - East River MetaG ERMGT100_2 | ecosystem: Environmental > Terrestrial > Soil > Floodplain ... | reverse complement strand
TCTCGGTACAAAAATACCTCGAGCGCATTCACCCGGAAAAACCGCCGCGCTACTCGCGCGCCGTGCTGGAGACGCTTGCCATCATCGCCTATCGGCAGCCTGTGACGCGCGGCGATATCGAGGACATCCGCGGTGTCACCGTCTCGTCCGAGGTCCTCAAGCGATTGGAGGATCGCGGCTGGATCGACGTGATCGGGCACAAGGAGACGCCGGGGCGCCCGGCACTGTACGCGACCACCCCCAGCTTCCTCGATGACTTGGGCTTGCGCTCATTGCAGGAGCTCCCCCCTTTAGACGACATCGCCAAGACGCTTGATCTCACGCAGACCCCGCCGCCCGCTCCGCAGCCCGCGCCCGACGAGCCCGCAACGGCTCATCCAAGCCCGGCGTAGCCCAGCGGCACCCACCGAAAGACTGCACAAAGCCCTGGCAGGTGCGGGCCTGGGCTCGCGCCGCGACATGGAGGCCGCGATCGCGGCGGGGCGCCTCGCGGTCAGCGGCCGTCGCGCAACGCTGGGGCAGCGGGTTGGGCCGGGCGACCGCGTCACGCTCGACGGGCGCGCGGTATCGTTGAGATTCGGGGAGAGCGCACCGCGCGTGCTGATCTACCACAAGCCGGCGGGAGAACTTGTGACGGTGCGCGATCCTTCAGGCAGGCCCACGGTTTTCGAGAATCTTCCTCGAATTCGAGGCGGACACTGGATCGCGGTCGGCAGGCTGGATTTCAACACAGGCGGCCTTTTGCTTTTCACCGACTCCGGTGAGCTTGCCAATCGGCTCATGCATCCAAGCAACGAGATCGAGCGAGAGTACGCGGTGCGCGTGCGCGGCGAGCTCACCCGTGAGCAGTTGCGCAAGCTCACCGAGGGGGTCGTCCTGCACGACGGCAGCGCCAAGTTCGACAACATCGCTCCCGGTGGAGGCGGCGGATCCAACCGCTGGTACCAGGTGGTGCTGCGCGAAGGGCGCAACCGCGAGGTGAGGCGCATGTTCGAAGCGTTGGGAGTCACGGTGAGCCGGCTGATGCGCGTGCGATTCGGTCCGTTCCGGCTGCCTTCGCATTTGCGTCGCGGGCAGTGGCGCGAGCTCCCGGCGCGGGATGCGGCTTCGCTGCTGGCGGAACTGGAGCGCGCGGGCGCGAATATCGAGAAGGATGGGAAGAAAAAATGGCCGCGCGTTGAGCGGCCGATAGGGCCGCTCCAACGCGCGGAGCCGAAACGGCGACGCTAGTCGTCCGTTTTGGCCCGATTTAGCATTGTTTCGGCTTGGGTTTGTTGCTATACTTCGCCTGCTTTTGGGATGGGCTTTCGAGCCCATTTTTTATTTCTGCAGGGGTGCGGCGGATGGGCGTGAACTCGCTCGAGCAATTGCTTGAGCGCACGGTCGGCGGCTTAGGATACCAGCTTGCCGATTTTGAATATGTCAATAACGGTAGGATGTTACGAGTGTTCATTGAGAAACAACATGAGGTACTGCCCGGGATGAGCCTGGGGGGTATTACGCTTGATGACTGCGCGTCGGTCAGCCGGCAACTACAGCGAGTGCTGGAGGTCGAGGGGGTCCATTACGACCGCCTGGAGGTTTCCTCGCCCGGTCTGGACCGCAGGCTGAGAAAAGCAGCCGACTTTGCCCGCTTTACCGGCTGCGAGGCGCAGGTGCGGCTGCGCCATCCGGTCAACGGGCGCAGGAACTTCGTCGGCACGGTTCGCGCCGTGGACGGCGATCGGGTCGAGTTCGATTTCGACGGCGGCCGTCTCGACTTCGAGCTGGCCGACCTCGACCGCGCCCGCCTGGTGCCCAAGCCATGATGCCCGAGGGTTACATGAGTCGCGAGCTGCTGCTGCAGGCGGACGCGCTCGCAAGGGAGAAGAACGTCCACAAGGAGGTCGTGTTCGGGGCACTCGAGATGGCGATCGCCTCCGCTACGAAAAAGCGGTTCTCGGAAGACGTCGATGTACGCGTTGCCATCGATCGCAACACGGGGGATTTCGAGTCCTTCCGCCGCTGGCACGTGGTGGCCGACGAGACGGTGGAGAACCCGTCGCAGCAGATTGCTTTTTCCGAGGCGCAGAAGCAGTACCCGGACATCCAGCTCGAGGACTACATCGAGGAGGCGCTCGAGCCAATCGATTTCGGCCGTATCGGGGCGCAAACCGCGAAGCAGGTGATTCTGCAGAGGATTCGCGACGCGGAGCGCGAGCAGCTGCTGAACGATTTTCTGTCGCGAGGCGAAAAGCTCATCAACGGGGCGATCAAGCGCATCGAGCGCGGTAGCGCCATCATCGAGGTGGGCCGTGTCGAAGCCGTGCTGCCGCGCGACCAGATGATTCCCAAGGAGAACTTGCGCGTGGGCGACCGCGTGCGAGCGATCGTCATGCGCATCGACCGCAATGTGCGCGGGCCGCAGCTGATGCTGTCGCGCACGGCGCCGGAGTTCATCATGGAGCTGTTCCGCCTCGAGGTCCCGGAGATCGAGGAGGGCCTGCTCGAGATCAAGTCGGCTGCGCGCGATCCGGGCGTACGCGCCAAGATCGCGGTGCATTCCCGGGACAAGCGCATCGACCCGATCGGCACCTGCGTCGGGATGCGCGGAGCACGCGTGCAGGCCGTGACCCAGGAACTGGCCGGGGAGCGAGTGGATATCGTGCTCTGGTCGGAGGACCCGGCGCAATTCGTGATCGGCGCGCTTGCGCCCGCCGAGGTGTCTTCCATTCTCGTCGACGAGGACAAGCACAGCATGGACGTGGTGGTGGACGAGGAGAACCTCGCCATCGCCATCGGCCGCAGCGGACAGAACGTACGGCTCGCCTCCGAGATGACCGGCTGGACGATCAATCTCATGACCGAGACGGAGTCGCAAAAGAAAAATGAGGAAGAGGCTTCCTCGGTAAGGAAAGTATTCATGGAGCGGCTCGACGTCGACGAGGAAGTGGCCAATACCCTGATCCAGGAAGGTTTCTCGAGCCTGGAGGAGGTCGCCTATGTGCCGATCAACGAGATGATGGAGATCGAGGGCTTCGACGAGGCGACCGTGAACGAGCTGCGCAACCGCGCGCGCGACGCGCTCCTAGTGCAGGCGATTGCGAGCGAGGAGCAGGCGGAAAACCTCGATCCGGCGCTCCTCTCGCTCGAAGGTATGGACAAGGACCTGGCCGCGAAACTCGCCAGCTCCGGCGTGAAGACACGCGACAATCTTGCCGATCTTGCATTTGACGATCTGGTCGAACTGACCGGGATCGAATCCGAACGCGCCAAGGCCCTGATCATGAAGGCGCGCGAACACTGGTTTGCGCAGGAGTAGGGCAGGCTCATGGCTCAGACGAGTGTTGCTCAATTCGCCGGCGAGCTGAAAGTTCCGCCGTCGGTACTGCTCGAGCAGCTCAAAGCGGCCGGCGTGCACAAACGCGTGGCCGAAGACGTGTTGTCCGAGCAGGACAAGACCAGGCTTCTCGATTATCTGCGCAAGGCCCACGGCTCCTCTGAGCCGAAGAACAAGATCACCCTGACCCGCAAACAGACATCCGAGATCATCAAGAAGTCCGACGCGAGCGGCAAGGCGCGCACTATCCAGGTCGAAGTCAAGAAGAAGCGCGTCTTTGTCAAACGCGATGCCGAACCGGGCGCACCCGCGGAGGCGCCTGCGCCTTCCGGACCTGCCGTCGACGCGCACGAAGCGGAACTTCGCGCGCAGGAACAGCGCCAACAGGAAGAGCTGGCGGCGCGCCAGGCGGCGGAACTGACCGAAAAGCAGGAGCGCGAGCGCAAGGTCGCTCGCGAGGCTGAACCCAAGCCGGCGGAAGCGACAAAGGCGCCTGCGCCTGCCGCCGCCGCCGACACGACTCTGCACAAGCCCAAAGTCACACCCGGCACCGAGAAAAAGGGCGTGAAGAAGGCGAAGGAAATCAAAGTCTGGAAAGACGAGGGCGTCAAGCGCCGGACAATAAAGACCCGGGGCGACGTGCAGGGAGCCTCGGGCTGGCATACCCCAAAAGGGGCCAGGCACCGAACCGCGGCCGCGCCTGCGGAGAGCGCGCAACAGTTCACCGCGCCGGCAGAAGCGGTCATCCGGGAAATCATGGTGCCGGAGACCATCACCGTGGGGGAACTCGCCCACAAGATGTCGGTGAAGGCCGCAGAAGTCATCAAGACGCTCATGAAGCTGGGCAACATGGTCACGATCAACCAGGTGCTCGATCAGGAAACGGCGATGATCGTCGTCACCGAGTCGGGCCACCTCGCCAGAGCGGCGAAGCTCGACGACCCGGAATCCCTGCTCGCCGAAGCGCCCGAGCACCACGAGGCGGCGCTCAAGCCCAGGGCTCCGGTCGTGACCGTGATGGGACACGTCGACCACGGGAAAACGTCGCTGCTTGACTACATTCGCCGCACCAAAGTGGCTTCCGGTGAGGCGGGCGGCATAACGCAGCACATCGGCGCGTACCACGTGCAGACGCCGCGGGGTATGGTCACTTTTCTGGACACACCGGGTCACGAGGCCTTCACGGCGATGCGCGCGCGGGGCGCGAAGGTGACGGACATCGTGGTTCTCGTCGTCGCAGCCGACGATGGAGTCATGCCCCAGACAATCGAGGCGATCCACCACGCCAAGGCTGCCGAAGTCCCGCTGGTCGTGGCTATCAACAAGATCGACAAGCACGAGGCCAATCCCGACAAGGTGAAGCAGGAGTTGGTTGCACAGAGCGTCGTTCCAGAGGAATACGGCGGGGACTCGCCGTTCGTGCCGGTATCGGCAAAAACCGGCGAGGGAATCGACGCGTTGCTCGAGCAGGTGCTGCTGCAATCCGAGGTGCTGCAGCTGTCGGCCCCCGTGGATGCCCCCGCCAAAGGCATCGTGATCGAGGCGCGACTCGACAAAGGCCGAGGCCCGGTGGCGACGGTACTTGTTCAGTCCGGGACGCTCAAGCGCGGCGACGTGGTGCTGGCAGGTTCCTCATTCGGTCGCGTTCGCGCCATGCTCGACGAGATCGGCAATCCGGTTGCGCAGGCGGGACCATCGATTCCGGTCGAGATCCAGGGTCTCTCGGACGTGCCGGGGGCGGGCGAGGAAGTCATTGTGCTCGGCGACGAGCGCAAGGCGCGCGAGATCGCGCTGTTCCGCCAGGGCAAGTTCCGGGAAGTGAAGCTCGCGAAGAAGCAGGCGGCAACCCTCGAGAACATGTTCGAGCAGATAGGCGAGGGCGGGGTCAGAATGCTTGCGTTGCTCATCAAAGCCGACGTGCAGGGCTCGCAGGAGGCCCTGGTGCACGCGCTCACCCGGCTTTCCACTGAAGAAGTCAAAGTCAACGTCGTGCACAGCGCCGTCGGCGCGATAACCGAGTCCGACGTCAACCTTGCGCTCGCCTCGAAGGCGGTAATTATCGGCTTCAACACCCGCGCGGACGCCACCGCGCGCAAGGCGGCTGAAGCCTCGGGCGTCGACGTGCGCTACTACAACATCATCTATGACGCCGTGGACGAAGTGAAAGCGGCGCTGTCGGGCATGCTTGCCCCGACGAAGAAGGAAATTGTCCTCGGCTTGGTGGAGGTGCGTCAGGTATTCAAGATCTCGAAAGTCGGCGCGGTCGCCGGATGCTATGTGCTCGATGGCTTGGTGCGGCGCAACGCCCTGCTCAGGGTGCTGCGCGAAAACGTGGTCGTCCATACGGGAGAAATCGATTCGCTCAAGCGCTTCAAGGACGACGTGCGCGAAGTGAAAGCCAATTTCGAGTGCGGCATGTCGGTAAAGGGCTATAACGACCTCAAAGTCGGAGATCAGTTCGAGATCTACGAAGTGCAAGAGGTCGCGCGGACGCTGTAGCGCTCGAGAGCTCGGAGCGGAGCTCTCGGCTCAGACTTCGAACTCTCAGCCGTTCTCATGGCCAACGAGCAAAGGCTGCGGCGGATCGCAGATCAGATCCAGCGCGAGCTGTCCGGGCTGCTGCGCTCCGAGCTCAAGGATCCGCGCGTCGGGTTCGTAACACTCACCGGGGTCGAAGTGTCTCCCGACCTCGCGCACGCGAAGGTATTCTTCACCACACTGGGCGATGCGCAATCCCTGAGCCGTACCGAGGAGGGGCTGAAGCGCGCCGCAGGTTTCCTGCGCGCCCAGCTCGGCGGGCTCCTGAAGTTGCGCGTCACCCCCGAATTGCATTTTCACTACGACGCTTCGGTCGAGCACGGCGTGCGCCTGTCGCAGTTGATCGACGCCGCGGTCACCGGAAAGAAATCTGATTAGGTCGAGTCCATGAAGGGCGCGCCGCGCGAGGTGGTCAGCGGAGTGCTGCTCATCGACAAGCTGGTCGGTCCGAGCTCGAACGCCGTCCTGCAGCGGACGAAGCGGCTCCTCGGCGCGACGCGCGCCGGCCATACCGGGACTCTCGATCCCCTGGCGAGCGGCCTCCTGGTGATCGGTTTGGGCGAGGCGACCAAGTTCTCGGGCGCCATGCTCGATGCCGACAAGAGCTATCGCGCCCATCTGAAGCTCGGCGAACGCACCGCGACCGGCGATGCCGAGGGTCCGGTGCTCGCACGCTCGGACGCCAAGGTTTCGCGCGATGAGCTGCTGGCGGTTCTGGAGCGCTTTCGCGGCGAGATCGAGCAGCTGCCTCCGATGCACTCCGCGATCAAGCACCTCGGCCGGCCTTTGTATGCGTATGCCCGCGACGGTGAGTCCGTTCCGCGCTCTCCGCGACGGATCGCAATCCGGCGGCTCGAGCTGGAGAAGATGGAGGGGAGCACTGCCGTGCTATTCGTTGTATGCAGCAAGGGCACCTATATCCGGACGCTCGCCGAGGACATCGGCGAGGCGCTGGGCTGCGGCGCGCATCTGGCGGCACTCGAGCGCACCGCCGTGGGCCCGTTCCGGCTGGAGCAGTCGATCACGCTGGACGCGCTCGAGGCGCTTGCTCCTGCTGAGCGGCGGGGGAGGCTCCTGCCGCCGGAAGCGCTGGTTGGATCCCGTCCGCGCCTGATCATCGAGGCCCGATTGGCGGCGAAATTTCAGCAGGGTCAGGCGGTTTTGGTAAGTGATCCAAGCGGCAGCGTCGCAGTCTTTGACCACGTCGGGGTATTCCTGGGCACCGGGGAGGTCGATGAGAGCGGGGCGCTCAGGCCGAAGCGCCTCGTCGCAGTGCGATGAAGAGGGTTTCGTTGTGGGGCTTGGGCTGTTTCGCCGACGCTCCTGGCGCGGCAAACGAGACCGCGGAGGGCGGAGCAGGTTTCCGCGAGCGCAGCGAGTGGATGCGACCCCGTAGCGGGATGCAACACGCCGGAAGTCGCGGTCGCTCATGCACGGCCTACGCGGTCGCATCCCCGCAAGCGGGGCCCCTGCTCCACGCTCCGGCGTGCGCTACGGGTACCCGGCCGCTTGCGCCTCCATTGAAACGGTAGTCGCGCGGCCGCCCCGCAGTTTAGATACGGGAGCGTGTCGCCGCGCAAGTCGCTCGGGCGAAACAGCCCGCCGGCGGACCGCAAAACACCTTGTTGAAGGCGCTGATTTCAAGGTAAAATGCCGGCCTTTCGCGAAGGGATAAGAAGAGCATGCCGGCAAGCGTTACGCAAAGGGCGCAGATCGTCCAACAGCACCAGCGCGCCGCGGGCGATACCGGTTCTCCGGAAGTCCAGGTCGCGCTCCTGACTGCCCGTATCAACGGGCTGACCGGCCACTTCAAGGCGCACGTCAAGGATCACCACTCCCGGCGCGGTTTGCTGAAAATGGTAAGCCGGCGCCGCAAGCTGCTCGACTATCTCAAGCGTACGAACAACGGGAAATACCACGAGCTGATCGAGCAACTTGGCCTGCGCAAGTAACCTGATCGACGCCCATCGCATACCGATGGGCGTTTTCAATTCCGGAATCGGCCTGGCGAACCATCGGCCGAGCCAACCTTATCAGAATCCCCGGGCCGTACGCCGGGGCCCCGTCAACCGATCGAGAAAACCATGCGGCTAACCCCCATCAAGAAGACATTCACATACGGCGCCCACCAAGTGACGCTGGAAACCGGCGAAATCGCGCGCCAAGCTCACGGCGCTGTCGTGGTGAACATGGACGACACCGTCGTCTTGTGCACCGTGGTTGCAGCGAAGGAAGCAAAGTCGGGACAGGACTTCCTTCCGCTTACCTGCGATTACGTCGAGAAGACTTACGCGGCCGGCAAGATCCCCGGGGGCTTTTTCAAGCGTGAAGGACGGCCCTCCGAGAAGGAGACCCTGACCTCGCGTCTCATCGACCGTCCGATCCGCCCGCTGTTTCCGGACGGCTTCTACAACGAGGTGCAGGTGGTCGCGCAGGTGTTGTCGTGCAATGCGGAGGTGGACCCCGATATTCCGGCTCTGATCGGCGCATCCGCCGCGCTGACACTGTCGGGCATGCCGTTCAACGGACCGATCGGAGCGGCTCGAGTGGGCTATATCAACGGCCAGTACGTGCTCAACCCGACCGCGACGCAGCTGAAGGAAAGCCAGCTCAATCTCGTGGTTGCCGGCACGGAGCACGCCGTGCTCATGGTGGAGTCCGAGGCGAACGAGCTCCCGGAAGACGTCATGCTCGGTTCCGTCGTGTTCGGCCACGAGCAGATGCGCGCTGCGATCCAGGCGATCCACGAGCTGGCGGATCAGGCCGCGAAGCCGGCTTGGGACTGGAAGGCGAAGGAAAAAGACCAGGCGCTGGTAACGCGCATCACGGAGCTTGCCGAGAGCGAGTTGCGAGCGGCTTTCGCCCTGCGGCAAAAGCAGGCGCGTTCCGAGGCGATCGACGGCATCTGGAAGCGCGCATTCGGAGAGGTCGGGGTGGGCAAGGAGGGCGGGCCGGACGCGAATGCCGTGAAGGAAATCTGCTTCGATCTGGAATCGAAAATCGTCCGCAACCAGATTCTCGACGGCGAACCGCGCATCGACGGTCGCGACACTCGCACCGTGCGGCCGATCGATATCCGCGTCGGTGTGCTGCCGCGCACCCATGGCTCGGCGCTTTTCACCCGGGGTGAGACTCAGGCGATGGTTGTTGCGACGCTTGGCACGGGCCGCGACGAACAGATCATCGACGCGCTGATGGGCGAATACAAGGAGCGCTTCATGCTCCATTACAACATGCCTCCGTACGCGACCGGCGAGACCGGTCGAATGGGCTCGCCCAAGCGCCGCGAGATCGGTCACGGGCGCCTTGCGAAGCGGGCGCTGATCGCAGTGTTGCCTACCGCCGAGGAATTCGCCTACTCGATGCGCGTCGTATCGGAGATCACCGAGTCAAACGGCTCCTCCTCGATGGCTTCGGTATGCGGCGGGAGCCTCGCGCTCATGGATGCGGGCGTGCCGATGAAAGCGCACGTCGCGGGAATCGCCATGGGGCTGATCAAGGATGGCAAGCGCTTCGCCGTGCTGACCGACATTCTGGGCGACGAAGACCATCTTGGCGACATGGATTTCAAGGTGGCGGGTAGCGAGCGCGGCATAACGGCGCTGCAGATGGATATCAAGATAGAGGGCATTACCAAGGAGATCATGCAGGTGGCATTGGCCCAGGCGCGCGAGGGCCGCATGCACATCCTTGGCTTCATGAAGCAGGCTCTCGAAGGCTCGCGCACCGAGATCTCGAGCTACGCGCCGCGCATCATCAAGATGAAGATCAATCCCGAAAAAATCCGCGACGTGATCGGCAAAGGTGGAGTGGTCATCCGCGGGCTGCAGGAGGAGACCGGGACGACGATCGAAATCTCGGACGACGGCACCATCTCGATCGCCTGTGTGTCCTCTGAAGGCGGTCAGGCTGCGAAAAAGCGCATCGAAGACATCACCGCCGATGTGGAAGTGGGGCGCGTATATGACGGAACGGTATTGAAGCTTCTAGACTTCGGCGCAATCGTTCAGCTGCTTCCGGGCAAGGACGGTCTTCTGCATATTTCGCAGATCGCCAACGAGCGCGTCAACAGTGTGTCCGATTACCTCAAGGAAGGCCAGCAAGTGAAGGTCAAGGTACTGGAGGCGGACGAGAAAGGTCGCGTGCGGCTCAGCATGAAAGCGGTGAAAGAGGCGGCCGCGGCAACTCAATCGTAGCGAGCAGGACGCAAAGAATAAAGGGCGCCGAGGCGCCCTTTTGTTTTGTCACTTGCCGGTTACTTCCCTACCTGCTTCTCCCTCAATTCGTCGAGCGTTTTGCAGTCAATGCACAGCGTCGCGGTGGGGCGCGCTTCGAGTCTCTTCAAACCGATTTCCACGCCGCAGTTCTCGCAGTAGCCGTAGTCGTCCTTGTCGATGCGCGCGATGATCTCGTCGATCTTCTTGATGAGCTTTCGCTCGCGGTCGCGGTTGCGCAATTCCAGCGAGATATCGGATTCCTGCGTGGCGCGATCGTTGGGATCGGCGAACAGGGTCGCCTCGTCCTGCATCGCGTGGACCGTCCGGTCGATGTCCTGCGACAGCTCCACCTTCAGTGCGCCGAGCACTTTCCTGAAATGGTCGCGCTGCCTGGCGTTCATGTACTCCTCGCCCTTTTTCGGGGTGTAAGGCGGGAAGGTCTTGTGTAACAGCTCCAAGTCGAAATCTCCGCGTCGCAGGAGGTAATTTGATACCAGAAATCAATATGAGGGGCAAGCGAATTCGCGGCTGGAATCGCCGTCGGTCGCTTCGCGTTGACCATGCCACGAACGAAGGCGTAAGATTCCACACCCGCGGGGTGTAGCGCAGCCTGGTAGCGCGCTTGCTTTGGGAGCAAGATGTCGGGAGTTCGAATCTCTCCACCCCGACCAGATTTTTGCCGCCGCGCCGGCGCGCGAGGCGGTCGCATTCCACCTTACTCGTGCCCGTAGCTCAAACTGGATAGAGCACCAGCCTTCTAAGCTGGGGGTTGTGGGTTCGACTCCCGCCGGGCGCGCCATTCTCCCTATCAGCTGCAAACGAGGAACTTCGATGATCGATGTCTACACGTGGCCGACGCCCAACGGGCACAAGATTCATATCATGCTCGAAGAGACCGGACTGCCTTACACAGTACGCCCGGTCAATATCCGCACGGGCGAGCAGTTCCAGTCCGAATTCCTGAAGATCAGTCCCAACAACAAGATTCCGGCGATCGTCGATCGCGAAGGGCCGGAGGGAAAGCCGCTCGCGGTGTTCGAGTCGGGTGCAATTCTCATCTACCTCGCCGGGAAGACGGGAAAACTGCTGCCCCGAGACGATCGCGGCAAGTACGTCACGCTCCAGTGGCTGATGTTTCAAATGGGGTCGATTGGCCCGATGATGGGGCAGTCAGGGCACTTCCGCAGCAACGCGGTGCCCGAGCGCATCGAGTACGCCATCAATCGCTATGGCAACGAGGTCAAGCGACTGCACGGCGTAATGGAAAGACGGCTTTCGGAAGCGCGATACTTTGCCGGTGCGGAGTACTCGATCGCGGATATCGCGATTTTTCCGTGGTTGCGCGCAAGCGAACGAAATGGAATCGACTGGGCGGACTTTCCGAACGTGAAAAAATGGTTCGATGGAATCGCTGCACGGTCTGCAGTGCAGCGTGCGCTCAAGGTTCTGGCCGACGTTCAGACCACGCCGCCCGGTCAGTACGATCCCAAGGCCCGCGAGATCCTGTTCGGGGCGACGCAGTATCAGAAGCACTGAGCTTTCAGAGGTACTCATGATCACGGCCGCGCAAGCGATCGTCGATTGCCTTCGCCGAGAGCGGATCGACCACGTCTTCGGCATTCCGGGGACGATGAACCTGCCGATTCTCGACGTGCTTCGCGCGACGCCGGAGATCAGGTTCGTCCTCACCCGCCACGAGCAGGGGGCGGCGTTCGTGGCGTACGGCTTCGCGCGGGCGCTGAACCGGCCGGCGATAGTGACGGCGACCGAAGGTCCGGGCGTCACCAATCTCGCCACGGGCATCGGCGCCGCCTTCAAGGGCTACGTTCCGATCATCAGCATCAGCGGCGCGCAGGAGCTCTGGGTCCGGGAAAAGGACGCAAGCCAGGACATCGATCAGGTCACGATGTTCAGGCCGATCACCAAGTGGGCGTACTCGATCCCGTCGCCCAGGAAAGTCCAGGAGGCGGTGCGGCGCGCGTTCCGGGTGGCGCTCGCCGAGCCGCTCGGACCCGTCCACCTCGATGTATCTCGCGACATCCTGCTCGAACAGGTCGAGCCCGAGCCCATCTCTCCGGAGGCCTACCGACCCACCTCGCTGCCGGCCTGCGCGGCAAGCGAGCTCGAAAGCGTTGCCGAGGAGATCGCCAAAGCCAAGCGTCCAGTCATTCTCGCCGGAGGAGGGGTTCTGCGCGAGGATGCGCTCCCGGCGCTCCAGCGCCTCGCCGAGAGCACCGGAATTCCGGTCGCTACGCTGCAATACCACCCGGATGCGTTTCCGACGTCGCACCCGCTCGCGCTGGGGCCGCTGGGACGCAACGGCTATTCGAGCGCCAATCGCGCGATGCCGCAGGCCGACGTCGTCATCGCCGTGGGCGCGCACATCGACGTCTTCTCCACCGCCTTCAAGTACGGGCTCATCAGCCGCGACGCCAAGCTCATTCATCACAGCATGGTGGGGACCGATATCGGCGTGGTTTTCCCGGTCGCGCAGGCGGTCGTCGGATCGACGCTGTCCTTCATCGAGGGGCTCGCGGAGCGCCTTGGCCGAACCGGCATGAAAAAAGGATGGATCGACGTCGCCAAGCTAAAGGCGGATTGGGAGACCGAACGCCAGGGCCTGCTCGACTCCGCGGCCCGTCCCATCGTTCCGCCGGTGGTCGCTCACGCGATGCGCCAGGCACTGCCTGCCGACGGGATCATGATCGTGGACGCGGGCAACGCGGGGAAGCACATGCGCGTGTTCATGGATACACACCAGCCGCACACCTACATGTACAGCGACGATTGGGGATCGGTCGGCGCGGCATTTCCGATCGCCATGGGCGCCAAGCTCGCGCGTCCGAAACAGCCGGTGATGGCGGCGGTCGGCGACATGGGCATGATGTGCAACATCGGCGAGCTGGAGACCGCCGTGCGCGAGCGCATTCCGGTGGTGTGCGTCGTGTTCAACGACTTCGGGCTCGGCAACGAGCGCGCGTTCCAGAAGGAGCTGTACGGCGGGCGTCTTTTCGGGGTCGACTACGGCAACGTCGATTTCGCCGCCCTGGCGCGCGTATTCGGAGCCCACGGCGAGCGCGTCGAAGAGCCTTCGGCGGTCCTTCCCGCCATCAAGCGGGCGCTAGGCAGCGGCTTGCCGGCGGTCGTGGACGTGGTCATCGACCAGGACAAGCTGGCCGCGGTGGTTTACAAGGGGTAGTTGGGGTGGCCGATGGGACTCGAACCCACGACAACCGGAATCACAATCCGGGACTCTACCAGCTGAGCTACGGCCACCGCAGGGGTCGGATTATAGCGCAGCGCGTCTAGAGCTTCGAGAGGACCTCGCGGAATTTTGCCTCGACTTTCCGCCGCAGCGCGGGACTGGCGCGCGCCACGGGCGGGAAGTCGTTGAGCATCTCGAACGGCCGGCAGGCATCGATCACGGCCCTGGAGTTCCAGGTGACGCCGCGCGGCAGGCGCGGGTCGAGCGGGCCGCTCCACATTTTCCGGATGATGTCGATGTCCTCCGCGGGATCGCAGCGCGTGCACATCGCCCAGAGCACATCGAACAGATTCGTGGGATCGATGTCATCGTCTACGACCACGACGAAGCGCCCCAGGTAGGAGCCTGACTGGCAGCTCGCCGCCGCCATCGCGGCCTGCTTGGCGTGGCCGGCGTAGGCCTGCTTGATGGCGATGACGTTGAACATGCGCGCGCCGCCCGCTTCATGGCACCACACGCCTTTGACGCCGCTCAGGCCCGCGCGCTCGACTTCGTCCCAGATCATCCCGGCTTTCATGACGCATTTGCTGTAGGAGAAGTCCGATGGCGGGCGCATCGGGGTGGCGATGGTCAGGATCGGATCGTTGCGGTGGTAGACGCGCTGCACGCGGATCACCGGCTGCTCGCTCTTGCCTCCCGCGTAGTAGCCGGTGAACTCGCCGAACGGGCCTTCGGGCGCCGTCTCTCCCGGATGCATTTCTCCTTCGAGCACGATCTCGGCGTGGGCGGGCATCGGCAGGCCGTGAAGCCCACTCTCGATCACCTCGAAGGGTTCGCCGCGGTGTCCGCCGGCATAGTCGTATTCGGAAAGACCGAAACGCAGCTCGTTGCCGCCGGCGAGAAACAGCATGGGATCGTGGCCGCAGGATACGAGCACCGGGCAAGGCTTGCCGCGCTTGAAATATTTCTCGCGGATCTGCCGTCCATGTTTTCCCGGGGACATCCACACGCCGACGCGCTTCGCGTCGTGGACCATCACCCGGTAGGTGCCGCAGTTGACCCAGTTCTCATCCGGATCGCGCATGATCACCAGATCATCCGTGCCGATGTAGCGGCCGCCGTCGAGTTCGTGCAGGAACGGAACCGGAAATTTCAGTACATCCACGTCGCCGCCGCTCTGCACGTTCTCCAGGATCGGCCCGCTGCGCACCGTGCGGGGCGGAAGCGGCTTGTGGATTTTCATCCGGTCGCGGTAGGCGCGCACCACGTCCAGGGGATGCCCGGGAACCGGAAAACCCAGGGTGATCGCCAGGCGCCGCATCGAGTTGGTCGAGCCCGACAGCGCGCGAAAGCCATGCGAGTATCCGCTGATGCGTTCGAACAGCACCGCCGGGGCGTTCGCGCGCTCGTTTACGGCTTCGGCGAGCGTGCCCATTTCCAGGTTCCAGTCGGCCCCGGGTATGCGCAGCAGCTCCCCGGCGCGCTCGATGCGGGCGAGGAACTCCCTCAGGTCCGTGTGAGGGCGGTCGTAATCGTTCCAGATCTTGAGCGGGGCGGGATCGTTCATGGAATAGCCGCCGCTCAATCGGCGCGGATCTTCGCCTCGGCGATGACCCGCGTCCAGCGTTCGAGTTCGACGCTCACCAGCTTCGACAGCCGCTCCGGTTCTCCTCCCGCGGGGATGAGTCCCTGTTTGGCGAGGAACTCCTTCATTTCCGGGAGAGCGAGAAGGGCATTGATCTCGCCGTTGAGCTTGCGCACGATCTCCGGAGGCGTCGAAGCGGGGGCCATCAACCCGTACCAGACGCTGGACTCGACCCCGGGGTAGCCGGCTTCCTTGAAGGTGGGCACCGCCGGAAAAACAGGCGAGCGCTCTTCGCTCAGCACCGCGAGCAGCCTGACCTTTCCGGCCTGCACCAGCGCAGCGATCGTGTGCACCGGCAGGATCATGGCATCGACAACTCCCCCGGCGAGATCTCTCGTGGCTTCGGCCGCGCCTTTGTAGGGAACGTGGGTGATATCGACCTTGGCGGTGAGCTTGAACAGCTCCATCGTGAGGTGCTGCGGTGTACCGTTTCCGGAGGAGGCGTAGTTGAGCTTCCCCGGCTCGGATTTCGCAAGCGCCACGAATTCCGCCATCGAGTCGGCCCGCGTGTTCGTGCTGATCGCGAACCACAGCAATCCGGTCGCCACCAGGCTTACCGGAGCAAAGCTCTTCAGGGGGTCATAGCTGGACTTCTTCTTGAGCGCTGGGTTGAGCGCAAACGTGGTCGCGGTCATCATCAGCGTGTAACCGTCGCCGGCGGCACGCGCGGCGAGCTCGGTGCCGATGTTGCCGCTCGCGCCCGGCCTGTTTTCGACGACGACCGGAACGTTCCAGCGCTCGCCGAGCTTCTGCCCGAAGCTGCGCGCGAGGATATCGATGCCGGTTCCGGGCGAGAACGGAGCGATGATGGTAATCGTGCGGGTCGGGTAGGCGGGTTGAGCAAGAGCCGGGGTCGCCGCCAGGGCGGCAAGGACCAGGACCGTGGCGCGCAGAGCGTTCATCTGGGACCTCCTCTCCGGCGATCATTGTAAGGCGGTCAAGGCGATTCGGGCAGGTCCTCGCGTGCCAGGAGCAACACGCAGTCGTCACCGGCGCTCGTCTCGGGCCAGATGAACGGAAGCCGCGGGAACGCCCGCTCGAGTCTGCGGCGATGGTGACCGATCTCCACCACGAGCAGTCCTCGTGGCAGGAGAAAG
>Ga0137435_1000340_pt1 | contig 16029 bp, 12 predicted proteins | sample EasRivERMGT100_2_FD_104904 | JGI IMG/M metagenome (GOLD analysis project Ga0137435, IMG submission 104904) | Soil microbial communities from meander-bound floodplain in the East River, Colorado, USA - East River MetaG ERMGT100_2 | ecosystem: Environmental > Terrestrial > Soil > Floodplain ... | reverse complement strand
GGCCCTTGTTGTCGCGGATGGAGATTCGGAGTTGCAGCGCCTGCCCGACCCACAGCGTGCTGTCGGACGGCGCCAGCGAGATTGCGGCGACCGTTGGCGCATCGACACCACTTGGGCCCGACGAGCACGCGGACCCGAGCAGCGTGCCGGTGAGCACGGCGGTCCACGACCAGATCCGCTGGGCGTTCGCCGGCCGACGGACTCCCACCTCGGATCCCTCGGCGCAGCGCCACGTGGCGGGCGTCGCGAGGCTCGCGAGAGCGAGGAGACAGACTTGAGGAACGATCCAGCTTGGAAGGGGCGCCATGACGTGCGAAGTGGGGGGCCGGCAGTCTGGTTTTGCGCGCGCCCTGGGAGGGAGTGCGCATCCGCCGAGGCCGCAAGATTCGTGCGGCGTTCTGGCAGCCTCGCCCAAGCGGCTAACTCGCCGTTGGCCAGCGAGTTAGCGCGAATCACGCAGTCGTCTGTGAGGCACCGAATCGAAGTCGTGTAGCGCTCGCGCAACAACGGCCGGCGCTGCGACACGCGCGACCGATCAACGCAGCTGGCTCGGCGCCGCCTCGATCTCGCGCGTGGTTCTGATCCAGTTTGTCGAACGACGTCGCACGAAGCCGCGAGCGACGAGGCCTACTCGCCACACCGCGTACATCGGAAGCCGCGCGAAGGCACGCAGCGTGGGGCCGGGCTCAGGATGCCGCATTAGCGAAAGGATCGAATACGCGGCCGGCTGTAGTACGGCGGTCAGCATCGCTGCCGCGGCGACATTTGCGCCCGGAGGCCGCAGCACGAGCACCAGGCCGGCGCCAACGATGCCGAGGACCGCGCGCATGATTGGCCCCATGAACGTCAACTCGGCGAACAGATCGAGCTTCTGCAGCAGGGAAATCCGCGCGGTGAGAATCTCCCGCCAGTGCAACGAGAGGACGGCTAAACGACCCGAGTTCCACCGCGCGCGCTGCGTCCCGCTCTGGCGCAGCGATCGCGTTTCTTGTGCGTACAGCCGCGACGTCTGCGCGTAGTCGACATGCTGCCCGCGCAGCGTGTACCGCGCGTACAATTCCCATCCCTCCGTGATCGTGCGCACGCGCCACGGATCGCGCGCCAGGATGTTGGTGCCGATGACCAATCCATCTCCCGTCACCGGACAGCTGAGTCCCGCTGCCGCCTTGAGTGGAAGCGCGATGTCGTACCGGTTCCGTGTAAACAGGCCGGCGAGGCGAGTCAGCCAGCTCTCGTTCTCGTTACTGAGGCCGTCGAACGTCTGGAGCACGCGCCCCTCGAGCGGCGCCCATGTCATGAGCTCACTCGTGTAGTCCGGCTCGACGATGGTATCGGCGTCCACGATGGCGACGGCGGCAAAATCCGACAGCGTCACCTGACCGAGTGCCCACCCGATCGCGTGGCCTTTCCCCCGGTCACCGGTCGACGTCCGCTCGAGGACCGTCGCGCCCGCCTCACGAGCCGCGCCGGCGGTTCGGTCATCGCAGTTGTCGGCGACGACGAGCACGGTCATCAGTTCGGCAGGGTACGTCTGTCCGCGCAACGACGCGACGGCACGCTTGATCAGAAGTTCCTCATTGTGGGCCGGGACCAGGAAGAGAATCCGCTGCTGTTGCCCGCCGCCGCGCGGCACGCGCCGGCGAGCGAGTCCAATCAGCCAGGCCCACGCGTCGCACAGCGCTGGGAGTGCGAGCAGCAGGGCGAGCGCGAAAACCGGAATGGCAACGACGTAACCCATCAACGTGGAGTCCTCGTGGAGTTCGACTATCGGTTGGGAGCGCGCCCGGCCGTTGCAAGAACTACGCGGCGACCGGTCTCGCACCGTGTTCACGCTCCAACCCGCTGCCAACTATTCGTTTGCGTGCGGTCGGCATCACGTCGATGCCCAAGCTATCCTGGCTGACGATGTCGCGCACGCACCACAAAGCGGCGCACTGCACGCGACGGCCCCCAAGTGGTGTCATGGACGCGCAACAGAATGGTTCCCAACTGTTCCGTCCGCGCAACATACCGTGGAGGCAGTCCTTCGGTCGAATGCTGCATCGCGTGGTTTCACAACGGGTTAAACGTATGCTTGAGACGGCACGCCAATCGCATAATGCCGAGTCCGATGCATGGTATCTCTTGCGCCATCGGAGGACCGGTGAGCTCGCCCTTGGCTTCCCCGACCACGAATCGCCGGATCAACAACCTCGACGCCGCGCGCGGCGTGGCGATGGCGCTCGTCTGCCTCTCTCATTTCATCGCCGTCTACTTCCGGCGGCAGTTGGCGAACGCCGAGTTGCCTTGGCCGATCGCGCTCGGCATGATCGCGTCGCCGACGTTCGTGGCGATCAGTGGAACGCTTCTCGGTCTCCTCTTCGTCGTCAGGCGCGAGACGTTCCGCGCGATGCGGGTCAAGCTGATCGATCGTTCGCTGTTCGCGCTGACGATCGGCCACGTACTGATCGCGTGTTCTCGGCTGGCGTACGAAGGCCGCCCGATCAGTGCACTGAGCATCACGTTCATGACGGACGCGATCGCCGTGTGCGTCATCGTTGGCTCCCTCCTCATCCCCGAGACGTCGCGCAGCCTTCGTATCGCCTTGGGGCTTGCGTGTTATGCGCTCGCCTGGCGCCTGCTCTACCTCTGGACCCCGCACGAAACGTTCGAGGGCCTCCTCAAGGACATCCTCGTCGGCGGACTGCCGGTGCGCGTGTTGGGCTACAGCGTGCCCGTGCTTCAGTGGTTCGGCGTGTACATCGCGTGCACGGCGGCCGGAGAGTATTTGGGAGAGATGTACCGCGACGGAGCACTCGCCCGGGTGGAACGCGCGCTGTTGACCGCCGGACTCGCCGCACTCGCTCTGGGAGTCGCCCTGCGCTGCGCAGGTTGGGTGCTCGCGTCGCGGCACGCATTCGCACCCGCCACCGCCTACTGGACCGCCCTTTTCTCGCCGTGGTCCAAGCTTCCACCGTCTCCGGTGTACGTGCTGTGCTTCGGCGGCCTCGGGATCCTTTGCATCTGGGGCGTGAGCAGCGCCAACCATCGAGGACTCGCGCCCTGGCTTGTGAACCGGTTCGCCACCGTCGGTCGTTGCTCGCTCGCCGTGTTCACGCTGCAGTACTACGTCTACTACCTCGTCCTCGACAATCTGCCCCTTCCGAGATCGAACGTCTGGCCGTTGGTGTATCTCACGTCCCTGGCGTTGCTGCTGGTATTCGCGTCGTGGTGGGACCGGAAAGGATTCAATCGGCTCCTGAGCGTCGGCCTGCAGCAGGGGCTGGAGCTCGCGCCGCGTCTCACACCGGTTTCCGCATCGCGCACCGTTCCGGCTCCGCTGCCGACGAACGGCGCCTAGGCATCGCGTACGCGCTCGCTCACTCCCACTCCCATCGCGCACGCCACCGTGGCATGTTGTGGGCGTGATGCGCGAAGTGTCGGTCCCTTCTCGACAGGAAACCGGGCGAACACCGCAACCCTCGTGTCCCGATTGATGCCGCGCCGTGGGCGTACTCGCTTTCTCGGACCGCCGCGCGTGCTGGCGGTATTCGCGTTGCCGGCTCGTGTGCGCATCGGCGGCCGTTCGTCCCGCTGGCGATGAGCGTGAAGCAGGCGGTGCTCGCCGCGCTGACCAGCCGAGCCGTTGCGCCGTTGTGGCGCCCGTTCGTCAACGACTGCGTCGTCCTCTTGATGCTGCACCGGTTTTCCGACGACGAGCGCGGTGGGCATGGCGTATCGGTCGCCGGGGTGCGCGAGTGCCTGCAGTTCCTGCGGCGCAGCAAGATTCCCGTCGCCTCGCTTCACGATCTGCTTTCCGCCAACGGTGCGCCGGGTCGCGGATCGAGTCCCTCGGTGGTCTTCACCGTCGACGACGGCTACGCCGACTTCGCTCGGCTCGCGGCGCCGGTCTTCGCCGAGTTCGACTGCCCCGTCACCGTCTTTCTGACCACCGCGCCGATCGATCGGGCGGCGTGGCTGTGGTGGGACCGCGTCGAGTACGTTGTCGCCTCGACGGCGCGGTCGCGCGTCGAGCTCGAGGTCGGCGGCGTCCCGATGAACTGGCGTTGGGCGTCGGCAACGGAGCGGATCGTGGCGGCGGAGTCGATTTCAGAATCACTCAAGGTGATTCCCGATGCACAGAAGGAGGCCGTGCTCGTCGAACTGGCGACGCGGTTGGAGGTGGACGTGCCGGCCCAGCCGACGTCGTCGTATGCGGCGATGACCTGGAGCGACGTGCGCCGTTGCGGGGAACGTGGCGCGACGTTCGGCCCGCACACGGTGACCCATCCAATGCTTCCGCAGGTCTCGGATGCGGAGGCGGAGCGGGAGATTCTCGAGAGCTGGCGCGTGCTGCGGGCGAATTGTACGGCGACGGTCCCGGTCTTCTGCTACCCGAACGGCGCGTACACCGAGCGCGAAGTGTCGATTCTCGCGCGCAGCGATCTCGCGGCCGCGCTCACGACGAAACCCCGCTACGCGGCGCGGAGCCTGTTTGGCGCCGCCGCGGGGCATGAACGATTCCGCATCTCGCGGTTCGCCTACACCGAAAACCGTCCGCGCCTGCGCGCCATGCTGACCGGTTTCGAGCGCGTGAACATGGCGATTCAGGACGGCCGCGACGGGTGGCGAACGATCGACACCGGACCGATGGCCGCGACGACCTGACCGGTCCGCGCCGCTGACGACGCGTCAGGCCGCGGGCTTGCGCGACCGCCCGGCGAGGAGTCCGTGGTACAGCTCGAGATACCGGTCCGCCATCACTTCGACCGTGAAGTCGCGGTGCGCGCGCGCCAATGCGCTCGCCGCGAGGGTCTCGCGCAGCCGCGGGTCCGTCAACAGACGACGGAGCGCGCGGGAGAGCGCCTCGGTATCGCCCGGCGGAACGAGGATGCCGTCGCGGCCGTCGTCGACGGCCTCGGGGATACCACCGGTGGCCGACGCGATGACGGCGTTGCCCGCGCACATCGCCTCGAGCGTCGCCATCGGGAGTCCTTCCCATAGCGACGGCATCACGAAGATGTCGGCGAGCGCCTGGAGATCGGCGATATCGTTGCGTCCCGTGACGATGTGAACGCGGTCGTCGATGTGCTGCTCGCGCGTGTATTCGAGCAGCGACTGATGTTGATCCCCGCCGCGCCCGCCGGCGATGATCAGCTTCCACGGAACCGTGACGTCGCCGCGCAGCATCACCAGCGCTTCGAGCAGTCCGCGATGATTCTTGTTTCGCTCGAGGGTCCCCACTGCGAGAATCACGGTGTCGGCGTCGGTGACTCCGAACTCGGCGCGCACCCGCGCCGCGTCGCCGCGAATGACCGGCACGCCGTTGTGCACCACCGTGAATGCGCTCGGGGGCACGCCGAGGTCGCGCGCGAACTGGTCGCGCGTCGCGCCGGACACCGCCACCGCCACGCCCGATTGCCGCATCGCGTGCCGCAGCGCGATCCGCCGCCGCAATGCCTTCGTCACCTTGAGTCCGCCGTGCATCGTCATCACGTGCGGGATCGACAGAAAACGCGCGGCGGTCGAGCCGTACACCGCCATCGTGAACTCGTGGCTGTGCACGACGTCGATGGACTGCCGCCGAAACAGATCCATGAACCGCTTGACGAGTGGAAAGTCGATCGGCCGGTCGAGATAGAAAGTCTCGGGGGTGAACCCGGCATTACGAAACAGGTCACCCAGCCAGCCGATGCCGCGCAGCGGTCCCACCGGCACGACGACGTGTCCGCGCCGCCGCAGCTCCTCGGAGAGACGAAAGATCATCATCTCGGCGCCGCCCGGTCCATCGGACTCGAGCATCATGGCGATGCGCAGGCTGCGGTCCGGCGTCGTCGACTCGCGCGCCATCATGAATTCGGTCGGCCGGCCATCACGTCGCGCAGCAGGCGATCCATCCGCACTGCGAGATCCTCGTAGGAGATCGGCGTGATCGGGTCCATGCGCGCGGGGATGCGTCCGTCGAGCATGTCGTGAAGAATCTTGCGCATTCCTGCGACGTCGTTGCCATCCACCGTCATGGCGCCGATGCGCTGCGCCTCGCGGAACGCCGCGCTCTCCTCTTCGGTGATCACCAGCGTGGGCACGCCCATTCCCACGCTCTCGTAGATCTTGGCGGGCACCATCATCCCCTGGCGTTGCGCCAGAACCAGGGCGACATGCGAGCGGTTGAGGAGTTGCAGTGCCTGCGATCGCGGCAGTACGCCGTGAATGACGACGAACTCGGACAAGCCATCCGCGACGAGCTGCGCCATCATGTCGTCGCGGTGCCGCGCGTCCATCGGACCCGCGACATGGACTTTGAGCGACCGCGCCGCGTCCGGGCGTTCGCGCAGCACCTCCCGCATCGCCGCGAGCACGACGGTCAGATTGCGTCCGGCGTACAGGGCACCCACGTGCGCGAGCGATCCACGTTCGACCGCCGCCGGGTCCCGCGGCGGCATTTGTCCCAGGTCGATCCCGTTCGGGAACCACACGACGTCGAGATCCGGCCGGGCCTTGCTGAGCGCGGCCGTGAATTCCTGGGTGTTGGTGACGATCTTGTCGGCGCGCGCCCACATCAGTCGTTCGAGCCCCGACAGGAGCAGGCGCTCGCCCTCGACGACGAAGTAATCCTGGTGAGGCGCATTACGCTCATGCGCCACGGACCATGGGTCGCGCATGTCGAGCACGTGCGGCACGTGCAGGCCGCGCGTTGCGAGCATCGCGGCGAAATGAGCGAAATGCGGTGGCCCGCTCGACACCACCACGTCGAACGGCCGATCGAGCAGCAGTTCTCGCGCGGCGCGCGCGGCGCCGAGGATCCACCCGCGCGAATAGTCGGGGAACACCATCGACATGCTTCCCACGCGGCGCGCCGCCGTGATCGCCCGCTTCAACGGCGAGCCGGATCCGTATCGGGGCCAAGGGGCTTCGGGAGCAGGTGGCGGCGCGCTCGGGGCGGGTGACGCCGACTCGGTTGCCGCCGCACGGTGCCGCGCCGTTGCCGCCTTATACCAGTCGTTGAGCGTACGCCGGCGAGACCGCACGTGCCGGTGCACTCCGGCCGGCGCCCCATCGGGCGAGGCCTCCGCCGCGGTGACGACGTGCACTTCCCAACCGATGCGTGCCAGATATTTGGAGAGTCCAGCCCAGCGCTGTCCGCCGACGGCGCCGTCCGGTGGGAAGTGGTATGTCAGGACCAGGAGACGACTCACGGCCGCCCGGGATTCTGGATTGGCACGACGCTCAATATCGCGAGGGGTTGTTGTAAACACCAAGACGACTAGCCCCCCCGTGCCGTAGCGCGCCGCCGATCCGCGAAACTGTTGCGCGACTCCTACAGCCGGCAGCTGCACGACGCGACGGAAGGCTCATGGACGCCCTGTCGGCTGGTGGGCTAACTTGAAGCGACCCAACGACGTTGGACGCGTCGTCCAGTCGCCCGCCACGCCCTCGATGGGGGTCTTGAACTTGCACTCCCGCGGTCGGCTCGAGAGCCCAGACGAAGCCACGCCTCCCCCCGAGCACGCTCCCAGGAGATTAGTGCAGAACGTCGAAACGGCGCCAACACCCAAGTTGGAGCCCAGCCGGTCCGTCCCGAAGGCGGACCTCGATCGATCCTTCGCCAAGGGGATCGCGTGGACCAGCATCGTCACCTGGTCGACGCAGATACTCAGTTGGGGGTCGACGATTTTCGTCGTCCACTACCTGACGCCGAGCGACTACGGCATCGTCGGCATGGCCGGGCTCTACCTCGCGTTCGTCTCGATGGTGAGCGAGATGGGACTCGGCGCGGCGATCGTGCAATTCCGCAACCTCACCGAGCACGAGATCAAGCAATTCAACTCGGTGTCCGTTCTGGCCGGCGTGGCCTGCCTGCTGCTCTCGATGGCCATGGCGGTTCCGCTCGCGCATTTCTTCCGCGAGCCTCGGCTGGCGATGGTCGTCGTCGTGATGAGTTCGAGTTTTCTCATCACTTCATTCCGCGTGGTCCCGCAAGCGCTGCTCGAACGCAGTCTGCAGTTCCGCAAGATCGCAACGGTCGACGGCTTTCAGAGCGTCATCAGAGCCATCGCCTGTCTCACCATGGCGGCGAACGGCTTTGGGTACTGGTCGCTGGCCCTCACCGGCGTCATTAGCGCCACGCTCTACGCGATCCTGATGGTGTGGCAGCGCCCGACCGGCTTTGCCCGCCCGCACCTGGCTACGATCAAGAAGCCGCTCACGTTCAGCTCGCACCTGCTCATTGCGCGGCTCTCGTGGTTCGGCTACTCCAATTCGGATTTCGCCGTCATCGGTCGCGTGTTGGGCGACACGGCGCTCGGCGCGTACACGCTCGGGTGGCAGCTCTCGGGGATGGCCGTCGAGAAGATCACCGTCCTGGTTGGGCGCGTGACGCCGGCCTTCTTTTCCGCGGTGCAGCACGACCACGCCGAGCTCCGGCGCTATCTGCTGCTGCTGACGGAAGCGCTCGCCCTGCTCACCTTCCCGGTGGCGGTGGGCACGGCGCTGATCGCACCGGAGGTCGTACAGCTGGCGCTCGGTCCGCAATGGACGGGGGCGATCGTTCCACTGCAGCTGCTCGCGATCCTGGCGACCTTCCGCTCCGTCATCCCGCTCATTCCGGGTGTGCTCGCCGCGATCGGCGAATCGCGGCTGAACATGAACAACGGGCTGATGACGCTTCTCGTTCTCCCCCCCGCGTTCTACGTCTGTTCCAGACAGTGGGGTATCGCCGGCGTGGCGGCCGCCTGGCTGATTCTCGGCCCGGTGCTCTTCAGTCCTTGCCTCCTCGCCACATTGCGGCGGATCGATCTTCCGGCGCGCAAGTATTTCGGCGCGCTCTGGCCGGCGACGAACGCCTGCCTCGTGATGACGATCGTCGTCCTCGGGGTCGAATACGAGTTCCTGCGGCAAGCGCCCGTGTATGTATCGCTGATCGCCAAGATCGCCGTCGGTGGCGTTGCATACGCCGGCACGCTGGTGGCGCTGCACGGCAAGCACCTGTCGGTGCTCACCGAGCTGCGTCGTGTCGTGCGCAGTCGTCCGCCAGCCTCCCCGGTGACCGGCGAGCCCGTGCCGGCACGGACGCCGGAGGCGGAAACGGCGGGCGTCGTTTGAGTCGGGAGGCGCCGGTGGCCCTGGTCAGCGGCAATGGCGAGTCCGCGTTGCGCGAAGCGGGCTTTCCAGTCTGGAAATTGATCCGTGAATTGTCGTGGGCCCGGCCCACCTCTACGTGGAAACCACCAATGATTCGCTCCAAGATGACCGGTGTCGTCGACAGGCTGCGCGCCACGCTGCGCGGTGGACCGGCGGAAGACGTGTCGGCTTCGACCATTCCCGATCTGGCCAATCTCGGCAAGGTCGGCCGGCTCCGGCACATTCAGTCGATCTACGAGCGCAACGACCTCAGGAATCCGGACATTCTCGTCGGCGAGCTGCTGACGCCTGAGGAACGCGAGAGCTGCTGGCGGATCAACGAGCGGCAGCTGGCCTCCATGCGGCGGGACTCGTTCTACTACTTCGTCGTGGCGCGCACCAAGTTCCTCGATCAGGTCGTGCTCGACGCGGTCGCCAGCGGCATTCGGCGCGTCCTCGTGCTCGGCGCGGGAACGGACACGCGGCTGTACCGGTTCGGCGGCCACCTCGCGAGCTTCGACGTGGACGTCGCCGAGTGCGACCAACCCGCGGCGGCGGCCGTCAAGGGGCAGGTCGCCAAGACGTTCAAATACTCCGACCGCGTGCAGTACCTGTCGGCCGATCTCAACGAGGCCGCGTCGTGCGGCAGAATGTGGGACTGGATCGACGCGGGGGGCACGCGTCCGACGCTCGTCTTCGCCGAAGGGGTGAGCGGCTACATCCACGTTCCGGCGTTTGAGCGTTTTCTCAAGGACATGGCGTCGCACCTCGCGAAGGGGAGCCTCTTCGTCTACGACTTCAAGCGGTCGGGGACCGACGCCGGCATGAACCAGGCGGGCAAGCCCATCTTCCGCATGCCGGTGGACGCCGCGTGGCTTTTGGAGAAACACACGAGTGCTGGCTTTGCGCGCTCGGTGCTCACGTCCACGCCGGCGATGATGCGGGACCATCTGCCCAGCTGGAACGAGTCCATTTCGCCGGCCTACGACCAGGACGCATTCGTTCACGCGTGGCGCTGAACCCGGCGACGGTTCCCTGGTGTGGCGCCGGTGCAACGCCTCGTCGCGGCTGACCCCCGCAATCACGCACGGATTGCGGCAATCGCCTACCTCCGAACAAGCACAAAGATTGCCTCACGCGTGCTCGCCGCTGCTCCCGCCCAGTCGGCGAAGGTGAACAATCGCGCGTTGCCGATCACGGTGGCCACGTAGCTTGGCCGGCCTCACAGCCCGCTCAACCCTTGCCTCACGACGAACGGTTCTTGCCGGGCCCCGGTGTGAGTGGGCTCGTCAGCGTTGTCATCCCGAGCTACAACCGGGCGCACATCGTGCGCGAGTCGATCGACAGCGTTCTCGCGCAGTCGTACGGCAACGTCGAAGCGCTCGTCATCGACGACGGCTCGGTGGACAACACGCGCGAAGTCGTCGGCACCTACACGGACCCGCGTGTCCGCTATTTCTACAAACCGAACGGCGGCCTTTCGTCGGCGCGCAATTTCGGGCTGAGCGTCGCCAAGGGCGAATACATCGCGTTTCTCGATTCCGACGACGCGTGGCGGCCGTGGAAGATCGCCGCCCAGGTCGAGATCTTTCGCCGGCACGCGACGGTCGGATTGATCTGGTCGGACATGTCGAGCTTCACCGATGGCGGAACCATCCTCGATGAGCGACACCTCCGCACCTACTACTCGGTGTACAACCTCGTCAACCTCGAGGAGACGTGTACGCGCCCCGGCGCGCTCGCCGAACTGACGCCCGACGCGCCGGCGGATCTGGCGGACTGTCCCTACTACGTGGGCGACATCTTCAGCCACATGTTCATCGGCAACCTGGTGCACCCGCCCACGGCGATCGTGCGACGCGAACGCCTGCGGAAGTCGGGGCCCTTCGAGCCGGAAGTGACGGGACTCGGTGCCGAAGATTACCACTTCTATTTCCGGATCTCCGAGCTCGGACCCGTTGCGTTCCTCGACGCGCCGTCCACGCTGTATCGCGTTCACGCATCGCAGATGAGCACCTGCAATGCGCTCCACGAAGCGCGCGGCAATCTCAACGTCCTGCGGCACTGGATGGCGCGGCACCCGCCCAATCTCGACAAGTCGGTGATCCGGCATCGCCTGGCCACGTCGTACGGATGGCTCGGCGCCGAGGAGCTGCGCGCCGGGAACCCCCGTGCGGCGGCACCTCACCTGTGGCGGAGCCTCCGCCTCGAGCTGCGGCAGCCGCGCGCCGCGGCCCTCCTGATCATCAGCCTGTTGCCCAAAGGCACCCTGAATTCGCTTCGTACGTGGAAACGGGCGATGCGACGCGTTGCCAATACCCCCCTCGTACCTATCGGGCTCGCACTGTCCGACGCCGACACGGTGGAGCAAATCCTGCAATTGGTCCAACCGGTGCTCGCCCAGATGTGACCTGCGGGCGTCCGCGTCACTCCATCTCGGAGGGTGCGCGGCGTGAACGCGGCATCGGCGCCGTGACACCGGTTGTTCCATCCTGATTCGTCGTCGCTGCCGACGACGCTCCACCGTAGACCGAATGGTTGTGCACACGTTCATGACTTCGCTGTTCCACTTCATCGTCCGTCCGGGGCTGCTCCTCCTCGGGCTCGGAACCGGTGCGTGGTTCATCTTCGTCACGTATTTCGGCCACATCGGGCACCGCTCGCACCGGGCGCACCCCGCGCACCCCGTGCGTGCGAGGACGTTCGCCGAACGACTCTTCGAACCGGTCGATCGCGGGCTTCATCACGTCGTGCAGCGCATGCCGGCGCCGGCTGGCGTTCGCGTGGAAGCCGCGCGCGAGCCGGTCCAGGCCGACGCCAGACCACTTCGCTCCACGTCGCTCCTCGCGTTCCGGCACCCACCGGAACACGGCCTGGTCAGCGTCATCATTCCGTCGTACAACCGCGCCAACATCATCGGCCGCGCGATCGAGAGCGCGCTCGGACAGACGTACCCCAACATCCAGGTCGTCGTGGCGGACGACGGATCGGTCGACGACACGCAGAGCCGCGTCGAGGCCTACGGTCCGCGCGTCACGTACGTGCGCCAGGCCAACGCCGGTGTCTCGGCCGCGCGCAACTTCGGCATTCGTCAGGCGCGCGGTGAGTTCATCGCGTTTCTGGATTCGGACGACGAGTGGAAGCCCTGGAAAATCGAGGCGCAGGTCGCGGCGCTCCGGCGCCATCAGGAGGCAGGCGCGGTGTGGACGGACATGATGGCCGTCGACGAAACGGGCCATGTCATCGACGAGCGGCATCTGCGCGTCATGTATCACGCGTACCGCGTCGTGGACGTCGAGGCCACGCTGCCGGCCGTCGGCGCGCTGAGCGAGTTGACGGCGCAGGCTCCCGCGGAGTTTGCGACGGCGCCCCTTCGCCAGGGCGACCTGTACGACGCCATCCTCCTCGGCAACTTGATGCACACGTCCACGGCGCTGATGCGTCGGTCGTGGGTCGAGCGCACCGGCGGATTCGACGAGACCTTTGCCCGGGCAGGCGAGGACTATGAGTTCTACGTCCGTCTCTGTTCCAACGGACCGGTCATGTTCATCGACGCGCCGTCGACGCTCTACCGTGTGGGTGCGGCCGATCAGCTCACGCGGCCGTCGATGCTGCTCGAGATCGCGCGCAACAACCTGCGCGCGATCGAGAAGTGGATCCCGGTGTCAGACCACCCATCCCTCTCGTCGTCGGCAATCCGCCGGCGCTATGCCGAGGCGTTCGCCTGGGCGGGCGAAACGGAGCTCGACGCCGGACACCGGTGGGCCGCCGTCCGCCGAATCTCCGAGAGTCTCGCCGTGATGCCGCGCCTCGACCATCGCACGGTGCTGCTCGTTCGCTGCGCGCTCCCCGAGCGCGTCGTCGACGGATTCCGCGGCGTCAGGCACGTGATCCGGGGACGACGGCCTCCCGGCTCGCGCTCCGTGGCATGAGTCAACTCTAAATGAGCCAACTCGCGGTGAACGACTCGCGCGCCGACCAACGTCCAACGCACGCGCGCGGCTTCGGCGCGGACCGACAATCCCTCGAGCGCGAGCTCGAGCGGCACGGCATCGCCCTGCCGATTCGCCACCACGTCGAATGGCTGCGCGCGGAGGGGGCGAGCGACGCATTGCTGTGCGTCGCTCGCGACCCCGAGGGCGCCCCCGTGGCCGCGACGGTCGCCGCGGTGGCGCCAAGCCGTGCCCTCCCCGGACATCACCTGTACCGCGTCGAACGCTTTTCGTCCTCGTCGGACGCCGCGGATGACGCCCTGCTGTCGACGCTGGCGGACGCGGCGCGGCGCGACCGGCGTTGCCTCCGTCTCTCCGTCGAGCTGTTCGAGCGCGACGCGGGACGGCGCAATCGCCTCGGTGAGACGCTCGGTGCGCTCGGCTTCGTCCGCGAAGCCGTTCCGCGCAACTACCGTCGCACGGTCTCGATGGAGCTCACATCGGGCGAAGCCGCCATCTTCGCGGGACTTGCCGGCAAGGTTCGGCGCGACGTGCGCGCGCCCGTGAAAAAAGGTCTCGTCGTTCGCAGCGTCGAGGACCCGGCGCTCGCGCCCCGTCTCGATGCGCTCATGAACGAGACGTACGCGCGCACCGGTGGGCACGCCCCACCGATGCCGTGGTCAACGATCATCGAATTGTCCGGGCGCTATCCGGAACGGTCGCGCGTGTCCGGTCTATTCGATCCGAACACGCCCGGGCTCGATTCGATCGTCGCTTTCGCCTGGGGCGCCGTCCACGGACGATGTGCAACGTACGAAGCCGGAGCGTCCACGAGGCGGCCCGATCTTTCGAAGGTGCCCATCGCCTATTCGACGCTCTGGGACGTCATGGCCTGGTCCTGCTCGACGCACGCGACCTGGTTCGACCTCGGCGGCATCACGGAGGGAGAGCCAGGCTCGGATCCGCTCGCCGGTATCTCGGCGTTCAAGCGCTATTTCTCGGACGAGATCGTGGACGTCGGGGAAGAATGGACGCTCGAGCCGCGGCTGGTGACGGGAGCCATCGCGCGCGCGGTGAGCGCCATGGCGCGACGGGTTCGGTCGCGCTGAGGGGTGGCGTTTCGCCGCACATCGACCGAGTGTTGCGTCCATGCAACGGCCGAGTAGATCGGCCGAGACAGCCTTTATTAGAGGCCTCGAATCCGGCGCCGCGGGCGTGGAACGAGTGGCTTTCACCCCGTATTTCGAGGGCGAAGTCGGCACCGTTTCTGCATGACCGCGGTCCCGTCGTGCCCGGGACCGCGCCGGGCGCGCCGAATTCCCCACCGCAGTCCACCCCCGCTCCACAACATCCCTCCCTTCTGGGCCGATGAACGTAATGATCAAGAGCGCGGCGGATTCACTTCGCCGCCTGCGTGACTACAGCGCCCTTCCAGGCCGCGCGCGCGCGGCACATCGGCGCGACACCCGCCTTGGCCTCGGTGCGGATCCCGGGATCGATCCCTCGGTCCGCGCCGCGCTCGCGTGGCTCGCGCGCGCCCAGGACTGCTCGGCTTCGAACGACGGCGGCGTCTCGCGGCACTACAGCTTGATCAGCGGATGGGGGACGTCGTACCCGGAAACCACCGGGTACATCATTCCCACCGTACTCGACGCCGACGCCGAATTCGGCATGGATCTCCGCACCCGCGGCAAGCGGATGCTCGACTGGCTCGTGTCGATCCAGTTTCCCGCGGGCGGGTTCCAGGGCGGAATGATTCACCAGACGCCGAAGGTTCCCGTCACCTTCAACACGGGACAGATTCTGCTCGGCCTCGCGGCGGGCGTCAAAACGTTCGGCGACGAATACCGCCCCGCCATGCGCGCCGCCGCCGATTGGCTCGCCCGCACCCAGGACGACGATGGCGCTTGGCGCAAGTTCGCGACGCCGTTCGCGAATCGCGGCGACAAAGCGTACGAGACGCACGTGAGCTGGGGCCTGTTCGAGGCCGCGCGCATCGATCCGTCGGCCGGCTGGCAGGAAGCGGCGATGCGGCAGGTCGATTGGGCGATCTCGAAGCAGCGCCCGAACGGTTGGTTCGACAGCAACTGCCTCGCCGACAATCAGCGTCCTCTCACACACACGATCGGCTATGTGCTGCGCGGTGTGGTCGAGGCGTACCTGTTCACGCGTGAGCCCCGGTATCTCGAGGCGTCGATGCGCTGCGCCGAGGGCGCGCTCACCGCGCTGCAACCCGACGGCCGTCTCCCGGGCAAGCTGGACTCGACGTGGCAGCCGGCGGCGGAGAGCGTCTGCCTCACCGGCTCGGTGCAGATCGCGCACTCATGGCTGCTGCTCTACCAGCTCACTGGTGATCGCCGGATGCGCGACGCGGGGTACGCGGCGAACGGCTACGTGCGTCGCACGGTGGCGCTCGACGGAGACGAGAACACTCGCGGCGGCGTGCGCGGATCGTTCCCGGTTTCCGGGGGCTACGGCACGTACGAATATCTGAACTGGGCAGCCAAGTTCTTCATCGACTCCAATCTGCTGGAGCGCGCGGTTCGCGCGGGATAGGGATTCGGGGTTAGGTGTTCGGGACTCGGAAATCCTCAGACCTGAGACCTCAGGCCTGAGACCTTAGGCGTCCCGAATCCCTAACCCCGAATACCGAATCCCGAGCAGGCGGCTTCGTTTCCACCGGTACGCACAGCACTCGTCGCCACAGCGCCGCCGTGACGGGCAAGCTGCCCTCGGGTGAATGCTCGGCGTGCAGCGGCCCGTACCCGCCCTGCGCTTCGATGCCGTGGCTCGCCAGGGAGTCGATCACCGCATCCACAGACGTGCCGTCGGGGAGCAGGTAGATCAGCTTCACGGCCATCGCCGTCGGCGCCAGGTCGGTGATCATTGCGCCGGGGAGCGACGCAAGCCGGTCGACCAGCAGCTGCGCATTTCGTCGGCGCGCGGCCGCGTGGCCTTCGATGCTCGCGAACTGCGCGAGCGCGACGACGCCGTCGGG
>Ga0137435_1000339_pt1 | contig 16029 bp, 9 predicted proteins | sample EasRivERMGT100_2_FD_104904 | JGI IMG/M metagenome (GOLD analysis project Ga0137435, IMG submission 104904) | Soil microbial communities from meander-bound floodplain in the East River, Colorado, USA - East River MetaG ERMGT100_2 | ecosystem: Environmental > Terrestrial > Soil > Floodplain ... | reverse complement strand
GCTTCTGGGTGGCGGCTCGCGCGCAGCGCCCGGATCGCGGTGTCGAGATGTGGCTGGGCGTCGCGTGGAGCCTCCGGACGCAGCCGGCGGATGTCCTCCAGGGAGCGCAGCGTGCTGTCGCTCTCCCCGAGGCGCAGCAGCACGTCGGCGAGCTCGATGCGCACGGCAAGATTCGACGGCACTTTCGCCAGCAGCTGCCGCAGCCGCCCGGCGTAGGCGGTATCACCACCCGTCTGGCGGTCGAGTTGGGCGAGCGTGTACAGCACCCGCGCATCGGGCTCGATATCGGCGAGCACGCGCCGCGCCTCCTCGGGCCGCCCGGTCAGCGCGTACAGCCGGGCCAGGATGAGCGCGATCTCCGGACTGCGCGGGTCGAGCCGGCGCGCGCGCTCGAGCTGCTCCTCCGCGTCGGCGAAGCGGGCGGGGCCGCTGCGCAGATAGGTGAGGCCGAGGTTGGCGTACCCCGAAGCATCCTTGGGCGCGAGCGCAATGACCTGCTTGAACTCCTGCTCCGCTTCGCTCAAACGGCCGCGCTCCAGCTCGGCGAGCCCGACGGTGCGCGCCGTCAACAGCGCGCCCTGATCGATCGGCTTCTCCTGACAGGCGACGATTGCGAGGAGCAGGAACGCGCCCGTATAATGCCTGCGCTTGCGTAGCACTCTTCTCTTTCTCCTCTTCGTTTTTGCGAGCTGCCGTGGCGGTGCGCCACCGCCGCTGTTCGAGCGCGTCGCGCCGGAAGCGAGCGGCGTGCACTTCGCGAACACGCTGCCGCAGGATTCCGCAGTCAACATCGTGAACTACCTGTACTACTACAACGGTGGCGGTGTCGCGGCGGGCGACGTGGATGGTGACGGTCTGGTCGATCTGTATTTCACGTCGAACCTGGGCAGGAACCGCCTCTACCGCAACCTCGGACAGTTTCGATTTGAAGATGTCACGGATCGCGCCGGCGTCGCGGACTCCGCCGGCTGGAAAAGCGGCGTGACCATGGCCGATGTGAACGGCGACGGGCGTCTCGACCTCTACGTATCGGGCGTGGACGATGAGATGCGGGGCCGCAACGTGCTCTACATCAACAACGGCGACGGCACCTTCACCGACCGCACCGACGCGTACGGCCTCGGCTTCGCCGGGTATGGCACGCAGGCCGCGTTCTTCGATTATGACGGCGACGGCGACCTGGACATGTACCTGCTGAACAGCTCGACGCTGCAACGCGTCGCGCGAGCGCAGAGCACAAGCCGCACCGCGCGCGACGCCGCGGCCGGCGATCGGTTGTACCGCAATGACGACGGACGCTTCGTCGATGTCAGCGAGCACGCCGGTATCTATGGGAGCGTCGAGGGCTTTGGCTTGGGGATCTCGATCAGCGATCTGAATCTCGACGGCTGCCCCGACATCTACGTCGCGAACGACTTCCCCGAGAATGACTTCCTGTATCTGAACAACTGCGACGGCACGTTCCACGAAGCGATTACCGAAACCACCGGCCACACCAGCCGCTTCTCGATGGGCGTAGACGTTGCCGACTTCAACAACGACGGCCGTCCGGACATCGCCGTCGTGGACATGCTCCCCGACTCGGAGCCGATCCTCAAGACCGCGGCGAGCGCGGAGAGCTACACGCTGTTCAACCTGAAGCTCGCGGCCGGCTATCACCCGCAGTACTCGCGCAACACGCTGCAACTGAACCGCGGCGTGGTCGGTGGGACGCTGCGCTTCAGCGAGATCGGCCAGCTTGCCGGTATCGAGGCCACCGATTGGAGCTGGGCGCCGCTGTTCGCCGACTTCGATAACGATGGCTTCAAGGACCTGTTTGTCACCAACGGGATCTATCGGCGTCCCAACGATCTCGATTACATCGCGTCACTCGACAGCGGCCGTCCGCCGAGGCTCGATCGCATGCCGAGTGTGCCGCTCGCCAAGTACGCGTTTCACAACAACGGCGATCTCACGTTCGGCAATAGGGCCAGGGATTGGGGACTCGGAGACCCGGGATTCTCGAACGGCGCTGCATACGCGGATCTCGACAACGACGGTAACCTCGATCTCGTGGTCAACAACCTGAATGCCCCGGCGTCCATCTACCGCAACCTCGGTGCAGGGGGCGGGGGCGGGGGGGGGCACCACCTGCGTATTGTCTTGCGAGGCAGCGGGGCGAACACGGCCGGCATCGGCGCGAAAGTCACGGTCAGAACGCAGGGCCGGACGCAGTTGCTCGAGCAGAGCCCAACGCGCGGCTTCCAGTCGTCAGTAGATCCGGTGCTGCACGTTGGCCTGGGGGCAGCCACAAGGGTCGATACGCTGACGGTGACGTGGCCCGATGGGCGCCGACAGGCGCTGACGAGTGTTGGAGTAGACACGACGATCACACTTTCACAGGGCGACGCGACCCTCCAACCGCCTAACCGCCTAACCGCCCAACCACTGCTGTTCACCGACATCTCCACCCAACTCGGCATCACCTACAAGCACCGCGAGAACACCTTCTTCGACTTTGGTCGCGAGCCGCTGATACCGCATTTGCTCTCGACCGAAGGGCCGGCGCTGGCCGTTGCGGACGCCAATGGCGACGGGCTCGACGACATCTACGTGGGCGGCGCGAAGTGGCAGGCCGGTGAGTTGTGGCTCCAGCGTGCCGACGGCCGCTTCCGTCCCAGCGCGCAACCCGCCTTCGCCGCCGACAGCCTGCATGAAGACATCGATGCGGCGTTCGTCGATGTCGACGGGGACGGCGACCGCGATCTCTACGTCGTGAGCGGCGGGAATGAGTTTACAGAAGGAGAGCCGCTGCGCGACCGATTGTATCTGAACGAGCGCGGCGTGTTCCGTCGCGGCGAGCTCCCCGACTTCGTTCACAACGGCTCGTGTGTAGTCCCGGGCGATTTCAATCGCGACGGGCACGTGGATCTATTTGTCGGGAGTCGCGTGGTGACGCGGCAGTACGGCGCGACGCCGCGCAGCCATCTGCTGCAGGGCGATGGGACGGGACACTTTCGCGACGTCACACCCGACTTGATCGCCAATGCCGGGATGGTGAGCGGCGCCGCCTGGGTGGACGGCAATCTGATCGTCGTCGGAGAATGGATGCCGGTGAAGATCTTCCACCAGCAAAACGGGGGCTGGGTAGCGGACTCATTGCCAGCCACCACGGGATGGTGGAACAGCATCCAGACCGCCGACTTGAACCGTGACGGCCGGCCTGACCTCATCCTCGGCAACCTTGGCCTGAACTCATTCCTCAGCGCCTCGTCGCGCGAGCCGGTTCGTTTGTACCTGACGACGCCGGCGATCCTGACATCGTACCGGCATGGCGTGAGCTATCCGCTCATGGGGCGCGACGAGCTGATTCAAGCGGTGCCGCAGCTGCGATCGCGCTATCCCACCTACCGGTCGTTCGGCGCGAGCCGGATCGAAGACATCGTCCCCGGCAAGACGTTGCGGCAGGTACCCGTGCTCCGGGCCGAGACGTTCGCCAGCGCGATCGCGCTCAACCAGGGCGATGGGGGGGGGACGTTTACGATCCGGCCGTTACCGGTCGAGGCGCAATTCGCGCCGGTGTACGCCTCGCTCGCGGGAGACTTCGACGGAGACAGCGCGATCGATGTGATCGTCGCCGGCAACTTCTACGGCGTCACGCCGGTGCGCGGCCGCTATGATGCGAGCTACGGTCTCTTATTGAAGGGGCTGGGAGGTGGGAGTTTGGAGTCGGTGGATATGGAACGGAGCGGTCTCGACATACACGGGCAGGTTCGTCGGATGGCGTTCTTGAAGCGCGCGAACGGTGAGCGCGTGATCGTCCTGGCCCGCAACAACGACTCGCTGCGGTTCTTACGCACGACGTACGACGCACGACGCACGTTTTAGATCAGATAGCCCCTCCGCATCAGGTTGTGCGCCGACGCGGCGTAGCCGGCGTGGTCCGGTAGATACCAGCCCAGCGAGTCGGCCATACGGTCGTAGATGCTGAATAGGGCGCACACCTGAATCGCGTCCTCGATCGCGTGATCGGACAGCCCGGCGGCGCGCAGCGGTTCGATGTCGCGCGGCCGCACGTCATCGGGCCGCAGCGTCAACTTCTCGAGGAATGCGAGCTGCGCCCGCAGTTTCTCGTCGATCGGCGCGCTACGCCAATCGTCCAGCACCGCCTTCACGACCTGCTCGTCCTTCAAGGCCAGCGACGCGACCGCGCCGTGGGACTCCGTTCAGAAGACGCATTGGTTCAGGCGTGACGTGAACGCGGCGAACAGCTCGCGCTTGCCGACGCTCCACTCCGAGGGGCCGCGCATCACTGCCTGCGTCCAGGCGCACATCGGCCGTCCCCACAGCTCGGGCCGGTACATGAGCGTCTTCACGACGTCGGGAACGCGGCGCCGGCCCAGCAGTCGGATCAGGATGAGCTTGAGCTTCTCCGGAAGCCGGTGACCATGTTCCACTGCGGGGACGCGCATCAGTCGGGTTCCTCGCCGCGCAGCGCCGCCATGCCGCGATCGAGCCGGTAGACCGCGGCCCCCACGGCCGCGGCCACCGTGATCTCGAACAGGCTGTCGTCAGAATGACCCGCCTGCCGCAGCTGGGCGACATCGGTATCGGTGATCTTGTAGGCGTGGCGGGCGACCTTGGACACGTACGGCCCCAGCTGACCCGGGGCCGTGGCGCGCTCCAGGGCAGCACGGCGCTGCTCGGCCGGCGTGTCCCCGGGCGTGCTCAGGACCGCCTCGACAAGGCGCCGGCGGAAAGCTTCATAGCGCATTCACGGAAACTTACAGCGGGGCTGTGTCCGCGCGAGTCTTGACACCTTCCCTTCCGCGCCGCCTCTTGAACTGCGACAACTCAAACCTGTTTCCACGTCACAGCCTGAGAGGTCGTATGCGACGTTTCCATCACTGTATGTGTGCGCTCCTCGCTTTGTCATGGATCGCTCTCCCACTCCAAGCACAGCAACCCACCAGCACCGTTCGCGGACGAATCACCGACCATAGCTCGCAACAGCCGATCGCAGGCGCGACCGTAGCGGTCGCGGGCCGCAGCGCGCTGACGCAGTCCGATGGTCGCTTCACGATCACGGGCGTTCCGGTTGGCCCGGCGACGGTGACCGCGCGGATGGTCGGCTACGCGCAGGCGTCGCAGCCGGTCAACATCACCGAGGGCGAGCCCCTCGCCGTCGATCTCGCGCTGGTTCCCCAGGCCATCAACCTCTCGGAGATCGTGGTGACGGGGTACGGCGAGCAGCGCGCAGGGAACATCACCGGCGCGGTGTCGTCGGTCGCGGATTCGCAGTTCAACCCCGGCCGCGTGCTCAGCCCGCAGCTGCTGATTCAGAACAAAGTTCCCGGCGTGCAGGTGGTCGATAACAACGATCCGGGCGGCGGCCTCTCGATTCGAATCCGCGGCGCCACGTCCGCCACCGCGAGCAACGAGCCGCTCTACGTCGTCGACGGCGTGCCGCTCGGTACCGGCGCTGGCGGTGGTCTCTCCGCAGGACGCGATCCGCTCAATTATCTCAATCCTGGAGACATCGAGAACATCACCGTGTTACGCGATGCTTCCTCCGCGGCCATTTATGGCTCGAATGCGGCGAACGGCGTCGTCATTATTACGACGAAATCGGGTAAAGGGCGTTCCGGGGCACACATCGAGTTCAACACCAACGCGTCCGCGTCGCAGGTGACCAGAGTCCCGGACATGCTCAACGCGGCGCAGTTCGCCGACGCCGTCGCGACGTACGCGCCGACCCGCGTGGATTCACTGCTCGGTCAGAACACGAGCTGGTTCGATGAGATCGACCGCACCGGGTACGGGCAGCAGTACGATGTGTCGCTCAGCAACGGCACCGGCGACATGGGCTATCGCCTATCGCTCGGCTATCAAAAGCAGCACGGGATCATTAGCGCAAGCTCGGTCGACCGGCTCTCGCTCGGCATCAACTACGAGCAGTCGGTCTTCAACGACCGGCTGCACGTCAGCACCAACGTGCGGGGCGCGCGCTCGGTAGACAAGTTCACCCCCGGCGATGTGCTCGGTAATGCCGCCGCGATGGCGCCGACGCAGCCCGTGCTCAATCCGGGGAGCCCGACCGGCTACTGGGATTGGAACACCACGAACGCGTCGCCCAGCAATCCGGTCGCGAGCCTCGCGCTCGCCTCCGATCAAGGCACGACGTGGCGCAGCGTTGGCAACATCCAGGCGGCGTATCACGCGTCGTTTGTCGAGGGCCTGACGGCGAACATCAACCTCGGCTACGATCTCACGAAGGCCGATCGCCAAATCTTCTATCCCAACAACCTGGCCGCGCAGGTCCGGCAGGGGCAGGGATACCTGGAGCTCAGAAACAACAGCCAGGGGAATTCTGTCCTCGACACGTATCTCGATTACACTCCGCGGCAGACCTACGGCCCCGGCATGCTGAACCTAGTCGGCGGCTACTCGTACCAGCAGTCGCACGCCGAATATCCCCTCCTAGTCGAGCGCGGTCTCACGAGCAACCTGCTGGGCGATAACGGCGTACCTCCGGCCCTCAACGTCACACCTACGAAGACCGTCACCGACTACAAGCTCATTTCGTTCTTCGGCCGGGCCAATTACAACATCAACGATCGCTACCTGGCGGGCATCAGTATTCGCCAGGACGGCTCGTCGCGCTTCGGGCCATCACATCAGTGGGGGACGTTCCCCGCGGTATCGCTCGGCTGGCGGATTTCGCAGGAGCCCTTCATGCAGGGCGTCGGCGGTTTGTCGGATCTGAAGCTGCGCGCTTCCTGGGCCCAGACCGGCAACCAAGCCTTCGGTGATTATCTGTACTATCCCACGTACACGTACAGCGATGCGCTCACCAAGGTGCAGATCGGCGGTCAATTCATCACCACGATCCGGCCGAGCGCTGTCGACGAGGGCATCCACTGGGAGAAGACCACGGCGTACGACGTGGGACTCGATTACGGCTTCAGCAATCAGCGCTTCAGCGGATCGATCGACTGGTATCAGAAAAACACCAGCGATCTCCTCTTCAATGTGCCCGTCGCCGCTGGGACGAACCTCGGCAACTTCGTCACTACCAACATCGGCCAGATGAAGAACACGGGCCTGGAGTTCGCGCTGAGTATGAAGGTGTTCGAGCCGCGGCCCGGCAGGGTGAATTGGGACGCCTCGTTCACCGCGAGCCACAACAGCAACGAGCTGGTCGGCATCAATCCGTCGAAGAGCGTGGCCCGGATCCTCACCGGCAACATCTCGGGCGGTGTGGGCAACCTCGTCCAGGTGTTGCAGCCCGGCGTCCCGATCAATTCGTTCTTTGTCTTTCAGCAGCGCTACGACGCGCAAGGGAAGCCGGTCTACGATCCCGGCACCCCGACGAACATGTACGTAGATCAGAATGCCGACGGCCTGATCAACGATGGCGATCGCCGGCCCTTCCACGACCCGTCACCGAAGTGGATCTTCGGCCACACGTCGTATTTGACCTACGGGAAGTTCGACGGCGGCTTCACGCTGCGTGCGTACCTGGGCAACTGGGTCTACAACAACGTGGCGTCCGCGCTCGGCGCCTATCAGAACCTGACCGGATCGGCAATGCCGGCGAACCTGCAGGCGTCGGTACTCAAGACGGAGTTCATTGTCCCGCAGTACTATTCCGACTACTATGTTGAGGATGGGTCGTTCCTGCGGATGGACAACATCACGCTCGGCTACTCATTCAACCTCAAGAACCAGCCGTTGCGCCTCTACGGCACGGTTCAGAACGCGTTCACGATCACCGGTTATAGCGGTGTAGATCCGACTTCGGGCCTCAACGGGATCGACAACAATATCTATCCCCGCGCGCGCACCATCACCACCGGCCTGAGCGCCCGGTTCTAAGGAGATCCCAGACATGAACCGCACAATCCCAATCCTGAGTCTTACGGCTCTCCTGTCTGTGGCCGCGGTCGCCTGCACCGATCCTACGGTCGCACCGAAGAGCACCGTCACGAGCGCCAACATTTTCAACGACCCGAACTCCTATCTGGCCTTCCTCGCGAAGATCTATGGTGGACTGATCGTCACCGGCCAGCGGGGACCGGATGGCAACCCCGATATCCAGGGCATCGACGAAGGGTTCGGCGAGTACCTGCGTCTATACTGGTATCTGCAGGAGATGCCGACCGATGAAGCCGTGATCGGCTGGAACGATCCCGGTCTGCCCACGCTGAACACCGGGACCTGGGACGCGGGCAACAGCATGGTGAACGCGATGTACTATCGCGTGTTCTACCAGATCATGCTGGTGAACGAGTTCCTGCGTCAGAGCACGGATGCGAAGCTGGCGGAGCGCGGCCAGAACGATCCGGTGCTCATCAACAACGTGCACCAGTATCGCGCCGAGGCTCGCTTCCTCCGTGCGTTGAGCTACTGGCACGGCATTGATCTCTTTGCGAATATCCCGCTGGTGACCGAGAACGATGCTCTGGGCGCGACGCCGCCGCAGCAGGCACAGCGCGCGGACATCTACGCCTACGCGGTCAGCGAGCTGAACGCGATCATCCCGGATTTGCCGACCGGCGCTCCCGCCGACGCGGCAACGTACGCCCGCGCGACGAAGGCGGCGGCGCACATGCTGCTCGCCAAACTGTACCTGAACGCCGGCGTGTACACGGGGACCGCGAACTACACCGGCGCAGTCACCGAAGCGCAGGCCGTGATCTCCGCGGGCTACGCCCTGGAGCCCAACTTCAGGCATAACTTCTCGTCCGACAACAACACGTCCAATGAGCTCGTCTTCGTGGCTGCCCAGGACGGCGGCAATACGCAGACGTGGGGCGGTATGACGTTCCTGATTCATGCGGGCTGCGGTGGCAGCATGAGCGCGGGAGATTACGGGATCGATTACTGCTGGGGTGGCTACCGCATGAAACAGCAGCTATACGCCATGTTCGATACGACGGGTAATGATACACGGTCGGCGTTTTTCCATACGGCGGGACAGCAAGTCAATGTCGATAATATCGGTGACTACTCCAACGGCATTGCCGCGCCGAAGTTCACCAACAAGACTTCCGGGGGCGGGAATGGTCAGCAGACGACCATGGTCGATACCGACTTCCCGATCTTCCGTCTCGCTGACGCCTATCTGATTTATGTGGAGGCCAGCATCCGAGGTGGAGGCGGCGCAAATGCACTCACGTACCTGAACGCGATTCGTGAGCGCGCCTACGGGAACACGTCAGCGAATTTCGCGACACTGCCGCCGGTGGACACGATTTTGGCGGAGCGGGGCCGTGAGCTGATGTTCGAGGCCAGCCGCCGCACCGACCTCGTGCGGTTTGGTCTGTTCTCGACCGCCACCTATCTCTGGGCATGGAAGGGCGGCATTGTGGGTGGACAGGCTCTGCCAACCGGGCGCGATCTCTATCCGCTCCCGGGGAACGAGCTCATCGCCAACCCGAATTTGCAGCAGAACCCGGGCTACTGATTCGGGAGTGCGCAGTGTTTTGTAGCCCCGCCGTGTCGAGACATTTCTTCACGGCGGGGCTTGTGTTTCTGGCGCTGGGTTGCGGCAAAGAGCTGACGCCCGCGCCTCCAGGGCCGCCACCTCCACCACCTCCGCCTCGGCCCACGCTGCCAACGACCTATCGCCCCACCGGCCACATGCTCGCGGGTGACGTAGCCGTGCACCTGTTCGAATGGCGCTGGGCTGATATCGCCAAAGAGTGTGAGAACGTGCTGGGGCCCGCAGGCTTCAAGGCGGTGCAGATCTCGCCGCCGCAGGAGCACAGCATCACGCCGAGCTACGACTGGAGCGAGCGCTATCAGCCGGTGAGCTACAGCGTGACGCGCAGCCGCTCGGGGACCGGCGCGGAGTTCCTCGACATGGTGACGCGCTGCAAGGCCGTCAACGTGGACATCATCGCCGATGCGGTGATCAACCACATGACCAACTTTCCCAGCCCGGGCACCGGGAGTAACGGCACCGCCTACACCAAGTACGAGTACCCCGGCCTGTACACGGCCGGCGATTTTCACACGCCCTGCGCGCTGAACAACTACCAGAGCGCCGCGAACGTGCAGGACTGCGAGCTGTTCTCGCTGCCGGATTTGAAGACCGAGGTCGCGTCTGTCCGTCAGAAGATCGCCGGCTACTTGATCGCGCTGGCTCGCATGGGCGTCGCGGGCTTTCGCGTGGACGCGGCCAAGCACATCCAGCAAGTGGATCTCAACGAGATTCTGCGAATCGTGAACGACACGCTCACGGCCGAAGCCACGCCACGCCCCTACGTGTTTCTCGAGGTCGTCGGCAATGGGATGGGGGAGGCGCTCGGCCCGCGCGACTACTTCGGCGAGGGCTACAGCTCGGGCGGCGCGGCCGACATCACCGAGTTCACCTTCACCGGGGTGGGCAACAAGTTCCGCAACGTGAACGGTGAGCACATCTCCCAGCTCAACCCCAATGGCACGCCGGGGAACCAGTTCTCCGAATCAGCGTGGGGAATCATGGCTTCCGACAAGGCCGTCGTCTTCCTGCAAAACCACGACACCCAGCATCAGTGCGGTCTCAGCTATCGCCACGGCTCGACCTTCCGCATCGCCAATGTGTGGATGCTGGCGCAGCCGTATGGGTATCCGTCGATCCTCTCGAGTTACGCCTTCAATTGTCCGGCGGGCAACTCGATGGGTCCGCCGTCCGACGCGAACGGCTGGACGACCGCGGTGTCGTGCGCGTCGAGCCTCGAGACCGCGACCATCGGCACATGGGTGTGCGAGCATCGCGACCCGTACATTCTGAACATGGTGAGCTTCCGCCGCGTGGCGGCGGGCAGCGACATCAATCACTGGTGGGACAACGGCGGCGACGCGATCGCCTTTTCCCGCGGCAACAAGGGGTTCGTCGCGATCAACAACGGCACAGCGACGGTCGACACGACGATCGCGACGGGTATGGCGGCCGGCACCTATCTCGATTTGCTTGCGGGATCAACGATCGTCGTCGACTCGACCGGGGCCATTCATCTCACCCTCTCATCCAGATCCGCCATTGCGATTGACACGGCGACACGTCAGTAGCGGAGTGCTGCTGTTGCTGGTAGCCGCGGCACCGCTCCCGGCCGCCACACAACGCCAGCGATTGTCCATCGATCCGGGCTGGCGCTTCACACTCGGCGACTCGAGCGGCGCCGCTCAGCCGGCGTTCGACGATCACGCCTGGCGCCTGCTCGATCTGCCCCACGATTGGAGCATCGCGGGGACGCCGCGCCAGGATGCGCCGGGGGGCGGTCGCGTCGGCTACTTCCCCACCGGGATCGGGTGGTATCGCCGGAGCTTTCGCATTCCGCAAGCCGCGCGCCGCCAGCAGGCGTGGCTCGAATTCGATGGCGTCTACATGAACAGTGAGGTGTGGGTCAACGGCGTCCGCGCCGGACGGCGGCCCTACGGCTACACCAGTTTCGCGTACGACATTACGCGCTATCTCGTGCCTGGCGACAATGTGATCGCGGTGCGGGTCGACAACTCGGCCCAACCCAACTCGCGCTGGTATACGGGGAGCGGCATCTACCGCCACGTGTGGCTGACCCTGGTCGATTCGCTGCATATAGGTCACTGGGGGGTCTCTGTCACCACGCCACGCGCAGACTCCGCCGCCGCCCAGATCGACGTGCGCACGCGGCTGGAGAACGACCGGAGGGCGCCGCGCCGCGGGGTGTTGCGTACCGTTGTGCTGGACGGCGCTCGCGAGGTGGCCCGAGTCGATTCGGCCTTCACGCTGAGCGCCGGTCAGCAGCTCGAGCTGCAGCAACGTGTGGAGCTGCGCTCACCGCGTCTCTGGTCGGTTGACAGCCCGAATCTCTACCGGCTCCGCTCCACCGTGCTGGAAGGCAACCGCCCGCTCGACACGCTGACGACGACGTTCGGCATTCGCACAATGGCATTCGACGCTGACCGTGGATTTCTGCTGAACGGCCGTCAGGTAAAGCTGCGCGGCGTGAACCTGCACCACGATGGCGGCGCGCTCGGCGCCGCGGTACCACTCCGCATCTGGGAAAATCGGCTGCGGTTGCTCAAGGCGATGGGCGCGAACGCCATCCGGACCGCACACAACCCGCCGGCACCCGAATTCCTCGATCTGTGCGATCGCCTGGGGTTTCTCGTCATGGCCGAGGCGTTCGACGAATGGACGTTCGGCAAGGTGCCGGGAGGATATCACCGCTACTACGCCGAGTGGGGCGAGCGCGATGTGACCGACTTCGTGCAGCGCGACCGCAATCATCCGTCGATCGTGCTGTGGAGCGCCGGTAACGAGATCGGCGAGCAAACGTCCGACTCGGGGGTGAAGGTCCTGCGGCGGCTCCTGGACGTCTTCCACCGAGAGGATCCCACTCGACCCGTCACGACCGGCAACGATCAGATCTATGCCGACGGCCACCCGGCGTTGGCGGCGTTTCTCTCAGGCCTAGATGTGGTCGGCTACAACTACGTCGATCGCTGGCACGAACGGCGCGAGGTTTTTGCCGAGCAGGACCGGCACGATCATCCGGACTGGAAGATGGTGGGCACCGAGAGCGGATCGATCTTTCAGAGCTTCGACGAGCGATACTCGCTGGGAAACGATCCAGCGGTGCCGCGCGCCAATTACGCGACGGGAATGTTGCAGGTCGAGCGGCTGTGGAAGTGGATCACGATGCGGGACTATTTCGCCGGCGATTTCATGTGGACAGGCGTCGACTACTTGGGCGAGAGCAGCTGGCCATTCAAGGGCTTCCCGTCGGGAGTGCTCGACATCACCGGCCGTCCCAAGGACTCCTATTTCCTCTATCAGAGCCTATGGACCGACCGACCCGTGTTGCATCTCTTTCCCCACTGGAACTGGCCGGGTCGCGAGGGGCAAACGATTCCGGTGTTGGCCTACACGAATTGCAGCGCCGTCGAGCTGTTTCTCAATGGCCGCTCGCTCGGTGAGAAACGCCTCGAGTTTCCCGCGCAGGGCACGTCCGGCGGATGGAATACGTACGCGCTGCCGCGTGTGGCTGCGACCACCAACGATCTCCATTTGAGCTGGGACGTGCCGTATCAGCCGGGCGTCTTGCGCGCCGTCGGGCGTAAACGTGACGGGTCGAGCTGTGAGACGACGGCAGTGCGCACTGCCGGTCCCGCCGTCACGTTGCGGCTGTACACCGATCGCGATACGGTTACCACGACTCCTGACGACGTCGCGCTGATTCGTTTCTCGATCGTCGATTCAAGCGGCACGCTCGTGCCCGGAGCCGACAGCGTGGTGCGCGTCAGTGTGTCCGGCGGCAGCATCATCGCGCTCGACAACGGGAACTTGCAGGATCACGAACCGTACCAATCCACCAATCGCCGTGCATTCAACGGACGCGGCCTCGCCATCATCCGGCCGGCGGGCAAAGGAACGATGCGCGTGACTGCGAGCGCGAATGGTCTGAGGGACGCCACCACGACTATCGTCGCACGATGAACACTCTCCTTTTCGTGCTCGCGGCGCTCGCGCAGAGTCCGGCCGACCTCGCCCGCTGGGAGCGCCAGGCTCAGAGCGTCACCATCATCCGCGACGACTGGGGCATCGCGCACGTTTATGGGAAAACCGACGCCGACGCTGTCTTCGGTATGGAGTACGCCCAGGCCGAGGACGACTTCAATCGAATCGAGACCAACTATCTGAACTCGCTCGGCCGCCTCGCTGAGGCCGAAGGCACGGCGGCGGTCTTTCAGGATCTGCGGCAGAGGCTGTTCGTCGATCCCGATTCGTTGCGGGCGCAGTACGCCCGCAGCCCGCTCTGGCTGCGGCGCCTCATGGATGCATTCGCCGACGGCCTGAACTACTTCCTGTATAAGCACCCCGAGGTGAAGCCGCGCGTCATCACGCGGTTCGAGCCGTGGATGGCATTGTCGTTTACCGAAGGCAGCATCGGCGGAGACATCGAGCGCATCAACGTGCGCGAGCTCGCGGTGCTGTACGGTGACTCCGCCGACGCGCGCCCCCGAACGCCGGACGGCGACTTCGAAGCGGATCCGTCCGGATCGAACGGCATCGCCATCGTGCCACGCCTCGCGGCCAATCGCCACGCGCTGCTCTGGATCAATCCCCACACCTCGTTTTTCTTCCGCTCCGAGCTGCAGGTGGTCAGCGAGGAAGGGCTCAATGCGTACGGCGCTGTGACGTGGGGCCAGTTTTTCATCTATCAGGGATTCAACGCCACCGCGGGCTGGATGCACACCTCGAGCGGCGTCGACAACATCGACGAGTTTCTGGAGACCAGTCCGCTCTACTCCCGCGACATTACGGTGCCGTTCAAAACGGACACCGGCATCGCGCGCAAGACATTCACCGTGCATTACACGCCGCACGGCCCCATCGTCCGCAAGGACGGCGATCGGCCGGTCAGTGTGAGCCTGATGTGGCAGCCGATCAACGCGCTCATCCAGTCGTACTCACGCACCAAGGCCCGCAATTACGGCGAGTTCCGGAAGATCATGGACTTGCACACCAACTCGTCCAACAACACGGTCTTCGCGGACGCCGCGGGTAACATCGCGTACTTCCATTCCAACTACATCCCACGGCGCGATACCAGCTTCGATTGGAGCCGGCCGGTGGACGGCGCCAATCCTGCCACGGCGTACAAGGGCGTCTTGTCATTCGAGGAGACGCCGAACGTGGTGAACCCCGCGAGCGGCTGGGTCTATAACGCGAACAACTGGCCGTGGTCAGCCGCTGGAGAAGGATCGAGTCCCAGCCGCGCCAGATACCCACGCTATGTCGAGACCGGCGGCGAAGAGACCGCCCGTGGGTATCACGCCCTGCGTGTGCTCGGCGGCCGGTCCGGGTGGACGATGAATGCGCTGCGCGATGCGGCGTTCGACAGCTATCTCCCGGCGTTCGAGAGAATGATCCCGCCCCTGCTTGTCGCTTACGATCAGGCGCCTTCCGATAGCCTCAAGACGATGCTCGCAGAGCCGGTCGCCGCGCTGCGCGGCTGGGACTACCGCTGGGGTGCGGGCTCCGTGCCGACCTCGCTCGCCGTCTATTGGGGCGGGTTCATCGGCCGCCGCGTGGCCCGCGATGCGCGCGCCGCTGGAATCTCGGTGATGCAATACGTCGCCACGTCCCGCGCCGGGCCGGCCGCGTTGCTCGGCGCGCTGGCGGACGCCGTCGACACGCTCAACGCGAATTTCAACACATGGAAGACGCCGTGGGACGCGATCAATCGATTCCAGCGCATCAGTCCCGAAATCGCCCCCCGCTTCGATGATGCGCAGCCGAGTATTCCAGTTCCGTTCACGGCAAGCGTGTGGGGTTCGCTGGCCGCCTTCGGCGCGCGTCCCTATCCCAATACCAGGAAGTGGTACGGGACCAGCGGCAACAGCTTTGTGGCGGTGGTCGAATTCGGAGACAGCGTGCGGGCGAAAGCGGTGACGGCGGGCGGAGAGAGTGGCGCTCCCCGCTCACCGCACTTCAACGACCAGGCCCAACGCTACGCGTCCGGCAATCTGCGCGATGTCTACTTCTACCGGTCCCAGCTCGTCGGTCACACGGAACGGGAGTATCACCCTGGCGAGCGTTAGGTCCGCGCTCTGCATCGCGCTCGCGGCGTTCGCGCCGCGCGCGTATGCCCAACAGCAGCTCGTCGTTCTCGACCCGAGCGGCGTGGTGCGGTGGCGCGAGACCAAACAGGAGGTGGCGCTGTTCGGCGCGAACTACGTCATCGGCGCGTCGGATTACCGCGCGGGCGGCTACGTGCACGCCGACCGCAAACGCATGGTCGATGAGGACATGGCGCAGTTCGCCCGCATGGGGTGGGACGGCCTGCGGCTCACGTTCTGGGGCGACTGGGAAGCGTCGGACAGCGCGGGCAATCTACTCGCGAACGAGTATCTGGATCTTCTGGACTACTTGATCGCCCGCGCGCGCGAGCGCGGGATCTACATGCTGTTCAGCCCGATCCAGCTCTACAGCTCGACCTGGCCCGACGCCCTGGAGGATACGACACCCCCGGGGTTTGGACGGCGCTTCGGCAAGGGTCGCATGGGCACCGATTC
>Ga0137435_1000337_pt1 | contig 16040 bp, 14 predicted proteins | sample EasRivERMGT100_2_FD_104904 | JGI IMG/M metagenome (GOLD analysis project Ga0137435, IMG submission 104904) | Soil microbial communities from meander-bound floodplain in the East River, Colorado, USA - East River MetaG ERMGT100_2 | ecosystem: Environmental > Terrestrial > Soil > Floodplain ... | reverse complement strand
TGGTGTCCGTCCGCGCCGAAACGCCCCGTGACCCCCACGACGGCATTGAGTTTCAACAGCGCCAGCGTCGTCGCCGGATCGTCCAGGTCCACCCTCCCCATGCGTAGCTGGTTCTGCAACGGACGAGGGAGCGTATCGACATCCACCTTGAGGCCGACGGACAGCGCCGTCCTCGGGCTCACCTCGGCGATCGCCTCGTGCAACCGCAACAGGCCGCCCCAGTACGCTTCGTCGCCGAAGGTGTCGAACCGGAAGATACGGCGGCCTTCCTCGAGCGTCGCCGCGTCGGCAGCAGCGTCGGCCGGCGGCGACGTGTGCTCCCTCTGCGTGAACGGCGAGATGGCGAAAAGCGGCACGGCCGCCGCCAGGGCCATGAAGCTCCACATCCGATGACGGCGCATCGTCGGCACCTCCATGCACGCTCCCTCTTCCCATGAGACTCTTGAGCGCAGGATTCGTGACACGCAACGGGAGCTTGGTTACACCGATCCGACCGAACGGAGGTGTGGGGCATGGCGAAGGACGCTCTCGCAGACTCGATCGAGTCGCTTTCGGACGAATCCCTCGTCGACCGCGTGTTGGCGGGAGAGACGGCCCTTTACGAGCTCGTCATGCGCCGTTACAACCGGCAGCTCTATCGCGTCATCCGCGCGATCGTGAAGAACGATCGCGACGTCGAAGACATCATGCAGGAGGCCTACATCCGCGCCTTGCAGCACCTCGCGCGGTTCGAGGGGCGCTCGCGGCTCTCGACGTGGCTCACGCGCATCGCGATCAACGAGGCGCTGGCGCGACTGCATCGAGCGGAGCGGATCGAGGAATGGGATGCGATGCCCGAGGCGCGACAACACACGATCGCAAGCGCGCGCGGCGCGCGCGACCCCGAATCGGACGCGAGCTCGACCGAGCTGGCTCGCCTCCTGGAGCGCTCGATCGAGCGGCTGCCGGCGGGCTACCGGGCGGTCGTCGTGCTGCGCGACGTCGAGGAGCTGAGCACTGCGGAGGCCGCGGACTGTCTTTCCATCAGCGAGGACAACGTCCGGACGCGGCTGCACCGAGCCCACGCCCTGCTGCGCAAGGAGCTCCAAGCGATCGCGAAGGACGCCTTCCCCTTCCCGGCGACGCGCTGCGACCGCGTCGTGTCCGGCGTGTGGGCTCGCGTGACGGCGATGCGCTAGGTCGAGCGATCAGAACCCGACCGTCGTCACTTCCGAGCCGCAGGCCGTGGCGAACGACGCGTTGAAGCCGTCGCCGCTGTAGAACGCCCGCCAGTAGTACGTGCCGGGGGCGGTGACGAGCACGCCGTTCACCGTAGTCGCCTGGCCGCCCAAGATCCCGACCGTTTCGTCGCCGCCGACTTGCGTCGCGCACGCGGCGTCGGAGTACAGGCGGAACGTCACCGTCGCGGCGGGCGCCGGCGCCCCGGGCCGGATGCCGCTGATCGTGGCGGCATCGTGCAGCACCGCGCGCTCGGTCGTCGTCACGCCGGGCGTCGCCTTGCGATCGTCGTTGGTGACCGTGCAGGTGACCTGCTGGCCGAGCCCGAGGGTGACCTTGTTGGGGGCGACGAACGTCCCGCCGTCGCACGACCAGCTCACGAAGTCGTAGCCGCTCACGGACGACTCCGAGAGGGTGTACTGAACGCCCGCCTTCGCGGCGTGGAAGGTTGCGGAGTTTCCGGCATCGGTGAACCCGCCCGTCCCCGTCGCGGTGAGCTGCCACGCGCCCGGAGTGGAGGCTCCCCCGTTGTTGTTGGTGACCGATTTCACGAGTCGAAGCGACGGCCCGCGGTCGTCGTTGGTGATCGTGCACGTCGCGGAGCCGCCCGCCGGAACCTGGATCGATGAGCAGTTGGAATAGCTCGCGGCGTATCCGGAGACGGCGGGCTCCGTCACCGTGTACGACACCGTCGAATCGACCGACAGCTCGTTCTGGCAGTCCGCCTCGAACCCGGCCGGCGCGGCGCCGTTCACGCTGAACGAGAAGCTTCCGCACGTCGCGGTGCCTCCGTCGTCGTTCGTCACGACCTTCTTGACGATCAGGGTGCCGTTTTGCAGCTTGTTCGTGATCGTGCACTCGGTGAGGACGCTCGGAAGCACGGGGAACGTGCCGCCCGAGGTCAGGTTGGTGCCGCCGCAGCTGATCGCGAGGTTGGCCCAAGCCGGCCCGACCGCGCCTTCGGTGAGCGTGTAGTTGTTGGCCGCGATCAGGTCGAGGTGGACGTCGTAGTCCTGATCGGCCACGAGCGTGTCGGCGAGGGAGACGTTGCCGCCGTCGTCGACGAAGCGCACCGGCGCCGTGTTCGCGCGCGCGAGCGTGTAGGGGAAGCTTCCGGTGCCGCCGGTGGGCTGCGTCACCTTCGTCACCTTGACCTGGCCGCAGTTCGAGACGGCGACGCGCGACGCGAACTCCGCGAGGAGGGTGTCCTTGTAGTCCGCCGAATCGGAGTTCCCGGTCACCGTGCCCGGGATGATGTTCGCGATGCTGAAGCAGGAGGTCGGGTTCTGCGGGAAGACGGTCATGCTGAGATTGATCGCGGCCTCACCGCGGAACTTGTCGGCGCTCACGGCCGCCGCGGAGTCGGCGGCGCTCAGGATGACGCCCGCGTCCAGCGCGAGCTTGCCGGTCCCGTCGAGGTAGAACGTCCGCTTGATGATGTTGAGCGCCTTGCCGCTCTGGTCCCAGACGATCAGGAAGTCGCCGGCCTGGCGGTTCGCCCAGGGATTGCACGACGCGATCAGCGCCGCCTCGCTCGCGGGGGAGTTCGCCGGGCTGTCGACCTGGTCGGTCTTGCTGTAGTCGCACGCCGCGGGGCGCGCCGCCTGCTGGAACTCGAACGCGATCACGCCGCTGCCGCTGTTGGAGTCTCGCTCCCACGCGAAGTAGAGCCAGGCGTCCCCACCGACGACGCTCGTCGCCATCCAGATCGTCCGGAGATCGACCTGGGCGTTGGGGTTCGTGAACGAGAGCATGGGGGCCGCGGCACCGCCGATCGCCACGAGCTTCGTGCCGGTGGCATTGACCGGGCCGAGCTCGGACGACGCGCCGTAGGGATCGGTGAACTGGAGCGCGGCGGCGTCGGGGATGCTGCCGTCGATGCTGTAGCCGCCGGCGAGCACGAGCGCGACCGCGCTCAAGCCGGACAGGTCGCCCGACGCGTCGAGGTGCGTCGCACCGGCGGCGCTTCCCATCTCGTTGAGGCTGACGGTGGACGCGAAGGCGCCCTCCTCGTCGGCGGTCACGAACCAGGGCTCGCCTCCGGGAGCCAACCGGAGCGCGACGTTCTCGCGCGGCGCGAAATTCGATCCCTTGATCGCCGTTTCCCTGCGCTCCGCGGCGGGCTCGCCGGTGACGAGCACGGCCGTATGGTGGAACACGGTGGCAACCTGGGCCTTCGTCGATCCTGCGGTCGCCGTCGCGACGAGGTCGGGTCCGGTGTTGGCGTCGATCTCGAGCGGCCACGCCCACTCGATGCGGCCGTGACCGTCGGCGATCACGGTGAAGGGCGCGCCGACGCGCTCGCCGGCGCTGTCGATCTGAAGCGTGACGACCTCGAACGGAAGGAAACCGTGGCCCGACAGGAGCACGTTTTCGCCCCCGACGTACGCGGTCTTGTTGGTGAGGACGCGGGGCCCCCCCGCCTGGCTCACGGCGCCGAGGTTCGACACCGCGACGGTCAGCGCCAACGCGGACGCCAGCGACAACACGAGGAGCGTGCGACAAACGGTGGCCAGCTTCGATCTCATGAATCCCCCCTACGGCGAACGATGCAGGAAGCTGTACCGCAGGCGTCGCGCGGGGGCTGTAGTGGTTTTCGTCGCTGGTTCAGGGCTCACATGGAGCGCGCGCCGACAGCGACGACGATGCCTCGCGTCTTCGTGTCACTCGTTGTCACTGGGCGGGAGGGCGAAGGTTCGGAGCGAGGGGCCTACCGGTATGCGGGTCGGTACATCTTCTTCTCGATGAACCTGCGAACGTCCTTCGGCCTTTTCACGCCGGCCAGGCCGCTCCGGAAGATCGCCTCCGCGATCGTGACCGCCACGCTCACCGAGACCTCCCGGATGTCCTTCACCGGCGGGTAGATCAGCCCGCGGGCGAAATTCTCCTCCGTGACGTGCTCCGACACCGCTTCGGCTGCGATGAGGAACATCTCGTCGGTCACCCTGGTCGCTTCCGTCGCGAAGACGGCCAGCCCCATCGCCGGGAAGATGAAGACGTTGTTCCCCTGCCCGGGCGTGAATGTTTTTCCGTCGAGGGTGACCGGGGCGAACGGGCTGCCGCTGGCGAAGATCGCCTTTCCCTTGCTCCACGTGTACGCCTGTTCCGCCGTGCACTCGGAGCGCGACGTCGGATTCGAGAACGGAAAGATCACCGGACGCTCGTTGACCGCGCTCATGTTCTCGATGACATGACGGGTGAAAGCCCCGCCGACCGTGCTGACGCCGACGATCGCGGTCGGCCGCAACCTCAGGACGCATTCCGCGAAGTCGCTCGACGGCGGCCCGTCGTGGGCGAACAGTTTCTGATGATCGGTCAGGTCGCTCCTCGAGCTCACCAGCAGGCCGTTCACGTCGAACATCGAGATGCGCCCCAGGGCCTCCCCCCGGGTGAGCCCGTCCCTCTCGAATTTCTTCACGATCATGTCGGCGATTCCGAACGCCGCGGCGCCCGCGCCGAGGAAAAGAAACCGCTGCTCCTTGAAGGGCCGTCCCAGCACGCGGCTGACGGCGATGAAGCCGGCAACCGCGATGCCCGCAGTTCCCTGGATGTCGTCGTTGAACGTGCACACCCGCCCGCGGTACCTCTCGAGGATCCGGATGGCGTTTCCCCCCGCGAAGTCTTCCCACTGGATGCACACCCTGGGAAAGACCCCGACCGCGGCCTTCACGAACGCGTCGACGAAGCCGTCGTATTCCTTGCCGGTCACCCTCGGCTGTTTCAACCCCGGGTAGAGCGGGTCGTTCCGGAGCTTCTCGTTGTCCGTCCCCACGTCCAGCACGATCGGCAGGGTGTGCTCGGGCGGCACGCCGGCGCAGCTGGTATAGAGCGTCAGCTTTCCGATGGAGATTCCGATCCCCCCGATCCCCAGGTCCCCGAGCCCGAGGATCCTCTGGCCGTCCGTGACGACGATGAACCTGACGTCTTCGATCGGCCAATTCCGGAGGAGTTTGGCAATGTGTTTCTTGTTCCGGATCGAAAGGAACAACCCCCTCGGTCGACGCGCGATGTGGCCGAGGCGTTCGCACGCCTCCCCGACCGTAGGCGTGTACACCAGCGGCAGGAACTTCGCCGGGTCGGAGGTGATCGTCCTGTAGAAGAGCGTCTCGTTCGAGTCGAGCAGGCCGTTCAGGTAGATGTACTTGTCGATCGGCAGCTCGAGGCTCTCGAGCTGCTCCGTGACGCGCAGGATTTGGGTCTCGATGGTCTCGACCGCGTCCGGCAGGATCCCGCCGAGGCCGTATTTCCGTCTCTCCGCCGGCGTGAACGCCGTCCCCTTGTTCTTCCTGGGGTTCTGGAGGATGGAAAAAGCCGTCGCATTCTTCATATCGAACGTCCCTTCATCCGCCGAGCAGCATGACCCACAGAATGATCAGCGCCGGACCCAGCAGGCCGATCAGGATCCCCCCGAGCCTCAGATCGCGCTGCGCGATCACTCCCGTGCTGAAAGCGATCGCGTTGGGCGGCGTTGACACGGGCAGGAAGAGCGCCGTCGACGACGACAGGCCGATGATGAGGCAGATCGCGGTGGCGTGCTCCGGCACGATCGCCATCCCCAGGGGGATGAGGACGGTGCTGGTAGCCGTGTGGCTCATGACGTTCGAACAGAGCATCGTCGCGTACGCGAGAACGGCGTAGAACACGACGCCGGGCACCTGGAGGGTGGCCATCCGGCTTGCATACAGGTCCAACAGGCCCGTCTGCTGGAGTGCCGTGCCGAGTGCCAATCCCCCCGCGACGAGGATGAGCGTGTCCCAGCCGATCGCGCGGATGTCCTTCGCGTTCAGGATCCGGGTCGTCGTCAGAAAGACGATCGGGACGGCCGCCACCGCCGCGGCGCCCAGGTGGTGGAGCGGGCTCGTCAGCCAGAGAGTGAGCGTGACCAGCACGACGACGAGGACCGTCACCCGCTTGGACCGGAAGTCCGGCTCGACCGTCTCGCCCGCCGGCGGACTCGCGAGCGTGAGCGGCTCGGCTTCCTTCATGAAGACCCGGGCGAGCACCTTCCACGCGAGAAGCGTCAGGAGTACGGCGATCGGCAAGCCATAGACGATCCAGCGGAGGAAACCGATCGGACTGCCGGCTTCGGCGAGGATCCCGGCGGCGATGGCATTCGGCGGACTGCCGATGAGCGTGCCCATCCCGCCGGTGGAGGCGGCGATCGGGATCCCCAGGACGAGCCCCTTCGCAACCTTCGACGCCTTGCCCAGCTTCGACAGGACGGGCATCAGCGCGGCGATGACCATCGCCGTGGTGGCGGTGTTCGAGATGAGCATCGAGAGCACCATGGTCACCACCATCAGGCCGAACAAGACACGCTTCGGGTCCGTGCCGCACACCCTCATCGTGAGGCGGACGAGGTCTGCGTCGAGACTCGTCTTCGTCATCGCCGACGCCAGGAGGAAGCCTCCCAGCATGAGCCAGATGACGGGGCTGGAAAACGTGTTGAGGTAAATCCTGACGTCCTGGGGCGAATCGGTGAAGAGGCTGGAGCCGAGCGCGTAGGCCAGGTACGCCAGGATGAAGAAGCCGACCGAGAACGGCGGGACGGCCTCGGTCAGCCACAGGCCGACCGAGAACCAGAGGAGGAACAGGACGTAGATCTGCGCCTCGGAAAACGACGGCTCCCTCACGAGCCAGGTGAGCGCGAGCGCGGCGACGAACGAAGCGGCGATTTTCAGGAGCTGTCGGCTGGTCGGCAAGGGAGCTCCGCCTCGCGCCGACTCTATCGCATCACGGACAGGCGGTGCTGATCTACGTTCCGCTGTCCTTGACTCTCGGGTTCACGACCCGAAGCGCGGTCACGTGGCGTCGGGACGCCTCGGACGGGCGATCGAGAAGGCGACCGTCGACCATGTGCTTCACCGATCGTCCGCTGTCGGTCACGCCCCAGACTTCCGTGAGGTAGGTCTTGTTTCCGATCGTGTCGAACACCAGCTCCAGCATCTTGGGATCCGTCTTGTCGGGCATCTGGTTCGTGTCGAACATCAGTCGATCCCCGCCGTCCACCGCCCGGATCGTCAGGACGCTGGGCTCGCTGCCGCTCGCCGTCTCGACGATGTAGGCGGCTGGGGGAAGGACCCGATCTCCGATAACGAACTCGAAGGGGACCGTCGTCTGAATCGACCCGCTCCCCGCGGGCGCTTGCGTGCTTCCGAGCGCGAGGCCCACGATCGCGAGCGTTACAGGTAGGGCTCGGATTCTCATCGGAACCTCCATGCCCCCCCCGACGATTGTTCCATCCGATTTCGCGTCCCGCTAGCCGTGGATCCTCACCGTGCCGACGACGCTGTCGATTCGGATCTTGCCGCGCCCGGAGCCGAGCACGGCCCGCTGGTTCGACCCGTCGTCCTCCGTCAGGCGCACGCCCGGCACTTCGTTTTGAATGCGGCCGACCACGCTGCGCGTGACCAGCTCCGCATCCACGCTCGCGTCGACGCCGAGGTCGATCCCGCCCGTGACGCTGCTCACCGTGATACCGCGCGCGCCGACTCCTGAAACGGTCAGCTCGAGGCCTCCGGCGAGCGAGCTGATCTTGGCCTCGCGAAGACCCGCGGCTTCGACGCGGCCGGCGATGCTGTCGAGGCGCACCATGCCGTCGGTCGGCCCGACACGGACGTCGCCTGCGATGTTCCGGAGGCTCAGATCGACGTCGCGAGGGACGCGGAGCGTGACGTGCTGGGCCCCGCGGACGACATTGCAATTCGCTTCGCTGCGGATCGTGAGCGTCGTCGGGGTTTGCTCGATATCGACCCGGCCGCAGTCGAGGTCGGCGCGTGTCGGGGCCGATCGGACGACCTCGACTTCGACGCGACGGCCGCCGGTCGTGTCGATCTCGACCGGGCCCGCGATCGTCGAGACCTCGATGCGCGAGCCGGATGCCACATTGAAGGTCTTGCTGATGCGTTCTCGCTCGGGGTTGTCCGCGTCGCCGGCGCGAGCCGAAGCGGTGGGTAGGAGAAACAGCGCTCCGAGGAACAGGGATGTCGTGTGTCTCATCGTCGCCCTCCCGACGGTAGTACGCCGGCCGGAGGCGTTTGGTTGTGCGGCGGCCCCGCGTTCAATCACGAATGAAGTGACAGGAGTATCCGCCGGGGTTCTTCTCGAGATACTTCTGGTGGTACTCCTCGGCCAGATAAAACGGTCCGGCGGCCGTGATCTCGGTCGTGATCGGGCGCTTCCACTGGCCGCTCTTGCTCACCCGCTCCTTCACGAGCTCCGCGGTTTTCCGCTGCGCGTCGGAGTGATAGAAGATGGCCGAGCGGTACTGCGTGCCGGTGTCGTTCCCCTGCCGGTTGAGCGTGGTCGGATCGTGCATCCGGAAGAAGTACTTCTCGAGCAGCTCTTCGTAGCTGATGACCGCCGGATCGAACGTCACCTCCACCGACTCGGCATGACCGGTGCTGCCCGTGTGCACGTCGCCGTACTCGGGGTTCCGCAGCTCGCCGCCGGTGTAGCCGACGCGGGTCGAGAGGATGCCGGGGATCTTCCGTAGGATCTCCTCCATTCCCCAGAAGCAGCCTCCGGCCAGTGTGGCGATCTCTTGCTTGCTGCCCTTGGCGAAGAGCCGGGCGTACTGGCCGTACCCCTCCGCTTGGAGCTTGTCGGCCGGGATGAACCGGAGCGAGGCCGAGTTGATGCAGAACCGTTGTCCGGTTGGCCCTGGGCCGTCGTCGAACACGTGCCCGAGATGGGAGCCGCCCTTCGTCGACGTCACCTCGGTCCGCACCATGCCGAGCTCGAGGTCTTCTTTCTCCGAGATGCTCGAAGGCTCGAGCGGCTTGGTGAAGCTGGGCCAGCCCGTGCCGGAGTCGAACTTGTCGAGCGAGCTGAACAGCGGCTCTCCCGACACGATGTCCACGTAGATCCCCGGCGCGTGATTGTCCCAGTAGGCGTTGTGAAATGCCGGCTCGGTCGCCGCGTTGCACACGACTTCGAACTGTTCCGGAGTGAGCTTCTTCTTGAGCTCCTCCTTCCTTTGATCGGACATCGCTTTCTCCTCGGAGGGTGCGGCGCCGACCCCGCATGCCGCCAACGTCACGATCCCAAGGCCGACTACGCCGGCGGCTACGGACCGTAGCAGGGCTCGTAGATGCTTCATGGGTGGCTCCTCGGAGTCCTCATGTTAGCGGCTGTTTCGGGGCGCTGCAGATCACGGAAGAACCTCCAACGAGTGAACCTTGAAAACGCAGGCGACAACGGCGCCCGCACGGAGCGCGAATCGGCGGGCCGTTTCGGGCGTGACGTCGGCATGGAGCACGACGCCGACGTCAACCGCGATCCTCACGCGGCCGTGCGCCTCGTCGACGGCTACCACGCGACCGGGGAGGCGATTGCGAGCGCTTTGCTCTCCGGAATCGTCGAGGGTTCCGAGGACCACGGCCCCGGACGCGAGCCGGCACCAGACCTCTTTTCCCGGAAAACCGGAACGGGGGAGATGGATCATCGCGCCGCCCGCGATCTCCGCGAGCGCCTCCGTGATGTGGACGGCGCGGAAGAGGTTTGGGATCGACCCCTCTTCGCGGGTGTCGGCCAGGACCCTACCCGTGTCTCCACGCGTGACGACGCGGCCCTCCGACATGCGCGCCGTCTCCCGCGCGATCCGTGCGACCTCCGTTCGTTGATGACTCACGAAAAGCGCCGGCACGGCGAACTGCCGTGTCACGCGCTCGATGAGCGAGAGTGCCTCCCAACGCGCGGACTCGTCGAGAGCCGAAACCGGCTCGTCGAGCAGGAGCAACCGCGGTCCGGAGAGGAGCGCACGCGCCAGGGCGACCCGCTGTCGCTCGCCGCCGCTGAGCGCCTTCGTCGAACGCGCAAGCAACGGCGCCAAACCAAGCGCCTCGATGATCTCCTCGCGCGGCGCGTGCGTGCGACCGCGGCAGCGACGCTCGGCATAGGCGAGGTTTCCCGCCACGGTCAGATGGGGGAACAACAGTCCGTCCTGGGCCACGAAACCGACGGCGCGGCGTTCCGGCGCAACCGAGATGCCGCGGGACGTATCGAACAGCGGTACGCCGTCGAGCATGATCCGGCCGTCGTCGGGTGCTGCGAGCCCGGCGATCAGCGCGAGCGTCATGGACTTGCCGCACCCGGAAGGCCCGAAGAGCGCGGCCACCGGTTGGTCCGCCTGGAACTCGAAGGCGAACTCGACGTCGAGCGAGAAACTCTCGGAGAGTCGTCGTGTCGCGCACACCTCGAGATGGGTCATGCGCGTGCCCTTCGCGCAAGGACCTCGCTGGCGATGAGCGCGCCAGCCGCGAGGAGCACGCAGAGCAGGGCGAGCCGCCAAACCCCTTCGGCGCCGCGGGATTGGATCTCTTGGAACACCGCGACGGGAAGCGTCCGCGTCTCGCCCTCGATGTTCCCCGCGAGCACGATCGTCGCTCCGAATTCGCCGACGCTGCGCGCGAAGGCCAGCACCATCGCGGAGAGAATCCCGCCCCGCGCCAGCGGGAGCGTGACGGTGAAGAATGAGTCGGCCCGCGACGCGCCGAGCGTGCGAGCCACCGCGGGAAGCCGCGCATCGACCTCCTCGAACGCGATGCGGCAAGCCCGGTACGCAAGCGGAAACGCCATGACCGCCGATGCGATCACGCAGGCTCTCCACGTAAAGACCACGGGCACGCCGAGCGCGTCGAGCGCAGGGCCCAGGGGGCCGCGGCGGCCGAAGAAGACCAACAAGCCGTAGCCGGTCACGACCGGAGGAAGCACGAGGGGAAGGAGCAAGACCGTGTCGACCAGGGTCTTCCAGCGAGACGAGGTGACGGCGAGCCAGCGCCCGAGAAGGATCGCGAACGGCATGACGACGACCGTGGCCCCCACGCCGACCCAGGCCGAAAGCCGGAGTGCCTGCCACTCGCCCGGGGTCATGCGGAGCGCTTCGCGCGCGGCGGGGCCGGCGGCAGCTCGACGGAGACGTTGGTCGCCTTGACCGTCGCGATCGCCATCATTCCCGGCGCCAACCCGAGGGTGTCGACCGCCTCGCGCGTGAGCAGCGAGACGAGGCGATGGGTTCCGACCTGAATCTCGACCTGGGCCGCGACCTTGTCCTTCACGACGCGCGTGACGATCCCCGATAGCCGATTGCGCGTCGACTGCCGGGACGCGGCGGTCCCGGCGGGCGGGCGGTCGCGCTTGACGAGGTAATCGGCGAGCGAGACTCCGTCGATGAGGCGCTGGCCGCCCCGCGTACGCTTGGTCTTGAGAGTCCGGGCGTTGGCGAGACGCCGGACGGTATCGGGACTCACGCCGAGGACCGCCGCAGCCTCTCCGATCTTGAACTCGTGCATGCGCTAAGTCTCCACGGACAAGAGGACGCAAGAGCGTGGTATTTTACATCTCATGCTGGTTCGGCTCCGCTCGATCGTTCCGCTTCTCGTCGGTGGTCTTCTTGTCGTCGGAGCCGCGCCGCGGGCGCAGGCGGCGGAGCCGGCCGAGGCTCGCATCTACGCGGCCGCAAGTCTCACGGACGTGATCGCCGAGCTCGCGAAACGGTTCGAGCCCATCCGGGGAAGTCACGTGGTCGCGAGCTACGGCGCGTCGAACACGCTGGCGCAGCAGCTCCACGAGGGCGCGGCACCCGGCGTGTTCATCTCGGCAAGCGCGGAATGGGTCGACAAGCTGGACGGCTGGGGGATGGTCGAGCCGGGGACACGCGTGGACCTCGCGGGAAACGCGCTCGTCGTCATCGTCCCGAAAGGCGCCACGGACCGGCCGGCATCGCTCGCCGACCTCGCCGGCCCGAAGTACCAGCGCATCGCGTTGGCGGATCCCGTGGCGGTGCCCGCCGGCAAGTACGCGAAGGCGGCGCTCGAAAAGGCCGGCGCCTACGAGGGCCTCAAGGCGCGCATCGTCGCCGCTCACGACGTGCGCACCGCGTTGGCATACGTGGGGCGCGGCGAAACGCCGGCCGGCATCGTCTATGCGACCGATGCGGCCGCGTCGACCAAGGTGGACGTGGCCTTCCGCGTGCCTCCGGATCTGCACCCGAAGATCGTCTACCCGATGGTTCTCGTGAAGGGCGCCAATCGCAGGGCGCGCGAGCTACACGAATTCCTGCAAACGCCGGAAGCGTGGGAGGTGTTCGCGAACGCCGGGTTCGTCAAGCCGTAGTCGTCGATTGACCGCTCGGCGCGGTTGTTGTAAGAACCCGACCCGAGGAGCTCCAACATGAACACTCGTACGCGGATCAGAGGACTGATCGTACTCATGGCCATCATCGCGGGTGTCGTCGCCAGCACCGCGATGCTGGGGACGCCGGCGCAGGCGGCACGTTGCTGCAAGGTCATGGTCTGCTCCAACAACGCGTGCTGGGAGGAGTGCCGGACCTGTCCGAAGTTCCCGTAGGGCCGGGCGCGTCGAGTCCTATGTCATCCTGACGGCGCATGGGGACCGACGACGCGGGTTGGTGGCAGGCTCTAGAGCCCTACCTGGACCGGGCGCTCGAGATGTCCGAGGAAGAGCGCGGGGCTTTGGTGCGCTCGCTCGGAGAGAGCGATCCGGCGCTGGCCGCGCGCCTGAAGGACCTTCTCGACGAGCACGCGCGGCTGTCCAGAGAAGGCTTTCTCGAGAGTCCCGTCGCGCTACCAGGCGAGCCGCCCTTGGCCGGGCGGACGATCGGCGCGTACACGCTCATCTCTCCGATCGGTCAAGGCGGCATGGGAACCGTTTGGCTCGCCGAGCGCAGCGACGGTCGTTTCGAGCGCCGCGTGGCGGTGAAGTTCCTGAGCATCGCGCTGACGGGGCGGATCGGCCAGGAGCGGTTCCGGCGCGAGGGTCGCATCCTGGGCGCGCTCGCCCATCCGCACATCGCCGAGCTTGCGGATGCGGGCGTGACCGAGACGGGGCAGCCCTACCTCGTCCTGGAGTACGTGGACGGAGAGCCGATCGATGCGTACTGCGAGCGGCGCCATCTCGAGGTCCACGCGCGCGTCGCCCTCTTGCTGGACGTTCTGACCGCGGTAGCGCATGCGCACGCCAATCTGATCGTGCACCGCGACATCAAGCCGTCGAACGTGCTCGTCCGCAAGGACGGCCAGGTGAAGCTGCTGGACTTCGGAATCGCCAAGCTGATCGCGCAGGACGGGCGTCCGGATGCGACCCTCACCGGCGAGGCCTCGGCCATGACGCCCATGCATGCGGCGCCGGAGCAGCTCAAGGGCGAGAGGGTCACCACGGCGACCGACATCTATACGCTCGGCGTGTTGCTCTACCAGCTGCTCGTGGAGCGGCATCCGGCCGGGCAGGGTCCGCACGCACCGGCGGACCTGATCCGCACGATCGTGGAGACCGAATCCCCGCGCATGTCGGATGCCGCGGGGATCCCCGACAAGCTCCGCCGCCAGCTTCGCGGCGACCTGGACACGATCGTTGCCCGGGCGCTGAAGAAGAACCCCGTGGAGCGCTACGCCTCGGTGACGGCCATGGCCGAAGATCTGCGCCGCCACCTGAAGAACGAACCTATCCGCGCCCGGCCGGATACGCTGAGATACCGCGCCGGCAAGTTCATCCGGCGGAACCGCCTGGCACTGTCGGGTGTGACGCTGGCCAGCGCGGCATTGCTCCTCACGACGGGCGTCGCCGTGCGCAAGGGGATCGAAGCGCGGAATCGCTTCGACCAGGTCCGCAAGATGGCGCACACGTTCCTGTTCGACTTTCACGACGAGCTGGACCGCGTCGCGGGAACCACCAAGGCGAAGGAGATGCTCGTATCGACGGCGCGCGAATACCTCGACAACCTGGCGCGGTCGGCCGGCGACGATCGCGGTCTGCTGCGCGAGCTGGCCGAAGCCTACGAGCGGCTGGCCGAAGTGCAAGGCGGCTCGTCGTCGGGGAATTTGAACCAGCGGAATGCGGCGCTCGAGAACCGGAGGCGAGCGATCGAGATTCGGCGTCGGCTGGCCGGCCAAGACCAGGAAGAGGATGCCAAGCTCGTTGCCCTGCTTTTCCGTGTGACGGACGACTTGCGGAATCTCGGCCGGCTGGACGAGGCGCTCATCGTCGGGCGCGAGGCCGTGGAAGCGGGCGAGAGCCTCCTCGGGGGCGCTTCGCCCGAGCTCCGCGTCAGCCTCGGCTCCGCCCACGCGATGCTCGGTCGAGTCTTGCAGGACCTCTCCCAGTACGCGGAGGCGGAATCGCAGTTCGAGTCCGGGGAGAAGCTGATGATCGCCGGATCGGGTGGGAAGCTCACGCCAAGATTGGTCGCGACCCGGCTCGACCGCGCCGACAACCTGCATGGGCTCGGACGCCTCGCCGAGGCGGTCGAGGTGCTCGAGCAGGTCGAGCGCGACAACGAGCGTCTGATCGCGGAAGCCGAGCCGGGCACGGCGCTCACGCGGGCCCTGCGGGGCCGGCAGGTCACATGGGCGTCGCTCGGCATCATCTACGACAACCCTTTGGGTCCGAGCCTCGATCAACCCGAGCGTGCCCTCTTCTACCGCGACAAGCTGAAGAAGGGCTGGGAGCACCTGATCGCAGCCGACTCGAACAATGATTCCGCCCGCGCCGACCTGGCCGTCTGCAACTCGGAAACGTCCGTCACGCTTCTGAAAGTCGATCCTCGTAAAGCCGTCGAGCTCGCGGCGGGCGCGCTCGCGACGTTCGAACAGATCGAGCGCGCCCGGCCGGACGATCCGCACCTGAGTTACCGGAGGGCGCGCGGTGCGACGCGCCTCGCGCTGACTCTCCTCGCCGCCGGTCGCCCCGGCGAGGCCGTTCCGGCGCTGCAGTCATCTTTGCGCACCCACCGCGACCTGTTTGCGAAGGTTGAAGACAATCCTGCGTACCGACGCTCCCTGGTCTGGACTTTGACGGTGACGGGACGCGTGGAACGAGCGCTGGGTCACGAGGACCGGGCGACGATCGCGCTCGAGGAGGCGATCCTGCTTGCCGAGCCGCTGGACCGGAAGCTCGATCTGCCGTCCGCGCGAATTTCGGCCGAAGCCTATGAAGCGTATGGCGACCTGGTGGGGGGCGAGAAACGCTGCCAGTTGCTGCGCCGTGCCCAGGAAGCTTGGAACGCGTGGAGCGGCGGCTCGTCGCCGTGGGTGGACGAGAAAAGAACGCACGCGGCGCAGCTCGTGGCGACCTGCCTGAATCCAGCGGAGTAACTGATGGCCCATCGACCTGAAGACATCGAGGCACTCGCCCGCGAAGCGGCGCGGCTCGGAGACGCCGACCAGCGCAAGGCTTTTCTCGACAGGGCCTGCGCGGGCGATCCCGAGCTTCGCGAGGCCGTCGAGCGACGGCTCGCTCTCGAGGCGACGTTTACCGGCGGGGGCATCCCGTCGTCCTCCCAGCTCGAGCTGGAGACGATGTCGGAACAGCCCGGGTCGATCATCGGACCCTACCGCCTCATCGAGATCTTGGGCCAAGGCGGATTCGGCACCGTCTTCCTCGCCGAGCAAGAACAGCCCATGCGCCGGGAGGTCGCGCTCAAGATCATCAAGCTGGGCATGGACACCCGCGAGGTCATCTCCCGCTTCGAAGCCGAGCGGCAGGCGCTCGCCATGATGGATCACCCGAGCATCGCCCGTGTCTTCGATGCGGGGACGACGCGGAGCGGCCGGCCCTATTTCGTGATGGAGCTGGTTCGGGGCAAGCCGATCACGCGGTACTGCGACGACCACGCCCTGCCGCTGCGCGACCGCCTGCAGCTCTTCAACCAGGTCTGCGCCGCGGTGCAGCACGCCCACCAGAAAGGGATCATCCACCGCGACATCAAGCCGAGCAACGTCATCCTCATCAACGGGGACTACGATCAGGTCAAGGTCCTCGACTTCGGCATCGCCAAGCAGCTGGTCCCCGATGGGGAGTCGGCC
>Ga0137435_1000336_pt1 | contig 16055 bp, 14 predicted proteins | sample EasRivERMGT100_2_FD_104904 | JGI IMG/M metagenome (GOLD analysis project Ga0137435, IMG submission 104904) | Soil microbial communities from meander-bound floodplain in the East River, Colorado, USA - East River MetaG ERMGT100_2 | ecosystem: Environmental > Terrestrial > Soil > Floodplain ... | reverse complement strand
GCATCGGGGAAAAGCTCCTTGACGGCGCAGGCGAGCAGGTGCGCGGTGGAATGGCGCAAGATCTCCAGACCCTCCTTGTCACGCTCGGTGACGACGGCGAGTTCGGCGTCCTGTTCGACCCGAAATGAGGTATCGACGAGCTTTCCGTTTACCCTGCCCGCGAGCGCCGCGCGCGCCAGGCCCGGACCGATGGCCGCAGCCACTTCGAGCACCGACGGCGCGCTGTCGAACTGACGGGTGGATCCGTCCGGAAGCGTGATCTTCACCATGGCCATTCAGATTCCAGAATTCACACCGCGATCTTGCGAGACCGGACCCTAGTTCGAGTCGGTGTTCTTGAAATGAACGAGTCGCGACAGACCGAGCAAGTTGACCGGCTGAATGTTGACAATGTTCCAATTCATGCTGTTGACGTAGGTCTCGATGGGGAAATCGGAGCGGAATCCGATCCGAGACGCGAAAGGCCGCAGCAGCGCTTCACCCCACCTCCAGATCCCTTTGCCGCTGAAATGGTTGAGCAGATAGATATCCCCGCCAGGCTTGCACACCCGGCGCGCCTCCCGGATCAACCCGTGCGGGTTGGGCGTGACCGAGTACACGTACGATATCACCACGTGATCGAAACTCCCATCGGGAAACGTGGTCCGCTCGGCGTCCATGAGATGGAGCTCGACCTTTTCGAGACCCAGCCGTTCCGCACGGCGTCTTGCGACAGCGAGCATCTCCTCCGATATATCGATTCCCACGACGGATACGCCGCTCGGATAGAGAGGCAGGAGCAGTCCCGTTCCCACGCCGATCTCGAGGATTCGCTGGCCAGGCAGAGCCCGTAGCATGCGCCCAAGCTGGCGCCGCCCATGCTGCAGCAAGGACCCGAAGACGATGTCGTAAAGTGGAGCGTACCGCCGGTATACGCGTTGAACCGCCTGCTGATCCATTTCGATAGTTTGTTCTTAGATCCCGAACACCAGTAGTTAGCCGGCGGTCTGTCTCCGGCCTCGAGCGCCGAGCGGGCGTCGCGTGCACTCCCCGCCAGCAGTCAGGCCGGCGCTCCGCGTCCGGTATGACGATGGTAGGCGCGATTGGACTCGAACCAACGACCCCCACCATGTCAAGGTGGTGCTCTAGCCAGCTGAGCTACGCGCCTGGAGAGCGCAGAATTCTATAGGAAGGCCCGCACCCGCACAAACCTGGGACGACCCTCCGCTGCGATCCCACGACAACTCACCCGCTCCAGCTCCTCGATCGCGAGCTATAGGCGTACGGCTTGTATTTGAAGACCACGTTCCGGCAGGAAAGCGCGTACTCGCCGGCCGAAACAGAGTAAGCCATGGGAGCGCCCCCCGGGCATTTTCCCACCGTCAGGACATACTTGGGCACGAGCTTGTCGAGCGCTTCCGGGTACGCGCCGTTCTCGCGCTTGTGCGCCGCAAGCGCGGAAATCATCTGCGATCCGCGGGTCTCAACGATCAACCTCTCCTTCTGGTCTTCGCTGTAGATCTCGATCGCGACATATCCGATCAGAAGAAACCCGGCGACGATAGCAAGCGGAACAACCTGACCTACGCCTGCCTGAAGGTTCTTGTGGTCCATTCTCTGTCTCCGGGGCTGAGAAATGTCGGTGAACTGCGAATATTACCACTACCCCAAGCCAAGCATTTCCGCAGCGTGCTTGCGCGTCGTTGCAGTGATTGCGACTCCACCCAGCATGCGCGCGATTTCCTCGATGCGGGATTTCTGGTCGAGGACCGCGACCCTGCTTTTCGCGCTGCCGCTATCTGCGCCCTTGGCGACGGACCACTGTTCGCGCGCCTGCGATGCCACTTGCGGGAGGTGCGTGACGCACAAGACTTGCCTATCTTCGCCCAAAGTTTTCAGTTTCTTGCCGACGATTTCGGCTACTGCCCCGCCGATACCGGCATCGACTTCATCGAAGATCAGCGTAGGCACCGCTGCTGCCCGGCTCGTGATTACCTGAATCGCCAGGCTGATGCGGGATAGTTCCCCCCCGGAGGCCACTTTGGACAGAGGGCGTGCGGCTACGCCGGGGTTGGTCGTGACCAAAAATTCGATTTGCTCGTTGCCAGCGACGCTGCCGTCAGGAAGAAGCGAACGCAGCTCGACGTCGAACTGCCCTCCTGTCATCGCCAGCTCCTTCATCGCCGCGTTCACTTCGCGGCCGAGTTTAGTTGCGGCTTTGCCGCGCTCGGCGGAAAGCCGGACTGCAAGCCCGTCGTAGCGCAGGCGCGCCGCCTGTTCCTTTCTGGCGAGTGCCTCAAGGTCCGCGGTGATCTCCAGGTCCTTCAGCTTGGCATTCAGCGAGTCCAGGAGATCGGGCAGACCTTCAGGTCGCGCGCGAAACTTGCGCGCTGCATTGTGCACGGCTTCGAGGCGCTGCTCGACTTCGCGCAAACGCCCAGGGTCAAGCTCGATCCGGTCGATGTAGTGCCTCAGAGCATAGGCAGCCTCGCGCAGCTGCGCCTCGCCCGACTCAAGCAGAGCGATCGTTTCGCGTAAGGACGCGTCGTATTCGATGAGCGGTCGGAGCCGCGAGAGCACCTCCGACAGCGCGCCAAGCGCTGCATTCTCTGATTCGGAAAGGGCGTCGATTGCTGAGCGCCCGCCCTCCAGCAGGCTCGCCGCATGGGCAAGCCGACCGTGCTCCGATTGGATGACTTCCCATTCTCCGGGCTGAAGGGCAAGCCTCGATAGCTCTTCGACGTGCCAAGTAAGCTGTTCCCGTTCCGCGTCGCGTGCCGCCGCGTTTCCTTCGCTGTCAAGCCTCATTCGGGAAAGTCCCTGCCACTCGCGGTAGGCGCCGGCCACCTCTCTTGCGAGAGAGCCGAGCCCGGCGTGCGCATCGAGGACCTGGCGTTGCGCTTCTGGCCTCAGAAGCGACTGGTGCGCATGCTGGCCATGGATATCGACCAGCCCATCTCCGGCTTCCCGCAGCTGGTTGACGGTTGCTGCGTGGCCGTTGATGAACGCGCGCGAACGCCCGTTCCGATCCACTACGCGGCGCAGCAACAATCTGTTCTGGTCGCCCTCCAATGCCTGCTCCCGCAACCAGTCCCCGAGCCTCGCTTGCGACTCGAAGGAAAATTCGGCAGTTACGTCCGCGCGTTCGGCGCCGGTACGTACCTGCTCGCTTTCTGCTCGTTCACCAAGGGCCAGCGACAAAGCATCGATCAGGATAGATTTTCCGGCGCCTGTCTCGCCCGTCAGAGCGGTGAAACCCGGCCGGAACTCAAGGTCCAACCGATCGACGATGGCGAAGTCCCGTATGGACAGATGTAAGAGCATTTTCTTAACAACGGATGGGAACGCATATAGGCAGACAGCGTTCAGATCCCCGGCGGCTAGAGCACCTCGCTCCAGTGCAGTTTCTCGCGCAACATCGCGTAGTAGCTGTACCCCGGAGGGTGGACGAACTTGATCGTGTGCTCGGCGCGCCGGATAACGACGCGGTCTCCCTCCTGTAGATCGCACTGCATCTGCCCGTCGAAATGGAGTCGCGCATCGATCGAGCGCTTTAGGGTGATGTCGATCACCGTGCGGTCGCTTACCATGATCGGCCGATTGGAAAGCGTGTGCGGGCAAATCGGCACCAACGCGAAGCCCGGCACGCTCGGCTGCAGTATGGGTCCATCCGATGACAGCGCGTAGGCGGTCGAGCCGGTCGGCGTTGCGACGATAAGTCCGTCTGCACGCAAGTCATACACGAACTCGCCGTCGATGTGCACCAGAAACTCGATCAGCCGGCCGACCGCGCCTTTGTTCACGACCGCGTCGTTGAGCGCGAGCGTCGCGAGCGTAACAACACCGTCGCGGCGCACTTCCGCGGCGAGCATGGTGCGCTCCTCGATGGCGTGGCGGCCCGCGAGAATCTCGGCCATCGCGTCGAGCATCTTTGCGGAAGCGATGTCGGTCATGAAACCGAGCCGGCCTTGGTTGACCCCGACGAGGGGCACGTGATGCACCGCCAAGTGCCGTGCGGCGTTGAGCATGCTTCCATCGCCCCCCTGCACCACGGCCAGATCCGCTTTGGCCCCGATCTCGGCGTAGTCCGCCGCGGGAAAACCATTGATGCGGCTCGTGGCCGCGGTTTCTTTTTCCAGGAGCACTTCGCATCCTTGCTTACGAAGATAGTCACCCATTATCGCGAGTCCGGTCGCGACTTCGGCAGAGTTGTAGCGGCCGATCAACGCAATGGTCTTGAAAGCGGGCATAGCGTCATTAAATCATGAACATGCGTTGCTGACAAAAGGCCGACCGAAAACCGACAAGCAAAACCGCAAAATCAAGCCGTTTCTGTAGAATCGGGATCTATGTTGGACCGTCGCGCGCAGATCCTGCTCAAGACCCTGGTGGAGCGCTATATCGAGGAAGGCGAACCGGTCGGCTCGCGTGCGCTCTCGCGCTATTCCGGCCTCGAGCTCAGCCCGGCGACGATCCGCAACGTGATGGCTGACCTCGAGCAACTGGGCTTCGTCGCAAGCCCGCATACATCGGCGGGACGCATCCCCACTCCGCGCGGCTACCGCTTCTTTGTCGACACGCTGCTCACGGTGAAGCCTCTCGACCGCGGCGAGATCAGCCAGCTCGAGGTCAACCTGCATCCAGACCACCCGCAGCGCCTCATCAGCGCGGCGTCGCAGCTTCTGTCAGAGCTCACCCACTTCGCGGGCGTCGTCGCGGCGAACAAGCGCGAAGCGCCGGCCTTCCGTCACATCGAGTTTCTCGCGCTTTCGGACAAGCGCGTCCTGCTCATAATCGTCACGCCGGACGGGGACGTGCAAAACCGAATCCTGCCTACGGAAAGGACCTACGCGCCTTCCGAGCTGACGGCGGCAGCCAATTTCCTCAACCAGAACTATGTCGGCCTTACTTTTCAGGAAATCCGCCGCCGCCTGCAGGGCGACTTGAGACAGCTTCGAGAAGACATGATCAACCTCATGACTGCGGCCCTCGATGCGGGCAGCGAGGCGTTATCGGAGTCGACCGAGAACTATGTCATTTCCGGCGAGCGAAACCTGCTCGACTCCCATGACCTCGCGTCGAATATGTCGCGGCTTCGGGAGTTGTTCGAACTGTTCGAAAAGAAGACGGCGCTGATGCAGATCCTCGAGCTCAGTACCCGTGCCCAAGGCGTGCAGATTTTCATCGGTGGTGAGTCCGGTATCGCGCCGCTCGACGAGTGTAGCCTCGTCACGGCGCCCTACGAAGTCGACGGGCAGGTCATCGGCACGGTAGGGGTGATCGGACCGACGCGCATGGCATACGAGCGCGTGATTCCGATCGTCGCCATCACGGCCAAGTTGCTGAGCAGCGCGCTATCGAGCCATTAGGCGGCGAGTCCGAAGCCAAGTCTGGCTCACCAGCCTTTGCCTCGGACTCCATCCTCCCGACTATCGGCATGGACTATCTCCCTGAGCCCCCGTATCAGCACGGCACGGTTTCCAGAACAGCCATCCTGCTCGTAAATCTGGGCACGCCCGACGCGCCCACGCCGCTGGCGGTACGACGTTTCCTGAAACAGTTCCTGTCTGACCCACGCGTGATCGAAATTCCTCGCGCGCTCTGGTTGCCGATCCTGCACGGGTTCATCCTCGTTACGAGACCAAGCAAGTCGGCGAAAAAATACACCTCCATCTGGTCCAAAGACGGTTCGCCTCTGAAGGTGCACACCGAGCGACAAGCGAGCTTGTTACGCGACTTCTTCGGCTTGCACCTGCGTTCGCCGATCACGGTCGATTTCGCGATGCGCTACGGCGAACCTTCGATCCCGAGAACCCTGGTCCGCCTGAAGTCGGAGGGCTGCGACCGCATCCTCGTTATGCCGATGTATCCTCAGTATGCGGCGAGCACCACTGCGAGCGCGCTCGACGAGGTTGCCGAATACTTGCAGCGGGTGCGGAACGTACCGGAAATCCGGGTGGTCAAGCACTTTCACGATCACCCTGAATATATCGGCGCGCTGGCGCGTCTTGTGCGTGATCACTGGACGCGGTCGGGACGCCCAGACAAACTGCTAATGAGCTTTCACGGCCTGCCGCGTTACACGCTGACGCGCGGCGACCCCTATCATTGCGAATGCCAGAAAACCGCGCGCCTTCTTGCGGAGGAACTGGAGCTTTCCGAAAACCACTGGCAAATGGCTTTCCAGTCCCGGTTCGGGGCCGCGGAATGGCTCAAACCTTATACGGCATCCGCACTGGCAGACTACGGCCGGCAGGGTCTTCGCCGCGTGGACGTCATCTGCCCAGGTTTCGTGGCCGACTGCCTGGAAACGCTGGAGGAAATCGGCATCGAGGGAAAAGGGATCTTCCTCGGTGCGGGCGGCAAGGAATTCCATCTCCTGCCCTGCCTCAACGAACGTGACGATTGGATTCGCTCTTTCGCCAGCATCGTGCGGGAGCACCTCGCTGACTGGGTGAGCGAATCCTGGAATCCCCGGCTCGAAGCGGCCGCAGCCGAAGACAGCCGCAGGCGAGCGCTGAGCGCGGGCGCCGAGGCCTGACGCGCCGCCAAGTACAGTCGTCAACCGGCCTTGAAATCTCCTGAGAAAATCCCAAGCTGTGGATCAGCTGATCTTTGTAGCGCGTCACGGCACATTTTGCGGAGAATTCATGCCTGATCCCGACCAACCTACCCTCCCCGCTGGCGCTGAAGACACGCCGGTCGATACCACCGCGCCAGGTCCCCAGTCCGCAGAGACCCCGTCTGAAGGACTCAAAGTCGCGGGTGCCGGGGAGTTGCTGCGACAGGCGGAGTTGAGGGCCCAAGAACACCACGACGCTTGGCTGCGGGCCAAGGCCGAAGCCGACAACATCCGAAAGCGAACGCAAATCGAGCTCGCCAATGCCTACAAGTACGCAATCGAATCAATCGCCACCGAACTGCTTCCCGTCAAGGACAGCCTCGAAGCTACGCTTGCCGCCGATGCCGCCGTCTTTGATGCATTAAAGAGCGGGGTCGACCTGACGTTGAAGCAGTTGAACGCGGTGTTCGAGAAGGCGAATCTAACGGAGATCAATCCGATCGGCGAGAAATTCGATCCCCATCGGCACCAGGCAATCAGCATGCTCCCGTCCGAAAAGGAGCCGAACACGATAATCAACGTTCTGCAGAAGGGCTACAAGCTGCACGACCGGGTCATTCGCCCGGCGCTCGTCACCATCGCCAAGCCCAAGGACACCCCCGCTTGAAGTTAGGGGAATGATCCCCATATCGGCTGCAAGGTTATTTGCCCGCAAATTCAAGAGGAAAGGTCATGGGAAAGATCATAGGAATCGACCTCGGTACGACCAACTCCTGCGTCGCGATCATGGAGGGCGGCAAGCCCAAAGTCATCGAGAACTCGGAGGGCGCGCGCACGACGCCCTCTATTGTCGCTTACATGGACGACGGGGAAGTTCTCGTCGGTGCGCCGGCCAAGCGGCAGGCGGTGACCAATCCCAAGAACACCTTGTACGCGGTCAAGCGCCTCATCGGCCGCCGTTTCGACGAAAAAGAGGTGCAGAAGGATATCGATCTGATGCCCTACAAGATCGTCAAGGCTGAAAATGGCGATGCCTGGGTCGAGATCCTCGGGAAGAAAATCGCTCCACCAGAAGTGTCGGCGCAGGTGTTACGCAAGATGAAGAAAACCGCCGAAGACTATCTCGGCGAGGACGTCACCGAAGCTGTGATCACGGTCCCCGCCTACTTCAACGACTCGCAGCGTCAGGCGACCAAGGACGCGGGCCGCATCGCCGGACTCGAGGTCAAGCGCATCATCAACGAACCGACCGCGGCAGCGCTTGCTTTCGGCCTGGACAAAAAGGAGGGCGATCGCAAGATCGCGGTGTACGACCTCGGCGGCGGCACGTTCGACATCTCGATCATCGAGATCGCCGAGGTCGAAGGCGAACATCAGTTCGAGGTGCTCTCGACCAACGGCGACACGTTTCTCGGAGGCGAGGACTTCGACCAGCGTCTGATCGATTATCTCTGCGACGAGTTCAAGAAGGATCAAGGCCTCGATCTCAGGAACGACGTACTCGCGCTGCAGCGCCTCAAGGAAGGTTCGGAGAAGGCGAAGATCGAACTATCCTCGAGTCAGCAGACGGAGATCAACCTGCCTTACATCACGGCGGACAAGAGCGGGCCGAAGCACCTGACGATCAAGATCACGCGCGCCAAGTTTGAAAGCCTGGTCGAGGATCTGATCGAGAAGACGGTGGAGCCCTGCCGCATTGCGCTGAAGGACGCCGGACTGAAGATCTCCGACATCGAGGACGTGATCCTGGTGGGCGGGATGACGCGCATGCCCAGGGTGCAGGAAACGGTAAAGGATTTTTTCGGTAAAGAGCCGAGGAAGGACGTCAACGCCGATGAGGCAGTCGCGGTCGGTGCGGGAATTCAGGGCGGCGTCCTAAAGGGGGACGTGAAGGACGTGCTGCTTCTCGACGTTACGCCGCTGTCGCTCGGCATAGAGACGCTGGGCGGGGTAATGACCAAGCTCATCCAGAAGAACACTACCATCCCAACCAAGGCGCAGCAGGTCTTTTCGACGGCCGATGACAGCCAGTCTGCCGTGACCATCCACGTGCTGCAGGGAGAGCGCGACATGGCCATGGGCAACAAGAGCCTGGGTCAGTTCAACCTCGAAGGGATTCCACCCGCACCGCGCGGCACGCCCCAAATCGAGGTCACATTCGACATCGACGCCAACGGCATTCTGCACGTGTCTGCCAAGGACAAGGCGACCGGAAAGGAAAACAAGATCACCATCAAGGCGAGTTCGGGCTTGAACGAAGCCGAGATCCAGCGCATGGTGAGGGACGCTGAGACGCATGCCGCCGACGACAAGAAGCAGCTCGAGATCGTCACTGCGCGCAACCAACTGGACTCTCTGGTCCATTCGGTGAACAAATCTCTCAAAGAGTATGGTGAAAAGCTCGGGGCTGAGGAAAAGACGAAGATCGAGGCCGCGCTGAAGGACGCCGAAGCAGCACTGAAGTCGGACGACAAAGCGCAAATCGACGCCAAGACGCAGGCGCTCGCGCAGGCGGCGCAGAAACTCGGCGAAAAAATGTACGCCGATGCGCAGAAGGCGCAAGGCGCGAGCGCCAGCGAAGAGGCTAAGGGACCCCCGGGCAAATCCGACGACGCCAATGTCGTGGATGCCGAGTTCACCGAGGTAAAGGACAAGAAAGGTTAAGAGCGGCTCGGAAGGCGAGCTGCCTTAACTTGGCCGAGTTGAACCGCCGCGCAAGCGCGCGGTTCAACTCGGCCTTTGCGCGTAAGGAATCGGCCTAAAAATGGCGAAGCGTGACTACTACGAAGTCTTGGGCGTCAACCGCGACGCCGACGAAGAGGCGATCAAGAAAGCCTATCGGCGCCTCGCCATGAAGCATCATCCAGACCGCAATCCCGACAACCCCAAGGCCGAGGAGCTGTTCAAAGAAGCAAACGAAGCGTACGAAATTCTAACCGACGCGAACAAGCGCGCCGCGTATGACCGGTACGGACACGCCGGAGTCGATCCGCAGGCAGGCATGGCCGGCGCGGGTTTCTCGAGTTTTGCCGATGCTTTTGGGGATATCTTCGGCGACATCTTTAGCCAGGCCCGCAACGGGCGCTCCTCGGTGTACCGCGGAGCCGATCTGCGCTACAACCTCGAGATCGCGCTGGAACAGGCCGCCCGCGGGACCGAAACTCGAATTCGAATACCAACCCACGAGAACTGCGACGCCTGCAAGGGCACCGGTGCGAAGCCCGGGACGAAGCCGAAAACCTGCCCGACATGCGAAGGTCACGGCCAGGTACGCATGCAGCAGGGTTTTTTCTCCATCCAGCAGACCTGCCCCAAGTGTCACGGGACCGGGAAGATCATCCCCGAGCCCTGCCCGACCTGCCGCGGTGCCGCGCGAGTGAAGAAGCAAAAAACGCTTTCCGTCAAGATTCCTCCCGGCGTCGACGACAGCGACCGCATTCGCCTCTCGGGCGAAGGCGAGCCCGGAGTCAACGGCGGGCCGCCGGGCGATCTTTTCGTGCAGATCCAGGTCAAGCCTCATCCTGTATTCCAGCGCGACCATGACGACCTGCATTGCGAAATGCCGGTCAGTTTTGCGACGGCGGCTCTCGGTGGAGAGATTGAAATTCCCACGCTGGATGGGTCGGCGAGGATCAAGATCCCGGCCGAAACCCAGTCAGGCAGGGCATTCCGGCTCCGCGGCAAAGGCATCCGCGGCGTACGCAGCCGCGAATACGGCGACCTTCTGTGTCACGTTGTCGTCGAAACTCCGGTCAGTCTTACCGAACGACAAAGAGAGTTGCTGCGGGAGTTCGAAGCGATCAGCCAAAAGGACTCCCAGCGCCACAACCCCCGCGCCAAGTCCTGGATGGACAAGGTCAAGGAATTCTTCGCCGAGTAGATAAATTCTTTATGTCTCAATCAGTTATTGCCATGCCTCGGCCGGACCGGAACCTCTCCAGCCGGGCAAACCGGTGTTGGGTCTTGCGCCAAAGGGACCGGGACTCTGGCCCTGAAACTGCTTTACCCTCCCGGACATGAGCCGGCATCAAGTCGATTAGTCTAGAATCGTCGCGCTAGGTTATCCGCTTACTACCGAATCGCGCAGGAGGGGAAAGATATGACGAAAGTTCGCAGCTCTGCCTTAGCAGCCGGCTTGGTCGTCTTTGCTCTCGGTTCCGGCGCAGCGCAGTCGCAGGGTGTGACCAAGACGACCATTCTGATCGGCCAGTCAGGGCCGCTCTCGGGAGCCAACAAGGAATTCGGCGAGGACATCCGCGACGGAGCGCTCGCCTACTTCAACAGGATCAACGCGGCCGGCGGCATAAACGGCCGCAAGGTCCAGCTGATTACCATCGACGACGCCAACGACGCCAAGCGTTCCGGCGAGAACGCCAAGGTGCTGATCGAGGAAAGGCGCGTGCTCGCCCTGTTCGGCTACGCCAGCGCGACCTTGAGTCTTCCCGCGTTCCCGTTTGTGGAGAAACACGGAGTGCCCTTTATCGCGCCGTTCACCGGCGCCGCGCCCATGCAACAATTGCGGCCCCACGTGTTCATGATGCGGGCGAGCTACGCCGATGAGCTGGAAAAGATTATCGAGTTCTACGCCAGCACCGGGATGAAAAAGTTTTCGGTCATCCACTACGATGACGCGATTGGAAAGGAAAATCTCGCCGTGGTGCAGACAGCCCTTGGCAAGCTTGGTCTCAAACCGGTATCGATCGGAACCCTGAAACGCAACCAGACCGATCTGGGCGCTGCGGTTGGCGACGTCGTCAAGGCCGCTCCTGACGTAGTCATCGGAACAACGCTGTACCGCACGACCGCCGATTTCATCAAGCAAGCGAAGAAAGCCGGTTCTGGTGCTCAATTTGCCAACACTTCATTCGTCGGCGCCAGCGCCCTGGCCGCCGAGCTTGGCGCGCAGGGTACGGGGGTCGTCGTCGCGCAGGTCGTTCCACCCTACTCACGGCTGTCGATCCCCGTCGTCAAAGAATATCAGGCTGCGATCGAAAAGCAGCTCGGCAAGAAGGAGCTTTCGTTTACATCCCTGGAATCGTACATCTGCGCAAAAATTCTGGCGGAGGGCATCAAGCGAGCCGGCACCAATTTGACGCGCGAAAGCTTGCTCAAGGCGCTTAACTCCATCAGCAACTACGACGTCGGCGGATACGTCGTCAGTTTCAGCCCGACGAACCACAACGGCTCAAAGTTTGTGGAGCTCACCGCGATCAGTAAGGGGGGGAGATTCGCGTACTAGCGGGAGGTTACCAACGACTGAATCAGGAGCGGCGCCAGGTCGTGCCCTGCGGGCCGTCCTCGAGGGCGACTCCCTTGTGCAGCAGATCGTCGCGTATTTCGTCAGCGCGGCGAAAGTTCTTCGCGCGGCGTGCCTCATTGCGTTCGGCAATCAGCGCTGCGATTCGCGGGTCGGAGATCTCACCGGCCCGCTCCGTGCCACCCTGCAGGAATTGTTCGCTTTCGCGCCCCAGAAGTCCGAGTAGTCCGCCCAGCGCACGCAGCTGCCGCCTGAGCGCCGTGGAATTCGAGCGGTTGATTTCGTTGGCAAGCTCGAAAAGCGCAGCCACAGCCTCAGGCGTATTGAAATCGTCGTCCATTGCCTCGCGGAAGCGGCGGCCGTTGGTTTCGGCCCAGTCGGGCGCCCCTGCATCCGGGAGCGCACCCTTCAAGGCGGTATAAAGCCTCGACAGCGCGTGCCTCGCATCTTCCAGATGCTGGTCCGAGTAGTTGAGAGGACTACGATAGTGTGCTCGCAAGACAAAGAACCGAACGACTTCCGCATCGTGGCGCTTGAGCAGGTCACGAATCGTCGTAACGTTACCTGTTGATTTCGACATCTTCTGGTCTTGCAGCTGCACAAAACCGTTGTGCATCCAGTATTTGACGAACGGATTCCCATCTATTTCATTTAGAGCCCCCTCGGACTGGGCAATCTCGTTCTCGTGATGGGGAAATTGCAGGTCCTCCCCGCCGCCATGAATGTCGATATGCGCTCCGAGCAGCTTCGTGCTCATCGCGGAGCACTCGATATGCCAGCCGGGGCGCCCGTTGCCCCAGGGGGATTGCCAAAAAGGCTCACCCTCTTTGGCGCGCTTCCACAGCACGAAATCGAGTGGGTCTCGTTTGCTTGAGTCAACTTCGACCCGCTCCCCGGCGCGCAGATCCTCAAGCGACTTACCCGAGAGCTTGCCGTAGCCTGGAAACTTCCGGACCGAGAAGTTGACGTCACCGCTTTCCGCCCGATAGGCTAGACCGCGTTCTTCGAGCTTCCTGATCATCTCCAGCATGTCGGCTACGTGACCGGTTGCGCGTGGCTCGATGTCGGGCTTCTGCACGCCGAGCGCCGCGGCATCCTCGTCCATGTAGCGAGTAAAGCGCTCGGTCAGCGCCGAGACAGATTCGCCGGCTTCTGCCGCCCGCCGGATGATCTTGTCGTCGACGTCGGTGATGTTGCGCGCATAAGTGAGCTCATAGCCGCTCGCGCGCAGCCACCGCTGCACGAGATCGAATACGATCATCACCCGCGCATGCCCGAGATGGCAGAAGTCGTAAACCGTCATGCCGCATACGTACATCTTTACTCGCGGGGGGGCCAGAGGAACGAAAGGCTCTCGCGTGCGACTCAGGCTATTGTAGATCTTCAACATGAAGCCTAGACTGGATTGTGGGCGCTACGCGCTTCTTGATAGAATGGCGTTCTTCTCTCAATACAAAAAGCATAGCACGATGAATTACGTCCCTCGCTCTGCCGCACGCATTGTGGCGTTCGTCGCATTGTTCGTGGCGGCGCTCAACGCCTCCGCGCAAAGTCAACGCGTTGAAGTGAAGACCAGTATGGGCAGCTTCACACTCGAGCTTTACCCCGACAAAGCGCCAAAAACTGTTGCGAACTTCCTGCAGTACGCTCGCAGCGGTTTCTACGAGGGCACGATTTTTCATCGCGTGATCGACGGATTCATGATCCAGGGCGGCGGGTTCGAGCCGGGATTGCGTCAAAAGAGCGCTGGCGCAGCGATCCCCAATGAGGCGGGAATCGCGTTCAAGGCGGGCCTTCGGAACGAAATGGGAACGATTGCGATGGCGCGCACGCCTAATCCCCACTCTGCAACCGCGCAATTCTTCATCAACGTCAAGAACAACGACTTCCTCGATTTTCGGGAGGAGTCGCCACAAGGGTACGGATATGTTGTATTTGGGCGTGTGGTCGATGGAATGAATACCGTAATGCGAATCGCAAAGACGCCCACGACGACGTCGGGACCGCACGAGAATGTCCCACAGGTTGCCGTGCGAATTGAATCGGTTACAGTCAAACCTCCTAAGTAGGGCGGGAATCTCCATGGTTAGGCTTTACACGAACCTCGGTATGATCGCGCTCGAGCTCGACACCGGCCACGCTCCCGAAACGGTCAGGAATTTTCTCGACTACGTTGAATCCGGTTTTTATTCCAACACCGTATTCCACCGCGTCATCGACGGCTTCATGATTCAGGGCGGTGGTTTTGAACCGGGCATGCGGCAAAAACCGACTCGAGCGACCATTAAGAACGAAGCAGCCAACGGCCTGAAGAACGATCGCTATACGGTCGCGATGGCACGGACTTCCGAGCCGCATTCAGCATCCAGTCAATTTTTCATCAACGTAAAGGACAACGCTTTTCTCAATCACACGGCGCCTAGCGTCCAAGGTTGGGGTTACTGCGTGTTCGGCAAAGTCATCGAGGGTCAAGAGGTCGTCGACAAGATCAAGCAGGTCAAAACCGGAAGACGCGGGTCGCATGACGACTTACCCGTCGAAGACGTCATCATAGAGCGAGCCGACGTGGTGTGATTGAAACTCAAGGATCAAGGTCGATTTGCCGTGCCTGATTGCTTGACCCATGATCCAGAGATCTATGGTTCTGTTCATCTCCGACCTTCATCTGTGCGCGTCGCGGCCGGAGATCAATCGCACGTTTTTCGAGTTTCTCCGAGGGCCCGCACTCGCCGGTGAATCGCTCTACATTCTCGGCGACTTGTTCGAATACTGGGCTGGAGACGACGATCTCGACGACCCGTTCAACGCCTCGGTCGTCGCAGCGCTTGCTGACTGTTCTCGCACCGGTCCTACCTTGCACATCATGCACGGAAACCGGGATTTCCTGCTGAACGGGGATTTTTCCAAGGCCTGCAATGCACGTCTGATCGACGATCCTCATACCCTCGATCTTTTCGGTACGAGAACGTTGCTGATGCACGGCGACACGCTGTGTACTGACGACCAGGATTACCAGAGGTTTCGCGCTGAGGTACGCACGCCAGGGTGGCGCGAGACCTTCCTTAGCACTCCGCTTGCGCGACGCAAGGAGCAGATAGAAGCTGCGCGTCGCACGAGCGAATCGGAAAAAAAACGCAAGGCGCCGGAGCTCATGGACGTGACCCCCGGTGCGGTCGATGCAGTGTTGCGCGAGCATGGTTACCCGCGCCTTATCCACGGGCACACACACCGGCCCGCCCGACACGAGCACCGCGTGGACGGCAGAAACTGCGAGCGCTGGGTGCTTGCCGACTGGTATCGCAGCGGCAGTTACCTGCGCTGTGACGTGCGTGGTTGCGCCCCCGTGCCACTCCCCTGAACGGCTAACGACCCCAGTCCGCGCTCCAGATCGGCGCGGATGTCCTTCATGGACTCGAGCCCGACGGCGATACGCACCAACCCCTCCGTGATGCCGGCGCGCGAACGCGCCGCTTCTGAGATTCGGCCGTGAGTAGTCGTGGCGGGATGAGTGATCGTGGTCTTGGTGTCGCCGAGATTCGCTGTAATTGAAATCATGCGGGTCGAGTCGATGAGACTCCAGGCCGCTCTACGGCCGCCTTCGACCTCGAACGATACGACCGCGCCTCCCGAGCGCTGCTGCTTGGTCGCAAGTTCGTACTGAGGATGCGAAGGAAGGCCGGGGTAGTACACCTTGCTAACGCGAGGATGCGCTTGCAGCCAGCGTGCCAACTCCAACGCGCTCCGCGACTGCGCTTCCATCCTGATCCGCAGGGTCTCGAGTCCTTTCAGCAGCACCCACGCATTGAACGGCGAAAGGCTCGGGCCAGCGGTCCGCAGAAAACTGTAGATTCCGTCCATCACCAAATCGCGCTTGCCAAGAACCGCCCCTCCGAGGACCCTGCCCTGGCCGTCCAAGTACTTCGTCGCCGAGTGGATCACCAGATCCGCGCCCAGATCTAAGGGACGCTGAAGTACGGGCGTACAGAAGCAATTGTCCACGACGAGCAACGCGCCCGCATCATGCGCGAGACGCGCAAGCGCTTCAATGTCGAATACCTCCGTAAGCGGATTGGACGGCGTCTCCAGATACAGCAGCCTGGTGCCAGGCCTAAGCGCCGCCTTCCATGCCTTAGGGTCGGTCCCATCGACGTAATCGGTCTCGACGCCGAACTTGGAAAGGATGCTGCTGAAGAGCTGGACGGTGGCGCCGAAAACTCCCGAGGACGACACTACATGGTCTCCCGACTTGAGCAGTGC
>Ga0137435_1000335_pt1 | contig 16103 bp, 12 predicted proteins | sample EasRivERMGT100_2_FD_104904 | JGI IMG/M metagenome (GOLD analysis project Ga0137435, IMG submission 104904) | Soil microbial communities from meander-bound floodplain in the East River, Colorado, USA - East River MetaG ERMGT100_2 | ecosystem: Environmental > Terrestrial > Soil > Floodplain ... | reverse complement strand
TGCTGTCGACGCTGCATACCAACGACGCCCCCTCGACGATCAACCGCCTCATGAACATGGGGATCGAGCCGTTCCTGGTGGCGACGTCCGTCAATCTGATCTGCGCCCAGCGCCTGGTGCGCCGCATCTGCAAGGACTGCAAGGAAGAGATCCAGGTGCCGCCGCAGGCCCTCGCCGACGTGGGCTTCCCCGTCGAGGAGGCTGGGAAGGTCCGGATCTACAAGGGACGAGGCTGCCCGAACTGCAACAACACCGGCTACCGTGGGCGCGTCGGCCTCTTCGAGGTCATGGAGATCACCGACGAGCTGCGCGAGCTGATCCTCTCCGGCGCCTCCGCGATGGAGCTCCGTCGCAAGGCGATGGAGGAGGGGATGATCACGCTGCGCATGTCCGGGCTGCACAAGCTCCGCGATGGACAGACGAGCGTCGAAGAAGTCGTCCGCGAGACCGTTCTGTAAAGGAGAGGTTCATGGCCGTCACGATGCACCAGCTGTTGAAGACCCTCGTCGATCAGGGCGGGACCGACCTGCACATCACGACCAACTCGCCCCCGCAGATCCGGATCGACGGAAAGATGGTCCCGCTCCAGCTCCCGCCGATGACGGCCGCCGAGACGAAGCAGATCGTCTACTCGGTGCTCACGGACAACCAGAAGCACCGCCTCGAGGAGACGCTCGAGGTGGACTTCTCGTTCGGCGTCAAGGGGCTGGCTCGCTTCCGCGCCAATGTGTTCTTCCAGCGCGGCGCCGTGGCCGGGGCATTCCGGACCATCCCCTGGGAGATGCGCTCGTTCAAGGACCTGGGGCTGCCGGACGTGGTCTCGGGTCTGTGCGACAAGCCGCGCGGGCTGATCCTCGTCACGGGGCCGACGGGCTCGGGCAAGACCACGACGCTCGCGGCGATGCTCGACAAGGTGAACAACGAGCGCCACGAGCACATGGTGACGATCGAGGATCCGATCGAGTACCTCCACTCGCACAAGAAGTGCCTCGTCAACCAACGCGAGCTGCACGCCGACACGCACTCGTTCGCGAATGCGCTGCGCTCGGTGCTGCGTCAGGACCCCGACGTCGTGCTCATCGGCGAAATGCGGGACCTCGAGACGATCGAGTCCGCCCTGCGCATCGCCGAGACCGGCCACTTGACCTTCGCGACCCTGCACACGAACTCGGCCGCGCAGACGATCAACCGCATCATCGACGTGTTCCCGGCGCACCAGCAGTCGCAGATCCGCGCCCAGCTCTCGTTCGTCCTCGAGGGGATCCTCTGCCAGTCGCTGCTGCCGCGGGCGAACGGGCACGGCCGCTGCCTGGCGCTCGAGATCTTGATCCCGAACTCCGCGATCCGGAACCTCATCCGCGAGGACAAGGTCCACCAGATCTATTCGGCGATGCAGACGGGGCAGACGCAGTACGGCATGCAGACCTTCAACCAGGCGCTCGCGACGCTGTGCTTCAAGAAGCAGATCACGCTCCAGCTCGCGCTCTCGATGTCGTCCAACCCCGACGAGCTGCAGGACATGATCAACCGCGGCGCGGGGCTCATCAATCAGCCGGCGGCCAATTCGCCGGTCGCCGCCGCCGCGGGCGCCCGTCGCCCGGGTGACCGGCGGTAGAGTCGGAGAACGGAGGAGGACCGATGCCCAACTACGCATGGAAGGGGCGGACCCGCGCGGGCAAGGCCCAAGAGGGCGTGCTCGTGGCGGAGAACAAGGACGCGGTCATCGCGGTGCTGCGCAAGCAGCAGATCACCGTGACCGCGGTCACGGAGAAGGGAAAGGAGTTCGCCCTCCCGAAGATGGGCGGCGGGATCTCGCGCAAGGAGATCGCGATCTTCACGCGACAGTTCTCCGTGATGATCGACGCCGGCCTGCCGCTGGTGCAGTGCCTCGAGATCTTGGGCTCGCAGCAGGAGAACCGGGTCTTCCAGAAGGCCCTGTACGAGGTGCGCCAGGACGTCGAGTCCGGCGCGACCCTCGCGGACTCCCTTCGAAAGCATCCGAAGGCGTTCGACGACCTGTACTGCAACATGGTCGCGGCCGGTGAGGCGGGCGGTATCCTCGACGTCATCCTCCAGCGCCTGTCGCAGTACATCGAAAAGATCGTCAAGCTGCGGTCCGCGGTGCGTTCGGCGATGGTCTACCCGGTCGCCGTCATCGTGATCGCGATCGCCGTCGTCTGGATCATCCTCTGGAAAGTCATCCCGACCTTCGCGACCCTGTTCAAGGGCCTGGGCGCGGAGCTGCCGCTACCCACGCGCATCACGATCGCGCTTTCGAACTTCATCGGACGCTGGTGGTGGATGGTCTTCATCCTCATCGGCCTGGGCATCTTCGCCATCTACCGCTACCACAAGACCTACAAGGGCCGGCGGGTCATCGATGGGCTGCTCCTCAAGCTTCCCGTGCTGGGCCAGGTGCTCCGGAAGATCGCGGTCGCTCGCTTCTGCCGGACGCTCGGAACGCTGGTGTCGTCGGGCGTGCCGATCCTCGAGGGACTCGAGATCACCGCCCGGACGGCCGGCAACGCGGTCGTCGAGGACGCCATCATGGCGACCCGCAAGAGCATCGAGGAGGGCCGCACGATCGCGGAGCCTCTCAAGGCGACCGACGTCTTCCCGCCGATGGTCGTGCAGATGGTCGCGGTCGGAGAGCAGACGGGTGCCCTCGAGACGATGCTCAACAAGATCGCAGACTTCTACGAGGACGAGGTCGACGAGGCGACGGCCAACCTTTTGGCCCTGCTCGAGCCCGTCATGATCTCGTTCCTGGGCGTCGTCATCGGTGGCATCGTGATCTCGATGTACATGCCGATGTTCGACCTCATCAACAAGATCGGCTGACGGAGAAGGCCGCGCCGGGAACCCCGGCGCGGCCCCCCATGCCCCGCACCGAGCTCGAAAGGCAGCTCCGCTGGCTGATGATCCTGAGGCTGGTCACGGTGACCACCCTCCTGATCTCCGCCTTCGCGATCGAGCTGGCCTTGAAGCCCGGCCAGACCGTGCGCCCGTTGTTCGTCGTGACGGCCGGCGCCTACGGCTTGGTCCTGCTGTATGCGGCCCTCGACCGGTGGCTCAAGGGCACGCCGTCGTTCATCTACCTGCAGCTCGTCGGGGACGCCCTGGTCGTGACCGCGTTCGTGCGCATCACGGGCGGCCTCGAGAGCCCGATGTCTTTCCTTTACCTCCTCCCGATCGCGGTCGCCTCGATGCTGCTCTACCGGCGCGGGGGCCTGGTGCTCGCGTGCGCGTGCTTCGCGCTGTACGCCGGCCTCGTGGTCCGGTCGGCCGAGGCCGGGGAGCCGTGGCGCGTCGGATACGTCCTGGTGGCGCACGCGGTGGCTTTCGCGACCGTGGCGCTTCTCGCGTCGTACCTGTCCGAGCGCGTGCGCGTCCAGAACCGGGAGCTCGATCTCCGGCAGGGCGCTGTCGCGCGCCTCCAGGCGCTCAACGAGAACATCATCGAGTCGATCCACTCGGGCCTGCTGACGACCGATCTGTCCGGGCGGATCAACTTCATGAACCGGGGCGGGGCGGAGATCACCGGACGGCCGCAAGACGCCGTCGACGGCCGGCCGGCGATGGAGGTCCTCGGCCTGGAAGCCGCCGTGTTCGAGGACGTCTTGATCCAGCTCGCGCGGAGGCGTCGCGTCCGCTTCGAGCGCACCGCGCGGGTCGCGTCGGGGGCGAGCGTCTTTCTGGGGGTAGCGGCGTCGGTCCTGAGGGATCGCGGCGGCGAGCCGCTCGGCTACATCTTCACGTTCCAGGACCTCACCGACGTCCACGCGCAGGAGCAGCAGGAGCGCCTGAAGGAGCGCATGGCCGCGCTGGGCCAGATGGCGGCGGGTATGGCGCACGAGCTGCGCAATCCCCTCGCGGCGATCTCCGGCTCGGTGCAGTACCTCAAGGGGAGCGTCCGGCCGCAAGGCGAGACCCTCGACCTCATGGACATCATCCTGAGGGAGTCCCAGCGTCTCGATCAGACGATCAAGGACTTCCTGACGTTCGCGCGCCCGGGGCGCTTCGCGCCGCAGCGCGTGGATCTCGTCCGCCTCGTCGAGGATCACCTCAAGCTGCTCCGCAAGAGCCGCGAGCTGACAGGGGCGCACCGGGTCGAAACGCGCTACGCCGCGAGCGAGGTGTGGTGCGACGTCGATCCGAACCGGATGAAGCAGGTCGTGTGGAACCTTTCGACGAACGCGCTCAAGGCGATGCCCCACGGTGGGGCGCTGACGATCGCGGTGGAGGGCGGGCGCGGGGACGACGTGCGCCTTGCCTTCACCGACGAGGGCGTCGGCATGGACGAGCGCATGCGGGACGCGTACTTCCAGCCCTTCCGGAGCGCGTTCGACGAGGGCACGGGGTTGGGCGCGGCGATCGTCTACCGGCTCGTCGAAGAGCACGGCGGACGTATCGACCTGTCGAGCGAGCCGGGACGCGGGACGACCGTCGCGATCATGGTTCCGCGCACGCACGCGGGAGTCGAGGACGAGACGCAAGGCATTCCGGCACAGGCCGCAGGAGGACGATCGTGAACAGGGTACTCGTCGTCGAAGACGAGCGGAGCATGCGGGACCTCCTGGCGCTCATGTTGCGGAAGGAGGGGTACGGCGTCGAGACCGCCGACGGCGGCGTCCAGGCGACGTCGCGGCTGGCCAAGGAAGGCTTCGACCTCGTGATCACGGACGTGTCGATGCCCGGCATGACCGGCCTCGAGCTGCTTCGTCACGTGAGACGGACCTCGCCGGACGCCTCCGTCATCCTCATGACGGCCTACGGCACCAAGGAGACCGCGATCGAGGCCCTCAACGAGGGCGCGGCCTACTACGTCGAGAAGCCGTTCGATCTCGACGAGATGAAGGTCGTGGTCAAGAAGACGCTCGACCAGAAGCGGATCGCCTCGGAGAACGCGGATCTCAAGTCGGAGAATCGCGGCCTGAAGGCGGAGCTCCAGGGCCGCTACCGGTTCGACGGCCTCGTCGGCAAGAGCGCCAAGATGCGCACCATCTTCCAGCTCATCGAGCGCGTCGCCGGTACGGGCAGCACGATCATGATCTCGGGAGAGTCGGGGACCGGCAAGGAGCTCATCGCGCGCGCCATTCACTACAACAGCGGGAGGGGCGATCGGGCGTTCGTGTCGATCAACTGCGGCGCGCTCCCCGACGAGCTGCTCGAGAGCGAGCTGTTCGGCCACATGAAGGGGTCCTTCACGGGTGCCGTCGCGACCAAGAAGGGGTTGTTCGAGGTCGCGGACGGCGGCACGATCTTCCTCGACGAGATCGGGGAGACCTCGCCGGCGACGCAGATCAAGCTCCTGCGCGTGCTGCAGGAGCGGACGATCCGGCGCGTGGGTGGCACCGAGGAGATTCCGGTGGACGTCCGCGTGATCACGGCAACGAACCAGGATCTCGACGCGATGGTCCGCGAGAAGCGGTTCCGCGAGGATCTCTTCTACCGTATCAACGTCATCCCGATCCGCATGCCGGCTCTGCGCGAAAAGCCCGAGGACATTCCCGCGCTCGCCGAGCACTTCCTCGAGAAGTGCCGGGCGGCGATGGGGAAGACGCTCCAGGGAATCTCCGAAGAGGCGATGGTGCACCTCGAGGGGTACGCGTGGCCCGGGAACGTGCGGGAGCTCGAGAACGTGATCGAGCGGGCCGTTGCGCTCGAGGCCGGGGACGTCATCGGGGCGGAGAGCCTCCCCCGCGAGCTTCGCTCGGGCCGCTCGGCGTCGGGCGTCGCGGACGTCATCCTCCCGGAGTCGGGGATCGATCTCGAGACGCACCTGGAAGACCTGCGGCGCCGCTACATGGTCGAGGCGATGGAGCGCTGCCACGGCGTGCAGACGCGCGCGGCGGAATTCCTCGGCATGACCTTCCGCTCGTTCCGGTACTTCGCCAAGAAGTACGGCCTGACGCGCGGGGAGCCCGGCGGATCCGGGGACGCCCTGGACGAGGGCGGCGAGCTCGATCAAGAGGCGGTCTAGCCCTACCTCTGGTAGGCTCTCCTGTCGGTCCCCCACAGGAGATGTCTATGAAGAGGAATGAAGAAGGCTTCACGCTGATCGAGCTTTTGATCGTTGTCGCGATCATCGGCATCATCGCCGCGATCGCCATACCGAACCTGCTCAACGCGATCGATCGCGGCAAGCAGAAACGTACGATGGCCGATCTGCGCACGATCGGGACGAGCATGGAGGCTTACGCCGTCGACAACAATACCTACCCGACTGCGGGGAATGCCGCGACGCTGGCCGGCCAGCTGGCGCCGGTGTACGTCAAGACGATGCCGGTCAACGACGGCTGGTCCGGGCCGTTCCAGGTGGACTCGACGCCGGGGGCCTACACGATCCACTCGTTCGGCAAGGACGGCCAGGGGAACACGTGCACCGCTGGCGTGACCACGACCTTTCAAGACGAGATCTGCTTCGCCAACGGCCAGTTCCTGAGGTATCCGTCGGGCACCCAGCAGTAGCTCCGGGCCCGGGGGGCTGACGCCGCACGTCAGCCACCCCGGCTCCGACCGACAGCCGCAGGCCCGGCCCACCGCTCCCCCGTACGAATGGCGCGTCTTCCCGCGCTTTCCCGCCTCGGCCTCCCTGGCACCCCCGTTGCTCTATCCGCAAGCGGGACCTACAAAGGAGGCCTTCACATGCGGATTCGGAATTCCAAGGGTTTCACGCTGATCGAGCTCCTGATCGTGGTCGCGATCATCGGTATCATCGCCGCCATCGCGATCCCCAACCTGCTGAACGCGATCGACCGTGGTAAGCAGAAGCGCACGATGGCGGACCTGCGCTCCGTCGGCACGGCCGTCGAGTCGTACGCGGTGGACAACAACGTCTACCCGGTCGCGGCCACGAACGCGGCGCTCCAGGCCACGGTCGAGCCGATCTACATCAAGACGATGCCCCTCGTCGACGGCTGGTCGAACGCCTTCCAGGTGGCGTCCACGACCACGCAGTACACGCTGCACTCCTTCGGCAAGGACGCGGCGGGCAACACCTGCACCGCCGCGGTGACCACGCTGTTCGCCGCCGAGATCTGCTTCGTGAACGGCCAGTTCCTCCGCTACCCGCAGGGCACCCAGCAGTAAGGTTTCGAGGCGGCGGGGGCCATGGCCCTCGCCGCCTCTCGTTTCTCCTCCCCCGCGCTCGGTGACGCTTTCCGTCAGCCTCGAGCGCCCCGACCGACAGCAGCGGTCGCCCCACCCCGCCCACTCCCTTCGATTCCGCCGAATTCGGTCATTTCTGTGATGCCAGCCCTGGCATTCCGGTTGCTGTATCAGCCCCCCGGGACCTACAAAGGAGGCCTTCACATGCGGAATCGGAGTTCCAAGGGTTTCACGCTGATCGAGCTGCTGATCGTCGTCGCGATCATCGGCATCATCGCGGCGATTGCCATCCCGAACCTTCTCAACGCGATCGACCGTGGTAAGCAGAAGCGCACGATGGCGGACCTGCGTTCCGTCGGCACCGCGGTCGAGTCGTACGCGGTGGACAACAACGTCTACCCCGTCGCGGCCACGAACGCGGCGCTCCAGGCCACGGTCGAGCCGATCTACATCAAGACGATGCCCCTCGTCGACGGCTGGTCGAGAGCCTTCCAGGTGGCGTCCACGACCACGCAGTACACGCTGCACTCCTTCGGCAAGGCCGCGGCGGGCAACACATGCACCGCCGCGGTGACCACGCTGTTCGCGGACGAGATCTGCTTCGTGAACGGCCAGTTCCTCCGCTACCCGCAGGGCACCCAGCAGTAAGACTTCGCGACGGCGAGGGCCACGGCCCTCGCCGTCTCTCCTCTCCCGCCCCAGGCGCCCGGTGACGCTTTCGTCAGCCCCGAGCGCTCCCGCCGACAAGATCGTTCCTCACACCCCGCGCGCTCGCTGAGAATCCCTGAGTCCGCGCGATGCCTCTGTGGCATTTCAGTTGCAGCAGGAGGCCCCGGGACCAACGAAGGAGGCCTCCAAATGCGACGTCGGGCTTCGAAGGGCTTCACGCTGATCGAGCTGCTGATCGTCGTCGCGATCATTGGCATCATCGCGGCGATTGCCATCCCGAACCTGCTCAATGCGATCGATCGCGGCAAGCAGAAGCGCACGATGGCGGATCTGCGCTCCGTCGGCACGGCGGTCGAGTCGTACGCGGTGGACAACAGCAACTACCCGGTCGCGGCGACGAACACGGTGCTTCAGGGCACGGTGGAGCCGATGTACATCAAGACGATGCCCCTCGTCGACGGCTGGTCCAACGCCTTCCAGGTGGCGTCCACGACCACGCAGTACACGCTGCACTCCTTCGGCAAGGACGGGGCGGGCAACACCTGCACCGCCGCGGTCACCACGCTGTTCGCGGACGAGATCTGCTTCGTGAACGGCACCTTCCTCCGCTACCCGCAGGGCGCCCAGCAGTAGGATCTCTCGCTCCCTTTTGCTTTTGCTCGGCCGCTCCTCCGACTAAGATGCCGGCCGTGACGCCTCTCCTTCCGCCCGCGCATCTCGCGTGGCGCAGCCCCGGCCGCTGGACAGGCCCGGCGGCGGGAACCAAGTTAGCGCGGAGTTCCGGGGAGGATCGATGACGAGGTGGCTCGTCCCGCTGCTGACGTTCGCGCTCGCTGGGCTGCTCGCGGCGTGGTTCACGCCGCGCGTGGCCGCCGCGGCGGTCCGCTTCGGGATCGTCGACCGCCCGGACGGGAGGCTGAAGACGCAGACCGCCCCCGTCGCCTACCTCGGCGGTCTCGCGATCTACCTGTCCTTCCTCGTCGCCATCGCCTTCACGGTGCCCTTCGACCGCCACGTCCTGGGGCTGCTCCTCGCCGGCTCGATCGTCGTGATCGTGGGACTCGTGGACGACCTGGGATCGCTGACCCCCTGGACGAAGCTCGCGGGGGAGGCGGTCGCCATCTTCGTCCTGGTCAAGTCGGGGATCTACATCCAGCTCACCTTCCTCCCGGAGCCGGTCGCGATCGGCGTGTCGGTGGTGTGGCTTCTCGCCTGCGCGAACGCGTTCAACCTGATCGACATCATGGACGGACTGTCCGCGGGCACCGCCACGGTCGCGGCGATCGCGCTGATCGCGGTGGCGGCGTCGAACGGGAGCACGGGATCGGTGCTGGTCCTCGCGGCGCTGGCGGGCGCGTGCCTGGGCTTCCTGAAGCACAACTTCCAGCCGGCCTCGATCTACATGGGGGACTGCGGTAGCTTGTTCCTCGGGCTCATGCTGGGCGCCATCGCGATGGACAACGCGTACACGGAGATGAACCGCCTCGCGGCGTTGGCACCGGCGCTCATCATGGGCGTGCCCCTGTTCGACATGCTCTTCGTCATGTACGTGCGCTTCCGGCGCGGCTTGCCGGTCATGCTCGGCAGCCCCGACCACGTCGCGCTGCGGCTGAGGCGGTGGCGGTTGTCGACGCGGCAGACGGTGGTCGCCTCGTACGCGACGACCGCGGCGCTCGGGGGGGCGGCCCTCGCCATGAGCGCTTCGACTCCCTACGCCTCCGGGCTGATCCTCGGAGGCGTGATCACCGCGTCGGTGGGCATCGCCCTCTGGCTCTACACGATCGACATGTCCCTCTGATGATCGTGATCTTGGGCGGCGGGCTCGCGGGCCTCGCGACCGCCTCGTTCCTCCGCGAGATGCCCCACGTCGTCCTGGAAGGGGATGCCCGGCCGGGAGGCCTGTGCCGCTCCCGCCGGGTGGGGGAGTTCGTCTTCGATTACACGGGGCACCTCCTCCACCTTCGCGACCCGAGGACGATCGCGCTCGCCGACGAGCTGTGGCCGGGGGCGTTCGAGGTCATCGAGCGCAAGGCGCTCATCCGCACGCGCGGCGCGACCTTGCCGTTCCCATTTCAGGCCAACCTCCACGGCCTGCCTCCTTCGGTCGTGGCGGATTGCATCCTCGGGGCGGCGGAGGCCTCGCGCCGGGAGGTCCCGGACGACCCCGCGATCTCGTTCCGGGACTGGTCAGTCGCGGTGCTCGGCGCGGGGATCAGCGACGCCTTCATGATCCCGTACAACACGAAGCTCTTCCGTCGCGACCCTGCCGAGATGACCGCGGACTGGGTGTCTTGGGCGGTCCCGCGGCCGAACCTCGCCGAGGTCGTTCGCGGCGGGCTCGGGATCCGCAACGAGGGGCTCGGGTACAACTCGACGTTCCGCTACCCGAAGCGGGGAGGCATCGAGATCGTCCCGGACGCGTTCGCGAGCCGCCTGGCGACGGTGCGCACCGAGGCGCGGGTGCGCGCCGTGGATCTCGACCGCAAGACGGTCACCCTCGTGTCGGGCGAGACGATCGTCTGGACGCGGCTCGTCGTCACGATCCCCCTCCCCGCCTTCCTCGGGATGCTGCGCGGAGGTGGGCGGGACGCGACACCTCTCGCCGCCCGCCTCGACTGGTCCGTGGTGGGGTGCCTCAATCTCGGATTCGACCGCGGCGGCGTCGGCGACGGGGCGCACTGGATCTACTTCCCCGACGCGGACGCGCCGTTTTACCGCGTGGGCTTTCCGCACGCGATGTCGTCCTCGGTCGCTCCACCGGGCACCTCCTCGGCCTACGTGGAGTTCGGGCTCACGCGGAGCGACGCGGCCGATCCGGCCGTGCTCGAAGCGCAAGCCCTCGCCTGCCTGAGGCGTGAAGGCTTCCTCGGTGCGGGGGACCGCGTCATCGCGCGGGACTTCATCAGGATCGATCCGGGGTACGTGATCTTCGATCGCGCCCGGCAGGACGTGATGGCCGAGGTCATCCCGTGGCTCGCCGGGCACGGCGTCCGGCTGATCGGCCGCTACGGGGCGTGGACCTACTCCTACATGGAGCGCGCCATGCTCGACGGCCTCGAGACCGCCGCGGCGCTGCGCGCGGAGGCCTAGGCGTGTGCGGGATCTGCGGCGTGGTCGCCGCCGACGGGGCGCCGATCGATCCGCACGCGGTGCGTCGGATGGTGGACGCTTTGGCCCACCGCGGGCCGGACGCCTGGGGGATGATCGAGGCCCCCGGGGTGGTCGCCGCGATCCGCAGGCTCCGCGTGATCGACCTCGCCACCGGCGATCAGCCGATCGCGAGCGAGGACGGCGCGGTCGAGGTCGTCTACAACGGCGAGATCTACAACCACGAGGATCTGCGCCGCGAGCTTTCGGCTCGCGGACACCGCTTCCGCACGCGCGCCGACACCGAGGTGCTCGTCCACCTGTGGGAGGAGCGCGGGCCGGAGCTGGTGACCGCACTCGAGGGGATGTTCGCGTTCTGCATCGTCGATCGCCGCCGCCGCGAGGTCTTCCTCGCGCGCGACGCGATGGGCGTCAAGCCCCTGTTCCTGCGCCGTCTCCCCGGAAAGCTCCTGTTCGCGTCCGAGACGGCGGCGCTCCGGCGGTTCCCGGGGCCGGCGCCGACGCTCGATCCGGTGCGGCTCATCGACCTCGTGGCGCTCCAGTACGTTCCCGGGAGACGGACGCCGTGGCTCGAGATCGAAAAGCTCCTCCCCGGGGAGTCGCTCCACATCACGCCGCAGGGGGAGAAGCGCACGCGGTGGCTCCTGCCGCCGCCGATCCTCCCCGGGGACCAACAGACGGGTCGGCCGGCGGCAGCGCAGCTGCGCGCGCTGCTCGAGGAGGCGGTCCGCGCCCAGAGCGTCGCCGACGTCCCGCTCGGCGTGTTCCTCTCCGGGGGCCTCGATTCGAGCGGGATCGCGGCCCTGCTCGCGCGCTCGTCGCCGGGGCGCGTGAAAACGTTCTCCGTCGGCTTCGACCAGGCGCCGACGCACGACGAGCGTGCGGAGGCGGCCTCGGTGAGCCGCGCTCTCGGCACCGAGCACCACGAGCTCGTCGTGTCCGCGGGCGACGTCGCGCGCGTGCTCCCGGACGCCATCGCGCACCTCGAGGAGCCCGTCCTCGACCCCGCGTTGCTGCCGACGTGGCTGCTCGCGCGCTTCGCCCGGCGCGAGGTCACGGTGGCGCTCTCCGGTGAGGGCGCCGACGAGCTGTTCGGCGGCTACAAGCGGCACCTGTTCCAGCAGCGGCTCGGGTGGATGCGCATGCTCCCGGGCTTGGCACCGCTCGCGCGTACCGGCAGGCGGCTCGGGTGGATCCCGCCGCGCGTGGGGCAGGCGTTGGAGGCTCTCGGGACGAGCGACCCGGTGCGCAACCACCTCGAGTGGTCGCAGACGATCGCCCGATCCCTCGCCGGATCCCTGTTCGACGACGAGCTCGTCGAGCGCTTCGAGGAGGACGCCTACGAGACGTTCGCGCCGTACTTCCAGGCGGCGCCCGACGCGCTGTCCTCGCGCCTGGCGGCCGACCTGTCGGAGTGGCTCCCGCACGACCTCCTCGCGAAGGTCGACCGCGCGACGATGGCCTTCTCGCTCGAGGCGCGGGTGCCGTATCTCGCCGGACCGGTCGTCCGCTTCGCGTCCCAGCTCCCGGACGACCTGAAGATCCGGGGCGGTGAGTCCAAGTTCCTGCTCCGCGAGGCGCTGGCCGACGTCCTGCCGGAAGGGGTCCTTCAGCGCGCCAAGAAGGGCTTCGACCTTCCGCTCGGCGCGTGGCTCAAGGGGCCGCTTCGCGATCTCGCGGACACCGCGTTGGCGCCCGCGGCGCTCGCCGCATGGCCGGGCCTCAAGCCGCGGGAAGCCGCGTCGTTGTGGGGGAAGCATCGCTCCGGATCGCAGGATTTCGGCCTGCCGATGTTCAACCTGGTCTCGGTGAGCCTGTTCCTCGGGAGCCATGCGCGATAGGCCCGCCCGCGTGGTGCATCTCATCACGCGGCTCGACCTGGGCGGTGCGCAGCAGAACACCCTCTACTGCGTGAGGCATCACGACCGCGCCCGCTTCGAGGTCTCCTTGTGGGCGGGATCGGGGGGACGGCTCGACCCCGAGGCGGCGGCGCTCGCCGACACCGACGTCCGGCTCCTCCCGTGGCTGGTCCACCCGATCTCCGCATGGCGCGACGCCCTCGCCGTGGGGCGGCTCGCCTCGATGCTCTCCGGGGTCGACCTCCTGCACACGCACTCCTCGAAGGCCGGCATCCTCGGGCGTGCCGCCGCGCGCCTGGCCGGCGTCCCCGCCGTCGTCCACACCGTGCACGGCTGGAGCTTCAACGACACGCAGCGCCGGGCGGTCCGGTCGACGTACGTCGCGCTCGAGCGGTGGGCGGCGCGGTCGACGGGGCGGCTCGTCTGCGTCTCCGAGGTCGACCGTGCCGCCGGGATCTCGCTCGGCATCGGTGACGCGTCGGCCTACCGCGTGCTTCGAAGCGGGATCGACGCCGCGATGTACGCGCCCGCGGCCGGAGCGCGCGAGCGGATGCGCCGGGCGCTCGACCTTGCCTCGGACACGGTCCTCGTCGGGTCGATCGGGAACCTCAAGGCGCAAAAGGCGCCGCTCGACTTCGTGGAGGCCGCGCGGCGGGCGTGGGAGAAGGACCGGAGGCTGCGCTTCGTCTACGCGGGGGACGGCGAGCTGCGCGGGGAGGTCGAGGACGCGATCGCCCGCGGGGGCTTGGGCGGCGTCGTCCGGCTCCTCGGCTGGCGCGACGACGTCCCGGACCTGCTCGCCGCGCTCGATGTCTTCTTGTTGACCTCGCACTTCGAGGGGCTTCCCCGCGCGGCCCTTCAGGCGATCGCGGCCGGGGTGCCGGTCGTCGCCACCGACACCGGCGGGATCGCGGAGATCGTCGTTCCGGGAGAGAGCGGCGTGCTCGTGCGGGTGGGGGATACCGCCGCCGCCGCCGCCGCCGTGCTCCGCCTCGCCGCCGATCCGGAGCTGGGCCGCGGGCTGGCGTCGGCCGCTCGAGCCCGGCTGGACGCCGGCTTCGACATCCGGGGCATGCTCCGTGACCTCGAGGCGGAGTACGAAGCGCTCCTTCCTGCCACGGTCCCGTCGCACCTTGGCGGACGGACGGCGAGTCACTAGATTCGGCCTCGTCATGTCCGCCGTCATCGACATCCGCGACCTCCGAAAGTCATTCCGCGGCCATCTCGGGATCGGGTCGCACGTCGCCGTGGACGGCCTCACCCTGGCCGTCGAGCCCGGCGAGATCTTCGGGCTGCTCGGGCCCAACGGCGCGGGGAAGACGACGACGCTGAAGATGCTCCTGGCGCTCGTCCGGCCCGATGCCGGGACCGTGCGGCTTTTCGGACGCCCGCCGAAAGACGTCGCCGCGCGCGCGCGCCTGGGCTTCCTCCCCGAGAACCCGTACTTCTACGACTACCTCACCGCCGTCGAGTTCCTCGACCTGTACGGACGCTTGCACGGGCTGGATGCGGCGACCCGCAAGCGGCGCATCGAGGCGGCGATCGAGCGGGTCGGCTTGAAAGGGCGCGAGGGAACGCCGCTGCGCAAGTTCTCCAAGGGCATGGTGCAGCGCGTCGGGCTCGCCCAGGCGATCCAGCACGATCCGGAGCTCGTCATCCTCGACGAGCCGATGTCCGGGCTCGATCCGGTCGGGCGGCGCGAGGTACGCGACCTCATCCTCGCGCTCAAGGCTCAGGGGAAGACGATCTTCTTCTCGAGCCACATCCTGCAGGACGCGGAGATGATCTGCGACCGGGTCGCGATCCTGTTCAAGGGAAAGCTGCGCGCGCAGGGGCGCCTCGACGATCTCATGTCGCCCGACGCGAAGTGGGTGGAGGTGACGGTGCGGGGGCCCGTGCCCGCCGGTATCACCGGCGAGCGCCGCCTGAACCCCGACGGCACGACGCTGCTCACCCTGCCGGGCTTCGATGCGCTCGCCCCGGTGGTGTCGGCCGTCACCGCCGCGGGAGGGACGATCGCGGGCGTGTGGCCGCGGCGGGAGAGCCTGGAGGATCTGTTCCTGCGCGAGATCGGCCGCGCGCAGGTCGAGGAGCACGTGTCGTGAAGGCGATCGCAGCCGTCGCGCTCAACACGTTCCGCGAGGCGATCCGCGACCGGGTCCTCTACCTGATCCTGGCCGTCGCGCTTGTCGTGGTGGGGGGATCCCGTTTCGTCGCGATGCTCACCGTCGGAAGCGAGATCAAGATCGTGAAGGACCTGGGCCTCGCGGCGATCTCGCTCTTCGGGCTGCTCATCGCCGTGTTCGTCGGTGTGTCCCTCGTCTCGAAGGAGATCGAGCGGCGCACGGTCTACACGCTCCTCGCGCAGCCGGTCGCGCGCTGGCAGTTCGTCGCGGGCAAGTACGCGGGGCTGCTCTTGGTCCTCGCATCGAACGTGCTCGTCGTCGGCTCCGCGGTGCTCGCGGCGGTCGCGGTCATGGGCGAGCCGCCGTGGGTGCTCGTTCCGGCGATCGCGCTGATCCTCGTGGAGCTGGCGGTCGTCGCCGCCTTCGCGGTCCTGTTCTCGAGCTTCACGAACCCGATCCTGGCCGCGGTCGGGACGGTCGCGGTTTACGTCACCGGGCATCTCTCGTGGAGCTTCGACCTGCTCAAGAAACGCGTGGCCGCGGGGCTCGCGCGGAGCCTGTGCGACGGTCTCCACGCGGTCCTTCCGAACCTGGACCGGCTCGACCTGAAGGCGGAGGCGGTGCACGGCGCCGCGATTCCGGCCGGGACGTTCGCCGCCGCCGCGGCGTACGGCGCGTTCTACGCCCTCGCCGTCGTCGTCTTGGCCTGCGTCGTCTTCGAGCGTCGCGAGTTCGCATGAGCCGGCGCGCCGCGGCCGCAGCGCTGTTCGCGTTCGCGGCGCTCGCCGCGGGGTGGGCCCGGGCGCGCCTCGACACGCTCGAGGCGCCTCGCGCCGGGACGAAGGAGCTCTTGTATCTCCCCAACGGGAAGTATCTGCGCGCCGCGAGCCTCGGCCAGGCCCCGATCGTTGCCGACGTCGTCTACTTCTGGGCGATCCAGTACTACTCGGACTACGGGCGCGAGGATCGCTACAAGTACATCGAGCACGTCTTCGGCACGGTCATCCCGGAGCTCGATGCCCACTTCATCGATCCCTACTGGCTGGGCGCGCTCATCCTCACGACCGAGGCGGGCGACGTGGAGGGCGGGCTGAGACTCCTCGATCTGGGTGCCGAAAGGAACCCGCACGAGTGGATCTTGCCGTTCCTCGCCGGCTGGGAGTGCGATCACGCCAAGGAGTACGATCGCGCCGCGGCGTACTTCGACCGGGCCGCGCGCATCCCCGACGCG
>Ga0137435_1000334_pt1 | contig 16131 bp, 23 predicted proteins | sample EasRivERMGT100_2_FD_104904 | JGI IMG/M metagenome (GOLD analysis project Ga0137435, IMG submission 104904) | Soil microbial communities from meander-bound floodplain in the East River, Colorado, USA - East River MetaG ERMGT100_2 | ecosystem: Environmental > Terrestrial > Soil > Floodplain ... | reverse complement strand
GAGCGGATTAAGGGCGTTATCTTGGCGATTCAGGCATCCAAGGAAGCCCGTGACGCGGCTATCGAGATGGCCCGCAAAGAGATTGCCATGAAGATAGAGTCTCTACAAGAGCAGGTGAAGCAGCGAGACCGGCTGTTCATTGCGACAGCTGCGCTGGCGGTGGGTCTGGGTGCCGCTATTGCAAAGTTCATGACGGGAGGTTGAGATGAATCTAACATCCAAGCGCACGGTGGAGCCCCTGGAGATCACGGCCTCCGTGGTAGTCCACGAGGCCGACATTCTTGCTGCCTTCGCAGAGCAGGGCGACCCGGACGAGCTCCTGTTCTTCGATGCGTTCTCCTCACGCTGGAACGATCTCCCCGCTTCAGCAAAGCTGCTCGTCCTTTCCAAGATCCTGCGTCTCTCGGAAGACGCAGCGCTGGCAACGAACCTGAACCTAGAAGCTGGCTCACCAGAGCCGAAGGAGTAGACGATGCTCGATCTAACGATCACGAATGAAGAGCAGATCCGCGTGACTGCGCAGCCTACCACGAGCACGGGGCGTCCGGCGACGCTCGACGGTCCCATCCGGGCGACGGTGCTCTCCGGCGATGGCACCGTGGCCGCAGGGGCCTCGGACCTGGAGGTGGTCCTGCGCTCAGGCGACAACCCGGGCGACACGACCTACCTGATCGAGGCCGATGCGGATCTCGGCGCCGGCATCGTGCTGGTGCAGGACACGGCGACGCTCCACGTCTCCGGAGCGATGGCTTCCTCTCTGGGACTCACGGCTGGGAGTCCCGAGTCGAAAAGCTGACATGCCGAAGTGGAGCGGGGTTCCGCTGCACGCTCTGGGAGGTGCAGCCATCACCACTGCCGGCGTACTCGTTGGGGTACCCGGTTGGCTTTGCCTCGTAACAGTTAGCTTGGGGGGCTGGTTGCGCGAGGTAGTGCAGCATGACCTCAGGCTCAGCCTTCACCAGTGGTTGGAGGCGGGGGCATGGGCGGTTGGCAGCGCCATCTCGTGGGCCGTCGTTTGGGGGCTGGCGTGAGCAATGGAGAGGGCACATGGCGCTCTCTATGGATCGTGATGGCAGCGATCTTCACGCTGCTCTGGGTCATGGCCCAGGACAGGATGCTGGTCGAGGAAGCCTGGCATTGGTGGCTTAGCGTGTGGGGACTCCTGCCGTGACCGACAAGATCCTAATACTAAAGGTGAGTAATGCCCGGATCTGATATAGTAGTAAAAATAGTACTCGGTATAGCTGTTATAGCTGCGCTGATGACAATGCTACGTTGGATATGGAATAGCCGCTATCGAGAAGGATCAGAGCACGCTGGTGGTGAGGCAGCTAAGCAATCCCTGGAGACAGACCAGGAACGAAAGAAGAAGGCAAGTGCAGAACGGGCTCAGAGTAATCGCGATTGGATTAAGCGCGGTCGTAAGTAGCGGCTGTGCAACACAGGTCGTCCTAGGTAGACCTGACTTCAAGTCAGGCTGCTTTCGGGATTCGCAGATACGAGTAGAAGAAATGCTGCGAGTCCTCGATATGGGCGAAGACACCGGCCGGCTCCATGCTACAGTGGAGTGGGTTAGGGACGTTGATGCTGAGTGCGAAGCTTGGCGCGATCGTCCTTGGTGGAGGTTCTGGTAGATGAAGCTTCTAACCGATGTTGATATTGATACAGTTGGTTCTAGCCTTGACCTCGGTCGTATGTTTCGAGGTTCTGGCGACTGCACCTATGCATTCTACGTTTGGGGTACGCTTGGTGGTGGAACGGTGACGTTGTGGATAAGTCCTGATGGTGGTGTGAACTACTTCGTAGCACGTCAGGTTGATGGAACATCACAGGCATCGTTGAACGTAGCTGATGTTATAATGGTGCTTCTGCGCGGCTGGAAGGTTAGGGCAGTCCTCACAGGATCCGCCGGCGCCGCTGACGTGAATGCGTTGCTTATATAGGAGGCCCTATGGCCCTCGGTAGACAGTTGCTAGGCGCTGCGTACAATACCTACGGCGGTGGAGTAGGTGCTGGCTCTGGCAGCTTCTTCGATAAGATGGCACAGGATTACACCCGCGGTGGGTCTATTGGCGGGTCTATCCGAGGGCAGGCCTTGCAGAGTGTATTTGGCGAGCCCACGAGGGGGCAGACTGCGCAGAATACAGTAAAAGCTGCCGTGAGCCCCAGCATGGACGATATGGTATCTTCTATTCTGAGTGGTGGCAGCCGTGGTGGTGGTGTGGCTAAGCTTGGTGAGACGCCTGGAGAGCCTACCAACGATCAAGTAGGTGCAGGTCGCATGGGGCATGAGTTCATAGGGCGTAGAGGGCAGGACTACGTCGGGGATAATAAGGGCATAATCGAGGCTATCGTGGCGTACTTCACTGGACAGCTTGGTTCGTATGCAGTGGGTAATAGGAAGAGCGGGCCGGCTGGTAAGTCGTTCTTTGGATCAACTCCTTCATGACACCTGAAGCTCAAATAATCGAAGCTATGTTCCGCATTCCTACCAAGGAGGGCGTAGACGTAGATTTCAAGTTGCTGGACCCGCAGCGGCAGGTAGATGAGAATCTCACCGGGCGGGATCTAGTGCCGAAGGCTCGACAGGAGGGGGTATCTTCGTATGTTCTGGCTAGATTCCTTGCAGCTTGCCTTATGTATAGGAATACTCGCGCTGTAGTCATCTCGCATGACATGGAGAGTACGCAGCGTCTACTTGCTCGCGTGCGCTATTATATTGACAATATAAGGGGGCCTGCTCCTGTAGTGCAGAATATGAGCAAGAATGAGATCACGTTCCCGAAGATGAACTCGATGTTCTATCTAGGCACCGCGGGCAGCCGGCAGTTTGGTCGGGGGGATACTATCACGCATCTCCACTGTTCTGAGTATGCCTACTGGCCCGATGCTCCTATGCTTATGAAAGGCCTCCTTCAGGCCGTCCCAATGAGTGGAGAGATTATTATAGAGTCTACAGGAAATGGCTTCAATGACTACTACCAGCGCTGCATGAGGTCATATGAAGGCAAGTCTGTATGGGCTGTACACTTCCTACCTTGGCATACTTTCCCTGAATACACCCTCGAGCTTACCCCTCGAGAGGAGCAGCATATAATCAAGACTCTCAATGATGAGAATGATGAGCCCCAGCTCCTCGCTGCTGGCCTCAGCCCTGGTCGGATAGCGTGGAGGCGTATGAAGCTGGATGAGATGAACTACGACGTGCAAGCGTTCAAGCAAGAGTATCCTATGACTCTTGATGAGTGCTTCCAAATGTCGGGGCAGTCTCTGTTCAGCCACGTCCTCTATGTGCCAACCGACAAGTGGATGAGGGAGGAGCTGGGGTATTGGATCCTACAAGGGCATCCAGTACAGTCTTATCACTATGTAGTTGGAGCTGATGTATCAGGCGGTGTCGGGCGCGATAGTTCTACAATCGAAGTATTCTGCATTGAGACTGCAGAGCAGGTTGCAGAGTATACTAATAATAAGATTGACCCTGATACGTTTGGGCATAAGATTGCAGCTGTTGGCAAGCGGTTTAACACTGCCTATACGGTGGTTGAGAATAATAACCATGGCATCTTGACCGTAGCTACCCTGCGCGATATCTACGATACTTCGATGATCTACAAGGAGCCTGCTCAGAAGCGAGGTCAGGAAGACCAGCGACTCTCGAAGATTGGATATAAGACTACGGTGCGTAGCAAGCCCCTGATGATTGGCCGCCTGCGCGGGTTGTTCGCGAAGGAGTGGACAATACACAGCCCGCTGCTCCGCACCCAGCTTAGCACGTTCATCGAGCATGAGAGTGGGAAGTTAGAGGCGCAGGATGGCTGCGAGGATGATCTGGTTATTGGAGCTGCGTGCGCTGGCGTAGGTTTGAATAAGGCTGCTATCCTGGCCTCTCCGCAGAAGTTTATAGAGGTGCCCCCTGTTGATCCGTTTATGCTAGATACAATCCTCAATGAGCTCCGCGGCCGGAATGATGAGTATCCCGTGAAGCCTCAGTGGGAGACTATGTAGTGCCTAGCGGGTTTAGCACTCGGCAGGATGTAGCTGAGGTTCGAGGTATTGGGGATATAGATAGTGCTGTTGTTGTACAGACTATCGCTATTAATCAAGTTGGTGCAGGCAATCCTACTCTGTACACTCCACCGGTGAATAAGGTGTTCTTAGTGTTCCTAGCTATCGTGCAGAATACTGGAGTAGGTGCTAATACTATAAAGTTCCAGTCGGGAGCAACGGATATAGCGCGTTTCGCTCCCGTGGCGGGTATTGGTATAGAGTTGAACTGCGGTGGTCTGCCTGTGCTGGTTGGCAGGGCAGCAGGAGAAGCATTGAAGCTCGACGTGACAGCAGATGCAGTTGGCTACGTAGCTGTTGGATACCGTGATGCTTAAAATGTCCGGATTCCGGACACGAGAGGGATCGTGCATATACTAATCGCTACAGACTCTGGCGCGCTGTACGATATAGCGGTGCATTTCGCCCAGATTGGGTGTAATGTATCATTCTACAACCCCCAGGCTTCTGAGGGTGTAGTGATTGATAAGTATGAAGTCGTTCATGTGAGCTCCTGGCAAGCCCACAAGAATGATGCAGATTTGCTAATAGTAGATGATCCTCGTATCTACTATCAGTACAAGCAGGGCGGTGGGAGGGCACCAGTGCTCTTCTACTCTAACGAGAAAGAAGGCGTAGCCAGGCTGGTACCCCCCACCGCTCTCTCATTCCTAGCCAGCTTGCTAACAGGCGAGGTTATCCATCCTCGCCGCTGGTGGCAGATCTGGAGGCGTAATGCCTGATGGATATATTAAGGGAAAGCCGCACCTAGGCTGGTGGCTAGACCAAATCCGTGCCGGAGAACGCTTTCGAGAGGATCAAGCCTTCCAGCAGAAGTGGAAGATCTGGCGGAAGTATTCAAGGGGGCAATGGCGCTCTGGCACTATGCCTGTAAACGTGTTCTTCACGATGCTTCGGGCTACTGTTCCCAGGGTATACTTCCGAGATCCGGCTGTGTCGGTCAGGCCCGCTATCCCTGGCTACTTGAATATGGCCTTCGCGCAGCTGCTCAATCGTATAGATAATAAGCTGCTGCGGCAGATTAATATGAAGAAAGTCGGCAAGCGTATGATCCATGACGCTTGGATGAAAGGTACTGGCTTTGGCAAGTTGGGCTTCGGTGGGCAGTATGCTACTACCCCCTCCGTAGGTGGTGTAACAGAGGGTCCTGTTGGAAAGCGTGGAGAGCTATTCGAGTATCATCCCTTTATCCAGTCTAACATGCCTTGGTTCATGCGTACAGATCCAGGGCATGTTGTACTGCCTGATCAATCAACCTGCATCGAAGATGCGAGGTGGATAGCGCATAGGATTACGCGGCCTGTGGACGATGCTATCCGCGATCCGAGGTTGAAGAATACGCAGGAGCTTCGCTCGGTGAGGGTTGAGCCGGAGACGCTTGAAGGCGGCAGCAGGATTGAGCATCGACTTGATACTGCTATTATGTATGAAGTACGAGATAGGAAGTTCCGCAGGGTCTTCGTCTTCTCCCCCTCGCAGGTTGGATCAAACACTTGCCTCCTCGATCAGGAGTTCGATGTACTCCAGGATAGAAGATTCCCGTTCTTCGAGCTGGTGTTCAACATGGATCCTGATTCGTTCTGGGGCCTGCCGGATGCGCAGATACTCGAGCCACAGCAACTCGAGCTGAACGAGATTAATACGCAGATTATGAAGCACCGCCGCTTGTCCCTGATCAAGCTCCTATATCAGAAGGGAGCTATATCCGAAACAGAGCTCGCGAAGATGATGAGTGAGGATGTAGGCGCTGGAGTGCAGGTTGAGGATCTAGCTGGCATAGAGGCATCGCAGGTGCTCCAGATCCCCCAGGATTTGATACAGGCAAAGACCCTGGTGATGCAGGATATTAGAGACTCAATGGGCTTCTCGCGCAATCAGATGGGGGAGTTTCAGTCTCGCCGTGGTGATACCTCCGCGACGGAGGCTGAGTATGTGCAGCAGGGTAGTGAGATTAGGGTAGATGAGCGGCGTGATATACTCGCTGATGTTGTGAGGGATGTGGTTGTAGAGATGAATGAGATTATCTTCGATCACTGGAATGAGGATATTATAGTAGATATAGTGGGTCCTGGGGGTGTGCCAGTATGGGTACAGGTAAACCCTGCGATGCTCCGCCACGGGCGCTATAATATCACAGTAGATCCTGACTCCGCAAGTGCACGTACCCGCCCGGAGCGTGAGCAGAAGGCCTTTGTGGTGTATGAACAGCTCAAGATGAATCCCCTTATAGATCCGGTTAAGCTTACTCAGTATTTACTAACGGAGATAGAAGGCGTGGAGATGGACGACCTGATGAGAATGATGCCACCGCCGGGTGCTGGCGGCCTCCGTGGAGTGTTGAATCCGATGCAGCTAGCTGGCATGATGCAGCAGGGTATGGGACAACTGCAGCAGGGCGCTGCTCAGGCGCAGATTCCAGCTACATCTGGGGGAGCCTAGTGCCCCTCTACGATTTCCTCTGCGAGAGGTGTAAGTTTGAGTTCGAAGAGATGCGAACGATCGAGGAGCGTTGTCTCACTAGATGCCCTCATTGTAATAGCCGAGCGAAGCAGATCATCAAGCCCGGACACGGTGGTATATCGCTATTCAAGCCTGGGTACTGGCGAGATATTGACTTCGATCCTATCTACATCAGCTCACCGCAGCAGCTTCGCAAAGAGCTTGACGCCCGCGAAGCTAGCGCGCCATACTTAGAGAATGGCCCTTGGAGAACAAGCCCTGAGGCTACGAAGGAGGAGTTAAGTGGAGAAGCAAGGAAAGGTCGTGATAGTATTCGACTCAGGCGGAATGTCTAGCGTTACAGTCGAAGGGAATATGGCTGTCCCGCCTGGTAGATTCGAGGCAGCTCTACCCAGGATATACAGAGCACTGGCTGCCGCGAAGGGTGAGTTGCTGGCAAAGGCAGAGAGAATCGCCGCTATAAAGGCCAAGGCCCAGGCGAATAAGGAGAGTGCACATGCCGACAGATGAAGAGATTAAGGCTGCTGAGGCTAAGGCAGCTGAGGAGAAGGCTGCTGGTGAGAAGAAGGCTACGGTAGATGATCTAACTCCTGCCCAGACGCGGCAGGCCTTGCAGTACGTGCTCACGCAGAATAAGACGTTGGCAGGTGAGCTGAATCAGATCAAGGGTCAGATTGGAGAGATTAGTAAGGTTAGAGCTGCTGCTCCTGCTAAGGGGACCGAAGACGAGGAGGCTCCGGATCTGGAGACCATGAGCCGAACGGAGTTCGCTAACTTCCTTGTATCTCAGGTTGAGAAGAAGCTGGTTAAGCCTGCCGTGGATCAGGTAGTTGAGCGCGACAGTAGACTAGAGGCCAAGAGCATCAAGCAGGAGATTAAGGAGTTTGAGAAGGACCATCCTGAGTTCTGGACCTTCGCAGATGAAGTGAAGGGGATCCTCGGTAAGCATCCCGAGTTGAATATAGAGGAGGCTTTTACCCTCGCCCGGCACTCCGCACCGGACAAGGCGAAGCAGGTCGATGAGGCTGCCATCGAAGCAAAGCGGAAGGAAAGAGAGAAGGTGATGCAGGATAGAAGGGAAAGCTTCGGTGGCCTGCTTCCGACAAGCGGTAAGGCTACCAAGGCGAAGAACATGACTGCGAAGGACGCAGCCAATCAGGCGTGGGAGGACCTCGGAATGTCCGAGCATCTCGCGGCCATCTCTGCAGAGTAGGGGGGCAATAAGTGCCTACGTCTCTTACTGAGAGTCTTGACAATCTGTACACGACTACGTGGCAGAACATGAAGGGAGAGGTCGCAGATCAGGTCTTCGACGCTACTCCTTTCTGGTTCTGGCTTCGGGCTAACGATGGCCTGGAGTCTGTGGAAGGCGGTAAGTGGCTCAGTGAGCCTCTGCGCTACGCGAAGGCCGATGTGGTCTACGTGGGCAAGGGCGAGTCGCTTGCGCTGGCTGATAAGGAGTTCTTGACGATTGCGAAGGACGACTGGAAGTACCAGGCGACCAATGTCACCCGCTTTGGGATCGACGATCAGCAGAACAGGGGCAAGAATCAGATTCTCAGTCTGATGAATGCTAAGCTGAGCAACTCTAGAGACTCGCTGGTCGATGATCTCGAAACGACGCTCGCTGGACTGAATCGTGTTGCGTCTCCGAAGAAGTTCCTGGGGCTTCAGGATATCATCGCGGACGATCCTACGGCGGCGGCTGCTACTCTACACGGTATCCTCCCGACGGCGGGTAATGATACTTGGTGGAGGAACCAGACGAAAACTATGGCCGGTGTCTCGTTTGGCACTAGTGGTGTGAACGAGATGAATAAGCTGCTCAATGCTTGCTCCAATAATCAGAGGCAGGATGCTCCGGATATTATCCTGTCTGGCAAGCATCCGTTTGAGCTGTACTGGCAGGAGACGCTGGAGCAGAGGCAGGTCACGAACAAGACCCTTGGTGATGCTGGATTCCAGAATGTCGAGTTCCGTGGGGTTCCGATAGTCTGGTCGCCGGCCATCGCCAGTGCTGATATCGGAGTCACAGCTGGTCGTATGTACTTCATCAACAGTAGGTTTGTGAAGTTCAAGTACGACCCGATGGTGTTCTTCGATATGACTGAGTGGAAGCCGATCCCGGCGCAGATCAATGATCGTGTCGCGCAGATCATCACGGCGGGTAACCTGATGACTAGCCGGCGCCGAGTGCATGGCGTGATGCACACGATCAATACGGTCTAGAGAAAGGAGACCATAATGCCTGGTATTACTCAGTCGTGGGCACAGGGACTTACGGAAGTCGCTACTGTTGCCAAGTGCCCCCTTGGCGATATCCGCCAGGAGGGCAGTAAGCAGTATCGCTATGTGAAGCTCCAGAATACAACGGCTACTGTTGCTGTTGTAGCTGGCGATCCTGTAGCGTATGCTGTTGCGGATACTGCATCTGAGGATAGTACGGTTCAGGTTGTGTCTGACTTCACTGACGCTGGTGCTGTTGCTGTGTTTGCTGGAGTCTGCGTCGGTGCGGTGGCTGGTGTGCTGGCTACTGCCTACTTCATCTGGATTCAGACTGGTGGACCTTGCACTAGTAATCCGGCTGTCGTGGGTACGGTAGGCCAGGGCATCATGATCCATGCTACGGTGGACAAGACCTGGGCGGTTGGTGCAGCGGCTACTAATCAGATAGTTGCCGTTGTACAGCACGCTGCGAGTAAGAAGATCATTATAACCTCGCAGTTCTAATAACAAGAAGGGGGCCTGGCTTCGGCTGGGCCCCCTCCCTTGGAGTCTGAATGCCTATTACGCCTGTACAGTACGGTGGACATCTAACGATTGCTGAGGTTATAGATGAGATTGACAGGAATCTCGGCAGTCGCGGATCTACAGATGACCCTGGGTATACGAGGATCCGAAGGCATATCGACCTTGCGATGACCCGTATAGCTCGCGAGGATGATTGGGTGGATCTGCAGCGTGAGGTAGCTGTAACTACAGCATTCACAGGTGTTCCAGCTACAGATGCAGTGTTCAATCCGCATGCACTTATATTAACCGCCGCTAGCCATGACGTGCGGCTTATTTACTCTATGTGCATAATAGAGGGCGAATCGACAGATCATAAGCTTATCCAACTTATGCCCAGGCAGTGGGATCTTATGTTCCCTGATCCTACATCTGGATACTCTGTAGCTGGCTCCTTGGCTGAGATTACGCACTATGTTATGTGGGATAAGTTGAAGGTTCAGCTATATAGAGTACCCGGAGCAGCAGTACCCCTGCGTATTCGCTATGGCATATGGCCTCGCGCTATATATGGTATAGATGGGACTTCAAATCTAGATCTTGAGAATAAGGATGAGTTGGTTATAGTACTAGCTACACATAACCTATTCCAGAGCCTAGGAATGCGCGAGGATGCTAAGCAGTATTTCGCGATCTATAATGATTTACTAGATCGCGCGAAGAAGGATAACTCGCTGAACCCGGATGCTAGTCGAGTGCCTGTACGACTATCCGAGGCTGGCAACAGCTCCCCTGGGAACTACTGGTCAGATCCCTTCACTAAGGAGATGCCCTAGTGCCGCATAGCTCAACTTGGGATGCTGCCTACGAGGCCTCCCCGGCTGATACGGATTTAGCTAATACACTCGGGACTATTATCCGCAGCCTAAAGCGGGATATAAGGGAACGGGCTGAGGTAGATCACGATTGGGATGATACAACTAATGCTGGACAGCATAAGAAGGTAAGCCTCCAGGAGCAGGGTGCTGATCCTTCTATTGTTGCTAATATAGGTTATCTTTATACGAAGGATGTCGCTGGAGTAACTGAGCTGTTCTGGATGGATAGCTCAGGCACTATTAAGCGCATTACCACCTCCGGGCAGCTTAACGTAGCTGGTAGTCTAACTAGCCTCGCAGATAACATCCTCTTGAATAATACTGTTAAGCTCCAGGGCAAGGATACTGGTGCTGCCGCGGAAGACCTCATTGGTATGTCCGCTGCGGATATTGTTGAAGTTGGAGATCCAGGCCATGAGCTCAACATCAACGTAGCTACAGCGGCGGGCCTCACGCTGAAGATAGCTGCTGGCGCTGCTACGAAGATATGGCACGCTGGGAATGATGGCGCTGGGAGCGCGTTGGATGCAGATCTTATCAACGGTGTTACCTTCGCTAACATAATGGCTCTATCAGGGGCTAACTTCTATGTGTCTGCGGAGACTGCGATTGCTGGAAGTCAGATATCGATAGCTCACGGCTTTGGCACGACTCCCAGGGCTGTTGAGATTCGACTTAAGTGTACAACGGCAGAGCATAACTTCTCGATCGGAGATGAGATCCCGCTGCCTGGCTCTCCTGGCATGTACGCTGGGGGGTTTAATACTAATACAGCAGTAGTGTGGCTCAACGCAACTAATATCGCAGTCTCAAGGAGCGGGAGCTTTATAGTCGCAGATAAGGGAGCCGGTGCTGGTGCTGCAGTTACATTAACAGATGGCAGCTGGCGACTAATGTTTAGGGCGTGGAAGTAATATGCCTGAACGTGCTATGGAGCTGGACCCCTCCTGGAGGTCCTATACAATACCAACTATCTCTAGCGGGCTCAATACAGCTAAGCCTGACTATGAGATAGAGGATAGTGAGTGTTCTGCGATAGAGAACATCGCTATTCGCCAGGGGAAGCTAATAACAGATACTGGCTATGTTAAAGTAGGCGCAGTTGTCCGTGGCATACCTAAGGGGGCCTTTGTCCATGAGACAGCGGCGGGAGCTACTACACTTATACTAATAACAGATGCTACCGTCTACCGCTATATATCAGCGAGGGATGAATGGCACTACATATCCGACGGAGTGGATACTACACTTACCCTTGGCGAAGCCGGCGGTGTTATAGATCTAGATGTAGCCGACACAGCTGGATTTGCAGCAGCTCAGTTCGTGGGGGTCGAGTTGGATACAGGCGGCCAGCATCAGACAACCGTAGCGTCTATCCCTACCCCTGGAGCTCCTGGAGTAATACGCCTGGCAGTGGCTCTACCCAGCGCGGCGGCTGCGGCTAAGCCCGTCGTTAAGGCAGTTGATCTCACAGGAGGGAATGATGATCAAGTTGTATTCTCTCCTGTGCCTTCGCATGAATGGACAGTATTTACTAATGGAATAGATAGGCCGCGCCGCTACGATGGCTCAACTTGTGAGGTTATTCCAGGCCTGCCTAGCGGTGGAGATCTGCGCTGCAAGACCCTCACGATGTTTCGAGATGCTTATCTTATTCTGCTTAACCTAACGGAGGCAGGTGTACGCAGGCCGTATAAGATGATCTGGTGCAGCGCTGGCGATCCTACTACATGGACTGGAGGTGATTCAGGTGACAACTCACTCGTGGATAGTCGAGATCCAATCGTGGCAGCTAGGCAGCTTGGACCTTACCTATGGATATACCGCCGGGAGTCATTTGTTCGTGTAGGATTCCAGGGCCTACCCACTCGGACCTTCGACTTCAAGCCGGTTAACTTCGGTGAGACTTCAGGATCGCAGGGAGTTGGTTGTGTAGCCCCTAATGCTGTATTCGCTTTTACGGACTATCATGTAGTTGCCTCTGCTGAGAGGATCTGGGTCAACGATGGCTCGGGGAGTGTGATAACTATATCAGATCCAATCTTCGTAGGCACGTTTGATATTGCAGGGGATTCAGATAGATCTAAGGTTCATCGCTCATTCTTCTTCTATGTAGAGCAGTTGGATGAGTTGTATTTCTGCTATCCAAGTTCTAGTGCTACATTCTGCAATAGGGCTGCTGTAGTTAGTCTTACTCAGAATAAGATCTGGCGCAAGCGTAAGTTTGGACATGAGATGACAGCGGCTGGCTCTCGGTTGCTTGGAGCTGGTGAGGCTAAGCGGATAGTTGACCTAGTGGGCACTATCGCTCAGCAGACGTGGAGGATAGCTGGTACAGGGCTAGGTGCAGGGACTCCGAATATTATACTCTGCGGGCTGACTCCTCTGCAGGTATATGAGTATGATTTAAGCTCGCCCAAGGACGATACACTGGATATACCTTGGTTCTTGGAGACAAAGAACTTTCGAGGGTTCGATCGGTATATTAGGCATGATATGACCGCACTTGAGGTATTGGGCAGTGCGACTACGGTATCTAGGTTTAAGAAGGAAACAGCTACCTTCGAGCCTGTGCTCAGTACACCTATAACAACTATCAAGCGTACGTACAAGGGGCATAAGCAGTTTATCTCTGAGGGTATTAAGTATAGGATCTTCGGCTCTGCCGCAGGTGTGGAGATAGGTCCTATCACCGCCCATATTCGAGAGGAGAGCATGTGGACTTTGTGATAATGCGTGGAGAGGATATCCCCCTCATAGAGCATCTCATAGAGCAACACTTGGAGTCGGTGGGTGAACTTGGAGATATAGATGTGTGCAAGGATTGGCTATCCAGGCAGATGCTTCTCCCAGGCACCTACTGCTTCGCTGTTAGGAAGGACAAGGTATATAGTGCATATGCCTGGATGTCAGTTGTAGAGACATATAAAGGAGAGATGTTCTGCATAGAGCAGATTGCCTCTCTTGACTATACGTCGCTACGTTTCCTCTATGACATGATACGAGCTATTGCACTCAAACGTAAGTACATTGCGATCCAGGGTACTACAGCACACGACGCGGAGGCGTTCATGCGAGTGCTTGGAGGGAAGTCTACACGGTTCCAGTCCTGTATTATTGGAACTGTTATTTGCGAAGACCTAACGTGTCCGAAATCCGGACAACAGGAGCACCACAATGGGGGCGTCTAAGAGCAAAGTTAAGGCGAAGGCTACAGTATCGCAGGAGCAGGAGGCTCTACTTAGTCAGATTATGAAAGACTATATAATACCTTCTCTGGAGGGTATCCCGGAGGAGTTTTATAAAGGTTTCCCTACGTTCAATGAGCAGGTACCAGGGCTTAGCAATCTAGAGTCACTATCCCTCGCGGGAATGGAAAGGCTCGCGATGGGAGAGGCTTCTGGCGCTACTGGTAGTGAGCAGTTTGGGCAGGCTCGAGGCGCTTTGAGCGATATTCTTACACGAGACGATGCTAGTGTTAATGACTACTTCGATAGAACTATCCAGGATCCTACCCTCAAGGCACTACGGGAGAAGGTTATCCCTGGTATTAGGGGAGATGCTGTTGGTAGCGGGGCGTTGTTCGGCTCGCAGACCCGTGGGCAGGAGTCTGATATATTCGCTGATACGATGGATAGTTTAGTCCGAGAACGCTCGCGTGTAGGCTTCGAGCAGGCAGATCAGAGAATAGCCGCAGCAGGCGCGCTAGGCCAGTTGCAGAATCAGGAGGCTGGGTATCTCCAGCAGCTTATGGCTGGTGGTGCTGTGCCGCGTGAGGTGGAGACAGCGCAGATGGGCTTCCGCCTGCAAGAGTTCCTCCGCCAGCTAGAGGAGCGGGATAAGCGTATTGGGCTAGCGACCGAGGTTGGAATAGCACCTACTAGAGCCACCGGTACAGAGAGTACGCAGGGTGCATCTGATCAGGCAGGTGGTATCCTTGGCGGTATCCTTGGATGCTGGGTTGCTGCTGAGTACTTCCCTGCGTACACGGTGCTGTGGTGGAACGCTAGAGATTGGATCATGGAGGGCTGGACTGGCCTTCTCGCAGCTGCGTTTCGTATTCTCTATAGAGCCTTCGGTCCCGCTATCGCATGGGCCATTAGGCGTAGCCCGCTACTCAAGCGTGCTATCAGGCCGTTCTTCGAGTGGGCCGCTCGCATGGGAGGGAAGTAATGCCGTCGCAGATAGATCCCTATACCGGCAGGCTTATTATTGAACCCTATCGAGTTAGTCCTGGCGGAGGCGGAGGTGGGGGGCTACTTGGAGTGCTCTCTGATCTCGCTATGCAACGACGAGATCAGGTTGTAAAGGAGAGAGCTACGGAGGTCGTAGAGCGGTATCGGGAGTCAGCTCTACAGCAGCCCAGCCAGTTTCTAGAAGCGCGCAAGCAGCAGAGTGCACAGGAGGCTCAGGATTATAGGGAAGCTGGCCCCCTTGATGCAGCGATCAGTGGTGTTACAGCTCCCTTTCGTGCCCTCGCCCCTAGCAATGTAGGCGAGTACCTTGCAGGGGATCAGCCTGTCCAGTCCGGCAGACCTATGGAGAGTTCTGATGATGCTATAGCATCACTCAATGAAATCCTGCAGCCGGGTACTGCGGAGTATAAGGACTATGCTGATCAGATTCATGATATAAAACAGCGAGCGATTCTCAATAAGCTCAGCCCGATATTTGAGGAGCGATACGGTATATCTACCCAGGACCTAAACCCTGCATCCCTCGAGTATATACTGAAGACTGAGAATCAGTTTGGTCCAGATACGCAGATTCGAGAACGTACCGTCCCTGGGCCTGATGGTATAGAGCGAAAGCAGGTATTCCTTGAAGATCAGCGAACTGGTTCTATGATCCCCCTAACGGGGCAGGCCAGGAAGCGGCCTAGGCAGCCTAGAGCACAGACAGGTACTCTTGTTATAACGGATAAGGAAGGTAATACTACTGTTGTAACAGGGGATCAGGCTATTGTTGAGAAGGTTCGTGCAGGAGAGAGAGGCAAGAAGCTAACAGCACTGGAGACTAAGCGCACTTCTCTCAAGGTACTAGCTCAGGACCTCGATCGTGTTGAGGATCATATCCAGACTGGTCAGGAGCCTACCGGACCGTTGGCACGGGCTTCTACTAAATTCAAGGCCGCGGCGGTTGAGGCTACCCGTGGCTTGAAGGTTGTGGGGTTCGACAATCTAGCAGAGTTCCTTGAGAAATACGATAACCCTGCAATAGCAGAGACTGTTCGGAAGAATGCTAAGCTACGGGTAGGTATGTTGTCTATGGCTGCTACCTACGCCCGCGCGCTTGATCCTGAGGGCAGGGATATTAGTGCCAGGGAGATGGATAGAGCTATCGAGGCCTTGGCTCCTATATACAGTGGCGACCCTACTGCATCTGGAGCGGCTGTACGGGAGCTAATAAACAAGACCGTAAATAACTTCAATGTCGAGGCACAGTCGCTAGGCGAACCGGAGTTTAATGTTCAGGATATAGCTCCTGGTCTCTACGAGCCTCGAGGGGGCGCTAAGGTTGTACCTGGTAGGGATGTACAGCGCGGTAGGCAGATGGGTATAGGGCTAACGGCTGCGCAGCGCCGGGAGCTGATGGAGCTAGGCAAGAAGGAAGGCGCACAGGCTGTGCGTGATGCATACAAGCGCATGATCGAGCAGAGGAGAGGTGCACAGTAGATGGCCAATCCGAACTTTGACGAAGACGACCTCGATGCTATCATCAAGGAGAGCATGGAGAGCAGGATGCAGGCCGGTGGACCTGAGGCTGTGGTAGGCCCTACACCACGTTCTGCTGCGCTCTCTGAGGCAATAGGTGCTCCTGTGCAGCCTGGAGAGTTGGAAAGCGCTGGACTTCGCTTTGAGGTTAATCGCTACTCCCGAGACCTAATCGGGGAGAAGATGCTTACGGTTATGACTAAGTTGGGACTTAGTGATGAGGACGTTCTCGCTGTACCTGATCCTAATAGGTCAGGAGATGACCCAAATAACCCGTTCAG
>Ga0137435_1000333_pt1 | contig 16146 bp, 14 predicted proteins | sample EasRivERMGT100_2_FD_104904 | JGI IMG/M metagenome (GOLD analysis project Ga0137435, IMG submission 104904) | Soil microbial communities from meander-bound floodplain in the East River, Colorado, USA - East River MetaG ERMGT100_2 | ecosystem: Environmental > Terrestrial > Soil > Floodplain ... | reverse complement strand
GTGCTGGGGCCCCAATTCGGCGCGGGCGGCGCGCTGGAAGACGGCGCCGTCTCAACGACGGTCGTGATGCCCCCGCAGGGCACGCTCGGGTTTGCTTACAAGATGAGCGAAAAGCTGAGTTTCATGGCCGATTACCAGTACGTCGTCTGGGGCTGGTTCAGCGAAGTCAACATCGACTTCGCGAACGCCGCGACGCCGGACCTGGCGCTGCATCCGAGCAACAAGGACACCCACGGGGTCCGGTTCGGCACGGAGTACCAGTACTCGCCCAAGGTCCAGTTGCGGGGGGGCTACCTGTATCACGGTGGGGCGTCGCCGGACAACTTCGTGACGCCGCTCTTGCCCGAGGGTCCGCGCAACGAATTCACGATCGGCGCGGGGATCGAGATGACACCGAAGCTGCACGTGGACCTGGCCTATCAGTACATCAAGCAGAACGACCGCCGCGGCACGGTGAACCTGGCCGCTGGTAATACGGGCCTGTACCAGTTCTCGGCCAATCTGTTCGGGCTCGGGCTGGCTTACACCTTCTGAGGGCTACGAGACTCATGATTCGTACGAACCGTTTTTCAGCCGCCGCCCTCGGGTTCCTACTGGCGGCCGCGGCCTGCCAGAACGACGAGGTGAACCGGCCGTTTGCCAACATCCCGGTCGATCCGCTGTTCGACCGCTATGTCGCCATCGGAAACTCAATCACCGCGGGCTTTCAGTCGAATGGTATCAACGAGATCACTCAGCAACAGTCGTACGCGTACCTACTGGCTCGCGCGATGCATTCGCCGTTCTACTTGCCACTGCTGCGGACCCCTGGATGCCCCGCACCATACGACTCCCTTTGGTCGAGTCAGGGCGCCCCGGTCCCTCATCGCCTCGGTGGAGTGCCAAGCAGCGTCTGCGCCTTGCGTAAGTCGGTCGTCCCCGCGCCGCCGTTCATCAGCAACGTGGCCGTTCCTGGCGCGCGAGTCGTGGATACCTACAGTCCGATGACACCCTCGTCGAACCAATTGACGATGTTCATTCTCGGCGGCACAACGCAGGTTCAAATGTTGCGTCGCGCGCAGGCGACCTTCGTTACCGTTTGGATCGGGAACAATGACGTGCTGGGCGCGGCGCTCGACACTGCGAATGCCGGTAATCCGGCCCTGGTCACCGACACGACGCTCTTCAAGACCCAGTACGGCACGCTCCTCGATTCGCTCGAAGACGCGGGGATCACTAGCGGAGTTCTGATTGGCGTCGCCAACGTGACGTTGATCCCCTACTTCGTTCGCGGCTCCAAGTTTTTCAACGTCAAGTTCGCCGGGGACAGCATCCCTGGACCGAATGCTGCCAACAAGACACTCCCGGCGAACTTCCTCGTGAATCCGAATTGTGCCCCGCCGGCGGGTGACTCCGTGCTGGTTCCGTTCCCGCGCGGCGCTGCTGTGGTGTCGTTTGCCCGTGTCACGCCCGCGGCGACGGTCGGCGTGGATTGTGCCGATGTGCACCACGTCTCGCGCACGGAGATGCTGAACCTGGTCGCGGCGGTTACTTCGTACAACAATTTCATTTCCGCACAGGCCGCCGCACGCGGTTTCGTTTTCATCGACCCGAATCTCCTGTTCGCAGCCCTGCCACCCGGTTCCATTCCGGCTTTTCCGAACGTTCCGGCTGCAGGGAACTCGCCAGCGTTCGCACCTGCGTACGCGACGCCGTTCGGAGCGTTCTTCAGCTTCGACGGCGTGCATCCCAGCGCGGCGGCGCATCGGGTGATTGCGCAAACGCTGGCCGACGCAATCGACGCCGCTTATGGCACCGTGATCCCGCCGATCCCCTGAGAAACAGGGCGGCAACGGCGGCGAGCGGCGGCAAAGGGCGGCAAAAGGCGGCAATGGGGTATGCTTCTCCATTGCCGCCTTTCCTCGTGCGTTCCTGTCTCTTAGCGCTTAGCGTCCTGCTGGCACCGGCCGGTGCTCGAGCGCAAGCCGTCCCGCGCACCGACACGCCGCGCGCGGGCACGCTGCGCGTCACGTTCGAGCCAGTGATCACCACGTGGGAGCGCGAGTTCACCGATAGTGGCGAGCAACGCATCGGCGCGTCACTGCCAACGACGGTATACGTGCGCAAGGAGCAGCGCATCACGCCGCTGGGACTCGACTTCGGCATCACGAACCGCATCTCGATCGGGGCCCGCTTCCCGCTAGTGCGCGTGCACACGCGCGAGAGCTATCCGATGGATTCGACCGGCGCGCCCCTCGACACCGCCGGTGCGCGCGCGCTCGATTCCCTACTCGCGGACACCACCTACGCGTTCGCACCGATCGGCAGCACGCCCCGCAACCTGCACTACTTCCCGGGCGACTTCGAGCTCGAGGCGAAATACCGCATGCTCGAGTCGCACAACTTCGCACTGAGCGGGGCGCTCATCGTGCGCTTGCCCACGGGTCATCAGGATTCGCCGAACTGGTTGTTCGATATCTCGACGGGCGATCATCAGACGGATCTCGAGCTTCGGGTCGCAGAGGAGCTGACGCTGTTCAATCGCCTGTGGCTGAACGGATCGCTGCGGCTCGGTCGCCAGCGCGCGGGCGAACGCGAGCGCCGCGTCGGTGCGCAGTCCGTGCTGCTGCTCCCGCACGCCGCGCTCGCGCGGCTCAACTGGGATCCGGGCGACTACGCCGCGATCGACGTCGCGCCGATGTATCGCTTCACGCGGACCTTTGGAGTCGGGTTCACGGTGGGTTATTACACGCGGCAGCGCGATCGCTACACCTACCGCTCGGCGCAGGACTCTATCGACGTGGCCACGCACCTCGGCGCGCCGGTGTCGGCCTCAGTGCTCGACGCCGGGACGGCGTTCCGCTGGACGCGGCTCGGCGCCGCGATGACCTACGTGGCTCCGGGTCTCGAGGGCAGCGTGTCGATCGAGCAGACGGTTACCGGCGCGGGCGGGTGGGTGCCGGTGTCGACGGTGTTTCGGGTGGTGATGCGGACGTCGCGCTGGCCGTTCTGAGCAGCTCGACGGCATGGCGCTGCGCGGTCGCCATGTCGGGGTCTCCCAACATGCGCGCGATCTCTTTGACCCTCGACGCACCCGCCACGACCGCCACATCGCTCGTCGCAATGCCACCCTTCCTGCCCTTGGCCACCACGAGGTGCTGATCGGCATAGACGGCGATCTGCGGCAGATGCGTGATGACTAGGGCCTGACGGCCTTCGCACGACACATCCTTGAGCGCCTCCCCAATCCGCCCGCCGACCTCGCCCCCGATGCCCTGATCCACTTCGTCGAACACGAGCGTGGGCACGACGTCGTGGGAGGCCAGCACGACCTTGAGAGCGAGCATGAGTCTCGAGAGCTCGCCGCCCGATGCCACCCGAGCTAACGGCCTGCTTTCCAACCCCTCGTTGAGCTGGACATCGAAGGTGATGGACTCAGCCCCGAAGGCGTGGGGTGTGGGGAGTGGGGTGTGGGAAACCGAAAACTTGCCACCGGGCATGCCGAGAGAAGGCAGAAGCTTGTTGACGGCGCGCGCCAACTTCTTCGCTCCGGCGGTGCGCTTGGCGGTCAGCGCCGCAGTCGCGCGCGTGAACTCCTCGGCCGCCTGCGCGCGCTCAGCCGCGATGTTGCGAAGGTCGAGGTCAGCCGTGTCGAGCAGCTCCAGCTCGCGCGCCGCGCGGTCGCGGGTCGCGAGCACATCGGCGATGGTGGGGCCATGCTTCTGCTGTAATCGGAACAGGAGGTCGCGCCGCTGCTCGACGGCGGTCAGCCGCTCGGGATCGGCCTCGATCTCGCTCGCGTAGTCGCGCGCGGCCTGCGCGAGCTCCGCCGCATTCGTCGTGGCCGCGTCGAGCAGCTCCTGCCAGCGCGCCGTCGATGGATCGAGTTTGGCGAGACTTCCCAGGATCTTGTGCGCCTTGCTCAGCCCGGCGGCATCCAGCACCGACTCGAGCTCGCCGGCGAGCCGCCCCAGCTCCTCCGCATGGGCGAGGCGCTTGCCCTCGATCTCCAGGGATTCCTCTTCCCCGACTTTCGGTTTGGAACGCTCGATTTCCTGCAGCACGTGCCGCAGGTAATCGGCTTTCTTCCGCACATCCGCCTGGCGCTCGGTCAACGCGGTCTCTCGTTGCTCGAGCTCCTTGAGGCGCCCATGCGCGTCACGCACCGCCACACGTTCTACATCGGCATCGGCGTACGCGTCGAGCATGTCGCGCTGCGCGTCCGGGCGCAGCAAGGACTGCGTTTCGTGCTGGCCGTGCAGATCCACCAGCAGCGCCCCGAGCTCGGCGAGCACGCCGATCGTGGTCGGGGAGCCGTTCACCCAGGCGCGCGACTTCCCCTCGCGAAGGACTTCGCGCTTCAGGACGAGACGACCGTCCTCGAGCTCGATGCCGAGGGCGGCGAAGGGTGGCAACAGATGGCGGTGCACAGCGGAACTGAACTCGAACGCGCCTTCGACGACGGTCTTCTCGGCACCCGGTCGCACGATATCGGCGGACGCGCGCTCACCGAGGAGCAGGGAAAGCGCGTCGACGACCATGGATTTGCCGGCGCCGGTCTCCCCCGTGAGGACGTTGAGGCCAGGCCGGAATGGCAGTGTGACGTCGGCGATGACGGCGAGATCGCGTACGCGAAGCTCGGTCAGCACTTACTTGCGCGTCCGATCGCTGAGGTCGCCCCAGTGCAGCTTCTTGCGCAACCGCTTGAAGAAGCTCTCGGGGCCGAGGCGGATCAGCAGGATCGGCCGCTCCGCGCGCCGGACCTCGAGCCGCTCGCCGGGCTGGATCGGCGTGCCGACCTGTCCGTCGAACGAGACGAGCACGTCGTCAATCCAGGGTGGAATCGGCTGGATCGTCACGACCGCCGTCGCCGCGAGCACCAGGGGCCGCACGGCGAGGGTGTGGGGGCAGATCGCGGTCACCACAATCGCGTCGACCGTGGGCACGATGATGGGCCCGCCGGCCGACATCGAGTACGCCGTGGAGCCCGTGGGCGTGCTGACGATGATCCCGTCGGCGGAATACTGCGCGACCTCGTCGCCATCGACGGAGACCTTGAGGCGCACGACGCGCGCCACGCCGCCCTTGTGGACGACGATGTCGTTGAGCACGAGCGGCTCCACCCTGCCGGTCTTGGCACCTTTGCCGGTAATCGCCGACTGCAGCGCGAGTCGTGGCTCAGTCGTGTAGGCGCGGCGCACGATGGCGTCGAGCGCCCAGTCGAGCGCATCGGGCCCTGCGGTGGTGAGGAATCCGACGCGGCCCAGGTTGAGCCCGAGGATCGGCGTATTGGCGCCGTTCAGGAGGCGGGCGCCGCGCAGCAGCGTGCCGTCACCACCGAGCGTAATCAGGCAGTCCAATTCACCCGGCGCATGGCTCAGCGGGGCGGGCGGCTGCGGACCGCCGTTCCCGGCAGGCCACAGCGACTGGATCCGATCCTCGGTGAACAGCGTGATCCCGACGCTCGCCGCCTTCAGCTGGAGCGTCGCGAGGAAAGCGCCGAGATCCGGATAGTTGGGGTTCCCGACGACCCCGACATTCATCGGGGGGTGAGCGATTCTTCCGCGGCGAAGGCGCGAATGCGGGCCGCGATGCCGTCACCCGTGAGGCCGACCTCCTCGAGCTGCTGGGCGCGGGGCGCGTGCTCGTAGGTCCGATCGGGCACGCCGAGGGCCACGACGCGCACGTCGGGGGCCGTCGTCTGGACGAGCGCCGCCAGCGCCGCCCCGAAGCCATTGACCACGGTGCCGTCCTCGACCGTCACGAGCAGGCGGTGGTCGCGCGCGAGCGCCTCGAGCATCTCGCGATCCATCGGCTTCACGAACCGCGCGTTCACCACCGTGGCGGCGAGACCATCGGCGGCGAGTGCATCGGCGGCGTCCAGGGCCGGCTTGCACATCACCCCGACGGCGAGGATCGCGCAGTCCTTCCCTTTCCGCAGCACCTCCCACGTGCCGTAGGGGACCGGCGGCACCTCGGCGGCCGGCGGCGCTTCGGCGGGAGCCTTGTCGCGTGGATAGCGGATCGAGAACGGCCCGTCCTTGTGCGCCAGCGCGCAGCGCAGCAGGCCGATCAGCTCCGCGGCGTCCTTGGGCGCGGTCACCGTCATGTGCGGCACGGCGAGCATATAGGCGATGTCATACAGACCCATGTGCGTCTGGCCGTCTTCGCCCACCATGCCGGCGCGGTCCATGCAGAAAATCACCGGCAGCTTCTGAATCGCGACGTCGTGGATGATGCTGTCGTACGCGCGCTGCAGGAACGTCGAATAGATCGCGACCACGGGACGCACGCCCTGCGTCGCGAGGCCCGCCGCGAATGTGGTCGCGTGCGCTTCCGCGATGCCGACGTCGAAGAAGCGCGCGGGCCACTTTTTCTGGAAGATGTTGGTCCCCGTCCCCGACGGCATCGCCGCGGTGATCGTGACGAAGTTCGGGTCTTCGGCCGCGAGCTGCGTCAGCGCATCACCGAGCACCTTGGTCCACTGGGGCGGTCCCGGATTCACGGGCCTGAGCTTGCCGGTGACGGGATCGTACGGCGCGCGGGCGTGGTATTTCTCGAGATCGGGCTCGGACAGCGGGAAGCCCTTGCCTTTTTCGGTAATGACGTGCACCACGCGCGGGCCGTCGAGCGTTTTCACAATCTCGAAGGTGTGCAGCATCTGGGCGATGTTGTGTCCGTCGATCGGCCCGAAGTAGCGGAAGCCCAGCTCTTCGAACAGCATCCCCGGCGACCACAGGTTCTTGATGCTCTCTTCGACGTTCTTCGCGAAATCGACGAGCTTCTTCCCGCCCACGACGTGCGACGCCCGCTCGATCAGGTGCTTGACCTTCTCGCGGATGCGCACGGTGATCGGCGCGGCGACGATGGAGCCGAGGTATTTGTTGAGCGCGCCGACGTTGGGCGCGATGGACATGCCGTTGTCGTTCAGGACGACGATGATGTTGCGGCCCGAGTCGCCCGCATTGTTCAGCGCCTCGTACGGCAGGCCGCACGTCATGGCGCCATCACCCACCACCGCGACGACCTGGAACGCTTCGCCCTTGAGATCCCGCGCCGCCGCCATGCCGAAGGCCGCCGACAGGGCGGTGCCGGCGTGGCCGGCGCCGAACTGATCGTGCGGACTCTCGCTGCGGCGCAGGAAGCCGGAGAGGCCGCCCTGCTGACGCAGGGTGGGCAGCCGGTCGTTGCGGCCGGTGAGAATCTTCCAGGGATAGCCCTGGTGGCCGACGTCCCACACGATCTTGTCGCGCGGCGAATCGAACGCGGCACACAGCGCCACGGTGAGCTCCACCACGCCCAGCCCCGCGCCGATGTGACCGCCGGTCTGCGAGACGACGTCGATGAGCCGCTGGCGCACTTCATCCGCGAGCTGTTGCAGCTGCTCCGGCTTCAGCGCCTGTACGTCCCGGGAATCGCGGATCGATTCGAGAATCAATTCGGCCTCGTCACGATGTAGTGGGCCAGCTCGACCAGTATGGGAGAAACTAACCCGGCATCCCGTAGATGGTCTACCGCCTTGGCGGCGAGCCGTTCGGCCTCGGCCCGCGCCGCCCCAACGCCCAGCAATGTCACGAATGTCGCTTTGGCGTGGGCGGCGTCCTTTCCCGCCGTTTTGCCGAGTTGATCGGAGGTGGCGGTGGCGTCGAGCACGTCATCGGCGATCTGAAACGCGAGTCCAATCGCGTCTCCGTAGGCGCGCAGCGCCTCGATCAGCCCCCAGCCGATGCCGTCGCCGGCGGACAGGCCGCCGATGACGCACGATGCGGCGATCAGTGCGCCGGTCTTGCGGCGGTGGACTTCCGTAAGCGCTTCGATCGGCAGCGCCTTCGCTTCGGCCTCGAGATCGAGCGCCTGGCCGCCGATCATCCCGCCGGCGCCCGCGGCGCGAAACAGCTCCAGCCGGATCTCGCGGTTGCGCCCATCGGGCAGGCCGAGCGCCGCCAGCCCGTGCTCGAGCACACGCGCGGCCAGCGCGACCATCTCGTAGCCGGCGCGCGTCGCGCGCGGGACGTCGAAGGCGCGGTGCGCCGTGGGCCGGCCCCGCCGCAAATCGTCGTCGTCCATGCACGGGAGATCGTCGTGCACCAGCGAATAGGCGTGCACCACTTCGAGCGCCGCCGCCAGATCGGCCACGCCCGCGGAGGACGAGCCGCGCAGGGCTTCGTGCGCCGCGAACACGAGTGTGGGACGGAGCCGCTTGCCTTCGCCGAGCAAGCTGTAGCGCACGACCTCGTCCTCGCTGGTCACCGACGCGAGCACCGCATCCACGCGGACCCGGGCGTCAGCGAGATACCTAGCTAGGGCTTTCAATCTCGAGGACTTTTTTGACCTTCAGCTCGGCCTGGGCCAGTTGCTCGCGCGCGACGCGCAACCGCTCGATGCCTTCCTCGAACAGCTTCAGTGCTTCGTCCAGATCGAGATCTTCGGCTTCGAGCTTGCGCACGATCGCCTCCAGCCGCTCGAGCTGCTTACTGAACTCGGCCATGCACCTCTCCATCGCTGACCCGCAGCTGGAACTCCTTGCCGCTGGGTAGCTGCGCAACGCGCTTCAGAACTTTCCCGTCGGCGTCTCTTGCCACCGCATATCCGCGGCCGAGCACGCGCAACGGGCTGAGCGCGTCCAAACGGGCGCTGTGCGCGGTGAGCAGGGCGCGGCACCGCTCCAGGCGATGGTCCATACCGCGCGTCAGCCGATCGCCCGTCCGGTTGAGTCGTTCGACCACGTGACGCGAAACAATCCGCAGCCCGCGGGCCAGCCGCTGACCGAGCACGCCGCAGTGCGCGAGCACTTCTGCGCGATCAGGCGTAGCGGCCTCTGCAGCCGCCGAAGGTGTGGGAGCGCGAAAATCAGCTACCAGGTCACAGAGCGTCACGTCCGTCTCGTGACCGATCGCCGAGATCACCGGCATCGGCATCGCGGCCACGGCACGCGCTACGCGCTCGCTATTGAATGCCCAGAGATCTTCGACCGATCCCCCGCCCCGACCGACAATCAGAACGTCGACCGGCAAGCGACTGATGCGATTCAGCGCCGAGCACACCGATGCTTCGGCCTTGGCACCCTGCACCTGCGCGGGAACGACAATCAACTCGGCGAGCGGCCACCGCCTGCCGACCACCGACTGGATATCGCGCAGCACGGCTCCGTCGGGACTGGTGACGACGGCAATGCGGCGAGGGAATGCAGGCAGCCGGCGCTTGCGCGCGGGATCGAGCAAACCGTCCTTGAGCAGCGCCGCCTTCGCCTTCTCGAATGCGAGCTTCCAGAGCCCGCCCTGATCCGTGGAGAGCAGCTCCATCACGGTGAGCTGGAAGTCGCCCTTCTCTTCATACACCGACGGACGCGCGAACACGAACACCTGCATCCCGTCCGCCGGCGTGGGCAGCATGTAGTTCTGCTTGGCGAACATCACGCAGCGCAGTTGCGCCGACTTGTCGCGGAGGGAGAAGTACCAGTGGCCGCTGCGCCACGCCTTGAAGCCGGTGATCTCGCCACGAACCCACAGCGGCGGGAGTCCCGCTTCGATCACGGCACGCGCGCGGCGCGTTACCTCACCAACGGTCCACGCGCCTTCTGCCGACGCTGCGCTGAAGAGATCTAGACGTGCGCCCACTGTCGGGCCGCCTGCACGGTGTTGAACAGCAGCATCGTGATCGTCATGGGACCGACGCCGCCGGGGACCGGCGTGATGGCCGAGGCCACCTGCTTCGCTTCCTGAAACTTCACGTCGCCCACCAGGCGATACCCCTGTTTGCGCGACGGATCGTCCACGCGATTGACCCCGACATCGATGACGACGGCGCCGGGCTTCACCATCTCGCCGGTCACGAACTCGGGTTTGCCGATCGCCACGATCAGGATGTCGCCCTGGCGCGTGTGCTGCTCGATGTGCCGTGTGCGGGAATGGCACACGGTGACGGTCGCATTCCCGCCCGGACCGTCCTGGAGCAGCAGCGCCGCCATCGGCCGACCGACGATGTTGGAGCGCCCGACGACCACGGCGTGCGCACCTTTGGTTTCGACCTCGCTCCGGATCAGGAGCTGCTGCACGCCGTAGGGCGTCGCCGGTCGAAATCCCGTCGGATCGCCCACGGCGACTTTGCCGACGTTCTCGGGATGAAACCCATCGACGTCCTTGCGGGAATCGATGCGGTGCAGCGCCCGGTTGGTATTGATCTGCTTGGGGAGCGGCAGCTGCACGAGAATGCCGTGAATCTTGGGATTGGCGTTCAGCCGCTCGAGCAGGCTCATGAGCTCGGCCTCGCTCGTGTCCTTCGGCAGCTTGATCGTCTCGTGGTACAATCCCGTGTCATCGCAGGCCTTGCCCTTCATTCTCACATAGACCTGGGACGCCGGATTGTCGCCCACCAGGACGACCGCGAGCCCCGGTGTTACGCCCTTCTTCTTCAGGGCGGCGATGTCCCCGGCCAGCTCGGCACGCATCGTCGCGCCGATGGCATTGCCGTCGATGATCCTGGCGCCTTGCGGGGGGGGCGCGGCCGCAGGATCAGCGTGCAACGCCCACCGCCCGCGTCTCGCGAATCACGACCACCTTGATCTGCCCCGGATACTGGAGCTCGCGCTCGATCTTGCGGGCGATCTCGTCGGTGAGCCGCGCCGCGGCCGCATCGTCGACGGTATCGGGCGTGACCACCACGCGCACTTCCCGTCCCGCCTGAATCGCGAACACCCTGTCCACGCCCTTGAACTCGGACGCCAGGGTCTCGAGCTGCGTGAGCCGCTTGACGTAGGTCTCGAACGCTTCGCGCCGCGCTCCGGGGCGAGAGCCCGAGATCGCGTCGGCCGCCTGCACGATCACGCTCACCGGAGATTCGTGCGGCACGTCGTCATGGTGTGCCGCAATGCAGTTGATCACAACGGCGTGCTCGCCGTACTTGGTCGCCATCTCCACGCCGAGCTGCACGTGGGTCCCGTCGTGCTCATGCGTGAGCACTTTGCCGACGTCGTGCAGCAGCGCGCCGCGCTTCGTCAGGTTGACGTCGAGCTTCAGCTCGGCCGCCATGATGCCGGCGAGGTGGGCGACTTCCTTCGAATGCTCGAGGATGTTCTGGCCGTAGGACGTCCGGTATTTCATCCGGCCGACGAGCTTCACCAGCTCGGCGTGCATGCCGCGGATGCCGAGGTCATACACGGCTTGCTCTCCCGATTCGATAATGCCTTTGTCGACGTCCGCTTTGGCCTTCAGGACGATCTCTTCGATGCGCCCGGGATGAATGCGCCCGTCGGCGATCAGGCGCTCGAGCGCCAGACGGCCCACTTCGCGGCGCACCGGCTCGAAGCAGGACACGACGACGGTGTCGGGCGTGTCATCGATGATGACGTCCACGCCGGTGGCGGCTTCGAACGCACGGATGTTGCGGCCTTCGCGGCCGATGATGCGGCCCTTCATTTCATCGGACGGCAACACGACGGCCGACACACTCGACTCGGCGGTCTGCTCGGCGGCGATCCGCTGGATGGCCAAGGCCACGATTTTCTTCGCCTCGCGGTCGGCATTCTTCTTGGCCTGCTCGGTGATGTTGCGGACCAACGCCGCTGCCTCGTCCCGCGCCTCACTCTCGATGCGGCCGACCAGCTCGAGTTTCGCGTCCTGGGCGGTGAGGCCGGCGACCTGCTCGAGCCGCGTGCTGACCTCCTGCTCGCGCTTGTTGAGGGCCTGGGTGCGCTCCTGGAGCTCCCGCTCGTGCCTGTGCAGATCCTGATCGCGCCGGTCCACGGTCGCGAGCTTCTGGTCGAGGCTCTTATGGAGAGTTTCGCGCACGGCCATGAGCTCTTCTTTGGCCGTCAGGACGAGGCGTTGGCTTTGCTCGGTCGCGCGTTTCTCGACGCGCCGGCCCCACACGTAGAAGACCAATGCCGCGACGAGCACGCCGCTGAGCACGGCCGCGATGATACCCGACAGCTCTGCCATGATCTATCTCCAACTCGTGCCCTCTGCGAAGGCACGGCGTTTGTCTACGCGAGAGCCTTCCGCTTTGCGGGCGGCAACATTTTCGCCAGGTCATCCGCTACCGCCGCCAGCCGCGCGGCAACTTCCCGCTCGGTTTGCTTCGCCTGAAACAGCTCGTTCGTGATGTCGAGCGCCGCCAAAATCGCGGCTTTATGCGTTTCCACCAGCGGCCCCTGGCTCAATACCCGTTTCAGGGCCTGGTCCAGATAGGCCGCGACTTCGCGCGTGTACTCGGGCGATAGATCGGAGCGAACCGTGTACTCCTCCCCGCCGATCATCACCCGGACGGCGTGCTTTTTCGCCGTCACTTATGCGCCCCCCCTCCGTTGTCCCGCGCCTGCTCCTCCAGGAACGACAGCCGCTGCATCAGGTCGTGCACGCGCGTCCGCGCCCCCTCGACCCGCTGCCGGAGCGATTTGTTCTCGGACTCGAGATCGGTGCTCCGGACCGGGCTGCCGCGGGACTTCAGCTCAGATTCGGCCTTCTGCGCGCGCGTACGCCAGCCCGCCAGCTCCTCCGCCACATCGCGCAGGATCGCTTCGAGCTGATCGAGGGCATCGCGGACATCAGGCCTGTCGCCGACGTACGTCAAGTTCACCCTCCAGCGCTGTCAGCATGCGGCTGAGCAGCGCATCAATCTCCCGCTCCGTGAGCGTCCGGTTTGGATCGCGGAACGTGCAGCGCCAGGTGACGCCACGCGTACCGGGAGGCAGGCCGGGGCCTCGGTACTCATCCAACACGTCGAGCCGCTCCAACAACGTGCCACCTTCGCGGCGCAACACGGCTTCGACTTGCGCGGCGGTCACACCGCCGGGAACGACCAGCGACAAATCGCGAACCACGCCCGGCTGCGTCGGAAGCGGCTGATACTGCGCCAGCCCCCTCGGTTGGAGCGCGATGCGCACCTCGAGCCCGTACAGCGGGGCCGCCCACTTCGGCGCGTCCGCCTCGAGGCGTGTCGCCTTGCCCACAGGCTCCCCACCCTCGCGCGGCACGGCGATCCAGCCCGACCCATTGGCGGCCGGTTGCACGTCGCTGGAGGCCACCCCCCCTGCAGCTAACTCAAAGTGCTGCTTTAGGTCCCATATGTCCATATCAGGTAGTTTCGCACCGTCGGTACTATCGGCCCAATGGGACGGATGCCGGGCGCCCGTGACCACGATGGCGAGATGGAGCTCTTCTGACGGCCGGTCGGCCGGACGGCCAGACGGCCGTGTGAACACGGTGCCCAGCTCGAACAGGCGGACGTCTCGCTGCCCCTGGCTCCAATTGTATTCGACGCGCCGGATGAGCCCCGGCAGCAGCCTGCTGCGCAGATGACTTTCGTCGGCTGAGAGCGGGTTCAAGACCGGGACCGCCTCGGGCCCGTCGGCCGGGCCCAGCGGGAGCGTCCGTGCCTCGAGCAGCCCGCTGCCGCTCCGGACCAGCTGGTCGCGAATGCGGCGCAGGATCAGCTCGGAGGGCGCATCGGGCACGGTCCCGGGACGGTACGGCCGCAGCTCGTCGGGGAAGGTGTCGTAGCCGCGCAGCCGCGCGACCTCTTCGATGAGGTCGACTTCGCGGGTGACGTCGGGCCGCCAACCGGGAATCTGGACCGCTAACCGGTCATCCTTTGGTGCGGCCACGAACCCGACGGCGGAGAGGAGCTGCTCGATTTCCTTGCGTGGCACGGGTACGCCGAGGAGCTGGCCGACGCGCGCTTCGCGCAGGAATACGGAGCGCGGCTTCTGGGGCTCGGGCCAGAGATCGAGCGGCGGCTCGCGAACTTCCCCGCCGGCGATGGCTTTGATGAGGTCGATCGCGCGCGCCATCGCGTCCGGCAGGGCCAGCAGGTCGATGCCACGTTCGAAGCGGTAGCTCGATTCGCTGGAGATGCCGAGCGCTCGGCGCGTGCGGCGAATGCGGGTCGGCTGGAAGTAGGCGGCTTCGAGCACAACATCGGTCGTGGTGACCGAAACCTCCGAATCCGCGCTGCCCATCACACCCGCGACGATCTGGGGCCGCTCCGCGTCGCAGATCGCGGTCATCTCGGCCGTCAGCCGTCTGCTCACTCCGTCCAAGGTCACGATCTGTTCGTTGGGCCGAGCCCGGCGCACCACCACGGCCGGACCCCGGAGTTTGGCGAGATCGAACGCGTGCAGCGGCTGATTGATCTCGAAGAGGATGTAGTTCGTCGCGTCCACGATGTTGTTGATGGACCGTTGACCGACGCTTTGGAGCCTGGTCGCGAGCCACGGAGGGCTCGGCTGCACTTTCACACCACGAAGCACGGCAATCATGTATCGTGGCGCGCCTTCGGAGTCTTCGACTCGTACCTCGACACCATCAACGACGCCATGATCCTTGCCGGCAACCGGTGCTTTCGATTGGGCCGATGGCAGCGGTGGAAGCTTGACCGTCCCGCCCAGCGCAGCTGCCAGTTCTCGAGCGACTCCTTTATGGCACAGGAGATCGGGGCGAGTGGCAGAGACATCGATCATGATTTGTTCGTCCGCGACCGGAATGGCTTCGAGGAACGGTGTCCCCGGCGGAGCCTTCGTATCGAGCTCGAGAATCCCCGCGTGATCGACGCCCAGCCCCAGCTCCTTCGCCGAGCACAGCATGCCGTTCGACTCGACGCCACGGATCTTCCGGCGCTCGAGCTTCAGCCCCCCCGGCAGGGTCGCGCCCACGGGAGCGAACGGGTAGGTCTTCCCTGCCTGCACGTTGGGCGCGCCGCACACGACTTCGAGTGGCGCCCCGCCGCCCGCATCGACGAGGCAGAGTGTCAGGCGATCCGCGTTGGGATGCTGCTTGGTCTCAAGCACGCGCGCGATCAGCACGTCGCGCAGATCCTGATGGATTGGCACGACGCCATCCACCGGCGCGACTTGCCGCGCAAGCCGGTCGGCGACGTCCTGGCCCTCTAATGGCCGACCGAGCAACGCTTCGAGCCAACGACGAGATACGATCATGTGGTTGGCGGTCGTCGGTTATCGGTTGGCGACCCATTTGAGAACTGCTCAAGGAATCGCACATCGGAATCGAAGAACAGCCGGATGTCGGGGATTCCGTGCCGTAGCATCGCGATCCGCTCAGGCCCCATGCCCCAGGCGAAGCCCGTGTATTTCTCGCTGTCCACGTTGCAGTTCTCGAGCACGGCGGGATGCACCATCCCCGAGCCGAGGATTTCCATCCAGCCGGTGCCCTTGCACGCCGCGCAGCCCGAGCCGCCTCCCCCGCAGATCTGGCACTGCACGTCCATCTCGGCCGACGGCTCGGTGAACGGGAAGAACGACGGCCGGAACCGCACCTTCGTCGTCGGCGAGAAGATGCGGCGCGCGAACGTCGCGAGCGTCGCCTTGAAATCGACGAACGTGATCCCTTCGTCCACGGCGAAGCCCTCGATCTGCTCGAACACGGGCGAGTGCGACGCGTCAAACGGATCGCGCCGGTAGCAGCGGCCCGGAGTCACGATGCGAATCGGCGGCGGATAGGCCTCGAGCGTGCGGATCTGCACCGGTGAGGTGTGCGTGCGCATCAGCACGTCGCCGCCCAGATAGAAGCTGTCCTGCGCGTCGAGCGCCGGATGGTCCTTGGGGAAGTTCAGCGCGTAGAAGTTGTAGCGCTCGGTTTCGGCTTCGGGGCCGACCACGCGGGTGAAGCCGAGCTCCTTGAAGATCTCGCAGATCTCATCGACGATTTGGGTGACGATGTGCAGACCGCCGCGCCATTGCCGCCGGCCCGGCATGGTGAGATCGACGTCGGCGAGCGAGGCGGCGCTGTGCTTCAGGCCGAGCTCACGCTCTGCGATGGCGCGCTCGAGGTCCTGCTTGAGCGCATTGGCGGCTCCCCCCACCTGCTTGCGAGTATCGGGGTCGAGAGCGGGGAGGGCTTTGAGGATTTCGGTGAGGGCGCCGGCCTTGCGGCCCAGGAGCTCGGTTTTGAGCTCCTGGAGCCGGCGTTCATCCGCCTGCGGAATCTCTTTCAGACGCTCCCGCAGCGAGTTCAGGGCTGCCAGGAGGTCGCTCATGTGCTAGAGAGCCTTCTTGGCGACCTCCGCCAGCTGTTCAAACGCGGCCGGATCCCGCACGGCGAGATCGGCAAGCACCTTGCGGTTGATCTCGACCCCGGCTTTGCGCAGGCCGTTCATCAGCCGGTTGTACGACAGCGCATGCAGCCGCGCCGCGGCGTTGATGCGCGTGATCCACAG
>Ga0137435_1000332_pt1 | contig 16163 bp, 30 predicted proteins | sample EasRivERMGT100_2_FD_104904 | JGI IMG/M metagenome (GOLD analysis project Ga0137435, IMG submission 104904) | Soil microbial communities from meander-bound floodplain in the East River, Colorado, USA - East River MetaG ERMGT100_2 | ecosystem: Environmental > Terrestrial > Soil > Floodplain ... | reverse complement strand
TTCGCTTTCTTTGCCATGGTGGTTAGATCCTCCGGAATTCGAATTACGGTCCAACCGTGTGATTTAAGAAAACGATCTCGTCTACGATCCCGTTTAACCTTTCGATGATGAAGATGACTTCGACCGTCAACTTCGATAGCCGCTTTCAACAACGGTATTGCTACGTCAATCGAAAAGTAAATCGGCCACCTTTGCTTTGGACCTTGACCGGTCAGGACCTTATATTCAAGGAAAGCATGCCGACCCAGTTGAGTTTTAATCCAACGAGCCGTAGGTGACACAATCGGAATCAATTGTCCTCGTCTCCTTTCAGAAGCCTTCCGCTTCCAATCTAAGGACTTTGGTTTGCCGCGAAGTGCTCGTGAGATTAGTCTACAAGACTTCTTCGACATCCGCCGTCCAGTTCGTTCTCTGTTTCGTTCGGAAAGACGACGTCTCCATTTTCTTGATCGTGGAGAGTTCAACCACGAAAGTTGAAGACGTCGAACCTTTTCCGTGATCACGTTAACTGATCCCATGGGTACGTCCCGTTGGTTGGTATCCAGACAATAGGTCCGCCTGACATACTGTCCGGATGCAATACGAAGTACGGGTTCTGTTCCGGCCGATGTTGACGTGGAAGAGAATCCCTTCCCACATATGCGTGAACCGAACTGATACGCGGCACCACGGTACCGTTAGCGTAGCGGCCGTCACGTTCACAGACTTCGCATATCGTAACATCGTTGGTATCTGGATGCGCGATATGGTTGGCTTTGTGATGGCCGCATTCATAGCACCACTCATAGGGGCTGGGCCACTTGCCGTCGGGTGGCCACGACTCGAGACCGGCGAACCGGGCGGTCTTCGCCTTGTCGGAATGCGACCCAAGATATTTCGACAGCAGTGGTGGACATTTCATTTTGATTTCGCGCAACATCAACTGCGCCACACAGTTATGTTCCCAGTCCATAACATGCTCGAGTCGGTTGGCCAGCATGCCGGACAACGCGAGGTAGTTGTACTGATCGTGGATGTAGGTCTGCATACCCATAAACAGTACCCGACGCGCGTCTTGCCATGGGATGCCGGCATCGACCAACACCGAGTAGAGTATGCGGCCGTTGTTTATGTGTTCGGCAATGGCCTCACTCAATGTCTGTTGGTGCGCACCGTTCGCAACGTCCGGTTCCGTTCGGCCGATCATGTAGTTGACTATCGGCATCCAATTTGTAATCGAATGCTTCAAGCCATCTTCTACCTCACCAGACTTGAGATACTCGTTGGCCAGCGTTTGTGACACCAAACCCTTCGCACCGAGATCGTGCTCCCACGCTTCGCACATGCGCCGCATCGTCTCTGGCATAGTCCACGCACGATGACGCCAGTCGTTGTCGCGTCCGCCGTGCTGCATGAACCCGGCCCCGAGACGTGTGCGGACATTCTGGTGAGTGAACGCGCGCGACACACCGTCGACACAGAAGTCGAACGTGATACCTTCCAGTACCTGTTGCAATGTCTTGCCGGCGAAGCAGGCTTCCACGTAAGATTTCTGGTCCGAGGTCAACCGGCACCAACCTGTTTGATGGGGCCAGTCATCGTAGTGTCGATCGTCGGCACACATGCATACGGCGTCGACTGTTCGACTCGGTTGCTCACCCCAGTTCGCTTGCAATGCGTCGTACATGGATGTAAATAGGCTCTCTACCGGACCCCATCGGTCAAGCGTGACCGACAAGGACTCCGGTCCGTTGGTAATTGGATTGCGTGGCTCCTCTCCTGTGTGGATAGCGTGGGGCCGATGCTTCGCGTCTTCGTATGCCATCTTCGTCTCCTAACGTTCGAATGCTTGTTGCACCTGGGTGAGATCTTCTCTGGACATCAAGTCGTGTAAGTTGCGTACATGAAATCGATCATCGTGCGTTGGGTCGCTCTCGTTGAATGGCAGTGATCGATCCAGCCAATACGTCTTGATGCCCTTGGATCGAAACTGCGCTACGAATTTCTTATCGTCGTCGACTGCAAACACGATCTGGGATCGCATCTGCACGTGAGCTTCTTCCAAACGATCCGACTTGTCTGTAGCCCACCACAGATGATCAAACGGAAGTTGCATCGCGTCGAGCCATGAAAGTGTATCGGTGAAGATGTTCGGGTAGCGATCCACTGGCCGGCTGGTCATCAGTATGATGATCCATCCTCGTTCCCAACACCAATTCAGAAACTGCCGTGCGTCTCCGTAAGGTGGCAGTGATCGTTTGCCGCCACGGATTCGAAATTCATGCTTAATGACACGCCACTGATCCTGTGACACTCCCGTCTGGTCGATATTGATACGAGTGGAATGCATATCAATCATGTTCTTCAAGTGAGTGACGAGTTGCATGGACCCAGCAGGTCGCAACTGTAACAATGCAGGTCCCCATTCCTTTGCCCACATGCACATACCAGCAACGTAATCAGCGAGCACTCCGTCGATGTCCACGATGACACTAGGGCGGTCGATCTTCTTGAGCCACTCATCCTGGTACCGGTATTGGACGACGCGCGACTTGGCGTAGTATAGTTCCTCCAACTTCTCTATTGGGAACCCAGCCACATCGGCCAACGACAACCAAAACTTGAACATGTCGATCAGCTCTTCATGCGAGTGTGCGACGTTCGGAAGTTTGCCTGCGGCTCGCCGATGCGATTTGTAGTCGTACGTCCGTAGGAATTCAAGTGCCTCCTCCACCATACCGATGGTCAAGGTTTTCAGTCGTTCGATAGCTGCCTTGTCATCGCTGCGTTCATCCCAGATGAGTTTGTTGAACGCAACTTGGTCCGCGAAGAGTTTCTCAATCACAGCCCCACCGCTTTCTTCCACTTCAAGATCGTCTGCCACGTCTGGTGTGCGAGCTCGTCCGGTCGCCATGTGGCGAAGCGACCGAAGCAGATACAGTTCTCCAACTCCAGCTGAGCCAGGATTGACTCACTGTCGGAGTACGGATGTATCTTTCCCGGCATGATGCGTCGACACCCCAGCTGAGGATGGAGCGACTCCGCATACTTCTTGACACCGGCATAGGTGTACCGATACCACGGCACCATTGGATCCGAAATGTAATTCAGTGTCATGCCTTCGATCTCAATCTGCAGATCTTCGTCGGTCATGTAGATGGGATCGGATTTGAATCCGTTGATGTCGTACGCCGGTCCGGTGATCAGCATAGACAGCAACGCAGGTAACGGCACTGTGCTGATCAGGATGTCGTATGGGATGAGTGTGTCTGTCATTCCCAACACGTGGCCGCGTAAGTCGACCATACGAACCAACTGGTTGTACTCCACACGTGGCTTCGGCAGCTGCGATGCCCATCCCAACATCTCGTGCTGAAATTGCACGCCCCAGTTACCGCCGTCAGACTGCTTTCCGATCTTGGTCTTGTAGCGCAGGATACTTTCGTCAGTCGGTTCCAACCCATCGACCAATGTCGTCACCAGAAATGCACTCGACGGTACTCCGTCAATCGGCTCCCACAAATACTGTGGCCCCACCCGGGTCTCGAGATGGTCCACTGGCGCGGTCTTGCGCCAATCCAATACACGCGCCTCCGGTATCGCTAGCTGGACGAGTTGACCAACGAACCCACCACCGATAACTACAACTGAGGCTTGCATCGTTTCTTCTCCTTCGCCTTTTCCTTGGAGGCGATCCACATGCCCAACGAAGTCAAACGGTATCCGTGCTTGTCCATGTTGAGCAACCCGCGCATGGCCATGGTGGTAACCATTTTGGGTTGCAACGCTCGCATTGGAAACGCATTGATGACATATCGAATCCCCATCCACACGCGTGGGTTCTTCATTACGAAGATTCGGCGATGCTCTTGTGCCATCTCCACGCACAGCTTACGCTGTGTCAGTGTCGTGCGTATTACTTTCCGACGACGAGCCATTTCAGTCGACCCCAAAATCCACGATACAGTAACGCCCGTTGTAAAATCACATCTTCAAGTTCGTGTTGGTCGTCCTTGACTTTGCCAAGTTCGTCATCCATATGCTCGCTGAGTTTCGTCAACAATTCTTTCACGCCATCAAACGTTGTCTTGGTCTGTGCATCCAACAATAATCCAACGTCGTCGCGTAAGTCCTTCATCTCCTTGCGCACTTGGGCGGCGGTGGTCGGGTTCACTTTTCCTCCCGCTTCAAATATCGAAAGCGATACCCTTGTTCGACCTTCCCATGAAGACCATCCCATCGCACAGCGTACAGACGTTCTGGAATGAGCGACTGCACATTATGCGACTGAGCTTCCATAACCCATCCCGTGACTATGCCGTGACGTGCGTGTGGATACAACGGATCCCACGACGGACGTTCGTAGACCACCCGGTCGCCGGTGTTGAATTCATTTTCGCTCTGTTGCACGACGCGCCACAACGGAAGTGCCAATGGCGTATCGAACAGCAACCGAAGTTCGTCGTCTTTGTCAGTCATGCTTGTCCAACTTGTTGAAACGATCGATGCGGTCTCCGTTCATCGGCACCGAACCGTGACTCCTTTCTGCCCACCACACATGGCGCAAGAATTGTTCAAAGAGCCACAACGCGATCGGTGAGAATATCACACCCAACGCAAAGGAGAGTATGTCAAAGTTCATCGGCCAACTCCCTGAAAACTTTCTCACGCTTATAGAAGCCAGTAAAGTCACCGCGGCTGCATATGGGAAGGAATCCACACGTGCCATACTTGTTCTCACACGCATTCGAGTTTTTATAGTGGCCAGCCATTCCGGCCCACCACAACATAAAGTCAGATACCATATCCTGGAGTTCGAGCTCCTGCTTCTCCAGATCCTTTCGTTCAACGCGCATATTCAACCGCACAAAGTAATACTCTGGTCGTCGCTTCACATCGTTGGCTACTCTGGTGGCGAACTTCACCAACGATTCTTTCTTCTTCTGCTTCATCGCCGGGCGACGGATGATGTTGTAGAGTAATCCCTTCGGCAGTTTCTTGTCAGCCCACCACAGGTACAACAAGTAGATGTTGACTTGCAGTTCGTGCGGCAAGATGTCGGCCAGGTTACTTTCTCCGTGTTCGCCTAGCCGACTCTTGGTCTTCGTCTCGAACAGGGTGCCGCGACCAGCACCAAACGATCCGTCGATCTTTCCACGGATGAATGTCTTCATCTTCTTCCCATCCGGTCGCTCCACTGTCATCGGGACCTTGAACTCCTTTTCAATACGCTTCCATACCAACTGAAAGTCCTTCGCCCAATAGCGAAAGTACATTGGCATCACAGCTTCGAGCAGAATCATCGAGAACTCCAAGTGGCGCAACGAATCCGCATCGGCCAATGGGTTCTCCTTCTTCCATACGGCTTCCACCTCCCGACAGATCTTGATGATGTATTTGCTACTGGGTAATGTAGATACGCGTCCGGCCATCACATCCGTGTAGATGCGTTGGTTGATACCGTGCGTTAATCCACCGAACACCAATCCCAAACTGTTTTGAGTGGACGACCACCCGCTCAATACCAGACGTGCCTTCTCCCGGCACTCTTTGAATGTCGTGAGTAACGTGAAGGTCACGCCATCGCGCTCGGGGTCATAGAACCGAGCGGACACGTCTCGCATGGGAATGATGCGCGGCTTGATTTTCATGGCAACGATGCCTCCCGAATATGCTGCACGGAGTCCGCCCAAATGACTACCATGATCAACACGCACACTGCGATGACTACAATCAAAGTCCAACGCATGTTTACTTGCCTTTCTTTTTCTCGGCGTAGCGGTAGACGTTCAACCCGACGTGGACATCGCCGACGGTCTTGTTGCCCTGAGAAGATGCGAGGATCAATGTCTTGCCGGATTTCGATTCGGTAGTGTCACCGGTCAAATCGACTTCGAGTGTGAGTTTGTTACCAACGATCTTCCACTCGATGTTCTTGCCAACTGACCCTGCCTGTGCCGCTGCTTTCGCCATGGTGGTGGCTCCTTAAAAGTTGGGAGGAAATCCCAACGTGATTACAAATGCCTTGCCCATACCTTTTGCCGCCGCTCGTTTCTCCGCGTCAGCACGAAGATACTGTCGTGCCTTCATCAAGTCGTAGGTCCACTCGCTCCCTGTCCAATACGACCGCTCATGCTCACGGTTGCGTTGGCAGATTACGGTTGACGGAAGTTCACGGGAATGGGTTTTGACCTTCATCTCGGTATGAACCAATACCCGACCATATACTTCGTCACACGACCGTCCTTGAACTCATACGGTGCCACGAACACCACCGAAAAGTTTCGACTTGGCTTTCCACTGAGTTCGTAAAGTTTCTTTCGCCAGTCCGCTGGCGTGTAATATTCGATTGTCATCTTCGTCTCCTTCTAAAACTTTCCCAACTTCCAAAGGCCGATACCAACTGCGTCCCACATATCCTTCTCCCAGGTTTGCGTGGCCCCCGGCCCGAACCGTTTCTGCAATCGACGGATGACTACGTCCTTCGGCAATTGACCTTTCCAATCGTTCGGCGTGACCGGAGTGAACCGACACTGGGAGAAGTACCCAGCGAGTACGCCTACCAGAAATACCAGTTTCTGTAAGTCTCCTCTCTGCCATCCAAGTGCGCCACCGTGCCACGCAGGATACTCACTAACGATTTCGAAGTCGCACATGTCCATTTCCAACCGCAGCTCTTTGGACAAGGACCGAGCCAACCATCGTGCTCGGTCAGTGAGCTCCAACTTGCGCGGAGCTTTCAATAGGCCTACTCTGGTTGGGATATCCGTATGCGCGAGATGCGCACGAGACCACCACGCCCACCCCATTGAGTTGAGCCCAGGATCGATTGCGAGCAACGGTCGGTGCGTCATTTGGTTGGATACGACAGCACCGGCACATACACCTGATACACCGACGAGATGCCGTACTGCGCCACCGGATCAGACAGCAGTGTGCCGTCCAACCGTCGTGGCGCACGCGGCTCCGGGAAGTCCCATGGACCAAGCGTAGGTCCGGTGGCCAACGTACGCGACCACTGCGGTCCAGCCAGTAGCACCACCGGAGCAACGTATGGTGGGACAGCATGCTGCAGTATCGCGACGGCCTGTGCCGGAGTTTGCTTCGGTATCGGTGTGCCGACACAGGTGACCACGAACGCTATGATTGTACAAGTCATGACACCACGGTTCCTTTCTGAATACGATCTTCGCTGAGACGTTCAATGAACTGCTCGCGCAGCTCCACATTCAAATGGAGACTGTGCACCATATTCGCATACAGCATGTATGCGGTGTTTTTGACGTTAGGTGACGGATGCCGATATGCGATCACTTCCAACGCATGCATGATATGCGAATACCAATGCTGCGGCAGATGCCCGAACTCCGATGGTTTGAACTGTGTCGGTGGCTGACTCTGAAAGAAGGCACCCACTTCGTGATCCACTTCGCGTACGTCTGCTGGGTTCATGAAACACCACCGCACGTATGCCGTGATGCGACGACCCGGGGAGTCGGCCACACCGGTGCGAGTCCACTGCTTGGCTTCGTCATCGCACCCACGGACCGCGGTGAGCAACGTACCCTGCTCTCGCAGCGGCAGACGCATGACCCAATCCTGTAGGACACTATTGATCTCATTCATCTCCGTCTCCGTATCCGAATGTAGTGACCAGACGACAACGGATTGACATCGTGGTCACAGTAAAGAAAACACGCCAGACATGTGAACCGTGGTATGGTCACAAGATACTGGCACCCCTTGCACAGACACCGATAGAGCTTCACTTCTTACCTTCACGCAACTTCAACTGCCGAGCGATTTCTGAATACCTCTTCCAATACTCCGGAAACGCCATCTTTAGTTTAGACGCATTGTCCGCATCGGCGAGTCGATGTAGACGACCGAGCATCTGCACAAACGAGCCACCACCATGGATCATGGCTTCGGTCACATCCCAGTCGTGCTCATAGTCATCGGCGGCCATAGGACGCCTCGCAATCTACTCGCCATACTTGCGGACACGTGGGGTGGTCGTGTAAGTTCGGCCACGGCTTCAATAGTCCCACGGCCGCGATCACGATACCCGTACCAACGATGAGTGCGAGTGTAATCCAGAAGTCACTGTTCTTCATCTTCGTCTCCCTATGCTGCGGTGTCCATTGGAAAGATGCGCCGCCATCGGTCCATCATTCCGTCCAACACCAAGTTAAATTGTTTGGCGGTGAGTTTCTTCTTGCGCAGTCGCGGCACCACCTCTTCGTCGACACTGTCCCGGGTCATGAGATCGATATGCAACAGCGGTCGCTTCTTCGTGAGATGCTCGATTCGCTTTTCGCATTGGGACCGCACCTCGTTGTCCCACATGTTCGAGTAAAAGATGTCGGTGTCCGCCGCAGCCAGGTTCAATCCGAACATCCCCAGACGCTCTTGGATCACCAACACACGATACGTACCCGTCTTAAACTTCTTCAGACGGATACGTCGGTTGATTCTACTTGTCGCCCCAGTCATCGGCGCGGTGGCGATGCTCTTCGAGTTCAGATAAGAGACCAGCGCACGGATCTCGGACCGGAACCTCGCCCACACCACCACTTGCGATCTGGGCGGCAGATCGTTTCGAATGATCGACACCACTTCCTTCAACTTGGCGTCCGAAATAACTTCGGTGCCATCTGGTGAGAATCCACCGGCGAGCCGCGCGAGCCACGTCTGCTGGACCGGAGCCCATTTGGTTTCCTCCCCGTCGTATTCAAAGTCTTTGATGATCGATTTCTGGAGTTTCTTTTGAACGCTGTTCATCTCCACAAGTCGCTTTTCGTAGACGTGTTTCGAACCCATCCCGGCTTGCTTCGCTGTGAGTACGAACGCGTTTGCATGCACTTCTCGCTTTACCGCTTCCATAGTGCCGCGCTTCGGCCGCCACTCAAACTTCGACCACGGTGGCTGGTAGAAATACTTACTTCGAAACTTCCAGTAGTTGTCCGTGCCGAGTAGATCCCCTTTCTGAAAGACCATCTGAGTGAACCAGTCCATCACCGATTCTGGGTTCGGCAACCCAGACAGCAGTGCGCGATGTTGGACCTCGGTGTCGTTCAAGATACGCTTCGTCACCTTTGCCTTTGGCGACCGGATGCGGGTGCTCTCGTCGATAACAATCCCGTGCCGTGGGTCGTCGCCCAATGCCGTCAACAACTCTGGATGACGCATCACATACTCAAAGTTCACTAGGTGCCATCCCGCTCGCGTCTCCACACAGACGGCGCGTTGCTTCTTTGGCATCTCGGTTAGAATGTGTACCCGGCGACTGGGCACACCTTCCTCTTCAAGCTCTTCGACCCAGCCAGGATTGATAGTGGTGAGTGGGGCCACTACCAAAACCTTTCTGAGGCGTCGTGCCTTGGCCCACCGTATCGTCACGGGAGTTTTTCCTGTGCGCATTTCCATGGCCAGGAAAATTCGACTCCGTGGCGTTGCGTAGGCCAAGGCGCGGACTTGGTGCGGACGCAGCGTGTGCACTATTGCGCTCGCTGTTCGAGAAGGATCTCTTCGGCATACGGACCCTTTTCCGTTGGTCCGGTGCCCGCATTCGGAACGAACGAGCATGGTTGACCAATCCAGGTCTCCATGATGTCGATGCCGTCTTGAATGTGCGACTGGTGGCCGAAATAGTCCACCCCATCTTCGCCACTCAACCAGAGATACCCCTTGTTCGGGAATGTGCGCTTCACAGTTCCACGAATACGCGTCATGGTTGTTCCTCTGTCGCCGATAGTTGTCTCTAACATATCCCCTCTTCATCTAAGAGTGACCGTCGGCCACGGGATTGTAGCCGACGGACCCGGTGCGTTACTTCTTCGCGGTCTTCTTCTTGGTCGTCTTTTTCTTGGTCGACTTTTTCTTCGGCTTCTCGACCTCGGCCGTCTCTTCGTCTTCTGCTTCCTCGTCGACTTCTTCATCGACATCTTCGTCGTCGTCGGCCGCGTCGTCGACTACTTCATCTGCGCCGTCGTCTTCGACTTCGTCCTCGTCCGGTTCCTCGTCGTCTTCGCTTTTGTCACGGCCACGGTCTTTGATGATGACACCGGCACGCGACAGGTTCCGCAAGACACCCTTGACCAATCGCTTCGGCGTCTTCTTGCCGTCCGCCTTCAATCCTTCCTTAATCAGAAGGTTGATGAGATCGTTCTCGCCGAGAGTTCGATTGTCCGCCTCGGCGAACTTCTCCATCACATCGGCGAGCAGTGTGCCCTCACCGAACTTCGGTAGCCGTGGATAGAACCACTTGCGTCCCGGCTTGCCGTTCGTTTGCTTTTTCAGATTCTTCTTCTTGGCTACCTTCGCTGGCGCCATCTTCTTCTTCACAGCTGCCGTCTTCTTTGCCATCTGCTCCTCCACACGTTGTTGAATCTTCTGTTTGCGTTTCGCTTTCTTTGCTTGCCGAGCCGCATGCTTGATTTGCTTTCGGTCACGCTCCTGGTTCAGAAATGTGCACATGGCGCAATGGACCTGAGTCCATATGTGGCCCGGACGTTCGTCGCGCCGTGCCATATGCCCGCACTTCAATATCAATGTCACACGTGGCCGCATCGGGTCCGGTCCGCGTGGTCCACTGGTTCGAATTACTGACCGGAGCATATTCCCCCGGCCCCCCGGCCCCGTCGGGGTGTTTCCCCCGGCCCCCGACCCCCCTGTCGCCCTGTGCCGGCAAGGAGGCCTGTGGCGCTCCCGCCTTGGTGTTTCGGCAACCGGCCGGGCCACCCCCCCGCCAACCGTCCCCGCCCCCTACAGCGGGCCAAGCGTGGGTGCTGAACCGCGCTGCAGTCCCGCCTTGGTGTCCGGCCGGGGGGATTGGCCCCCTTTCCACACCGGAACGCCCCCCGGCCCCCCGGCTGGTTGCCCGTTTTCATTTCAGCAATCCGAAACTTTCTTGTCGTCTCGCTTGCGAATGAATACGGGAAACCGAAATCCCTTTTCACTCTTCTGGTCGTATTCGATTTGGATCACGCACGGATACTTCCACGAGAGCGCTGCGTGTCGGTCCTTGTCGGTCAGTCCAGTGCCGCACTTGCCCATCGGCTTCAACCAATGGCGGTGGTTCGTCCCATGTTCGTTCACTGCGATACGAAACTTGCCAACCACGTTTGCGTTCTTACCCTTGCCCAGTTCGTAGCTGGTGGCCACCACGTCCTCTTCGCCAATGGGTTTGAGCTTCCAACAGTTGGTGCGTGCCGGACTACCGTTGACATGGACAACAGTGGCTTGGTCTTTCCGCCACAGCACCAACCCTTCCCATTTGTATTTCTTCACGTTGACGATTGCTTCGGACAGGGTTGCTAATCTGGTAGGCGACAACGACACCAACGGCATCCGCACCAGACGGTGAGTGGCCACACACGAGCGAATGACTTTCGCCAATCGCAAATATCGGTCTTCATACTTGTATCTGTAGATGGGTGTGCCGCTCTCCCACAGCAAATCAAATGCGAACAGCTCGACGCGTGCCCCGGCTTTCTCGATCAGCGAGATTCGTTCACGTGCGCGCTCCGGCAACGATCGAGCGATGCTGGCCACCAACTGAAACTCGTCGCCTCCGGTTGCATTGGACACAACCAGTTCGCAATCGATCACCGTGCGCGGCGGCAACACCAAACCTTTCAACAGCGGCGACAGGTGTTCGGTCACGTCATCTTTCCCACTGCTGTAGATTTTGATTCGTCCCTTCGTGTCCGAGACGAGGTGGTGTCGCATACCGTCGCGCTTGCGCTGGACGAATATCAAGTCGTCCGTGTCCCACCTCGTCATCTCCTTGACATTGACTTTCTTGATTGGTTTCGCCGGAGCGAACGACTTCGGCAAACGGTCGAAGTCCAATGTGGTGTCGTCCACCTTGATGTTGGCGACCACGTTGTCCATCTCGGCAACGTAGCCGCGCTTTTTTCGACGCGCTACTTTCTTCTTGAACTTTTCGACGGCACGCTCGGCCGCGGTCATGTTCAGTTTCGCCGACGACCGTTCTTTTGTACGCGAGAGCTTGCCTCCTTGCTGGGACCATTCGGTGTGGACCCATTCGTCTTCCACCCAACACGACCAGACCTTGATTTTGCCGGTGGCCTTGCGATGGTACAGTGTCGCTGTGTGCTTGTTCATTTTCATCTTCATCTCCGTCTCCTGTCAGTCGCGTGGGTCTTCTTTGCCAGCGAGGTACTGGCGCATGTCCGCTCGTGGGTTCGCTTCCAAGATGATGTTGTCGACTTCCTCCTGCGACAACCGACGCGGCCCGGCCGGCATCTGCGACAGCTTCGACTTCGATAGCTGCGCCGCCCGCAACACGTCACGGATTTGGTGAACCGTCAATGTCAGTTGCACCAACACTTCGTGAGACAGCTTTGTTTTCAACGCGGCCGCTGGGCTTTCGAATATCGTTAGCTTCCCGTTGTGGTCCACTGTGCAATGCACTATTCCGTTTGAGTTCATACTATCTCCACTCCGATATCGGTTTCCCTTTAACCCGAGGGATGTAAGTTGCTTTGCAAATGTCCACCACCGCCTTGCGATACGTCTCGCGAGAATACTGCGCCCAGTGTTCCATCAGGTCCGTCCACACCAACGCATTGGCGCGGGCCCACGCCCACGCCGCATCCTCTTGGTCCATCAGTGCCGCCACTTTCTTGAACGGTGACAGACCCGCATCGATATGGCCGTGTCCGTTTGGAGCCAGCACGTGTCCGAGTTCGTGCATGGCCACCATGTAGGTTGTCTCATCGATCACCGGCGCCACCACGATGGTGCCCAGCTGACCCAACGCATAGCCGGAGTCCGGCGTCATGTTCGGGTCTTGCAGCACCGCCACCTGGTGGTCGTGCGAGAGCTTCGCGATATGCGTGCGGTACAAATTCATCGCCATTTTCTTTTCCCTCTCCATCTTCGTCTTCTTCTATTTCAAATCTCCTTCGCCCCACGTGACGTTAGTCTTCATCATCGACATCGTCCTCCTCGTCGTCGTCTTCGTCGTCACCGTTTTCGTCCTGCTCCAGGACTTCGCCGTTCAACAACCCGACCACCGCCGTGCCCAACTCCTTCGGGTCGGACAGGTCGCCTTCGAATCTGGTCCCGCCGGTGAGACGCGCGAGCTCATCCAGAAAGTCGGACCCGGGATCACCGGCATCGCCAACGAACAGGACATCAATCTGTCCACCGAACGCGATGGCCGCTTCCATCGCACGCGACCTATCGTTCGGCGCGCCGTCCGAGATGACCACGCAGCGACCGAATCCGTTTTCGCCCGCGAACATAATCGCTTCGGCCAACGGTGTCCCGCCCTGTGCATCCGGCACCACGGTGACGAATGCCACTTCCGCTTGGGGCGGGTCAATCTGAGGAGTGAGACCGAACGCAGCCATCTGCGTACCGGGACGGTTCTTCAAGATGCCCGTCACCGCTTCGCGCAGACCATTGATGCGCGTCTTGCCATTGACCATCGGCGCAGTCATGCTGTACGAAACGTCCAGTAGCAGCACGGCGTTGGTGGCGGACTTCATACGCACCAGATCACGCAACGACTTGACACCAGACGTACGCTCGAGTGACTTCACCAGACCGAAATTTTCATTTGACATTTTCATCTCCATCTCAAAACAAGTTAAAAGATTGCGCGCACGAGCGCGATGGTTGCTTCCTTCAAACCGGCTTCACCTTCGGGTGTGTTCTTCGACGTCGTGTGCATACCCAAGGCCTTCAGTTTCTTGTACCGGTCGAACGCCTTGTCCAACTCCGGCGGATAGTTCTTTTCCTTCGCGAGCACCGCCAGTGCGTTTTCCAACGACTGCAATGCCGCCAGCTTGGCTTCCATCGACGTACGCGGCAACACCGGCGCGGCTTGTTGCGTCGCCTGTAACATCTGCCCTACGTTCGGCGGTACGCACGACCCAGTGTGATACTTTCTTTTCTTCGTGATCACATAGGTAATGTTTTCGCCCGCCGCAAATCTGGTCTTGCATCCGTCGCACTTGCCGCCCATCTTGGCGACACGCGGTTTGACACGAATCGGGGACCGGATTTTCTTACTCCGGGTGCTCCCGAATGGATTTCGTCTACGTCTTCCGTATGCCATCTTCATCTCCCTCTCTGTTTACGACAGCTCTTGAATCTTGCGCTCGCGCTTGAAACGTTCCAGATGTTTGCAGGTCCCGGTCTTCGAGTACTGCCATCCTTTGCATTTGCAGAACACCGTATGGTTGCTGCCCATGCAGATGTCGTACTTCGTTCCCTTCGTGGTTTCGGACGCGACCCGGGCCAACACGATGGAACCTTTGTTGGACAGTTGCGCCAACACCGCCCGCAGACGCGCACTGGTGTCCATCGCCATCTGTCGGTCTTCGATATCGATCGCCACTGTGGGGTCGCGCTGTCTCTTTATCTTCATCTCCGTTTCCTTCCCACCCGACCCAGCACCGTCTTGCCGAGCACCCGATGTTCGGTATGGTCCCAGCAACTATGTACAACGAAGTCGGACGCGTCGTATCCTTTGTCCTCCGCGACGAACTCTTTCAGCTGCAACGCGATGGCCTCCTCTGCGGATTTCGCTTCCACCATCCACGACGCCCCACCGCGGCGGACCGTCTTGCTCCGCTCCTTGTCCAAGTCCGAACAGTATGCGGTGTGCACATGGAACGTAGTTTCGTCTTTCGGCTTATACAAAACGATCCACGGCAGCGCCACTGTCGGTTTCACGAACGGCTTCGGCACCGGCGGGGGCGCGATGGCCGTCTTGGTTTCTAAGTGCGCTTGAAACACCCGCAGTGCCCGACGGAGATATTTCTTCCGACGCAGTCGCTCGCTGTTGATGCTGGGCCGTATCCCCTTGCGCGCATAGGACCGAGCACACCATATGGCCAGCTCCCTATTGGCCGACGACCACACCGGTGCCGGAACATCCGACGTACCGAACGGCACCACGAACTTTTCTACCGCTACTGGTTCGCCGAACCCTTTCGATACCCACGCCACGGTATACGAATCAAGACCACGGAGCACAACCACGTATCGCTTCTTGTCCGCCGACAGAAACTTTTTCACCACCTTCTTTTTCAGGTCCGGCGCAATCTGCGCGGGCCGCTTGTCCACGCAGACCACGCCACGGAGCATCTTGCACAACCAGATACGCTTGCCGTTCTCTTTCGACCGAACCAATCTGGTGAGCGTCTTCTCGGTGCCGCACTTGGCGCACGTCTTCGTCTTCACCATACGCGTCGCAGCTTTCACAGCGCACCCGCCAACGCGAAGACATCGGCCACATACTGCCCGATGGCCCATATGAAGTAGGCAGACAACGCCAGCATCGCGAACCGGCCGGTCACGCAGCCACCTTGTCGAAGCACTTGGGGCATATCGCATGAGACACATCGGCGCCCTGCGCGCCCTGTTCCATTACCGTATCGCACCACGCGCACACGATACGGTAGTGGGGCACCTGCCCCGGTGTTTCAGTCGGGACAGGCGCGATGTTGCGGCCAGCTTCGTCTAAGAGGTATACCAAGTTTGAAATCATCTTCATCTCCATCTCAGTTTGCGGAATGTTTACGCGATGCGCAGCAGGTGTTTGCAGGTCTTGCCAGCGGAGCCGAGTTCGCCGTGTGCGAATCTGAAGGCCATGCACGAGCAGACCAGACCTTCGGGACGGCGAGATACTTTGTACGAACGTGTGGGGTTCGAATCGGAAGGAATCAAAGCGACGACGGGGTAGGACACAGTATTCTTTTTCATCTTCGTCTCCATCTCAAACGGCCCAGAGGGTTTTCCGGGCACACCCTAGTTATCGGTCTTTCGTGACCGGAAGGCAAACACGCTGGGGGCCACCGCCCGCGCGCTTAATAAGGGGGTGTGGTTTGGCGACGGTTAACTCCTGTCGCTGCAACACGTTAGCGCCCCATTCCCCACGAACCCGAGCAACGCCACGCCTGCCGGGAGCTTTTCAAGTACAGCAATTACAGAGATTCCTGGAGAGCTTTCCCGAGAATCCCTCAGCAAAGTCGTGAAGTTCGAGGATTCTTTCTTCCAGAAACCAGGAGTCCAGCAATTCTCCGAAAAGGTCCCGAAAACACACGATAACGCCACGTTTCTTGATACCCAAGAACACCAAAAACCCGCAGTTATTTTGATGATTTCCGCTAAGTCCTGCCAGGACAGTGGGTTACAGGGGC
>Ga0137435_1000331_pt1 | contig 16177 bp, 13 predicted proteins | sample EasRivERMGT100_2_FD_104904 | JGI IMG/M metagenome (GOLD analysis project Ga0137435, IMG submission 104904) | Soil microbial communities from meander-bound floodplain in the East River, Colorado, USA - East River MetaG ERMGT100_2 | ecosystem: Environmental > Terrestrial > Soil > Floodplain ... | reverse complement strand
GGGGGCAGCGCTTCCACCACCACGGGCACGTCGGCCTCCATGATCCGTGGGCGGCGGTTGTACTCCAACCAGACTTCGCGCGGCACGTCGCCGATGTTGATGTTCGGACGGTGACGCAGCTCGAACGAATTGAGCGCGATCAGCTTGCCGACCAGCTCGGTCTCCATGTATCGACCCATCCCGTCCACGATCGACACGACGGCGATGAGGAACATGACGCCGATGCACACGCCGAGCGCGGTGAAGAAGCTTTTGAGCTTCTGGACGCGGATTGTGTCGAGGGCGAGCCGGATGGCTTCGAGGAGGTTCATGCGGCGGCGGCGGCCGGGAGGGGGGGGACTTCGTGGGCCGGCGACAGCCGTTCGCTGAGGACCAGTAACGAGGGACGAGTAGTTGTACCCCTATGGCACCGGGTCCGCAACATCGTCTTGCTCACGCCCGATCCACCGAGCACTCTATGCCCATGTCGAATACGCGGTGGGCTGCTGGGCTGTTGGGCTGCTGGGCCTTGATGTCGGGGTGTTCCGCTCGGCGCGTCCCTGAGCCGCCGCCGCGGCCGCGCATCGTGCCGCACACCACATGGCAGACGCAGCCCGCGCTCGGCTACGCCGCCGAGGCGACGCGGCGCAATGCGGGCGCGGGGGACTCGCTCGCGTTTCGCGGGCTCACCGTCACCGTGCTGGGTGCGGGCGTGGACTCGAGCGGAGCGAAACCAGCCGACCTCGTGCGCCTTCGCCTTACGCGCGGCGGTGCGAGCGACGAGCGCGTGGCGCGCGAGGGGTCGGCGTTCAACTGGCAGGGCTTTCACGTGGCGGTCGTCGCCGTGTATGGCCCTGGAGAATTGGGCGCGGGGCTCGTGGCGATCGAGGTCGCGACCGTCGCGTCGCTACCGGCGCACGTCGCGTCGTCGGAAATCGCCGGCGGCGCCGACATGCGGCTCCGCATCGCGCACAAGATCACGCACGTGACGCTCCATCACACCGGCGACGCGACGCCCCTCATGCCCGGGGAGGATCCGGTGCGGCGACTGCGCGGGCTGCAGTCGTGGGGCGCCACGGATCGCAACTGGTGGGACGTGCCGTATCATTTCTTGCTCGACATCGATGGCGGGATCTTCGAGGGGCGCGACTACCACTATATGGGTGAGACGAACACGAGCTACGACCCCGGCGGTCATTTCCTGATCAGCGCCATCGGCAACTACGAGCGGCAGGAACCGACGCCGGCGACGCTGAATGCGATCGCGGATCTGATGGCCTGGGCGGTTAAGGAGTTTGGTGTGCCGCTCGACCGCATCGGCGGACATTACAACTACGCGCAGACGGGCTGTCCCGGGCAGCACCTCAGGAAGTACCTCGAGGACGGGACGCTCAAGCGGATGGTCGCGGAACGGCTCAGGTAGGCACGACGGCTGATCCGGACGGTCACTGTGGACCGATGGCCTGTGAAGCGCTCAACGCTCCATGCCCGTCCCACGCGCCGGTCGCTGCATCCGGAACCAGTTCGTCACGACGTGAACTTCGTCCGCGCCTGGTGACGACGACTTCACCATCAAGAAGGCGCGGCCATTCGCGAAGACATTACAGCCCGCATGGAAAGCTCCGCGTGCGTGGTCGTATCGATCATCCAGGAACAGTGAATCGCGCCGGACGACGGCGAGCTGAGGCCCCGCGCGAGACTCGAACTCGCAACCTCATTTCTTCAACGCCTGCGCCATGCGCTCTTTCAGTTCGTCGAGCCAGCCCGTGGCGATGATGATGCGTTGGGATGCGTCGCTGCCGCTCCCGATCATCAAAAACTGCTTGCCATCGCGCGAGACGTCGTACGATGCGTCCCCGATGCCGCGGAACCGATCGGCGAATACCTCCCGCCGACTCGCCACCGCGAATGCCGGCCCGGTGACAATCGCTGCCGCCATCATCTTTCCACGCGCTCGGTAATACAGAGTCTTCCCATCCGGCGCCCAGACAGGCTCGGCTCCGCCCCCAGTGGAGACCTGGTGGCGTCCCCCGGTGCCAGACGCGGCGATGACATATACGTCTTGCCGTCCCGATTCGTCGGCGTGGTACGCGACCCACTGGCCGTCGGGCGAAAACCGCGCGCCGCCTTCGAGGCCAGGCGTGATGACAAGGCGACGCAGCGCCGAGGGCGAGTCTCCCTCTGCGATATACAAGCCGGAAGTCTCGCCGGTTGTCGTGACCGCGAAACGGTTGCCGACGGGTGCCGGTGTCACGCTGGAGATGTTGTGCAGGTCGCTGAACAAGGGTTCTGGCGTGCCGGTACCGTCCGACCGCTGGCGCCGAACGTGCGACCCTGACGAATCGTGATAAATCCACACGATCCGCTCGCCGTCGGCCATCCACATCGGCTTCCAGCTGTTGCCGTCGTTCGTGAGACGGGTGACGGTCTTCGTTAGCTCGTCATACACCCAGATGTCCCTCTTGGTGAACGATGAACGGTCCATCATCTGGAATGCGAACCGCTTTCCAGTCGGTGAGTAGCGCGGGCGTTGATATCCTCGTTTCTCCGCCAGCAGCGTGCGCGAGTTTCCGGAGGTGTCGACAACGAGCAACTCGCGGCTGGCGTCGCCCTCGACATAGAACAGCGTGCCATCGCTCGACACGCCGAACTCGCTCCCACCGCCGGCCTTTACGTAAACGTTCTCCAACAGGGTCAGGGCCGGCCCTGTGACGCGCAGCCGTCCCAAGTCGAATGGGGCAGCGCTCACACTGCCATCGAGGCGGCTGAATAAGATCTGCCCTGTAGCCACGTAGCGAGGACTGCGTCCGGAAATGCCGAGCGGGATGATGATGCCGTCGTCGAGTCGAGCCGCGGCGAGCTGGACATTTGCCTGATCCCCCGCGGTGACGATTTCGAACAACAGTGCGTGCCCCCCGGGAAGGAGGAAGGGCCGATGGAACATGGCTCCGCCGGCGGAATCCGGCTTGGCGACAAGCGTGGGAACACCGCCGGCCGCGCTCACGCGCCAGAGCGCGTCGCGCGCGGTAAACGCGATCACGTCGCCATCTCCCCACCCGAATGAGACGGCACGTGCGCTCGAGTCCACAATAGTGACGACGGGGCCGCCCATCACTAACAGTTTTCTGAGAGCATTACCCTGAAGAAACGCGAGCCATTTGCCGTCGGGCGAGAACCTGGCGCCCCGGGCCTGCTCAGTCCCGGAGATCGGTTTGGGGGCAAGACTGTTCAGGTCGCGGAGGTACAGCTGCTCTGGTGCCACACCGCCGAGGTAAACGATCTGCGAGCCATCCGGTGATATCGCGAAGGTCTGACCGCTCAGGTCCGGCCGGAATCGCTCGCTGTCGGACGCGACAAGGGTGAATCGCATCCGCTTGACGGGTTTCGTGTTTGCACGTACCTCGCGCCAACTCCACGCCCACCCCGCGATCGCGACCGCCGCCGCGAGCAACGCGGCTGCCAATGGGCGTGCTAATGCGCGCCGTGCTCCAGCGCGCCCGAGGTGACTCACGAGCTCCGACGTCGATCCGCCGATAGCATCCGGCAGCGCGATCGGTCGGGCTCCAGTGAGCGCCTCGGCGAACTCCGTGGCCGTGGTGATACGATCGGCCGCCAGCTTGGCGAGCGCCCGCATGATCGCCGCTTCGACGTGCGGAGCCACGCTCTGCCGGGTGGCGCGAATGCTCTTCGGCGCGTCGGTGAGCACGCGAGCGATGATCGCCTGCGGCGTGGCCCCGGTGTGCGGCGGCTCGCCGGTCAACAGCTCATACAGCACCACGCCGAGCGAGTAGATGTCGGTTCTGGCATCGATCGCGCGACCGCCCGTCGCTTGCTCGGGACTCATGTACTGCGGCGTGCCGAGACTGAGCCCGGTGCCCGTAACGCGCGCGCCGCCGGCGCTCGCCAGCGCCAGTGCGATCCCGAAGTCCGCCACGATGGGCTGCCCGGACTGCAGCAGGATGTTCTCCGGCTTGAGATCGCGGTGGACGATGCCGTTGGCGTGTGCGTAGGCGAGCGCGCTCGCCACCGCGACGCCGATGCGCACCACTTCGTCCACGGGCAGTTGGCGCTCGCGCTCGAGACGGGCGCGCAGCGTCTCGCCGTCGACGAACGGCATCACGTAGTAGAGAATGTCTCTCGCGCGGTCGGCGTCGTGCACGCGCCCGCTGTCGAATAGGGGGAGAATGTTCGGATGCTGAAGTCGGGCGGTGACCTTGATCTCGGCCAGGAACCGCTCGACGCCGAGCAGAGCGCCCACCTCGGGATTGAGCACCTTGAGCGCGACGTTGCGGTCATGCGGAACGTCGCGGGCCAGATAAACGGTGGCCATGCCGCCGGCACCGACTTTCCGTTCGATGTGGTAGCGATCCGCGACCACGCGGCCAAACAAAAGTGGATCGTCGTCGAGCAGCGCGGCGAACCGTTCGAGGGCGGTCCCGTCCACGAGTGGGGCCGATCGTTCACACTCATCCACGAGTGCCTCGACGCGCGCGCGAAGGTCCGCGTCACCCTTGCATGCGTCGTCGAGGAAGTCACCCCGCTGCTGGGGAGGACAGTCGAGGGCGGCGTCGATCAACGGCGCAATCGTTTGCCAACGCTCGGGCAACAATGGCCGCGACATGATCAGCGTTCCATTCGCGTCACTAGGCCTCGAGCGCGTGGCGGAGGAGCATGCGCGCCTTGACCCAATCGCGCTCGACAGTCCGGGTAGTCACGCCGAGAACCTCGGCGATCTCTTCTTCCGAGAGCCCACCAAAGAACCGGCATTCGACGACACGCGCCAAGCGCGGCTCCACGGCGGCTAGCCGATCTAGTGCGTCGTCGATCGCCAACAGGGTTTCGGCGCACTCCTCCGTCGCGACCATCGCGTCGTCGAGCGTAACACGTCGGTCCGGGCGTCCACGCTTCATCGCTGCGCGCGCTCGCGCGCGGTCCACGAGTACGTGGCGCATCGCGATGCCGGCCAGCGAAAAAAAGTGCGCACGGTCACGCCATCCGGCGCGGGACTGGTCCACCAGCTTGAGATACGCCTCGTTCACCAGCGCCGTCGTGGCTAGCGAGCCTGCTGGGCGCCTGGCGAGCTGCCGGTGTGCGATGGCGCGGAGCTCGTGATAGACCACTGGCACTAGACGATCGAGCGAGTCACGCCGAGGGCTGCGCAACTCCTCGAGAAGCGGCAGAGGCAGTGGCTCGACGCTCACGTCGATTGGACCGCCATCGAGCTGCGTCCTCGCGAAAGGCTTCCGCAAGCGATTTGTCGGGTCTCCGGCGGGAATCCGTGCATCCGAGTAGGGGCCGCTCGCGGCCCAACGGACGGCGCCAACATGGTGCCGGCCACTTCGGACCGCAAGACGAGGAGATTTTCATGATCAGGCCCAGACGGTTCTCATCTCGCTCAGCCAGCGCGACCTTCCGCCCCACCAGGCTCGTTCCGCTAGCCGCCGTGCTCTACCTGGCCACCGCCTGCATTCCACCTCGATTCCGAATGGCGGGCGCTTCCAGTCCGCGGAACGGGATCACACAAAGCGACTCGACGCGAGCTGGTATCACGTGGACGGTCGTCGTTCGCATCGTCAACTCCACCGTACAGCCTTACCGAGTGGCGCTCATCTACGGCGGCGCTTCACACGTGCTCGGAACAGTCCTGGCCCTCGAGGCAACCGATTTCCCCGTTCCACGCAATCGATTCTCGGTCGCGAGGAGTTTCAGCTGACCGCGGTGCTGAGAAACGGTACCGGGCAACGCATCTCGGAGGTGTTCCCGCTGAGCGGAGCACGCATTGTGGAGTGGGCCCTCGACGCCTCGGTCTCGCCCGGTGTAATCCTCCGGTGAGACTAACGAACGCGCGTGCTGCGCTCGCGATCGTCGGCCACGAAGCGGTCGCGCGCCGGCATTCGCACCGCGGGCAGGGTGCGCGCGTCTATCACGGCATCGTCCTTCACGATGCCGTTCTTCGCGAGAATGAACGCCACGAGGCTGTAGACCTCGTCCGGTGGGAGCGACCCGGGCTTGTCGAACGGCATCGCACGACGGATGTAGTCGTACAGAGTCGTTGCGTACGGCCAGTAGTTGCCCACCGTCTTCGTGCGTTCCTTCTCTCGCGCGGCGGCGAAGTCGAATGCGTCGCCAGGATTGCGGCCGACCAGCGCGGCGCCGACGGGCGTGCCTTCGGCGGCCGGACCGTGGCATCCCGCGCATTTCGCCGCGTAGAGTGGCGCGCCCTGCGCTGCGGTGCCGCTCCCCGCGGGGAGCCCCACGCCGTCCGGGCCGACGTCAATGTCCACGCGGCGGATCTCGTCGGCGGTCGCCGGCCGGCCGAGGCCGAATCGCGGCGGAGCGCGTTCCGAGCCGGCGCGAAGCGCGAGCGACGTCGCCGCGCGACGCTCGGCGAGATCGCGCGGCTCCACGCGGTCGCACGCCGCGAGGGCAACGCACGCGGCCGCGAACATGCGCGTCGCGTTCATGCCCACTCTTCCGTGCGGAACACCACGCGTCCGTCCGGCTTGAATCGCCAGCCCGTGATCGGGTTGAGATGATACGGACCCCCGCCGAGCCCGCGGGCGTCGATCAGCTCGCGCTGCGTCGGCTGGATGTAGCCGGTGTCGTCCACGGCGCGGGAGAGCACCGTCGTCTCGCGGCCATCCCACTTCCATAGATAGCGAAAGCGCGTGTGCGCCTTGGACAGCACCGGCGGTTGCAAGTCGGCCTGGTGCCAGGTGCCCCCTTCGTCGAAGCTCACCTCGGCGCGCGCGATGCTTCCGCGCCCGCTCCACGCGATGCCGCGCAGCTCGATCCAGCCGGGCTTCACGCGCTGCGGAAACGTCGGCGACGTGATGATCGAACGCGCGTCGATGAGGAAGCTGAACTGGCGCGCCTTGTCGGGCTTGAGCGCTTCGGTGTACTTGCTCGTCTCCTCGCGCGTCATGAACGGCCGCTCGGCAAGCTCCAGCCGGCGCAGCCATTTCACGCTGGTGTTCCCCTCCCATCCGGGGAGAAGCAAACGCGCCGGGTATCCCTGCTCGGGGCGGAGCGGTTCGCCGTTCTGGGCGTACGCGATCATCGCATCGTCCCACCCCTTCTCCACGGGAATGCTGCGCGAGAGCACGGCCGCGTCCTGCCCTTCGGCGAGAAACCAGGCGGCGCTCGGGCGAACACCGACCTCGCGGAACAGCGTCGACACGAGAACGCCGGTCCATTCACTCTGGCTGGTGAGGCCGCAGATGTCCCGGGCGCGCAAATCCTCTTTCGGGTTGCGGCCGCCGTAGTTGCCCGAGCACTCGAGGAAGCAGATGCGCGACGACGACGGAAACTGTTTCAGCTCGTCCAGCGTGAAGATCGTCGGCCGCTCGACGAGGCCGTGGATGAGGAGCGTATACGCCTTCGGATCCACGACCGCGACGCCGCCGTGGTGTCGTTCGTAGTGGAGGTCGGACGGTGTGATAGTCCCGTACAGATCCTCGAGCGGCGTCTGCGACGACGTGCCGGCGTTGGAGACCTTCCGGCGCGACTGCTCGAATGCGGTGCGCGCGCCGAGCTCGTTGGCTGTTCGGCCCTGCACCGTGGTTGGGTCAACGGGCGCCGCGGGTGGAGTTTGCGACTGCGTGGGGGGCGCGCCGGGGACGCCCTGCAGCACCTTGGCGCCGGCGGCGAACGCCGCACCGACGATGACGGAGCGCCGGCTGACGACCGGCTCGGCCAGCGGAGGATCGTTGAGCGAGTCGGGGTCCTGTTGTGGAGATGTCATTTAAAGGCGCTGTGGTGAACCTTGGTTCAACGGAACATGACATAACGCGCCGCCGTGGCGGCCAGCAAGAGGCTAAGGCCATCCTTGAAACTTCCGCCGAATGAGCGACGTTGATGGCGCCATGCTTCAGGTCGCCCATCTCCGAAAGACGTACGGCACGCTGGTCGCCGTCGACGACGCGTCGTTCACCGTCCAGCGCGGGCAGCTCGTCGGTCTCCTCGGCCCGAACGGCGCCGGAAAGACCACGACGCTGTCGATGATCGCGGGGCTCGTTGCGGCCGATGCCGGCACCGTCGTCATCGACGGCCGCCCGCTGGGCGGCGACACCGATCCCATAAAGCGTCGCTTCGGTCTCGTGCCGCAGGATCTGGCCCTCTACGACGAGCTGTCGGCGCGCGAGAATCTTCGGTTCTTCGGCGCACTGTACGACCTGACGGGACGCGCCCTGGACGCGGCCGTCGCGCGCGTGCTCGACACCGTGGGTCTCGCCGACCGCGCGACGAGTAAAGTGAAAACCTTCAGCGGTGGCATGAAGCGCCGGCTCAACCTGGCGATCGGGCTCCTTCACGATCCGGACATCCTCCTGCTCGACGAGCCGACCGTCGGCGTCGATCCGCAGAGCCGCAACGCGATCTTCGACAACCTCGAGTCGCTCAAGTCGCAGGGGAAGGCGCTCCTCTACACCACGCACTACATGGAGGAAGTGGAGCGACTGGCCGACCAGATCGTCGTCATGGATCACGGACGGGTCATCGCCGACGACACTGTGAGCGCGCTGACACACGCCGGCGGAACGCTCGAGGACGTCTTTCTCACGCTCACCGGGCGGAGCTTGCGAGACTGATGTCCCTGATCTCCCTTCGCGCCCTGGTGAAGAAGGATCTCCAGATCTTCTTTGCCGACCGCCGCGCCGTGATCATGGCGTTCGCCATGCCCATCGCCATCGCGTCGTTCTTCGGCTTCATTTTCAGCGGAGGATCCAGTGCGGGCGGGCCGACGGGGCTGGGCGTGCTGGTCAGCGACCAGGACTCGAGCGTCATCTCGCGGGCGATCGTCGCCGGGGTGAAGGGCGACAAGAATCTCGCCGTCACGGTGGTGAGCGCCGACACCGCTCGCGATCGCGTGCGTCGCGGGGCGGTGCCCGTGGCAGTGGTCATTCCTCCGGGTTTCGGCGACTCCGCCGGCCGCGCCTTTTTCAGCGGCGCCGGCCGGCCGCAGCTGCATGTGCTCTACGACCCGTCGCACGCCATGGAGCGCGCGATGGTGAGCGGACTGATGACGCAGCATGTCATGGAAGCCGTGAGCCGCGAGATGTTCGGCGGCGCCTACGGACAGCGGCTCATGGACGAGATGCTCGCCGACGTGGGCTCGACGTCGATGACGCCGCAACGTCAGATGCTGCTGCGCCAACTGATGATGTCGGCCAAGCAGTTCACCGCCTCCGCGGATACGGCGTCGACCGAGCGAACAGGCCTGTCCATGCCGTACGAGGTTCGCGAAGAGGCCGTCACCGCGAGGAGTAACGAGGTCTACAACAGCTACGCGCACGCGTTCGCCGGCATGGGCATTCAATTTCTCTTGTTTGCCGCGATCAATCTTGGCGTGGAGCTGCTGGCCGAGCGGCAGCGTGGTCTGTGGAAGCGGCTGCGCAGCGCGCCGATCTCGCGCGCCACGCTGCTCGGTGGAAAGCTGGGCAGCACGACCCTCATCGGCGCGCTGGTGCTGTTCGTCTCGTTCGCGTTCGCCATCATCGTGTTCCGCGTCACGATCGACGGGAGCGTCGCCGGATTCCTCGGCATCGGCGTGGCCTGCGCGATGATGGCGGCATCCTACGGGCTGCTGATCGCGTCGTTGGGCCAAACGCCGAGCGCGGCGCGCGGCGTGTCGATCTTTGCCACGCTCATCATGGTGATGCTGGGTGGCGCATGGGTGCCGACGTTCATCTTTCCCGCATGGCTGCAGCGGGTCACGGTGGTCGTGCCGACGCGCTGGGCCGTGGATGGATTCGACGCGATGACGTGGCGCGGGTTGGGGCTGGAGAGCGCGGTGATGCCGATCGTCGTGCTCCTCGGGTTCGCCCTGCTCTTCACGATCGTCGCCGTCTGGCGGTTTCGCTGGGAAGAAGCCTGAGTGCTGGGCTGCTGGGCTGCTGGCCGCGGCCTTGCTCCGCTCCATGCCGGCGCTCATGATAGTCGTTCTTTCCCCGGAGGATGGCATGGGTAGTCGTCGCGCCGAATTACTTGCCGCGCGCATCCAGGAAGGCGCCGCCGCGCTGGCCGCCTTTGTCAGTGGACTGTCGGAAAGCGAGTGGGGGACTGCAACCTCCCCCACTGACCGCCGCACGGTGGGCCAGATCGTGAACCACGTTGCCCTCGTCTACCCCATCGAGATCGAGCTGGCGCGCTCGATCGCCAGCGGAAAGGCCGTGACCGATGTGTCCTGGCAAGTGGTGGCGGACTTGAACGCCAATCACGCCCGCGAGAATGGCACACCGACGAAGGCCGCAGCGCGCGAGCTTCTGAGTCGGAACAGTCGCCAGGCGGCCGATGCGGTCCGCGCGTTCAGCGATGCGGAGCTGGATCAGGCCGCGCCATTTTCGCTCAGTTACGGCGCTCCGGTAACCGCTCAATTCGTCGTTGAGGATCACGCCCTTCGGCACAGCTGGCACCACCTGGCGCGCATTCGCGCGGCCGTCGGTCGCTGAACGGCGGGCTGCTGGGCTGCTGGCTTGACCAGACACTAGACGCTAGACCCTAGACCCTTCAATATTTTGGGTATGAAGCGCGCACTGACGATCCTCGCGGCGTTGACATTGTTGGGATGCGCGAAGGACGACGTGGCCGATGTCGTGCCGACCGTTCCCGTCCCCGCGACGCAGCTCCGGACGATGCTCTGGGGGATGGTGGTCAACGAAAGCGGCGGGTGCATCCCCGGGGCGAGCGTGCAAGTCGTGCGCGGGCAGGCCGCCGGCCAGACCATCGTGCAGACGACGCCGTGCGCCGCGTGGGATTACGGCGACGTCGGGTTCGTCTTCAAGGATGTGCTGGCGGGCGTGGAGATGACGATTCGTTCGTCAGCACCGGGCTACGCTCCGCAGGAGAAGACGTTCGTTCCAACGTCGTCGCCGATCACGCCGGTGTTCCTCACGCCATCGCGGATTCCGTAACAGCGGGATTTGACCGCAGAGGGCGCAGAGGACAAATGGGGTCAGACACCATTGGTGTCTGACCCCATTGCAGCGTCCTGTGGTTGTTGTGCCTCGATCAGCTGGCCGCCAACGCGGGCGCCGCGGCGGGCGGGCGCATGACGACGTAGAACGAACGGTACGTGGCCGGATCGCAATGGAGCCCGCGCACCGAATACCCGTTCCGCAACGCCCACTGGAAGTGGTCGCGGACCGACAGCCGCCAGATGCGCGCCGTGGCGTTCGATCTCGCCACCACGTCGAGCACGTTCCCGGGCACTTCGATCAGCGCCGTCTCGGGAAAGCGGTCGCCGATCGACATGGTGAGATCGGTGAGCTTCGGAAACGCGGTGAGCATCGGAACGCCGGGCGACGGCGCCAGCGACGCCGTTTGGTTTCCATTCGATGATGTCTCGAGCGAGACGACTAGCCGATCGGTCGCCAATCCGAGATGGAGAGGGCTCGTCGTCGATCCGTACATGTCGGGCACATACTCGACGACGCTGGCACCGAGCCGGTTCAGGTTGAAATACGCGTTCTTGGACATCAACGGATCGAACGTCCAGAAGATGCGCGTCACGCCAATGCTGCGCAGCGTGTCTCGCTGAAACTCCTTCAGCTTTCGTCCGATGCCCAGGTTGCGGGCCTCGTCGCGCACGCCGAGCATGTGCGACCAGTGGACGAGCCGGCCGTCGCGCACGCCGTTCACGCCGAACAGGAAGCCGAGCATCGTACCCGAGGCGTCAAAGGCGCCGGCGGCCAGGCCGCCGACGTAATCCACGACGTGCAGCAGCGTGGCGGGAACGACGTCGACGAAGTCCTTCCCCCAGACGTCGCGCTGCAACGCTTCGGCAGCGTGACACTCGTCCTGCGAACGCAGCGGCCGGATCTGAATCGCGATGGGTGTCTGCACGTCTATCGATTCGAGACGTTGCGGTTGCGCAGGAAACGGTCGAGGAAAACGTCCATCCTCGCGTACGTCTCCAGCCAGCGCCGGTGCAGCAGGGTCTCGTGCGTGTCGTCCGGATTCACGATCAATTCGTAGTACACGTTCCTCGCGCGCAGCAGCTCAACGAGCCCGATGGTCTGGGAGAAATCGACGTTGCGGTCGTCGTCGTTGTGCCAGATCAGCACCGGCGACTTCCAGCCGTCGATCGCCGCGATTGCCGACGACTTGTACGACACGTCGGCGGTGTCGAGCGAGCTGCCCCACAGGTGCACGCCGGCCATGTCAACACCGGCGGCGAACACATCGGAGTTGCGCGCCAGCGCCTGCGCGGTGAGCACACCGCCGTACGACAAGCCCCAGATACCGACGCGGTTGGGATCGACGTCGGCTCTCGCCGCCAGATATCTCCCGGCCGCGATCACGTCCTTGTATTCCGCGTTGCCGCGACCGCCGACGTTGGGCGCCATGCGGAAGGACTTTCCGTAGCCGACACCCGAGCGGTAGTTCACCGACAGCACGACGTAACCCTGGCTCGCGAGCCACTGGTTCACGCCGTACGCCCAGTGGTAGAAGTCCATGTAGTGGTAGCCCAACAACATCTGACGAATGGGGCCACCGTGCACGAAGATGATCGCGGGGCGCCGCTCGCCTTGCTTGATGTCCTTCGGCAGAAAGAGCTGGTTGTGGAATTCGAGGCCGTCGTCCGCCTTGATCAGCACCGCTTCCGGCGTCACCTGCGTGGCGGCGAGGTAATCCTTGCCGAGCACGGGGAACACGTGCTTCGTCGCGCCGCCGGCGAGCGGCGCGATGCCGACCTGCATCGGACGCGTGGCGCCCGACGACAGCACGGCGATCTGTTTACCGCTCGAGAGCGGCGCCGGATACATCTCGATGTCCGCGCCCGACGTGATCTGCGTTGCCGGACCACCGGACGTCGCCACCTTCCAGATGTGGCGGCGGTCGATGTCGCCGGCATTCGTCGCGTAGAACAGCGTCTTGCCGTCGCGGCTGAGGTTGAGCGACTCGACCGCGCCTTCTCCCGGCGTCAGCTCGATCGGTGCCGACGTTCCGCCGCTCGCGCTCACCGCGTACCAGCGGATCCACTCCTGCGGCTCCTGCTGGAAGATGAGGTGGTCGCCGGCGAACGCGATGCCGCCGACGTTCGCGAACGTCCGATCGCTCGGCTGATTGTGCCAGACTTCCTCGGCCTTCCCCGTCGCGACGTCGGCGACCATGAAGGACAGCGTGTAGCCGCCGCGGAATTCCGCGCGGAACAAACCGTCGGCGCGCCCATCGGCGCCGGCGCCACGCCCTCCGCGGCCACCGCCACCGCGCCCGCCCGTCGTCCCCGCAGCGGCAGCAGCAGCCGCCGCCGGTCCGGAGGGATTCCCGAGGCTGCCGTCGCCGCGCTGCGCCTGCTGGCCGAACGGCGTTCCGGGACGGCGCGTGAACGCGATGCGCTTGCCGTCGGGCGACCACGACGGGCTGGCGTCGAAATCGATCCCCGGCGCCATGAAGTCGACGCGGCGGCGCTTCACGTCCAGCACGCCGATGTACGAGTGGTTGTCACGCACGCTCACGAAGGCGAGGCGCGCGCCGTCGGGAGACCAGCGCGGTTGAGCGTTGCGCCCCCAAGCCCTGATCAACGGCTTGAGCCCGCGGTCGATGGAATCGGTTGCCGCGCGCGCAACGCGATAGGAGTAGATCTGCCCGTCGCGCGCGAACGCCACGGTTCGCCCATCCGGCGAAAGCACCGGACCGGAACCTTCACCCAGCCGCCAGGCGTCGCCGCCGCTCGTCCGCGCGGCCCAGACAGCGCTCTCGCCGCCATCCGGATTGCTCGTCGGCACGGCGATCCATCCACGGGAATTCGGCGCGCCGCCGCGGAGGAACGTCACGACGGAGCCGTCGTCGGAGATCGACAGATTCGACAACACGGTCCCGTCGTCCTCGAGAAAGCGCGTGACGCGGAGCGGCTTGAACTCGGGCGCCGCCGCCGTGTACACGTTGCGCTTGCCTTCGTCGTAGGCGATCCAGGCGATCCGATCGGCTGTCTTCGCCGACACGAGCTCCTGCGGAAATGCCGGAGCGATGTACGGCGCGACCGACGGCGTCGTCTGCGCGAGCAGCACCTGCGCGACGAGCAACGGGACCATGCCCGCGAGCCTCGACATATAAACTCCTATCTGGGGAAACGAACGAGCTCGTTTTGTAGTGGGATACCGCCCTTCACCGCCGTGGGTGCGTGTCGCGTGCACCGTATTGCCGGCGGGTTCCCTCCAATTCCACAATTGCCGAGCACCTCGAAGTCCGTGGCGTACGGAACGCCCTCGGACGAGAGAAAGACCGGCGCGTCCGCCACCTGGAAATGCAGGTGCGGCTCGGTAGAGTTGCCGGAATTTCCGAGGAGCCCGACCACCTGACCGCGTTTCACCCGGTCGCCCACCTTCACGCGAAGCGTGCCGGGTTGGATGTGCGCGTACAGCGCGTATTTGCCGTTTCCAATGTCGATGCCGACGTAATTGCCGCCGACAGTGACGAGGTTGATGGGCACGGCCCGCGAATTGGCGCCCGGCACGTTCTCCGGAATGCTGTCCTTGGTGGCGAGGACGACGCCGTCGGCGACCGCATACAGCTCGCTGCCGTACGCGTAGTAGTTCGCGTTCTTCGAGGCGTCGCTCCCCGGCCGGCGCGAACCGCCGATGGAATCGACCTGAAGGAAGTCGATGGCGTAGCGTTGTCCACTGGCGACGTGCCCGTCGAACGCCATGACCAGCCGCCGATGTCCCGACGCATTCGACGGTCCGTTGAACGCGGCCCACTCGCCACGCAAAGGCGCGCCGATTGCCACCGCCGCGCGCTCGACCGGGACCTCCGCGCCATCCAGCACCTCGGTGGCGGAATCGCCCGTCAGCTTCCTGAGCGTGAGCCGGTGCCGCAGCCGGACCAGCGGCGAGCCCGCCTCCACCGGCATCCATAGATAGACGTACGCGCGCAGCCCGCCGCCGATTTGCAGACGCTCGGCGATCGGGACCGGTGCACCGGCGCGTGCGACCGCGCGGAGCAGCGCGCTGTCGGCAAGACTCGACAGCACCGTGCCCTTGTCGGCGTCCAGCACTTCCACGCGACGCAACGACATCGCGCCGGGGGTCAGGTTCGTGACGTGCAACTCGTACCCGACGAACGTTCCCGAATCGCTATTCGCGACGGTCGGGGCTTTCGGAACGCGGAACTCGACGGCTGAAGGAATCGGCGTGCCCGGACGCGGAGGAACGACGGCAACGACGCCGACGCGAGGCGCCGGCGACGAGCACGCCGCGATTCCCAGGACCAACCCCCTCAGCGCGACGAGACGGCGCGTCGAGATCACCGACGATCTCCCGGCGGTGCGCCGCCGCGTCCTCCCCGTCCACTGGCCGGCGCCGCCTTTCGTCCGAGCATCGTGACATCCCCGGCGATGCCGAAATACAGCCCACTCACCTTGCCGTCCGCGCCGATCTCGAACTTGATGTTCAACGGCCCGGTCGGTGAGCTCGGGAAGATCGTCCAGCGGAAATTGTTCGCCGCGACGAATTCCAGTGGGCCGTACCACTCTCCACGCTTGAGCTCCAAGCGTTGGTTGGTCAACGTCACCGTCGCCTCGCCGTACAGGCTGTCCACGTACGTGCCGACGAACTCCGAGAGCGGAACCGGAGGTTCGGTCTTGCTCGGTTGTGACGCCTGCGAGACGCGGAGCGAATCGGCGCGCCGCCGTGCCGCCATCAGGCGCGCATACGTCTCCGCGCTCAGATCACGCATCGGCGCGCCGAGCTGGCGGTCGAAGATGTAGCGCATGATCAGCTCGGGGAGCTGAGCGCTGGCCATGTTGCTCAGCACCGCCACGCCGAGCTTGTGCTCGGGCAGCATCCCAACGGCTGCCGTCATTCCGTCGGTGTTGCCGCCGTGCTGCCAGACGAGCGCGTGGCGGTAGTCCTCGATGATCCAACCCATCGCGTACGTGTTGAAATTCGTGACGCGCACCGAGTCGGCGGCGGCACCGCGCCCACCGCCACCTCCGATGAGCATCTGTGGCGTGTGCGTCTCGCGCAGCGCCGCGTTGCTCACCAGCCGCTTGCCGCCGACCACGCCGTCGGCGAGTTGAAAGCGGAGCCATTGCGCCATGTCTCGCGCATTCGACAGGATGGCGCCGGCGGGCGCGATGTTCTCACCGCCGAAGTGCGGCTTGGTGTAGACCGAGTCGCGCTCGCCCATGCCGTGCGGCGTCGTGACGTTGGGGTTCGACAAGCCGCGCCAGGACGTGACGCTCGAGGTCATACCGAGC
>Ga0137435_1000330_pt1 | contig 16181 bp, 13 predicted proteins | sample EasRivERMGT100_2_FD_104904 | JGI IMG/M metagenome (GOLD analysis project Ga0137435, IMG submission 104904) | Soil microbial communities from meander-bound floodplain in the East River, Colorado, USA - East River MetaG ERMGT100_2 | ecosystem: Environmental > Terrestrial > Soil > Floodplain ... | reverse complement strand
TCTCGCGGCGCCATTCGCCGCCCGCTACGCGGCGGTTTACCACCACGGCGCGTACGAGCTGATCGGCGTGCACGAGGACCTCGTGCGCGCCCTCGACGCGGGGCGTCAAGGCGTCCTGCTCAAGCCGGCGATCGAGGAGGGGGAGTTCCCCGACCTGCGCGCGAAGGAGGTACGCCTGGCGGACGCCCAGGGCGCGCGCGCGGAGCTGCTGCACGCCGTGTCCATCGTGCTCGCGCGCATCGCGGAGGGGGCGCCGCCTCACGAGCAGGCGGTGATCGTGAGGACGTTCGGCCCCTACGCCTCCGCGGTCGAGGCGCTGCTGCTCGACTCCGGCGTGCGCTGGCACACGTCGTTCGCCTCGTCGCTGCGACGCGAGCCCGCCGTCTCCCAAGCGCTGGTTCGCGTCGCCGCGGCGCAGGATCGGCCCGCCGCGCGCTGGTCGTCGCATGCCGACACGCTCGCGGCCCTGGCGGCGGGCGTCGAAGCCGACGCGGCCGCGCGCCTCGCGGCGATCTGCGAGGCGATGAGGTCGATCGAGCTCGACCTCGGGGAGACCCGCGAGGTCTCCCCCGCGGAGGCCGACGCCTTCTTCACCGCGCGCGTCGACGCGGCCACCCTCGCCCCTCTCGGGCATGACGGCGGGGGGCCCCGCCTGCTCGACGCGATGCAGGCGCGCGGGGTGACCTTCGATCACGTCGTGCTCGCCGGGATGAATGCCGGGGTCTGGCCGCGCGTCCCCCGCGAGGACCCGTTCCTCCCCGACGACGCCAGGCGGCGCCTGCGTGCCGCGTCCGGGCGGCCCGTCCCCGTCCGCCTCGACAACGACGGCGAGGAGCGCCTTCTGCTGGCGATGACGCTCGGCGCTGCGAAGCGCTCGATCGACGTGTCGTGGCGGCGCGCGGACGACCACGGGCGGCCGGTCGTCCGTTCCCTCGCGGTGCGGGACATCGAGAGGGCGGCCGGTGCCCCGGCGCCTCGCTCGCTCCCCGCGCATCCCCGGTCCCGCCTCGAGGCGCTCGCGCGGGATCCCGCGGTGCTGCGCGCCGAGGACGAGCTGGTCTTGGCCGCCCTCGCGGCGGACACGGGCGCCGACGCCGCGGCGGCGGTGCGGGCGAGGCGGCCGGAGCTCGCGGCCGGTGTGGCCTGGGTCGGCGCGACCGACGCCTTCGATCCGCGCGATCTCCGCTACGACGGCCGCGTCGGCGCCCCGCGCAACCCCCGCGCGCTGTCCGTGTCGAAGCTCGAGACCCTCGCCAGGTGCCCGCTCCAATTCTTCTTCGAACATCGGCTGGAGATCGAGCCGGCCGATCGCGTGGACTCCCCCTACGACCCGTCCCGCCAGAAGCTGGGCCTGCTCGTGCACGACGTCCTGAAAGAGACGTACGAGCGACTGGCCGCGGAGGGACGCTTCGGCGAGCCGGGGCTTCCGGCACGCATCGAGCGGGCCCGGGAGCTCCTCCGCCAGGCGTGGGCGGCGCGAGCGGAGGAGTTCGCGGCGGCGCGTGCCCGCCCCCTTCCCGTCGTCGATCGGGTCGAGTCCGATCTGTGGCGCCGCGCGCTCGACGGTTTCCTCGCCGGCGATCTCAGCCGCATGGACGCCGAGGGACAGCGCATCCTGGAGGTCGAGGTCCAACGCTCGACCAAGAGCCTTCACGAGCTGCCGCCGCTCGCCGCGCGGCTCGACCGGATCGTGGAAGGCCCCGCGGGCCGCGTCGTCGGCGACTACAAGACCGGAGGCAAGCTCGACGGCAAGGTCAAGGCGACGGCGATGCTCAAGGGCCAGCACCTCCAGGTCGCCGTCTACGCGCTCCTCGAGGGCACCCCGGTGGAGCTTCTCGGCGTCGGCCGCGACCAGGACGTGCGGTGGGCTCGCTTCGAGGGGTTCCCCACGGCCGCGCTCCGCGATGGGATCGTCGAGACGGTTCGTACGGTCGTGCAGCTCGACGAGTCCGGGACCTACCCGATGAACCCGGGCCGCCACTGCGCATGGTGTGCCTTCCGCTCCGCGTGCCGCCACGGCCACCCGCCGTCGGTCGTTCGGGGCGATCACGCCGCCGACGCCGGCGACTATCGCGAGCTCGCCGAGAAGAGCGTCAAGAGGCCGATGCTGTGACACCCCCCAAGGATGTCGCCGCCCGGCAGCGCGCCGTGACCGAGACCGCGGTCAACGTCGTCGTCTCCGCGGGGGCCGGGACCGGCAAGACGAGCCTCATCGTCGAGCGCCTGCTCGTCGCGATCGGCGACGGGGCGGTCCCCCTCCGATCGATCGCCGCGATCACGTTCACCGAGAAGGCCGCGGGCGAGCTGCGATTCCGGCTTGCCGAGGGGCTCGAGGAGCTCGCCCGGCTCGCTTCGGGAGCGGAAGGGAGCGACTCGCCCGCGAGGCGCGCCCTTTTGCACCTGACCCGGGGAGAGGCAGGCTCCGTCGCCGAGATCGCCGCCCGGTGCCGGCAGGCCGCGCTCCACCTCGACCGGGCGACGGTGACCACCATTCACGGCTTCTGCACCGAGATCCTGCGCGGGCACCCGATCGAGGCCAATCTTCCGCCGGCGTTCCGCGTCGATCGCGGACCGGCATCCTTGCGCGCCGCGCGCGAGGAGTGGGCGAGATTCCTCGAGGACGAGCTCGGCCCGGAGGCGAGGCGCGAGGACGTCTGGCGCGCCGCGCTCACCGCGCTCGGCGCCTCCGAGCTGGAGAGGCTCGGCCGCGACCTCGCGCGGGGTGCGATTCCTTCGAAGGTTCTCGGGGCGGACTACCGTGCGGTCGATTCCGGCGCGACGCTGGGAGCCAGAGCCGGCGAGCTCGCGGAGGGCCTGCGCGCCCTGCGGGGCACGAAGGGCCTCACCCCCGCCCCCGTCGCCTGGATCGACGAGGCGATCGCGGTGCTGGACCGCGCGTCGCGTGGCGACGTCGCAGGCGCACGGCGGGCCTTCGAGGACGCGGAACGCCTCGACAAGCCTCTCGAGGCACGGACGAGAAACGTCGATCGGCAGGAGGGGAAACGCGTCGAAGCGCTGGCGCGCGGCGCGCTCGACCTGATCCGCGCCACGTGCCGCATCGACGAGCCCGCGGTGACCGCGGCGATCACGGCCGTCCTCCCCTACGCGCGAGCGCTGCGCGACCGGCTGGAGCGAGCGGGACTCGTGGACTTCGACACGCTCCTCGTCGCCACCCGCGACCTTCTCCGCGACAATCTCGAGGTCCGGGAGGCGCAGAAGGCGCGCTTCGCCATGATCCTCGTCGACGAGTTCCAGGACACCGACCCGCTCCAGTACGAGATCGTCTTTTTCCTCGCGGAGCAGGCGGGCGGCGGCGCGAACGACGCGTGGGCCGCGCGCCTTTGCCCCGGCCGGCTGTTCATCGTCGGCGACGCGAAGCAGTCGATCTACCGGTTCCGCGGGGCCGACTACGGGGCCTACACGCGCGCCGTCGCGCGCGTCCGCGAGCAGGGCGGCATCGAGCTGTCGCTCACGGCGAATTTCCGGAGCGTGCCGGGGATCCTCGGCCCGATCAACACCCTCGGCGGCACGTGGACGCGCTCCGATCACCTTCCCGACTACGAGCCGATCGGCGCCGAGCGCGACGACGCGCACCTTCCGGCGGTGGAGATCTGGACCACCCCCGCCGGCTCTTCGGCCGCGGACGAGAGGCGACGGGGCGAAGGGCGGGCGATCGCCGCCGAGATTCGCGCCCTGCACGAGGCCGGCACGCCCTACGGGGACATCCTCATCCTCCTCCGCGGCTTCACGAACGTGCCCCTGTACTTGCGCGAGCTGCGCGAGGCGGGCATCCCGTTCGTCGCCAGCGGCGGGAAGAGCTTCTACGAGCACACGGAGATCGTGCAGGCGCTCGGCGTCCTGCGCGCGGTCGCCGATCCGGAGGATCCGATCGCGCGCCTGGCCTACCTGCGCTCCGCCGCGGGCGCCGTGCCGGACGCGGAGCTCGTGGAGGCCGCGCGGACGGGGGCTCACCCGGTGGCAACGCCAACCCTTCATGCCGCCGACGCGAAGCTGGCCGCGCTGCGTTCGGAGGTCGCGGCGATCCCGGTGGACGTCGCCGTGCGCTACGTCCTCGAGCGCACGGGCCTGTTCGCGCTCGGCGCCCTGGGGTTCGAGGGCGCGCAGCGCGTCGCGAACCTCGAGAAGCTCGCGACCGACGCTTCGGAGTTCGCCCGCGACGGGCGCTTGAGCCTGCTCGAGCTGATCGACGCGCTCGCGGAGCGCCCCCGCGGCGAGGACGAGGGAGACTCCCCTCTCGCCGACGAGTCGGGCGAGGCGGTGCGCGTCATGACGATCCACAAGGCGAAGGGGCTCGAAGCGCCGATCGTGATCCTGGCCGACGGGGCGGCGGGGCGGAACCTCTTCGGCGAGCGCGAGTGGAAGGTCGGCATCGCGCGCAGCGGCGGCGAGGAGCGCCTGCTCGTGGAGGGCCCGAAGTTCACCAACACCGCCTTTGCGATCTGCAAGCTCGAGAACCGTCCCCACGAGGACGCGGAGGACGTCCGTCTGCTCTACGTCGCGCTGACGCGCGCCCGCGAGCGTCTGATCGTCATCGCGGGCACGACGCAGAACCGCCCCTCGCGGTGGATGGATGCGCTCAAGGCCTGGGGCTACGACGCGAAGGTGCCGCCGGCGGACGGTACCGGTCTTCACGCGGGCGCGGTGCGCTTCCGCGTCATCGACCCGCCGGAGTCGATCCCGCCGGCTGCTTCGGGGATACCCGAAGGCGCGCCGGGCGCGGTCGAGCGCTACCTGGCCGCGACGAGAGTGACTTCGAGCGCGGCGGAATTCCGAACTCCGAGCGCCGGGGCGCTCCCCGACTCGACATTCACGGGCCCCACGATCGACGCGGAGCTTGCGCGGGCCGTCGGGGTCGCGGTGCACGCGCACTTCGCCCGGATCTCCGAGCGGGACACCCCGCCCGAGGCGGTGGCCGCCGAGGTGCGGGCAATCCTCGCGCGCTTCGAGGGGTCACCGCTCTCGAAGCGCCTCGCGTCCCTCGAGGAGATCGGCCGCGAGATCCCGATCCTCTACCAGGACCCGGGGGGCACGCTGTGGCGCGGCAGCATCGACCTCCTCGGTCGCGAGCCCGACGGCACGCTGGTCGTCATCGACTATAAGACCGACGCGGAGCTCGAGGGCGCGGCCGCCCGCCACGAGCCCCAGCTCGCCGTGTACGTGGACGCCGTGAGCAAGGCGGTGCCGGGCAGCCGCGTCCGAGCCGAGCTCTGGATGCTGCGGCACGGGCAGGCCATCTCCGTACATGGTGGTGCAAAGAATGCGGGAGACCGGCAGGGCGCTTCCGGCAAGTCGTAGACAGCAATAGGGATGCGCTGGCGGCTCCACGCGCCGATTCAGCGTCTCCAGATTGCGGAGCACGGGATTGAGAGTTCGCCGTTGCGGCGCGGCAATCCCCGCGCCCACGGCACCCGCAATCTCCGCACCACCATGGAACCTTTCCCATTGGCTTCCGTCTCTCCTGTCGTGATCGACCTCGACACCCTCTTGGCGCGGTGCCGGCGGGGCGACCCTCTCGCCTGGGAGGAGCTCGTCCGGCGGTTCCAGGGGCGGATCTACGGGTTCGCCGTCTTCTACCTGCGGGACAGGGAGGAGGCGCGGGATGCGGCGCAGGAGATCTTCGTGCGCCTCTACAAGCACCTCGGGGAGATGCGGGACGGCGGGACGTTTGTCCCGTGGCTGCTCACCATGGCCCGCAACTGCTGCATCGATCGCCTGCGGGCCCTCGGCGCCCGCGCCCCGCAGGATCCGATCGAGATCGACCCGCCTTCAATGGCGCCCTCGCCCGAGGACGCGATGCTCCAGCACGCTCGACGCACGCTGCTCTACCGCGCGCTCGATACGTTGAGCGACGTCAATCGCGAGATCGTGCTCTTGAAGGACATCCATCAGCTCAAGATCGAGGAGATCGGCTCGCTGCTGCGTCTGCCCATCGGCACGATCAAGTCGCGCTCGAACCGCGCGCGCACCGAGCTGGCGAAGGCGGTGCGCTCGATGGCGGGGGCGACGCCGTGACGTTCCTCGAGCGGGTGCTGGCGAGCACGTCGGGGCCGGTGTGCGCCTCCGCCGAGGAGCGGTTCGTCCCTTTCGTCGCCGGGGAGCTCGACGCGGCCGATCGCGAGCTGGTCGCGGCGCATGCCGCCGGATGCCCGGCGTGCCGCCACGAGCTTTCGCGCGTGCGCGTCTTGATGTCCGACCTGTCCCGCGCCGCGGAGATCACGCCCGACGCGGCGTTCGTCGCCGACGTGCTGCGGCAGACCTCGGGTGTTCCCGACCCCGCCGCCTCGCGCTGGACCGAGGCGTGGCGGCGGTTCGCCCTGCGTCCGCGCTTCGCGCTCGAAGTGGCCTACGTCGGCGCCGTGGTGCTCTGCGTGATCGGCACCTTCACCGACCTGCACGTGCGCGCCGTTCCCGACCTCGTACGCACCATGATCTCGGACATCAAGGAGACGCCATGAACGCCCCTGCCGAAGCCGCCCTCTACTCCCATGGAATCACCGGCGACCCCCGCCGCAAGTCCCCCGTGCTCGCGATGTTCCTGTCCGCCATGCCGGGGCTGGGGCAGATCTACGTCGGCTACTACCGGCAGGGGTTCATCAACGCCCTCGTCATCGGGAGCTTGATTTCGTTCATGGAGCCCGCGCCCGACACGCTCGTCCCGTTGGCGGCTCTGTTCATGGCGTTTTTCTGGCTCTACAACATCATCGACGCAGGACGGCGCGCGCTCCTTTACAACGAGGCGCTCGCGGGACGCTCGGGCGTGGAGCTCCCCGAGGAGTCGAAGCTCCCCGCGTTCGGCGGCTCGATCGTGGGCGGGCTCGCGGTGGCGTTCGTCGGCGCGGTGCTCCTGTCGAACACGCTCCTCGGCATGCCGCTCGACTGGGTCGCGCAGTGGTGGCCGGCCGCGCTCATCCTGTTCGGGGTGTATCTCGTCGCGCGGTCGGTGCTCGACCGCGGTCGTAATTCGGTTGCTGTCCCCAAATGAACCTGAGCTTGCGCTTCGCCCACGCCCCCGCGTAATCGACACCGATGCGCGGGGTGCGGCGCACCTCGCGGTCAAGAACCGGCTCCCCTTCCTCGAGCCACAGCACCCCCTTGCGGTCGAGAAACGAAGCGCCGTCGAGCGTCCGGTCGATCGCGAACGCCTTGGTCAGCAGGCCCGGCCCGGTCGCGGGGACGCCGTTCGGTGAGGTCGCCCCGCGCAACAGAACCGCCTGCGGCACGCCCTTCGGACCCGTCACCACGTTCATGCAGTGGTGGATGCCGTAGACGAGATAGACGTACGCGAGGCCGCCGGACTCCCACATGTGGCGGTTGCGGTGCGTCGGCCCGAAGCGGGCGTGGCTCGCGAGGTCGCGCTCGCCCAAGTACGCCTCGACCTCCGTGAGCCGGCCGCGGAGGATCGTGCCGTCCGGGAGACGGCGGCACAGCGTCCGGCCGAGCAGGTCGCGCGCGACCGTCAGCACCGGGCGGCGGAAGAACGCGGCCCCTAGACGCGGTCCGCGCATGGCTCGTACAGGGAGTACGCTTCGGATTCCGAGGAGACTCCCATGAAACGACCCTTTCCGGCCGCCCTGCTCGCCATCTGCTGCGTCGTCCTTCTCGTCGTCCTCGTCCCCGCTCGCGCCGTCGCCGACGCCGTGCAGTCCGTGCTCATCACCAACTGGCCCAAGGTGTGGAGCGTCGCCGGTACGGTCACGATCGACGGTCCGGTCAAGACATCCAAGGGGATCGCCCTCCGCGAGATCGTCATACCCCCGGTCAATCCGAAGGACACGGTGCGCCTCATCCAGGGATCGACGATCGACACCGACGGGTTCGCCTACATGGTCCTCAGCCTCCAGGGCCAAATCAAGGGGGAGGTCTACCGCGCGGGGACCGTGGGGGCTTTCCTGCTCCCCGACGAGGAGCCGATCGTCAAGGTATTCGACGAGAAGGGGGTCATGCAGTTCGCCCAGGAGGTCAGCGCGCCCGGTGTTTCCGGCGCGGCCCCCTATTTCGCCTCGAACCAGCCGCGCTCCCAGATCGGGTTCTCGCGCTATCGCACCTACTTCTACAATTCCAGCGACAAGACGGTGACCGTCAACCTGTTCGTCTACATGTCGAACTGAGGAGCCTCGTGCCCAAACCGAAGGTCGCAGCCGCCGGCGGGTTCGCCGCCATCGCCTACACGCTCAAGAAGGGGCGGCAGGCGGGGGGCGTCGCCAAGCTTTACAAGCGGATGCGCTCGCGCAACGCGTGCAAGACCTGCGCGTACGGGATGGGCGGCCAGCACGGCGGCATGGTCAACGAGGCCGGGTCGTTCCCCGAGGTCTGCAAGAAATCCGTCCAGGCGCAGGCCGGGGACATGCAGGCCCCGATCCCGGAGGCGTTCTTCCGCGACCACTCGATCGCGGAGCTTACGACGTGGTCGTCGATGCGCCTCGAGGCGGCGGGGCGCCTGGCGTTTCCGATCGGATGGAGCGAAGGCGACACGCACTTCCGGCGGATCGGGTGGAACGACGCGCTCGACCGCACCGCGGCGGCGCTTCGCGAGGCGCCGCGCCACGAGACGTTTTTCTACGGCTCGGGGCGGTCCTCCAACGAGGCCGCGTTCCTGGTCCAGGTGCTCGCGCGGGCGTACGGGACCTCGAACATCCACAACTGCTCGTACTACTGCCACAACGGGTCGAGCGTGGCGCTCGCCCGGGTGGTCGGATCCGGCACGGGCACTCTGGTGCTCGACGATCTCGACCAGGCGGACCTGGCGGTCGTCGCCGGCGCCAACCCCGCGTCAAACCACCCTCGCCTCATCGTGAAGCTCGTCGAGCTGAGGAAGCGCGGCGGCACCGTGATCGTCGTGAACCCGGTCAAGGAGCTGGGGCTCGTGCGGTTCCGGATCCCCTCGAAGCCCGGCTCCCTCCTGTTCGGCTCGGACGTTTCGGATCTCTACCTGCAGCCCCACATCGGAAGCGACGTCGCCGTCTTCAAGGCGCTCCTCAAGGGGGTCCTCGAGGCGGGTGCCGTCGATCGCGAGTACCTGCGCGACCGCGTCGAGGGGTGGGAGGCGGTCGAGGCGGATGTGGCCGCCACACCGTGGGAACGTCTCCTCCCCGCATGCGGCCTGACCGATGCGCAGATCGACCGCGCCGTCGCCGCCCTCGCCGCCGCCAAGCGCGGCGTGTTCCTGTGGGCGATGGGGCTGACCCACCACGAGAACGGTGTGGACAACGTGCTGGCGCTGGCGAACCTCGCGCTCGCGCGCGGCTGGGTCGGGCGGCACGGATGCGGGCTCCTCCCCATCCGCGGACACAGCAACGTCCAGGGGGTCGGCTCGGTGGGGTTCTGGCCCGCCCTGAAAGAGGCGTTCGCCAAGAAGATGGAGGAAGTGTACGGGATGCCGAAGGCCGACGTGCCCGGCATGGACACCTTCCGGTGCATGGAGGCGGCGCACGAAGGGAAGATGCGTGCGGCGGTCCTCGTCGGCGGCAACCTGTTCGGATCGAACCCGGACCGCACGTGGTCGGGCGAGGCGTTCCGGAAGATCGGCCTGACGTGCTACCTGTCGACCAAGCTCAACGAGGGACACGTTCACGGCCGCGGACGCTTCCAGGTCGTGCTCCCCGTGCTCGCCCGCGACGAGGAGGCCCAGTCCACGACGCAGGAGAGCATGTTCAACTTCGTGCGGCTCTCCGACGGCGGCGAGCGTCCTCCGGAGGGCGAGCTCAAGAGCGAGGTCGAGGTGATCTGCGCGCTCGCGGCGCGCGTGCTGCCGCCCGGCCCGTTCCCGTTCGAGACGATGACGAGCCACGAGCTGGTCCGGCGCGCGATCGCCGACGTCGTCCCCGGCTACGGGCCGGTCGCGGCGATCGGCCTCACCAAGCAAGAGTTCCAGATCCCCGGCCGCACGTTCCACGACGAAACGTTCCCCACGCCCTCCGGCAAGGCGCGCGCGGCGGTGACGCCGCTCTCCTCGTTCGTCGTCTCCGGCGACGAGTTTCGCCTGATGACCCTTCGCAGCGAGGGGCAATTCAACACGGTCGTGTACGAGGAGGAAGACCTCTACCGCGGCACGACCCGCCGCGACGTCGTGATGATGAGCGAGGCCGACGGGACGAGGCTGGGTCTCGCCGAGGGAGACCCGGTGGACGTCGCCACCGGGACGGGCCGCATGCGGGTCGTGGCCGCCTTCATCGACATTCCCCCGGGAAACGTGGCGATGTACTACCCCGAGGCGAACGCGATCGTTCCCCGCAAGGTGGACGCGGCCTCCGGGACCCCCGCGTTCAAGAGCATCGCCGCGCGCCTGACCCCCGTGCGCGCGTGAGCCGCCGCTTCGACCTCGCCGCCTTCGACGTCGACGGGACGCTCATCCATCACCCGCACGACAAGACGATCTGGGAGGTCTTGAACCTCCGCTTCACCGGAAGCGACGACCAGAACGCGGAGCGGTGGGAGCAATACCGGCGCGGAACCCTCTCCTATGCCGACTGGGTCGCGCTCGACATCGAGGGCTGGCGGGCCGCCGGGGCGACCCGCGAGACGATCTTGGCGGATCTCGACGGGCTCACGCTCGTGGACGGAGCGCGGGAGACGCTCTCCGAGCTGAAGGAGCGCGGGATGCGCCTCGCGGTCATCTCGGGGACGCTCGACGTCCTGCTCGATGCCCTCTTCCCCGATCACCCCTTCGACGAGGTCTACACGAACCGGATCGCCTTCGGCGAGGACGGATCGATCGCCGCCTGGACGGCGACCCCCTTCGACATGGATGGCAAGGGCGTCGCCTTGCGCGCGATCGCGATGCGGGAAGGGATCCCCCTCGAGCGCACCGCGTTCGTGGGGGACCACGCGAACGACGTGGCTGCCGCGCGCCTTGCGGGGCTTTCGATCGCGTTCAACCCGAAGAGCGCTGCGCTCGAAGCCGCGGCGCACGCGGTCGTGAGGTCGCGCGACCTGCGCGACATCCTTCCTCACATCGTGTGAGTGACGCAGGTTCGTCTCTCACCTGACAGAAGCGTCGGTCGTGGTTTCCGGCGGTCGCGGGAGTTTCCCGATCGATGTGAATCGCGGAATCGTCCGGCGACCCGCCTAAGCCTCATGCTTCCGCGAGTTGCACGGCGCGCGAGAAATCCCAAAAAACGTTAAATTTACGATCGAATTGCATATATGCATTTCTATATGAGTGGCATATGTGTTGCTCTAGATCGGGGCGTCGATCTGGAGGAGATCATGCACACCGCACGCGCGTTCCTTGCGTCTTTTTTGCTCGCGGCGCCCGCCCTAGCGGGTGGGCCCGGCATGCGCTTCGACGTGCCCGAGCCGTTCCAGGTGGGGCGTCACCACAACGGCGCGGGAACCGTCTCGCTTCGCAACGTCGGCGTCACGACGACCCCCGTCGCCCTCATCGAGATCTGGGTCGACGGCACGTGCGTCGGCGCGATCCAAGCGACGCGGCGCATCGATGCCGTCGTCGCGGCCCGCGACGAAGCCCTGTTCCGCCGGGACGACGAGGGCGGGCTCGTCATGGTGGGCTTCCGCGTCGCCGGCGATCGCGACGGGTCGTTCCAGTTCGTGCCGGACGCCGGGCTCATCCCGGCAGGCTCGACGCTCGCAGAAGCGCGCATACCGACTTCGCATCCGTGATGTCGCCCGTGGCGGCCCGGCGCAACGCCTCCTCGAGCGGGATCCGCTCGACCGTGATGATCTCGTCGGACTCGTGCGCCGAGGCAGTCGGAGTCAGCCCGGTCGCCCGATAGAGCCAGATCTTCTCGTCCGTGAAGCCGGGGGTCGTCCAGATCCACCCGAGGGGATCGAGCCGGCGCGCACGCAGGCCGGTCTCCTCCTCGACCTCCCGGAGCGCGCACGCCTCGGGAGTCTCCCCGGGATCGAGCGTGCCCGCGGGGACCTCGAGCAGAAAGCCCCCGGTAGCGTGCCGGTACTGGCGGATCAGGACCGCGCGCCCCTCGTCGTCCACCGGGACGACGGCCGCCGCCCCGGAATGGCGGACGATCTCGAGGGTCACGGCGTTCCCGTTCGGCAGGCGCACCTCGTCGACGTCGAGCTTGACGATGCGGCCGTCGTAGACCCGGGCCATCGACGTCTCCTCGCCCCCTGGTGGGATAATGCGGCGGCATGACACCGCCCATCTATCTCGACTATAACGCCTCGACCCCGGTCGCCCCCGAGGTCCTCGACGTGATGACGCGGGTGTTCCGCGACGTCCACGGCAACGCGCTCTCGGGTCACGCCTTCGGGCGCGCCGCGCGCGAGGTCGTCGAGGCGGCCCGCGCCGAGGTCGCCGGGCTCATCGGAGCGATGCCCGACGAGATCGTCTTCACGAGCGGCGGGACCGAGTCGAACAACGCGGCGGTCGCAGGTGCCGCCGAAGCTTCTGCCTTCCGGGGCCGGCACCTCGTCGTGTCCGCGATCGAGCACGCCTCGGTAGACCTCCCGTGCCGGGCTCTCGAGGCGCGCGGATGGGGCGTCGCGCGCATCCCGGTCGACGCGAACGGGATCGTGGACCCCTTGGGGGTGGCCTCCGCGATCCGGCCGGACACGGCGCTCGTGTCGGTCATGCATGCGAACAACGAGACCGGAGCCATCCAGCCGGTCGCCGCGATCGCCCGCGCCGCGAAGGCGAAGGGCGCGCTCGTCCACTCCGACGCCGCGCAGTCGATCGGCAAGGTGGGCGTCGACGTGAACGAGCTCGGCGTGGACCTCCTGTCGATCGCGGGGCACAAGCTCTACGCGCCGCAGGGGATCGGCGCCCTGTACATCCGGCGCGGGACGCCGTTTGCGCCGTCGCAGCTCGGAGCGGGCCACCAGGGAAACCGCCGCTCGGGGACCGAGACGGTCGCCCTCGACGCCGCGCTGGGGGCCGCGTGCGCGCTGGCCGCCCGCGAGCTGGCCTCCCGGCGGGCGCAGCTCCAGGCGATGCGGGACCGTCTCGAGGCGGCGCTGAAGGCCGGCATCCCCGGCCTGATCGTCCACGCGGGCGACGCGAAGCGCCTCCCCAACACGCTGTACGCCGCGATCCCCGGCATCGACGCGGGCGAGCTGCTCGCGCGCCTTCCGGGTGTCGCCACCGGATCCGGCGCCGCGTGCCACTCCGGCGTCACGACCCCGTCGAAGGTCCTCACCGCGATGGGGGTCAAGCCGGAGATCGCGCGCGCCACCTTGCGCCTGACGACCGGCCGCTCGACCACCGCCGAGGAGATCGACCGCGCCGCGGCCATGATCCTCGACGCGGTGAGGTCGCTGCCGGCGGGCGCCCGCGCTTGAGCCGCGAGGTCGTCCACGGCAGCACCGGGGCGCTCCACGTCCGGTTCCCCTTCGACCGGCGGCTCGTCGAGCTCGTGAAGTCTCTCCCGCGGCGGCGGTGGCAGGCGATCGAGAAGGTGTGGTGGGTCCCGGACGACGACGTCCTCATCGTCGTGGAGCTCCTCGCCCCGGAGGGGTTCGCCTTCGACGACGGCGTGCGGCGCCTCTACGAAGAGCGGGGCGGCGCGCGGCCGATCGCCGCCGAAACACCCGCCGACCACTGGACGGTGGGTCGGTTGAACCGGGAGGTGAAGGCCGCGCTCGAGCGCGCGTTCCCGTCGTCGATCTGGCTCGTCGGGGAGATCTCGGGCTTCAACAGGAACCGCCACAAGCGTCACGTCGGGTTCAACCTGCTCGAGCGCGACGGCGGGGAGGCGCAGGCCTACCAGGTCGGCGCCATCGTCTTCGAGGAGACACGCCGCGAGATCGAGCGGAAGCTGGCCGCGGCCGGCGCCCCCTTCGCGCTCGAGGACGAGGTCCAGGTGCGCGTCCTCGTGAAGGTCGACCTGTACGACGCCTGGGGCGCCTACCGCGTCGTCGTCGAGGACCTGGACCTCGCGTTCACGCTCGGGGAGACGGCCCGGCGGCGCGAGGAGATCGTCCGGAAGCTGGCGGCGGCGGGCCTTCTGGAGCGGAACCCCGCGCTTCCCTTCCCCGAGCTTCCCCTGCGCGTCGGCCTGATCACGAGTCTCAACTCCGACGCGTATCACGACGTGTTGCGCACCCTGGGGGAGTCGGGGTTCGCGTTCGCGGTCACCGCGCACGGCGCGCGCGTCCAGGGGCGCTCGACGGAGTCCTCGGTGTTGAACGCGCTGGATTTCTTCCGCATGCGCCAGGGGTACTTCGACGTCGTCCTGATCTGCCGCGGGGGCGGGTCGAGGACGGACCTCGCGTGGTTCGACTCCGAGCCCCTCGGCCGCGCGGTCGCGCTGTTCGGCCTTCCGGTCGTCGTCGGCATCGGGCACGAGCAGGACGTCTCGGTCCTCGACCACGTCGCGCGGCATGCGAAGACACCGACCGCCGCGGCGGCGATGCTCGTCGAGCGGGTCGAGGCGGCGCTCGACCGGATCGAGATCGCGGGGCGCGCGGTGCTCGATCATGCCGCGAGCCTGCTCGAGGAAGCGCGCCTCGCGCGGCTCGACGCGGTCGCGCGACTGGCCCGCGCCTCGAGCCGCCACGTCGAATCCTCGCGGATCGGGCTCCTCGCCGCGGCGCGCCAGCTCGGCCAAGCCGCCCGCCGCGACCTCGCCTCCGAGCGCGGCCGCGTCGCCGCGGCCGCGACGATGTTGGCACCCCGTGCGGGCCGCGCGCTCGCGTTCGATCTCGAGCGGCTCGACGCCCGCGCGCGGCGGCTCCACCTCGTCCACCCCCGTCGCGTGGTCGAGCGCGGGTATGCGATCCTCCGGGGGGAGAACGGGCGCGTCGTCGACGACCCCGCCGCGGCACCGCGCGGCGCGCGCGTCACCGCGGAGCTGAGGGCGGGGCGGCTGAGCCTGGTCGCCGAGGGAGAGGAATGAAAGCCAAGGGAGCGAGAGACCTCAGCTACGGCGCCGCCGCGGCGCGCCTGGAAGAGATCCTCCAGCGGATCGAAGAAGGGAAAGTCGACATCGACGAGCTCTCCGGGCTCGTCGGCGAGGCCGCCGGGCTCGTGACGCTCTGCCGCGACAAGATCCACGCCGCGGAGGTCCAGGTGAAGACGATCACCGAGCAGCTCGAGCGCGAGACCGGTGCGGAGCCCTCCGGCGCTCCCGCTCCCCCCGACGAGCCGCCCGCCGACGACGAGAGCGCGCGCTACTGATGACCGCCGAGGAGATCTTCCGCGGGCGCCTCGTCATGGCGCCCATGACGCGCGGGACCGATCTCCCCTTCCGCCGCCTCGCGACCGAGTGGGGCGCGCGGGTTTGCGTCGGCGAGATGGCCTACGCGCACAAGACCGGCGGACGCGAGCGCGGCGACCTCCCGCTCCTGCGCCGCCACCCGTCGGAGCGCGTCTTCGGCGTTCAGCTCGCCGGGAAGATCCCCGAGGTCATGGCCGAGGCCGCGCGCGCCGCCCAGGAGCGTGGCGCCGATTTCGTCGACGTGAACTGCGGCTGCCCGATCGACGAGGTGACGCGCCGGGGGTTCGGCGCGTCGCTCCTCACCCGGTCGGGGAAGGTCGCGAAGATCGTGACCGCGATGAAGGCCGCGGTGTCGATTCCCGTCACGGTCAAGCTGCGGAGCGGCTGGGCCGAGGACGAGCCGACGTTCCTCAAGGTCGCGCGCGCCGCGGTCGACGCGGGGGCGGATGCGGTCACCCTCCACGCGCGCAGCCGCGCGCAGCGCTACCGCCGCGCCGCCGACTGGTCGATGGTCAAGGCGCTGGTCGAGGAGGTGAAGGTCCCCGTCATCGGCAACGGCGACGTCTTCTCGTGGCGCGACGCGGTGCGGCGCATGGAGGAGACGGGCTGCGCGGGCGTCATGGCGGGCCGCTGGGCGCTGGCGAAGCCGTGGATCTTCCGCGAGTTTACGGAGCGCCGCGACATCGAGCTGTCCCCCACGGAGCGGCTCGCGGTCCTTACGCGCTACGTGGACCTGTGCCGCGAGCACTTCCGGGACGACGCGAAGGGGCGCGAGCGCACGCGCCGCTTCCTCGTGTTCCACCAGGACTTCTTCCGCCGCTACCGCCGCGGCGCCGCTGCCGACGCCGAGGCGGTCAACTCCGACGACCCGCGCTCGTGGGGCGAGGGGCCGTCGGATCCGCTGGAGGCCTGGCTGTGCCGCGCCGATCTCGCCGGTGTCGAGGCGCTCGCGCGATGGCTCGTCGACGGCGAGGAGGCCGAGCCGCCGCCCCTCGCGGAGGACGCGCCCCGCGCGGTCGAAGTTGC
>Ga0137435_1000329_pt1 | contig 16189 bp, 14 predicted proteins | sample EasRivERMGT100_2_FD_104904 | JGI IMG/M metagenome (GOLD analysis project Ga0137435, IMG submission 104904) | Soil microbial communities from meander-bound floodplain in the East River, Colorado, USA - East River MetaG ERMGT100_2 | ecosystem: Environmental > Terrestrial > Soil > Floodplain ... | reverse complement strand
TGGCTCTCACGTCTGGTTTGCGGCGTTCGGACGGCTGACGGGAGCGGAACCGGTTTTCAGCTATGGGGCCGGCGTTCTGATCGTAGCAGTGCCTGCGCTGGTCCTTTCCTTGCTTTTTGCCGGCCTGGCAATGGATCGGGCGGAAAAACCCGTATGGGCCTATATCGCAATAGGACTGTTCCTGCTCTTTCTTTCCGATTCGATCGGGCTAAGAAGCTATTACATTTCAGAAAGCTATACGTTTGGATTGATCGGGCTGCTTCTGTTCATGCCGCTGCTTTCGCGACTGGCCAGATCGGATGGTCCATCCAGAGACCCGATCCTGTTTGGTCTGGGTGTCGTGGCCATTTTTTTTCTGATGTCCCTGAAAGTTTCAGTCGGAGTCCTGTGGGGCGTCGCTCTGGGTTGGATTGCGCTGCGTCGCTTCGGCATGACCATTGCCACATTTGCCATTGGAGCTGCCTGCGTTGTCGGATTGTTCGCTGGACTCAAGCTGTTCGCTCCGGGCCCGGGTGACTACGCAGAAGCAACTGGCGTCCTGATAGTGCCTTTTCTTATCTGGCGTGTTTCCCTGGACGTTAGGACCGCATTCTCAAGTTTCATGTTTCCCTTATGCCTTGCGCTATTGGTTGCGGGCACTGCGCGTGTGACTCGGGGAATGCCGGTGAAAGACTTGATCGCAAGCAAGTCCGACCTCGTGGTCGAGGCAATAGTCGTCATGACCGTTGTGGGGGCCCTGCCGGCCTATCTGGGCATACCGCAGAACGACGCGAGCTGGTATTTTCTGAACGTCGGTCAGTGGTGCGCCATGGCGGTGTTGCTGTCGCGCCTTTCGCCGGAGGATTTTCGGGAGATGAAAAGCCGCCTTTCGACCGGCAAGCTCGCCGGGCAGGTGTCGGTAGTTCTGATTTTTCTGCTGTTGGGACAACTGGTTGAGTCATTCACCCCGAGCTTCTACAAAAGGTATAACCAGCTCCTTTATTCCGCGGACAGGAAAAACGGTGGGAATTTTCTTCATTCGCGCAACGCGACGCAATACTTGCACGAGACATTGAGCACGGAGCGATCGCTGTTTGGCGGCGACTTTCGCGCGGCGCTATCCAAGAGCATCGGCGCAAGAGTGGTCGCGGAGGTCGCGGCCACGGGGCCGGCTGGGCCCGACTTTGCGGTGTTCATTCCTCCGGGTAACGTGACGTTCTGGAAATTCCAGTCGGACTGTTGGGATAATCACAACGTTCAGGTGTCGCTCACGGGGCGCCCCTCGTTGCTGGGCGCTCCGCCGAAGGAATATGACTGCCCTCGGGACGCGTACGTGGCGAACTATGGCGAGCGCATCGACGCCCGGACGATAAGCGACGCTGATCTCTGCGTTCACGCACGGGAACGCAACATCCGGCGGGTGCTCATCCTGGATGATTTGCGCGCCAGCGGGAGCAATCGCGTGTTGAGCTGCTTGCCGGATGGATCGGGAAAATGACAGGAAGGCTCAGGGATGAAGTCGGTTAAACGATGGTTGCGTGGGCCATGGCTCGTACTAAAACTGGTGGTCGGGTGGTTTATCTATCTCGTGTCCAGAAAAACCCCCGCGTTTGCCCACCAGAGCATGATCAACCTCTATTGTCTGACCCGGGGCTACTCGAACGATGTGCTTTCGGGGGCGATCGGTTTCTTCGAACGCCCTTACCGCTTTTCGAACGCAACCGGTGTCTTGGGAAATGTTCTGGAAAAGGAACGGCGAGAACCGGTCATTTCGGCGTTGCGTGACCAGGGTTATTACGTATTCGCAAATCGATTGCCGGAGGATCTCTGCGACCGCCTGCTCCAATATGCGATTTCGCATCCGTGCAAAATGCGCCGGATGGACGGGGATCGGCTGGGTAAACCTGTATCAACGAGCTATCACCGCGGCTCGCCTCAGGCAGTCCGTTACGATTTCGATACCCAGGACCTGCTCGATAACCGGGATATCCAGCGGCTGCTGGCCGATTTGTCGTTTGCCGCCTTGGCCCAGTCCTATTTCGGCAGCAGGCCGGTGGTCGACGTGCTTTCCATGTGGTGGCACACCGATTTTTCGGATCATCCGGACTCGGAAGCGGGGCAGTACTTCCACTTCGACATGGACCGGCCGAAATGGCTGAAGTTTTTCATCTACCTTACGGATGTGGAAACGACCAGCGGACCGCACGGTTTTGTAGCGGGTTCGCACAAATCGGGAAGGATGCCCTCGAGCCTGCTGGGGAAAGGTTACGCCAGATTGACCGATGAAGAGGTCAGGCGTGAGTTCGCCGGGAGCGACATCATCGAATTTGCGGCCCCTCGCGGAACGATCATCGTGGAAGATACGCGCGGATTGCACAAAGGCAAGCACGTCGAGAAAGGGGACCGCCTGATGCTGCAAATCCAGTTCAGCAACTCTCTGTTCGGCGGTTTTTATCCGAAAACGAGCATGGGAAATGATTTGTCCGCGGATCTGAAAAAGAGCGTGGAACAGTTTCCAGGACTGTACGCGGCCTATCTGGGTTAAAAGTCTGTTCTTGATCCGAGGGCCGCGGCGACTGTCGAGAGCTTTTCACCTTCACGAACCCTTTCCATCCCCGGGTGCTTGCATTTCCTCGGCCGTCGTTCCGTTCAGCCGGCGTCCCTGCGGCGACGTGTGAACAATGCGCTCCTGATCTTCGATAGAACCTTCCTCGGAAAGCTCCTTCGATCCACATTCAAGTCGGGATCGTCAATACCTCTGTATCTGAAATCTTCAGGCACCTTTTGGTCTGGAAGCGCGTGTGCTGATCCAAAAGTAACCATTCTTGGAACACGCGCCAAGCGCGTGTCTATCGAAAACCCGACGATCGACTCGTAGAACTTAATTGAATGAACGTATCGGGAAACATCGAGCCCCTCCAATCTATTGGGGAGCTTCTTCTTTCTATCTTCCTCTTCTATTCTGTATGAACGATAGTTGACGTCATCGACAATCTCCTTAACTCTGGAGATAAAACTCCCAGCACCGGGATTTCCAAAATCCCGCATATATGAAGCATGGGTGTCCTCCACTACGATAGTGCCGCCGTCGTTCACATGGGGAATTGCATGCTTCAGAGTCGTCCATGTCTGCAGGTTGGAGTGACCTCCGTCATCCAAGAGCACATCAATTTTTCCCACGGACTCATAAAATCTCTTCCAAAATTCGGGGTCCGATTGGTCACCAATGAAAATCTCGAATCCTCTCGCCCCCAGTGTTTCTTTTAGAGCTGGATTCAAATCGACACCGATAACGCGAGAATGCCTACCGAAATATTTCTTCCAGGCCTCCAAAGAACCGCCCCCAAGAACACCAACCTCAACAAATGTGATGTCTCTGTCCTTGTATTTTCCAAGGAGATCTTCATAAGCATCAAAATAGGTATCATATTTCGACGCAGGGAGCGCCGACGCTTGAAAAATATCGTAAATCTCTGAATTCATCTTGATTTGTCCCTCACTGACCTTAGTAATACCCCCACCGCTTCTACACTGATATCTCAGCCCAGGATCGGCCAATCCTGCCTAGACCGATCCTGCCTTCAAGTTGAGCGCGTCAAATACTGTCACCAGCGCGTGATCCATTCCCACCGCAGTTGTACCCAGCTCTCGCAGAGCGGCACTCGTAGACTCCCGACGCGGCCGTGCATTCAAGAAGCTCGAAACCTGTGCAACCATCTGTTCCGGACTGGAAAACGTCATTTCGGAAGCCAGTTTCCCAAACACACCCCGAGCATCCGGTTGCCTGAGCTGGAGGAGCAGGGCATCGCAATAGATGATGCGCACCGGGCGCGTGTAGAGACTGGCTGCGTAGCTGTTCGACCCGAAATCCATCGCGATCCTTGCACGAAGAAACTTGGTCTCCGTTGCGTCGTGCGACGAGGGACGTGCGTCCAGACCCAGGCGCCTGAAGTCATCCCCATACAGCCATAAGCGCCGCCCGAACGCGGCCTGGAGATGACGAACGTACCGGAGGCGGCGCGCCGTGCGGAATTGATGAAGGATGTGTTCCGCAATCAACGCTTTCCCAATGCGGGTCTGAGGATCGTCCTGCACCGATTTTAGGAAGTCGCTCGTCAGCATTGCAACCTCACCGGCGGTTCGTGGCGGGCTCGCGTCAAATTCGGCGCGGGCGCGTGCGTCCAGGCCTGCCAGCCATACCGGCGATTGGCCTGGAAAATAGCGGGCTCTGATGGATTCGAGCAAGATGGGATTGGTCGCCAATTTGCATTCTCCGAGGAATACCAGGTCCACGGACTTTCTCTTCGTTGCATTTCCGGCAAGCCGGTGCGAAATCCGGCTCAGGAAGCGGACACGACCTTCTTCTCTTTGCAGGTCCGCCGGGGTAAGGACCCCGTAGGCGCGCCTTCCAAGGCGCCGGATGAAGAAATCAGGTTGCGAAAAACGGAATCGGGGGATGCCGTAAGGTACGAGCACCGTGTGTCGGAGGCCGATTGCCGCACAGACGTCCAGGAGCTCGGGGTCCATGATCCCCAGGGTGATCCCGTGCTCCTCCAGGTGATCGAAGCCACCGTTGTGTCCCCGGTGACCCTCCACGATTTCAATCAACCCATTGAAGATGACTTCCAGCAGCGGCGGTTTCTTCTTGAGGCGCAGATGCAATGGGTCGCCCGGAGACTCGAATGAAACCCGGTCCGCGGATATCACCAGGTCGAACGGCACCCTCCCGTCCTGCGCGATGATTTCCGGAAATGAGGTTCTTCCCGCGATGCCGTAGTAGAGGGTATGACCCGCCGCGAGAGCGGTCCGCGCCATCGGCCAGAAATCGCGGTCGCGAAACGGATGGATATAGAAGCAGATATTCATGCACGGCAGGGATTTCTACCCCATGTTCTGAAGTTCGCACATGCGGCGGAACCTCGAACCGGCATTCGAGTAGAGTTCGTCGAATGCTCCTGATTCGACGATCCGGCCTCCCTCCAGAACGTAGATGCAATCACAATCGCGAATGGTCGACAAACGGTGGGCGATAATGAGGATCGTTATTCGGCCCTTGAGCGAATCGATGCTCCTTTGAATGGCCCGCTCGGATTCGGAGTCGAGAGAGCTCGTCGCTTCATCCAGGATCAGGATCTCGGGCCGCCGGAAAAGTTCGCGTGCGATTGCAATTCGCTGACGCTGCCCGCCGGAAAGCTTGGCGCCGCGATCGCCGATCTGGGTTGCGAACTTCTCGGGCATCGACTCGATGAACTCGAGAGATTGAGCCTGCCGTGCCGCCTCCCTGATCTCGCTTTCACTGCCGGACGCCCAGAGAGTAATGTTGTTTGCCACGGTATCGTCGAAGAGCGCTCCATCCTGGGGCACAAAGCCGATCCGATGCCTCATCGTTTCCAGATCGATCTCCGTGAGCGAAAGGCCATCGACCGCGACAACGCCCGCGTCGGGCTTCAGCGTTCCCGTAATCAGGTCGATCAACGTGGATTTTCCCGATCCGGATTCGCCGACGAACGCAACCATCGAGTTGCGCTCGATTTCGAGGTTGATGTTATTGAGAACCGGCTTGTTCTCGACGTAGCTGAAACTGAGGTCCCGCAGGGATAACCGGTGCTTGAAGCCGGGATAGGCCGTCGTTCCGCCATGCTCGGTGTTTTGATCCAGATAAGCAAGGTCGGCCTGAATCAGATTCACGCTGCCGATATTGCTGAAAAATGCCTGCCAATTCACCTGTATTTGCCAGAGGTCGCTTATCATTCGAAAAAAGTACGCGAGGAGGATGATGAGCGACCCTATTTGTTCCCCTCGAACCCCGATCAGATAGAAGACTACGGCGGCGACGATTATCACGGCCAGCGGCTGGCCAATCGACTGGGTCAGGGCGTTGGCAATGGCAGTGCGGTATTGCGCGTGGGCAAGGCGGTCGGCGGAGGAGTCGATCTTGCGCTGAATCATCGTGAAACCGGCCCTTGTACGCAGGTACTTGAAGGCTTGAATCATCTGAATCAGCAGGCTCGCAAGCGCAGCATGCTCCTTGACGCCGACCTTGGAGTACTGCGCGAGCAGGCGGCCGGCAATTCGCACGAATGCCAACGAGCAAAAACCCAGGACACCAAAAACGAGCGTAAGTCGCCAGTCGAACAGAAGGACGATCCCGAAGAAGACTGCGACGTTGACCATGGGTGGAATGGTGCGGACAAAACTGACGAACGCATCGCCGAATCGATCGACCGCGTTGACGAGCAAATTGGAATGATGACCGGTGTTGGCGCCGATGACCGCCTGATAGTCGATTGCACAGAAGCCGGCGATGATGCGTCGCCGCAGGCCCCGGGTCACTCGCGAGTGAAGGTAGAACTGGTACGCAATCGTGCAGAACTGAAGCGCTCCCTTGAGCACGAAAGCCAGCACGATGTAAGGCAATACCCCAAGAGGGGTCGGCGAAATATGCAAGAACCGGAGGGCATTGTTGAGGAAAGACGTAAGGGCGTCCTGGCCCCCCTGGCCGACCGTGAGCAATGGAAAGAACAGGGCAATGCCGATGCCCTCGGCGTAGCTCGTCAATACCGTGAGCACGATCAGCGGGAAGATCCGGTTCCCCGTCTGGCTTTGAAACAGGCGGAAGTAGCGCAGAAACGCGCCGAAAACCCTCAGTAGCGACTCGATCATGTGCCAGCTACCGCAACACGGGCAGCTGATGCCTTGGGTGGTTATAAGGTGTGGGAGTATAAACGGGCTCTTGCGGATTCCATCTGATTAAACTGTGGGTGCCGGATGATGGCGCTGCGTTGATGTGGACCATGCGTGGCGACATTGTCTTGTTTCTTGCGGAACCAGGGGTACGAGCTTTTCGCCAAGGTATTCAATGCGCTATCCTGAACCCGGAAAGGTTCAGAGGCTTGCTGACACGAATGGAGCTCAAGAAAATCGCATCGATGCTGCTTCCATCCCGGCTGAGGGCGGCGCTCCATCGTTTGCGCACCCGGCTATTCGATATTTACGCCACAAAATCGTACTCCCAGGAAGGCGAGGATATGATCCTGCAGCGGATATTTGCCGGCAAGGAGCATGGATTCTACGTGGACGTCGGCGCTCATCATCCACGCCGGTTTTCAAACACGTATTTCTTTTACCGGAAGGGCTGGAGCGGCATCAACATCGAGCCCAGCCCGGAAGCTGTCCGCGCTTTTCAGTCGGATCGGAAGAGGGATACGAATCTGCAGTGCGGGATCTCGGATCGCGCCGGGAATCTCACTTACTATTCCTTCGACGAACCGGCGCTCAATACATTCGATGAGGGGTTGGCCCAGTCCCGGGTCGCATCCACACCGTACAAGCTGATCGGGACCACTCCCATACCGGTTGAGCGTCTGGAAAGCATCCTGAGAAAGCATGTGCCCGCCGATCGCCCGATCGATTTCCTGTCGGTCGATGCGGAAGGACTGGATTTTCCGGTACTGCAGTCGAATGACTGGAGCCGGTACAGGCCAAGGTGCGTGCTGGTAGAGGCGCTGGGTTGTTCTCTCGAGGGGGCCATGCAGGGTGAACTGTATCGTTTCATGACGAGCCAGGGTTACGAGCTGATTGCCAAGACGTTCAACACGCTCATTTTCTGCGAAAAGGAGGCGATCGCGGCGCTCAACAATTAGAATCGACCACCCATGAAGACAGCGCCGATAGCATTGTTCGTCTACAACCGCCCGGAGCATACGCGGCGAACGGTGGAGGCCCTTCAAAGAAACGAGGGGGCGGCGGAAAGCGACCTGTTCGTTTTTGCGGATGCCGCCCAAACACCCGAAGTGGCAGCGTCCGTTAAGAAAGTTCGGAATTACGCGGGAAGCATCGAAGGTTTCAGGTCGGTCCGCACAATTACGCGTGAAAGGAACTTTGGGTTAGCCAATTCCATTGTCGACGGCGTGACCCAGATCTGTGGTGAATATGGCCGCGTGATCGTGCTGGAAGATGACCTGGTCACTTCTCCTCATTTTCTCCGATTCATGAATCGCGCGCTCGAGACCTACGCAGACGACGACCGGGTCGGGAGCGTTCACGGCTACTGGTATCCGGTCGACGCTCCGATGCCGGATTCCTTTTTCCTTCGCATAGCTTCGTCGTGGGGATGGGGGACCTGGTCGAGAGCCTGGCGGTTGTTCGAGCGCGACGGTGCCAGGCTGCTGTCGGAATTACGCAGGCGAGGGCTCACCGGCGCCTTCGATCTCGACGGGGCGACGCCTTACACGAGAATGCTCGAGGAGCAGATCGCCGGGAAGAACGATTCCTGGGCGATCAGGTGGGACGCGTCGCTCTTTCTCGCCGGGAAGATGTCGCTTTACCCTGGAGCCAGCCTGGTCAGTAACATTGGCTTCGACGGCTCTGGCAGGCACAGCCCGGTATCCACGGCATATGACCACGAACTCGCTTCAACCCCCGTTTCCGTAGAACGCTTGGAGCCGGTCGAATGTGTCGAAGCTCTCGCAGCGCTCGTTCGTTACTATCGGGCAAAGCGGCGCGTCGAGGTGTTGAAGCGGCTCCTGAAGATCCTGGGCCTCTAGACCAACCAGCATTTCGGCAGGACAGGTCTTGTGGATATTATCGTCAGCTTCTCTTCGTGAAGATGAAATTCGCGGTGCAAGGCAGGAGTCGCTGCAGGGCTCCGATCCGTCGTAGCATGAAGAAATAGACGGTCTCAAGCGGCGCCCTCTTGATGAGAGACGGGTAGTAATCCACTTGCACGTCGAACCGGTTCGATTGGGCGATCCTTCGAAGTTCCGAAGTCACCAGCACGTCTTCCGGCACTTGCGGTCTTTTCCTATTGACTCTCCAGTGCGCAATCGAATAAAGGTACCTGGGCGTGACCGGTTCGTAGAAATAGAACGCACGTCCACCTCGCTTTAGTATCCTCTGCAGTTCGCGAAGCGTCCTTCTGTGAGCGAGGAAGTGGTGCGCGGCGGCGTAACAAAATATTTGGTCTATGGAATCGTCGTCTTCTTTGGTCTCGTAACTCTTGCATGCATATGAATTGTTGATTTTCACCTCGAACAAGCGCTCCCACTTGGGCACTGACATAACGGCGAATTCACTGATATCCGTTGCAGTCACATGCGCCTCCGGAAACAGCCGTTTGTATACGCAAGACGCCCAACCCTGCCCTGCGCCCAACTCGAGGACTCTTCCGCTGGCTGATAGCTTGCCCCGATGCCTGTGAAGGCAATCCAAGAACACTCCGGCGTCCGAGGCCTTGTTGACGATGTTGTCGATCGAGTTGGACTGGGGGGACTCATCCTTCGAATCGCGCCAAAAGTCTATCTCGATCTTCTGCTTGTCCTGGATATTAGGCATCGAGAGGAGACCGGGGCGAGTTATCGGATGCAATCGAAACTAGTACGTCTTCGCGCCGGGTCGGAAATCCGGAACGGATGTACGTGCCAGGGGAAATCACAAGTAACTGATCGACGCCTGATGGTCGCCGACATAGCTCGGAAAGATGCATCGCTTTACGTATCTCGCATGTGCCGTCGAGAAGCTTCGCATGCAGATCCAGGCTGGCTTCTCATACAGCAATGCCAGGTGGGCGATCGCCGTGTCAAAAGATATGCTTCCCCGCACCGCGCGTGAATTCATCAGTCGGAACAAGTCCATCACGCTGGTCTTCCCCCGAAGATCTTTATGAGGGAAAGGTAGGCTGCCAGGGTGCTTGTCTCTTTCCTCGGACGTGCCAACGCGAACAATCGTGTGACCCTCGCGATGCTTGAGTTCGGCTTGCCCGAGCAGTTTTTCAAAATGAATTTTCCTCAATCTGAAATCCCCAGAGTCCACCGAGTCGTTATATATCAGGATGGGGCCGGGAATGCCGTTGACCATCGGCGATTCCTGGAAGACCTTGTGGGGTACGCAATTGACGGAGTCCGGACTGAACTGCAGACCCGCCGTTGTCATCAGATACGTGGTGAGGTGATTGGTAACCGGCAGGCTAATTCCGTGGTCTGCCGGATCCAGGTATATGAATCTGCGGCGTCTTTCCCGTGACGGAATTGAATCGTATAGCCAGATTGGAGCTATTCTGAGTTCTTGGGTAAGAATCTGTTGTGCGTCTACCACGGCATGACCTGCGTCGGAAAAATATTCCCGCATCGCTATAGTCGGTGCGACTTTGACCGCCAGTCCTTGCGACCTGAGTTGTCGAATGAGCGGCTCAAAAAAAATATGATCGCCAACATGAACGAAGCGACTATCGGAAAGATCGACCCCTGCCGATGCCGGTATCTCTTTCCGGCGCCAAAAATCGTATACGCCGGGATACCTGCGGGCTGCACGAAGAATGGTACCAGTGCGTAGAGCCTGTCCAATCTTGACGAAAAAATAATGCTTGCTCTTCATATCCTGGGATCCCGTATCCATGCCCCAATCGGGCGGGAAGAACTTGGAAAGCTGGAGTATTCTCATGCTCTCCGTTGATCGTGATACTTGCGTAGGAGCGGAGAAAGCACCCGATAGCGCATATAGGGCTGAATCTTGATGAGCGAGATCGTCGTCAACACCCGGATCCTGAGCAAACCAAACATGGGGATCAGGCGTTATGTTCAGGCGCTCATGCGTAGATTTGGCGGCGACGTGGATTCCCTGTCTCCGAGTATAGCGCTCCATGGAATGGCGGCGCACTTCTGGGAGCAATTTGTGCTCCCGACGAGACTGAAAGGGCGGCTCTTGTGGAGTCCAACCGGATTGGGGCCCTTAGTCGTTGGGGAACAGGTCTTGACAGTTCACGACGTTTCGTTTTTGGACCATCCTGAGTGGTACAACCAAAAATTCGCGCTTTGGTACGGGTGGCTCATCCCGCGACTCGTCCGTCGTGTTGAACGCGTGATAACGGTTTCCAACTTCTCGAAACAAAGCATCGTTCGAAGAACGGGAATCAGCGAAGACAAAGTCTTCGTGATTCCGAATGGGGTTGACACTCACGAGTTCTATCCGAGGTCGGTGGCTGAAATAAGGTCTGTCATAGAAGCGCTGGAGATTCCCACGACAGAGTATGTCCTCTCTTTAGGGACCTTGGAGCCGCGAAAGAACTTGCGTCGCCTGGTGGACGCGTGGGCCCGTATTCACAATCTGGTTCCCTCGGACGTTTGGCTCGTCATCGCCGGAGCCAAGGGCGGGACATCCGTTTTTCGGGACGCGGACATTCCACGCCTGCCTCCCCGTGTATTCTTGACCGGATATGTTCCCGATCAGCACCTTCCCGCCCTATACAGCGGAGCAATGGTGCTGGCTTACGTTTCCTTGTATGAAGGATTCGGACTGCCGGCTCTTGAATCCATGGCAACCGGGACTCCCTCTCTGACGGGCGATCTGACAGCGATTCCAGAGGCGGTGGGCGAAGCCGGCCTTATGGTTGATCCCTACGATGTCGAGGACATCGCGCAAGGTCTGCTTCGCTTGATCCAGGATAGCGCTCTGAGGGAGGATTTACGTTCCAAGGGGCTTGATAGGGCAAAGCAATACACTTGGGAAGCTTGTGCCAAGAGTACTCTTGAAGTCCTCCACGATTCGTTTCGAAGAATAAGTTGACCGAGACCCAAGAGGCATGAATGGATACACGGTTTGAGCAACTCCGGCGTACCTGGGATCAGTTCGGCGAGCGGGATCCCCTGTGGGCAATTCTGAGCGACCCGAAGAAGCGGAGGAACCGCTGGGAGCTGGAAAGCTTCCTCGATACCGGCCGTCGCGAGATCGACGAGGTACTCGCGGCCGTTGGCTGTTCTTTCCCGAATGTTCCACGTACTTGCGCACTCGACTTCGGATGTGGCGTCGGTAGGCTCAGTCGGGCCCTTTCGGCTCATTTCGACCGTGTAATAGGAATCGACGTTGCTACGTCGATGATTCGCAGGGCGCAGGAGCTGAACACCGACAGGCGCAATTGCGAGTTCAAACTCAATGAGCGAGGAGACTTGGGTATCATCGCATCCGGTTCAGTGGATTTCGTTTATTCGAATCTCGTACTGCAGCACATCGAGCGCCCGTATTCCGATTGTTACATCCGTGAGTTCGTACGCGTCCTTTCACCCCGAGGTTTAGCCGTCTTCCAGGAGTTGGATCGCCCCGGCAGGTCCGTCGCCGGACTTCTGACTCGGCTAATTCCTGGTCCTGTCGCCGAGTTCTACCGGAGCGCTCGCTTCGGGCGGGAGCGGATAAGAATGCACGCCATTCCGGCAGAACAGATCCACTTAATCGTACAAGGGGCCGGCGGACGAGTCGTCAGGCAGGAACCGCTGGATAGCGCAGACGACAGATGGAAGAGCAATCTCTATTTTGTGCGCCGGTCGGGTGCAGACTGACGCGTGCACGCAGTGGATAGATACCGACCGCACGCTTCACTGGATTGCCGCGCCCAGCCGGCCTAGCGTAAATGCCAGCCCAGACTCAAAGTCTTGCAACCCACCCAACGGGTGTGAGCGTTTTAGCGAGGAGCGCCGTTCTCGAAATGGCGGCAGGAGTCACCTGCGTGCTACTGGGTTTCTTTCTCAATCCGTTTCTTGCGCTTTTCCTGCTCGCTGCCATCGCCGTCTACTATCGCGTACCCACTGCGTTTTTTTTCGTTGCGATGCCGATTTCCTTTGCGCTTTTCTTCTACTTCAGAGAGTACGGAGTCGATTGGTCGATCACGTCCAGCGATGACGTTCCGAATTACATCGATTTGTATCAGCAGGACGCTCTGATTGGCTTTTTCGGAATCATACCAAGGTATCTGGAAAATCCAGGAACGGGGGAGACCTTATGGCATATGTTGTGGTGGCCTCTCGTCAATATCTTCGACGCTTCCGATGAGACCTTTGTCTTCCTCCACTATGCTCTCATCTTCTTCGGGGTTTTCCTGTCCCTGTACGTTCTGTCGAGGCGATATTTCATAGCCTTGGCAGTCGTATATTTTTTTGCAACACCGCTCTCGATCGAGTCGATAACCTATCTATGGCGGCAGCAGCTGGCTTTTTCGATGCTTCTCACCGGCATCGGCTTGTACTTCGTACATGGAAGGCGTTGGGGAAGGTGGCTGATATATGTCACCCCGCTGATGCATGTCGCGATGCTGTTTTTCCTGGCCGTCTTTGTTGTTTTCGAGCTCTACAGGAAGTATGTGGGCCTCAAGAATGCGCGGAATTTCGTGTTGATTGCGATCTTCAATCTGTTTGCCGTTACGATCCTCTCCAAGCCCGCGATCGCGTATCTTGATTCGCTGGGACTGGACCGGGTTCAATCCTACCTGGAAGGGTCCGGACAGGACCAGACGAGCGTATTCGTCAGTGTCCTTCTCTATTCCATTCCGCTGTTCTTGGCTCAGCTCAGGCTGAAGAACGACGACGTCAACAGCCTGTTTGCCGTCGTGTTCTTTTCGGTACTTGGGATGATGGTTGCGTTCCCTGGCGCAACGGGCATATATATCCGGTTCCTGATGTTTGTATTTCCATTGTACGGGCTGTATTTCTTCAGAGCCTGCCTGATGAATTTCTCGACCCGATGGGTTCTGCCGATTCTCTTCATTGTCTTCTTCAGCGGTGCGATAAGGATGTACAGGCCGACTCTCAATGACGAAGGTGTTGTGAGGTTCTTGGCGTTCGGGCATGCTTTCGATCCCTTCATGGGAGTATTGAAGATGCTCCTGAGCTTTGGGACGAGCTAATGGCCCTCGAAGGCGGCTTGCGCTCGGGCGGCAGCCGCAAGCGGAGCGAGCCGGGCAACCCCCTCGTCACAATCATAACGGCGACTTTCGACGATGCCGGAGACCTGCTGCGTACGGCCGACTCGATCCGGCAGCTAGCCTACAGGAACGTCGAGTGGATCATCGCCGACGGAGGATCGACGGATGGTACGGTCGAAGTGCTCCGGCAGAACGAGGACGTGATCGACTACTGGAGAAGCGAGCCGGACGCGGGCATCTACGACGCGTGGAACAAGGCGATATTGCGCTCAGTCGGGGACTGGGTGGCCTTTCTCGGCGCCGGGGATCGCTATCATCCAGACGCTCTGGGCCGCTACCTGCAGGCGATCGGAGCGCGGCGTTCGCTCCCGCAGTTGGTGAGCTCGCGCGTACGCCACGTCAACCGGCGGGGAGAGGTTCTACGGGTCTGGGGAGATCCCCATGAATGGGAGAAATTCAGGAGATACATGACCATCAGCCATTGCGGCGCCCTCCATCACCGGAGTCTTTTCGAAAGGTATGGGCTGTTTGACACATCGTATTCGTCTTCGTCCGACTACGAATTTCTGATGAGGTGCGGGAGACAACTCGACTCCTTGTTTGTGGACGCCATCACCGTGGACATGCTCGTTGGGGGCGTGAGCGGCACCGGGTACACGGCTCTGCTCGAGACCTACCGAATCCAGAGGAAGTACGGTCAGGGTGCCGGTGCGATGATCTCGCTTGGTGTCGCCTGCGCAAAGCGGTTCGTTCGCCCTTTGCTTCGAGGTTATTGAATACGCGGACTTACTTGGAAAAAAAAGTTGCATCCACCTGGAGCAGGCGTCCTGTCCGGGGATCGACCAAGACCGGTGAGAGTGCCCAGAGGCTGAAATCAAGAGCCTTCACTTGTTCGATCAAGTCGTCGAACAATCGTTGCCCTTCATATAAGGGGACTAGGGACAGTTCCAGCCGGAGTCCCGCAATCAAGCCGAGGGTCTCGCTCGCACCCTTTAACACGTGCTCCTCATAACCTTGAGTGTCGATCTTCAGGAAAGAGGTGGAATCCCGCCGTAGATATCTGGGTGCCAGAGAATCCAGGCAATGCATCTGGACCCGCTCACTCCCGATATAGCGTGATTCGGGTGCCGCGGAGGAGTGCGCATCAAGCATGTTCAGCACCGAGCTACTTTGTGAGTTTGCTGCTATATGGATGTCAATTTCGCCGTCTTTGCTGCCGATCGCGGCTTGAGGAGCGATCTCCCACAGGGGATCATTCTTGCTTGCTTTCAGAAGTTGTTCCCGCGCTGCTGAAAGCGGCTCGAAAGAAACGATTCGCCCTCGATAACCCGACTCGCGCAGCGTATTCCCGAACTGTCCCGTATTGGCTCCGACGTCGAAGACAAGATTGATTCCATGCGACAGAAGCATGGCATTCAACTGGGCGGCGTCCGAGCTCCCGGGGTGGAGGCGCTTCAGGTCATAGCCCAGACCACGAACGGCAGACTTGACGATCCGCTTGAGCATGAATCGTCAGGAAGACAGAACGGACTTTACCGCGGCTATTACATCGGCAACATCCTCGTCGCTCAACTTCGCTGAAAGCGGAATACTGACTGTCGACCTGCCTATCCTCGCCGCGTGGGGATAGTCCTCTGGCTTCCACCCGAATGATTTCTGGTAATAGGGATGCTCCGGAATGCTCAGGTAGTGCACTCCGACGCCGATATTGTTCGCGGTCATGGCGTTCATGAACGGGTCCCGGCCTATTCCGCTCCTGTTCTTGTCAACCTGCAGGGTAAAGAGGTGATAGGCATGTCTGGTGTTCGGGGCCGGGATCGCCGGCAGCCCCACCGGAAGATTCGCGAATTCACGCATGTACCGGTTCCAGATCTTCTCGCGGCGCTTCCAGTACTTGTCCACTCTCTTCAGCTGATGAATGCCGATTCCGGCCTGCAGATCCATCATGTTGTACTTGAACCCGCACTCCACGACTTGATAATGCTTATACCCTTCGTCACCGAAGCGCTTCCATGCGTCCTTCGTCATTCCGTGTAGGGCCAGAGTCTTGATGCGCGACGCATCCTTCTCTTCGCGGGTCAGCACCATTCCGCCCTCGCCGGTCGCCACGTTTTTCGTGACATAAAAGCTGAAGCAGCCGAACTCGCCGAAGGTTCCCGCTTTTACTCCCTTGTATTCGGTCTCGATCGCATGCGCGCAATCCTCGATCATTTTCAGTCCATGCCTGGCGGCAATGACCCCCAGTGAGTCCATGTCACAGGGCCGGCCGGCAAAATGAACCGGCACGATCGCCTTCGTTCTCGGGGAAATCTTCTTCACGACTTCCCCGGGATCGATATTGAGCGTCAGCGGATCGATGTCGGCCAGGACGGGCGTGCCGCCTGCATGCAATATCGAGTTGACGGTGGCGCAAAACGTCATCGGCGTGGTAATGACTTCGTCGCCGGGCGAAATTCCGGCTGCGATGAAACTCAGGTGCAGGGCCGCGGTGCAGGAATGGACTGCCACTGCATGGTGTGCTCCTTT
>Ga0137435_1000328_pt1 | contig 16207 bp, 31 predicted proteins | sample EasRivERMGT100_2_FD_104904 | JGI IMG/M metagenome (GOLD analysis project Ga0137435, IMG submission 104904) | Soil microbial communities from meander-bound floodplain in the East River, Colorado, USA - East River MetaG ERMGT100_2 | ecosystem: Environmental > Terrestrial > Soil > Floodplain ... | reverse complement strand
TCTCAGCTTCACCTTGCGCCAACTGCATCTCACCTTGAGCCGCTTGATTCTCTAACTCAGCATTCATCATAGGCTGCTGACCGGCGAGTTCTATCGCCCCCGCTGCTGCCGCAATCGCCGCTTGCTGGTTCTGCGCCATCCCAAAATGAGTAGCGATCAAAGCGTTTACGACTGCCCTCTGATGGGGTTTTAGCGCCATCCCTTCGTCTGTGTGGAAATACCCCGCATACCATTTCAACTGATTCTCGTGTTCGAGTTCAAACGGCTCAATAGGGGCGTCTAGTCCTGCTAGAAGAGCATTAGGATCGAAATACGCCATTCCCTGTTGACCGAATATCTGCTGTAATTGACCGATACTCTCATCGGCCAGTCTAAGAGCGTTATCCAATCTTTCACGGCAAATCTCCGCGATAGTGTCGGATGTATCGGCTTCTAGGTCGATGTTGTATTTTCTAAGGATCGCGTTTACTTCATCAGGGTCTTCTACTTTAGCCTGTCGGTAATTTGGATACCCACCGAACACGCCAGTAAACATCTCAACCATCTCTTGTCTCGCGGTAAATTGATTCCTCGGAACCTCAGAATCCTTCTCGACGTAATACTCAAAATCACCCTCACAGTCCGCGCCTTTAAGAAACTTTCCTTTTGTCTGCCGGTTTTTTCCTTTGAAATGCGAACTGAAATACTTGGGAAACGGGAAATGCTCTTTGAACATATAGACAATGTTCCGACCGTTTCCGAGGCGAACATTTACCTTTCCTGCAAGAAGTGGAGCAAAAAGACTCTGCGCCAACGATGCGCTCAGATTCGCCGCCGTAGCCGTCTTGCCCTTCATCCCTGCCAGAGCTTCGCCAAACTCAGTAACGTGACTCTGCAACTGCATGAAATTCGTCAGAGTGTTGTAAGCGTAATCGTAGAACTGCGCGCCCGCACTCTGGGGGGCCAGAGGTTTCACTAATTGGTCAAGACTTTTAATATCAGGGAAGTGTCTGAGATCGACCGGAATGTTCATCTTCGGGCTACCGAGATACCGGGCTTCGTCCATCTTGATCGCGCCTTTAGCATGGAGAACAGCAGGAGTAGCCATTGTCTGATGGTAGTCGAGTATTTGATTGTCCGAGGCGTTTATCCGCTTCTGCGTCTCAATCATATCGGCTAGACCTCTGCCAACTCCAGACAGAGCCTTCGCATGGTAAACACCTGAAGTAAGCTGATGCTTGTGAGACTCAGCATAAATTCCTGTGATTATATCCAGACCATTCAGCCCACAGATAACAGCACCTTCAGGGAATAGTTGAGAGAACGGCGTGTTCTTTGGTAGGACTCCACCTGAAACAGTTTCCTCATCCTTGCTGGTCTTTATATCGTGCAAATCTTCCGGTGACAGGAACATCTCGGTTGAGATCACTTCATGCTGTGAGCGTCCGTCCCTGACCTTATGTTGTCCGGTCGAACTCTCTCCACCTATCGGAGTGCCTAACTGACCGATTGCATCTGCAATGTCGTGGCCAGGGTTTTCTCTGTCACGCTCTTTCAGTTTTAGCTTGCCAAGTTTTAGTTGGACTTCACCGAGATTAGTAACCTTCTCGATGATCGCCCAACTCGAATCTTCTATCTGACAACGTATGTCCCAGCGTGAAGATGTGAACGGAATGACCTCAGCGATAATATCTCCGTAAGGTGTAGGTTCTTGTCCCGTCACCATCGGGATGCTCTCGCTCACCGCAGGTTCAACGTGTACCGCCATTGACCCACAGGACGAACAGACCGGCATACTCATTCCGGGCGCAACCTCTACGTTGCCGAAATCAGGGGATTCTCCTACTTTCCCACAATCCCCACACTCGCCGTATCCATTACCTATCTGAATGGTTTTATTCTCAATGATCTCTCGAAATACCTTCCCGCCTTCCTTGCCCGGATCGAATCTTATCCTGTTAATGTTCGTACCGAAACACTGGACAAGTAACGCTTCCTGTTGGTTGTAATGAGTCGTGTAAAACTTCCGCTCGTAGTGTTCGAGCATTATGTCCGCAGCTTTCGCCGCAGCAATGATCCTGTCGTCGTCCCCCTGTGGAACAACTTGAATGTTGGGATTGCTGCCAAGCCACTGTTGGGAATGTTTCGTGGAGTAAAACTGCATCACCGACATCGAACGCGGTTTCTGCGCGTCCTGAGCTTTTATCTCTATCGGTGCGTAGGTTTTTGAAAAGGGATTGAAAAAGAGTCTCTGCTTGCCTTCGATGAAAAGAGCAATAAGTTGACCCACCCCTAACATCTCGCGCCAAGTCCGCTTGTCACGATCCATCAGGTCTTTGTATTTTGCTCTTAGTGCTTCAGATGCGAAATTGTTTGTCGGTGTCGGCGAGTCCTTCGCCTGACGGATCGGGCGGATTGGGGCAAAATTGATTCCGGCGTAGTTATCCACTTAGCCTAAATCCTCGATCATCTGCTTTTGATTCAATTCCCACGCAGCGCGTATCTCGTAATCCGTCTTGCCTTCGTCCTTGCCCCATTGCCAGAACTGCGCCTTTACTTCGTCCAATCCCGCTGGCGGTTCAGGCGGCGTATCAGGCTCAGTGACAAACTCATCGGCTAAGATAGGATATACACCCGCTTTAGCCAAGAGGCGGTTATACAGCGCGTCCTCACGCAAACGATGCCGCTCCGCCTCTTCTAAAAACTTGTCGCGCCAGAACGTAACGTCCCGGTCGTAGCGCCGTCTTGAGACGATCATTTAGTCGATCCAGCCGCAAAATGCGTTCTGCGCCGCGTCTGTGTTAAGGGTAAGGTCAGCCAGCGTCTCCACCGTGGTAGCACCGGTCACGTCCGCATCCTCAACGTCGAAGTCGGCATTGTTGCCTGTCGAAATAGCGCGGTTAATACGCATAGCCGCCGGTCTGATGTCGCCGTGAAGTATCGCAGCGGTATCGACACGGGCCAAAGCGTCGGCCTGAAGGTCTGCATTATCCGATGCGCTTGTGATAACAGAGGTGGTCAAATAACCATACTGTCCGCCGAGTCGGAACGCACCGCCCATCTCGAAACTCAATCTGTCTAAATCTTTGTGTCTCGCCAAAGTAGTTTCCTCCTAAAGGTATAAGTCTCCACCGGCTCAGGCGCGGCAATCCGTTAATCCAAAGTCTATATCAAAAAAAATAGATTGCAAGGTGTTTTTATCTAAGTTACACTTTTCACGCTATGGCAAAAAAACAATCTACATCGAAACCCGCCCCTAAAAAGGCATCAACAAAAGCTCTTGCGAAAGCAGAGAAGCCCATCAAGGCAAAAGCACCGAAAGCACCCGTGGCCGCTCCTGAGCCTATCGTCGCCGAGGTGGTTGCTGCTCCAAAGGCAGTCGAAAAAGCACCGCCGAAACCGAAAGCGAAAGTTTACAAAGAGGGCGTTCGCTATTTCATCACCACAATGGGCGGCGAAGAACTCATCGGCACGATCAAGAACGGCGTAGTGTATCGCAACGTCGTGCGCGGCGGCTGTCAGTGTGAAGACGCACTGTACGAAGGGCCGGGCGATCTGAAGTCGATCCGTGAAGCCACGTTGGACGAGATCAGACCTCTAAAGGTCATGTACCCGCGTCCTGAACCGCTGGCGAAGTAGGTTTTCAAATATCAATCGTAAAGGTCGAACGCCACGACATCTTCGTACTCGGCCTTTGCTTTTTTCTGCGCTTCTTTTCGGGCGAAGTGAACCTCTAAATCTCTTTCGGCTCTGTAAGGCCGCTTGTCATTCACCAAATGCTCAGGCATATGCTTTTGGATAGCTTCTTCTTTCGTGAGAGATTGCGAGTCCACACCAAAGATATTTTCTAGCCCCAACCACGCATCAACAAAATCATCGTCGATCTTTTTATCCCCTGAGTTGCGATAACTGTATATCGGTATCTCGAACCGCGCCCGTGCAAACCCATCGGCGTCCTTTGCCCCAACGACGAACAAATTGCCTATCTGGTCGATCATCAATTCGCCTTGCCCGTCCTCTACGATGAAAAAGAACCTCGGACAACCCTTTAACGGGTGTCCACCCACATCTTCACCGTCTTTTATATAACCTTTAGGGTAACGACGGAACGGATGGTCTTTTGTGCGGTCGATCTCAAGCAAATTCTGCACTTGGGGCACTCCAGACCCTCTTTTCGGCTTCCATTTGTCCCAAAATTGCTTAATTTCGTCCTTTAGGTCAATCGCCATTGTATTCAGCGCCGCAGATGCCTCGTGCGACATCAATTGAAGTTCAATTTGGCTTTCTAAGACGTTCCATTGATGTAATTTGTCCTGCACAGCCTGTGCGACACGCCCCGGACTCACTAATTCAGGCGTTTGGAATGAATCTAATGGAAATTCAGGTCTGATTATCTCGGCAAAAGCGAATTGACAAGATTTTAGAGGCGAGTTTTCAGCCGGTTTAGCGGTTAGAACGACCGCCGAAGGATGTTTTCGGGTAGTCCCCCAATCAAAGCCCATCCCGACGTTCCATCGCGTCGGAATTTGCGGACAAGAACGCTTCTCGTTCCACACATCCTCGCCATATTGCTTCATTACACGCAAAAACTCCGATTGGGTGATAATGTGATAGACCTCGTCCCACTCCCGAAAGTCTTTGTCATCCTCGATCTGATTAACAAGTTGTTGACACTCGCGGTCGAACGTGACTTTGCCGAATGTATTAAGCAGCCCTGCCGCGTAATCCAGATCAATAGCTTTATCAAACGGCTCGCCCTGCGTAATGATCCACTGTTTCGCTCCCGTTTCATCGCCCTCAATGTCCACCTTTTGAGCGTCATACCACTTCAGAAGCGGATACGGCCCTTGAAACTGCCGGTCGGATAAGATGTCTGCTCGATGATCTAAGATTTGTGAGCAAATAGAGTCTCGATAGATTAAATTTTGAGGCATCAGTACTGCGGTCTTATCATCACCCGCAGCCAGAATCTCGCCTTTTAACATCTCGATCAGTTTCTTTGTGAAGTCTGGTGACTGACCCAGCTTATCAATGTCATCCAAGATGAAGCAATCAAAACGCGAACCCGTACTGCTTTTCCAGCCGCGAGATGACCCTAGCAAAGTAAGCGGTATGACCATTGACCCGTCCTCAGTGACAATAGCCTCTCTTGACCACTGCGCCGCAGTGTCTTTTAACTTCTGGATTCGTGGCTTACAGTGAGGATAGTATTTCAGTAATTGGTCGGACTCTAATAACGATTTGATACTGTCAAAGTGCTTTGTTGCTTTCGCCTCTTCCATCGAAACATACCCGATCATCTTGCGCTTCTTTCGAGCAATGAGCGAAACGACCCACGCCTCAGCGTTTGTGGATTTGCCGACTCCGCGAGGTTGACACTCAATCCGTGGACGATACCTTCGCCCTGAATCAATTTGCCATCCCCATTCCCAAAACTCTTTCTGATATTCAGTGAACGGTCGAGAAAATAAATGCGGATACAACGTCTTTGCCCAAGTGATCCCGTCAGTTTCGATGACAGCAGGGTTCGTCGGCAATGTCACCTCACCCCCGTTACGCCGAAAGTAATGCCCTGCCTTCCTGTCGCACATCACGCACGTCCGTAGATCGTTCTTGTGTTCGCAGATTAAGAGGGTCTGGGTCATCTAGGATATGTCGTCGTCTTGTTCGCCTGACGTTGAATCGGTCGTCTCGCTAGTCTTCGCGGGGAGTCCATCAGTCTTACATCTTTTGCCCATCGGAACTAAGTCGTAGATAGGTTCATAATCCATATCGGAAAACTCATAATCGAACCGCCGCGCCCGCGTTCCTAATGCGCCGCCGCATCCTGAAATGGCTCCGTTCCATCTTTGAACGAACTCGGCCATTTGATCTATGATGGCTTCCCTAGTATCGCCTTCGCCCACGAAAATCAGTCTCATTGCTCCGTATCGCCCCCCTCACACACAAACGGCGTCCGCTCATCGAAGTTGCGCGCGTTCAACGTGTCCATGCTTGATAAAAACTCCTGAAGATCGTGCTTGTCACTGGCAAAAGGCGAGACCGTCGGCATCATCTCGTACTCGTTTTGGAATTGTTCTTCGATGCAGGCAAAGCACATTCGGCATCCTCCGCTTCTATCCTATCATCCCGACACTCTGAGCATCCGAAACACTCTGGACTACGCCCACCACAATCACAAGGATCGCGCCCGCACTGACACCTATGCTGACCGTCTGACTGCCGTTCATTGGATTGTGCGCTCATTGTCCCTCCGCTCTTTCGCTTCCTTCAACGTGATTACTGGAAATACACCGAACGCTCGACAGCCGCGACCGATCCAATCACAAGCATAATGCCTAAACTCGCCCGCCAACCCTCGCGGCAACGGATACAAAATCACACGCCCGCACACAGCACACATATACAATCGCGTCTCGCTCTTGTGGTTAGTCAGGCATCTTTGTCCTCGATTGTGTCCGCTGGCTTGTACAGATTGCCGCTACGCTCTCCCGGTCTTGTGCCGTCGCTCGTATTCCAAAGTCTCAGAGCCGAACCGCACTCAGGACACTTGTTCTTTATGCCCGTGTTCGGCGGAAGTTCAAACGGACAAATCGGACAGTAAAGCATTGTGGCGCTCATTCCTTCTCCTTGATGGTGTCAGGCCACTCGTCCGGTGCATCCAGCCCAATCGCATCTATTATCCGCTGATCGTGTACATAGCCTTCGAGTGCCGTTGGCTGTGGTTCGAGCGTCGGCACCAGATTGATGCGCACGTCCCTCGGCTTCGCCAGCGTCGGGTCAACCGAGTCTGCCAGCTTTGATAGGAGCCAGTTCTTGAGCCAACGTATCATTTCTTTTCACACGCCTCGACCGCTAGATTGATGCTGTTTATCGCCCGAGTGAAATCCACATCACCCTCGTTGCCGCTCACCGCGTCGCCCACACAGGCTTGCACTTCCTTCGCCGCCGCAAGCAGGCGCTCGTGGTCAGAGGCGAGGCGCTTTAGGTCGTTGGTTGAGCAAATTGGATATTTAGATGGATCATTTGTGCGATATATACTCTCGTCATCTGGCACTTTTCGCAGAATAAACGGAACTAAAGTCCGAGGACTTACACCCTCTGTCGCCTCTGGTAATTCTTTGATTTTTTCGAGAATGTTCATATTGTCACCCATACCATCGACAACTCACCTGTCGGACTATACTCAAATATCTCAGGAGCAGTCATTAACGATCCGTCCGGTTTAGCCAAGAATCCCGCACGTTCGATGGTCTCGCACATCTGCCGCATTGTCAGTTGTTCACTCATTCCTTTTCACACGCCTCGACCGCATCGAATAAACCCTTCTCAGCCTTATCTAGCCGATTATCCGTCATCTCAATCGCACTCGGAGCAAGGTCAAGATACGCTTTCGCCGCCGCAAGCAGGCGCTCGAACGATGTTGCGAGACTCTTGAACTCGTAAATCGTACAGTCGCAAAAGTGCGCCCTCGGAAACTCGTCGGGCATCGCTTTTATCTTTGTGATGATGCTGGTCATTCTCACCTCTGGAAAAAATAGTCGTACCAGTACGGCACCCACGTTGCTCCGCCGACTACGAAAGCCCCGGCATACGTTTAGATAGCGGTGACTCGTGGCGGCTGGCGGCGGTAAAATGGTCGGCATCATCGCTGACGGTATTTGACCAAACCGCATCACTCGCCAATCCTCAACGTGCGCATCGTGAGGCTCACCGATCCAAACGTAAGGCCGGTACTCTTTAGCCTCGCCGTTGCCAATCTCGTTGTAGTCGATGCTGGTCATTCTTCAATCCTCACATGATTCAAATAGTTTGCCGTGCGACGCTCGTCCACCTTCCGCGTATCAAGAAAGAAGGTCAACTTCTCCAAGACCTCGATTAGATCGGCGTGACTATCTATGACGCCCTGCCCATTACAGTTTGGGCAGAAAAAGCGTTTCATCTCATCCTCGTCTGGCGATATAGGTATAAGGGCGTCACCACGATTGATCGCCTCGGCCATTTCCGGCGTAAGATTCACCCATCCTTTCAAGCAGTGCTCACACGCCTCACGCTTCAGCACATAGTATGTTGGTTCGGTCATACGTCCTCCAAATAGTCGCTGTGTGCATCGTACATCGCACTAAAGAATCCGTCGTCACAAACCAATCGAACCTCGTCGTCCACTAGGACGGAAATCGTGTCGCTCGTGTTGTGGTACTTAATCGTCAGGACATGACCCGGACAACCTTCCGAGCGGCAGTCGTTGAAGCACTGAAATTCTCTACGCCGAACGGATGTACTCACTCGCCCTCCGTCGTCATTGTGTAGCGATACGCTTTAATGCCCGTGCCGCCGTCCATCTGTGACGCGCTCGTAATGTCGCCGCCTGTGTACATATCGTTCAGCGTGAAGGGTAAGAGTTGTTTCCACACGCCCCGCTTTGGCTCGTACACGGGAATGGTTACGCCTGCAACTCGGCAAAGAGCGTCATAGGCTGGAACCGATAACGGACGAGCGCCGTCGCCTGTGTAGTACAGACAGTACCAACCGTTCGCCGCGTCCATCCGCTCAATCCTCGGCACAGGTTTGTCTCCGTCTGCAAGAGCGTCAAACTTTTCTTTCAACTCAGGAAAGCCACAATCAAAGATTTTCGACTGCCCGTTGCCCACGTAGCCCGTATTGTAAATCTCTGGAATATCGCCCCGCTCTGCCACGACAAAACATTGGTCATACGCCTCAATCACGAGAAGTTGTAGCGATGGCTCGGACGCGGGCTTGCACTCGCTACGATAATGAAAAGCCGCTCGCCACGGCCCATGAATAGCCTGTTCCCCAAGTGTCGGCGGCTCATCCGTAGAGACGGGCGGCGAGTCAACCAATGTCACAACAGGACAATTCAGTTGATGCTTTGGCGTTCCAGTCGGACAAGTACAATTTATTTCAGCCATATCTCCCTCACAATACGCCCATCCGCGATAGTCGAGCCAAATCTTAGAAACTGAAAGCCAATGCCCGCTCATATTCCCTCTGTTTTATCCTCCTTCTCCGTGTGGTCGCTTGGCTAAGTGCGAACCAACGGACTGAACCCCGGCTATCTCAACAATGGTCGGCAACAGGTCGCCAAACTCTCGTAACGCCTTCCGTATCGTCTTGCCGAGAGCGCTGACACCGTGATTACACGCAAGTCGCACGACATACTCTCGGTCATCTGGCGACCAAAACAAATCAATCTCAATAATGTCCGTTACGTTGTCAGGCGTCATATAATCCTCTCTACCCGCTCACCTTCCAGTTTTCGTAATCGGTCGCCTATCGCGTAACAGATTTCGCTGACCTCGGTTTGAATCTTGTCGCCATCCTTCTCAGGATACTTGTCGCCTCGATGTCCAAGGAGCAATGTGTGTCCATCCGCTTCGTCGCTGGCAACACAGCTAACTACATATCGCAACGCAATAATTTTCGCTTCTCGTTTTGTCATAATTTTGTCCTCCATATACCTATGTCCGACTTATCGACAAAATGTGCGAAATTATTTTATTTATTTTCAAACTATCCGTATCACCCACTATTCTACGCGGACGCCCGTATAATTGGCGACAAGATTGTAGGCATCGTACACGCAATCATCGCAGATCGTAAACGGCTCATTGTCCAAGTCAAGCCAACGAGCGCCGATATTCTTGCCCTCACAGCAGACCAAGCACACGAAATCATCTGTCGCTAAATTTGGATAATTGTCTCGGCTCATATCACCCTCACTATCCTCACGCCCCTCCGCCAATAGTAGTTTTAGATTCTTGCACGGGTTGAGCCACGGTCGTTTCGTCGTCCCGCTTGTCGTCGCGTAGAGTCCTGAACTCGATCACCCAAACCCACGGATTGCTCGCCCACGGATGCTTTTTGCCGTTGATCTTTTCCCATTGCCTTTGAAAGATGCCGAGCATGGTCGGGTACACTTCCAGACCGTGGTGCATCCCCTCGGCTAGAGCGTCCGCTTCCGCAATCTCCTGCAACCGCTCGACGCGAACGCCCGTGACCTCAAGCGTGCTCCGTGACGCCCAACGGGGCATGTGGATCGGTGAACGCCAACGCTCTGAAATGGTAACGGGGAGGACTGTTGGCAGGCATTCAAGTGTTGCCCCATCGCTATACGCAACGCGAACAATGGCACTCCGAAACGCCTCCAACCTGTGCCGTTCACGCACCCAAAGGCGGTCGCCAACCTGTCCGTAGGGGTAGCCAAAATAGTTCTCGTCGCTATCCGTGACGTTGTAATCGTCGTATGTAATCCAATGAAGCCGGTCAATCATCTTCCGCCGATTGCTCGCTGTTGAATCCACCACACGGGCGAGTTTGTGTTTTTCTGACGGCGGCTGGAACTTCATTACCCGCCGCGTCTGCGTCTTTCGACCGTCTAAGATCGCCCGCACCATCTCCGACGAAAACAAAATAGACCGCTCTTTCATTACGCTCCCCCACTCAAGTCTGACCGCCATTCGGTTTATGTTCTTGCATCCGTTACGCTACGGTCGCGTCGTCATCTTGCCTACCGTCGCGGAAAGTCCGATACGCCGTCTCGTGATTGTCAGCCATAAACCAACGATTTGTGATTCTGCCTACACTTCGGGCATTCAAAAGTCAGTTGATCGTAGCCCTCGAATGTTTCAGAAATATCTACAAACTTAGGGCCGTCATCGTTATAGGTAACTCGCTGTCCGTCACAAGACGTGATAACGGTTGCGGATGGTGTATAAGGATGCTCTGCCAAGTATTTCTCGACTTGCCGCTCAAACTCTGCCGCCCCGTCGTCAACCTCACGTTCTGCGGCATCATAAGCCGCTTTCTCAGCAATGCACTTCGAGCATTCCGTTCCGAGATTGGCGCACGATGCGCAATCCTCATTCCAGATTCGCGGCTCTGGTGGATCATAGTAACTATCTAACATTTTACGCGCCTCCACTTAAATCTGATTCCCGTCGATAGCAAACCGGCTTGCACTTCGGCTTGTGATGCCAATATAAAATCTCGCTGTCTTCGTAGGTAACTGGGTCTTCGATCCACGGCAACTCAATCTCAGCGACAGCACCCCGTAGGCGGTCGATGGCCTCTTGGCGCTCGTCCTCAGTGCGGTCTACATATGCCTCAGCGCGTGAAGCCGTAATCGGCTCAGGCGGGCAAACACACTCGCCCCGATTCATCCCACAGCACAACTCAAACTTCTCAAAAACCTCAAGACGCTCGGACACCGACAAGTCAGACAAGTCAGCAACAACGCGCTCAACGAGCGACAACTTCGGCCCGAACTGTCTGCCAGTAACAGTCACCCGAATCTGTGTGCCGACCTCTTCAGTTGTGATTGTGGATCGTGCGCGTTTCGCCGCGACATACGCGCCGGTTCGAGCCTGATCGGTTAGGAAGGACTCGCCAATGTTGGCTTGCTCGATTTGCTTTTTGAGGCTGAGTGGTTTCGGCACTCTGTTATGATAACAGCCGATTCATCAAAGTTCAACAACTATTTTCATCACCTTTCAACAAAAGATTCATCAATAGTTCATCACTGAACGCCCGGTATCGCCTGCACCTTCTCCGCCAACTGATCCGGCGTTACCTTCGCCTGACTCGCAAACTTCGATAGCCAAACTCGTTGCTCCTCGTAAGTCGCGTTCGGATTGTCCATTGCCCAATCGTGATAAGCACTGATCGCGTGCGCGATGGTGTCGGGGTTGTCTTTGGGGTTCGTGTAAAGGCCGCCCAGCTTGGCGAACTTGTCGATGCAAGTATCAGCCGTGTTTATCGCGTCCAGAGCGAATTTACGCAGATCAACGGTTTTGATGACCGAAGTACGGGGGATTGCAACGCCTCGAACAAGGTTCAGCACGTCCTCAAGCGGTGCTTTCTTCTGCTCCATGTTGCCATTGTCATCGACGCTAAGTGGGTCAAGATAGACCACTTGAACCTCAGTGGATCGCGGGTCAAGGTCAATATCACCGGCAACCAATAGCCATTTACGAGCGGCTTCGCGCAGGTCTTTAGCGAACTGAAGTTGCTCTTGGAACTCGTGAACTACGTCTATTTGTTGGGTTAGATCAGCATGACCGTTGAGCAAGCGTGCCTCGATGAACAGGCATTTGTTCGCATGGCGCTTCACTGACGACTCGCTCATGCCGTATTGGGTCGAAATGTGACGAAATGACACACGTTCGTAGATGGCCTTGTTGATCGCCTTAGTGTCAGCGTGAGTGCAACATGAGCAAGGTCTGCCGGTAGATTTCCCCTTTCCATGCCCATTTCCATTGGAGTTGGTTGACATCGGGTAGATAATATCATTTTTTTTTGATTGTTGGGTGATTATTTCCTTGACAACCACGTAGTAGTGTGCATAATCAGTAGTAGCGATACTTTCGCTAGGAGAAATAATATGGAACCCAATATGCCGAAACAGGTTAATTGCTGGTGGTGCGGATGTAAAGTCGATGCGGACGATGCGGAGAAAAAGGGCGGTAAAATTTGGTGTGGCGATTACTGCTTCGAGCCGGATCAGGAAATTCCCGAAGATACGCCTTCACTCGACACTTCCTTCCACGACCACGAACGAGGAGTCCAATAACTATGGCAACTAAACGAACAACCCGTATCGAATGCACCTGCGAACGCTGTGGATTTACTTGGGTCACGATTACCGGCAAGATGCCCCGTGTTTGCGGATCGTGCAAATCACACAAATGGAACGAGCCAAAGAAGGACAAAAAACAGCAGGAGTCAGAGTAATTTACTTGAACACACATTCCACGGCCTATCGGTCATCGTGCCTGTCGTCGTGGGGAGACCCTATGAAACTCGCAGAATTTTACGCAGGTTCCCGTTCAGTAGGTAAGGTTGCCGAGTCTATGGGGTTTGAGGTCTGGTCAACTGACTTGAAAGCCTTCGATGGTATTCACTTGGCGAAGGACATTCTGGACATCACGCGAGAGGATATTCCCTTTGTCCCTGATGTGATCTGGGCGTCAATTGACTGCACGACCTACTCAATTGCGGCTATCTCGACACATCGAAACGGTATAGAGCCTAAAAGCGAGTATGCAGTCAAGAGCGATAAGATGCTGGAGAAAACATTGGAGATATTCTCATGGTTCCCTGATGCCAAATTCTTTAGCGAAAACCCGATGGGCATGATGCGTAAGATGCCACAGCTTTCAGGAATAGACCGCGCCGAGGTCACATATTGTTCGTATGGAGATATGCGTATGAAGCCGACCGACATCTTCACGAACCACCTGCGAAGCCTGATGAATCCAAATGGATGGCAACCGCGTCCGAAGTGCCGGAACGGCAATCGTCTATGTCAGCACGAACCGGCCCCGCGAGGAAGTAGAACGGGCACTCAGGGAATCAAGGGTTCCTACGACCGAAGTAGGATACCAGAAGAACTGATAATTGAAATATTGGAAAGCACCCGCGGCCCTGTCCGCATATAGGAGAATGAAAATGAACAAACAGCTAGGCACGCTAATTACGCTTCGGGACAACATCAACGTCACCGTGCAAACGCTTTTAGAGAGAAAGGATTTGACAGGCGAGACGTTGCCCACCATCGACGAACTGATGGACTGGCACATCATCGAAGAAGCCGAGGACATTACACGCGGACTGATGCTAGCAGTCATTCCTGAATCTGATGGCGAATATTATCAACCATCATCGAGAGTTTACTAACCCGAACCAGACAAACTAAGGAGAAAAATAATGTCAAATATGTCTTACTGCCGGTTCCAAAATACGGCTCCAGACCTTCAGGATTGTATGCAAAACATGGACGAGATCGACCAACACGATCCCGACCTGAGCGACAACAACAAGTCCGAACTTCGCGCCCGAAAGCGCCTCATTGAGTATTGCGTCGATATTGCCGTTGATTACGGGCATGAAATCGGTCGGGAGGTCGAAGAAGCATGAAAACACTCAAACTCTTCCTCGCCGTCGATGCGGCGTGGCATAAAGCGGAACAAAACTGGAAGCGGCAGGGCGTCAGCGTCGGAGCGTACACAGCTTTCAAGGCTGGTCACAAGGCGGCTCTGCTCGATGCTAAGAGGGCGGTGCTGGCGGCGATGGAACAGAACAAGCCGCACCGTGACCCTTACGAGCCTTCGACCGATTCCTTGGAGCATCAGTGGGACGAGGATTTGCGAGCGGTCACGGACGCTCTGGAGGCACTATGAGAATCTTAAAACTCTTCCTCATAGCTCTCATTATCGTAGGGAGCACTTGGGCGTTGGGGTTCCTCTGGAACAGCTTTTAGGATCAGATTGGGGTCTCTACGTGCGGCCCGGACAGTCTGGTAGCTACGTTCGATTCCGTTGGCTACGTGGTCTTAGCATACCAGTCTGACCATTGAGCAGCCATCGCGTCTGCAATACCGGAAAATGTTTTTGCCCTGTTCCGCTGTCGATCCTTTCCGCCTTTGTTAAACCAATTTCCCGCAATCTTGCTGGACTCGGCCCTCTCACAGATGTCCGTTGACATCAGAGGGGGCAAATTCTTTAGCCACAAGCACGTCCGCTTCTGAAATGGATGACCGAAATGATAAGGCTGAATCATTTGCTCGTAAGGTGGCAACTGAAACACGCCGGACGGAACGGGATTCTCAACACAAATCTTTGGAATATCCGCGTCCCATAATGCCGTGAACAGCGTTTTAGCTTGCAACCCAAGTGTCAAGCGATCCTGATTCAAAATGCCCTTGGGATATAAAAACCTCGCGCCTGCGTTGCTCAAATAAGTGCAGGGTGGGTGAGCTATCATCAAATCCCAACCGTCGCCCAAGACCTCCAGCACATCGCCCTGAATGTGATTCCCTGGCCGCTCGGTCGGCAACAGATCGCACGACCACGCATCATGGCCCCGTGCGGCGAAGGCGTCACGAACTATGCCACTGAACTCGCAAGCAATCAAAACCCTCACAGCGCCTTCTCCTTCTTCAAGTAAATATAACTTATCCCCGCGGCTTCCTTAACCAAAGTTGTTTCACCTCGCGCCTCAAATTCTTCTACCTTCTGCTTTAGCTTTGCCTTGTCTCGCGTCTTTACTGAGGAGCGGCGGTACTTTGTTCCGTTCTCGATTATGGTCTCATTCATATGTTCTTGTGTGGGTTCGCTACGTTGATTCGGTCTTCTCGCTGACCGTCGCGTAGAGTCCAAATCCAGACTCGGCATCCCGCGGCGCCGGATGAATACCATCACGAACCTCGACATCCGCCGGTGCGTTCCCCTGTGCTTTCGATCCCCGTACTCGATGTAGTGATGATGGCTGACACAAAGATACGCCGCCTTTCGAGCCTCGTCCCACGTTCGTATGTATCTCTGCTTGACTCTGTGAGCGCCCGCCAGACCTATCGGATTTGAACAGTCACGCCACTCGCATCTAACGATCCCGTTACTCTTGAACCAGTCCATCAACCAGCCGCGCCAGATGATCTTGAGTGCTGTGAGTTCGGCTTGTTTCATTTCGTCTGTATTGCCCCTAAATCACGCTCAGAGCGCGTCAGTCCTGTTCTAAGGCCCTGAACGGCCACAGACGCCCCAAATCGCAGGAAATGGCATTTCTCAGTCAATCAACATCCTTACTTTGGTAAGAACAGGACTATATCTCAAACCGTGGGCGTCACACGCAGGCGGACAATCATCGTCACAAGATACCGCACGCAATAAATCAGCTAGGGCTTTGTGGTAAGGTTCGGCATTACGCTTCTCGATGTCCGCAGCCACATAAGCAAAGCGCTGCATAGTTATCATATCTGCCTCGGACTTGATCCCTGTAAACGCTTTGAGAAACACCGTCGATCTTGCATCTCGTTTGGCATCTTCTATTTTTCGCTCAATGGTCATTGCATCTCCTCAAACAGCACATTCGGCGCCAACTCCCGCGCCAAATCAGCCGCCTTTCCCTGTAACTTCTCCACCAACATCTCAATATGCTCGCGGTCAAGCTGGTTGTTACGCGCCCGCTCAGGTAGATCGTTGATACGCGCCACTAAGACTCGTACCACATCGCAGGCTATACATTGAGGTTCGCAGGTCATTTACGTCTCATCGTGCTTATGGTCTATCAGTTCCCGTACTCTCGCAACCACTTCGTCAGCCGGAGGCCATCGCCCGATCTCAACCCCCCGTACCACGCAGTTTGTTTCAACGTCTTTCTCGAAGTCCGTAAATACTTGGAGCAGGTCTGCTAACGCCTTGCGGTAAGGGGC
>Ga0137435_1000325_pt1 | contig 16285 bp, 14 predicted proteins | sample EasRivERMGT100_2_FD_104904 | JGI IMG/M metagenome (GOLD analysis project Ga0137435, IMG submission 104904) | Soil microbial communities from meander-bound floodplain in the East River, Colorado, USA - East River MetaG ERMGT100_2 | ecosystem: Environmental > Terrestrial > Soil > Floodplain ... | reverse complement strand
GGGTGAGCACCACGACCGCTTCGGCTGCCAGCACGCTCAGCAGCACCGTCAGCAACACGGCGCCGCCGGGGGGGGAGCCCGCGGCGGAGTCCACGCGCAGCAGGTCGAATCCAGCCGCCAGCGCCACCGCCGCCGCTCCCTGGCGCATCGCGGGGAACGCGAATTCGCGGGGTGGGGCGAACGGGAGCGAGCGCCAGATCGGGTCCATTTGATCGAGTCCAAATCGCACCGTGACCCAGCGAACGGCAGCTCGCAGGACCGCGAGGAACACCGCCGCCGCTACCAGCCATGGTGAGAACTGCTGGAGCAGGGCGCCCGCGATAATGAGGAAGGCCGCATAGAGCGGGATCTCCCAGCGACGGAGCACTTTCTGCGCCGAGAGCCGAACGGCGGGCGGCGACAAGCTGACGAGCACCGCCGCGATCAACCCGCACACGACGAACGGTGAGAGTCCCGTCGCGTAACTGAGGCCGGCGCCCGCGACGACGACGCCGGTCAACGCCACCCCAATGCCGGTTTCGCTGAGGTCTTCCTGCCACCGTGCGAGACCGACAAACAGGCCGCCGAGACCCGCGCTCGCGATCACCGTAAGCGCGATGCTGCGCTGCAGGAGATGCGGGTGATACAGCGCGACGCCCACCGCCACGGCGGCCGTTCCAAACGCGGTGTCGAGCAGCGCGTTGCGGCGCCCCAGCTTCGGGCCGCGCCAACTGGCCGCGGTCGTCAGCGCGCCGCCGAGGATGAGCGCGATGCCGAGCGCAGCACGCCCCCCGCCACCACTCGCGCCTCCCCCTCCCCCCCACGCGTCGCCGAGGGGTCGCACCGATCGTGCCAGGGCCCACACGGTGGCGCCGGTGGTCAGCAGGACCGGGAGGGCGAGTGCGGCGCCGACGAGCCAGGTGCGCGGCGTTACTCGCCGCAGCATGCGCCATTCGAGGCGGGCGCCGAACGAGGCGCCGACCCACCCGATGCCGATTGCCATGATCGGCGCGAGCACGCGGAGTGTGGCACCGTCGAAGACACTGAGTCCCGGGCCGAGGAGCGCGCCCAGCAGGACCAACGGCACGCCGGTTTCGAGAATGCCGACGAGTAACGGATGACGAAATGCGGGGCGTGTGAGCCGCGTGACGCCGATGCCGGCCACGACGACGAGTGCCAGCGCAAGCAGAGGATGCACGAGGGCGAACGTTCGCGAACGCTTGACGCAGGCGCAAGCGCCCCCGTAGCTTGGGCGGACCTATGCCACCGTCGTTCCGTGTCACGGGAGGACGCCCGCTCACCGGCACGATCCGCCCCGCAGGCAACAAGAACGCGGCCCTTCCGATTCTCGCGGCGACGCTGCTCGCCGACGGTCCCTGTCGCATCGACAATGTGCCTCGCATTCGCGACGTCGAGACGCTGCTCGCGTTGCTGCAACACGTGGGCGCGGCGGTCCAATGGCAGGGCGCGAACACGGTCGAGATCGATACGAGCCGTGCCGAGCCCAAACCACTCGATCCGCAGCTGTGCAAGGAAATCCGCGCGTCCATTCTGCTCGCGGGCCCGATGCTGGCCCGGTTCGGCCGCGTGACCCTGCCGCCCCCGGGTGGAGACGTCATCGGCCGGCGCCGCGTCGACACGCACTTTCTCGCGCTTGAGCGGCTCGGAGCCGAAATCACCGTCGGCGACACGTACAAATTCGAGGGCAAGCTCAAGAGCGCGGACATCTTCCTCGACGAGCCGAGCGTCACGGGCACCGAGAACGCGCTGATGGCGGCCGTGCGCGCCCCCGGCACCACGGTCCTGCGCAACGCCGCATCCGAGCCGCACGTGCAGGACCTCGCGCGATTCCTCGTGGGGCTCGGCGCTGCGATCGAAGGCATCGGCTCCAACACGCTCACGATTCAGGGCGGCGCGTCCCTGAAGGCGGCGTCGTATACCCTGGGCCCCGACCACATCGAGATCGGATCATTCATCGGACTCGCGGCGGTCACGGGCGGCTCCGTCACGATCGACGGCGTCCGCGGCGACGATCTGCAAGCGACGCTGCTCGGGTTCGAACGGCTGGGCGTGCGTCCGAGGCTTGAAGGAACGAAGCTCATCGTCGACGCCGATCAAGAACGCCGCATTCGTCCCGACCTGGGCGGGCATGTGCCCAAGCTCGAGGACGGACCCTGGCCCGCCTTCCCGGCCGACCTCATGTCGATCGCGATCGTCGTGGCGACGCAGTGCGATGGCCTGTTGCTGGTCTTCGAGAAGCTGTTCGAGTCGCGACTGTTCTTCGTGGACAAGCTCATCGGGATGGGTGCGCGCATCGTACTGTGCGATCCCCATCGCGCGGTGATCGCGGGCCCGTCGCCGCTCCGTGGCCAGGTCGTCGAGAGTCCCGACATCCGCGCCGGTATGGCCATGCTGCTCGCGGCCCTGGCGGCCCAAGGCGATTCCGTGATTCAGAACATCGGCCAGATCGAACGAGGGTACGAGCACATCGATACCCGCCTGCAAGCGCTGGGAGCACAGCTTGAGCGCAGGTCGTAATGCAGGGGCGCCCGGTGTAGGGGCGCAGCATGCTGCGCCCCTACCGGCCGCGCGTGAAACTCCCGTCGGTGATGCCGCCGTTCCGCGCCTCGAGCTGTCGGAGTGGGCGGAGCGCTACGGACTCGTCGCCGGGATTACGACGCGCCCGCTGAGCCTCGGGCTCTGGAGCGACGAGGCGGTGGGGCAGGTGATCGGGCGCTGGCGGGCGTTCCGCGCGGCGTTCGGCAATCGATTCCCGACCGTCGTGCTCGCGCATCAGGTGCACGGGAACGAGGTGCGCTGGCATGACGCGCTGTCGGAAGGGTGGATCATTCTCGATGGCATCGATGGGCACGCCACCAACGACGCCGGCGTGCTGCTCACGGTCACCGTCGCCGACTGTATCCCCGTCTATCTCGCGGTGCCGCCCAAGGGCGCGATCGCGCTCGTGCACGCCGGGTGGCGCGGCTCGGCGGGCGGGATCCTTGCGAGCGCTGTAGAGGTCCTGAAGCGCCAAGCCTTCGCCAGAGGCTCCGATATCGTAATGCATTGCGGCGTAGGTATTTGTGGTGATTGCTATGAAGTGGGTTCTGAGGTTGCGGATCGGTTCGGGCTGTCCGGGCAATCGCACATCGACCTGCGGGACGTGCTCGCGCAACAGGCGCGCGCCCTCGGCGTCCGCGACGTCTCGATCTCACCCTGGTGCAGCGCGGAGGAGCGCGAGCGGTTTTTCTCGCATCGCGCCTCGCGGGGACGCGATGGACGCATGGTCGCATACCTCGGACGGCCGCGAGGTTGACACTCGGAGTACCCCGGCTACATTCCCCAGCGTGAAGCGGGCGAAGTTCGGCCCGCGATTTTTTTTCATGCTCACTGAGAGTCTCGTCGAGGCCTTTCGAGCCCGCCTGGAGCAGTTGGGGTTCGACCTGGCCGACCTGCGCATCGGCGGCACGCCGAACCGACCGCTTGTCCAAGTCCGCATTGACTGTCCGCCACGGAACGTCACGGTCGAGGACTGCAGCCGGGTCAGCCGGGCTCTGGAGCAGTGGCTCGACGCGAATGGTCCCCTTGGCAATCGCTATGTGCTGGAGGTGTCGAGCCCGGGGATCGAACGGCCCGTGCGCTGGCACCGGCATTGGGTCCAGTTCGTCGGCCGTGAGGTGAACGTGAAGCTGGCCGGGATGGGCCGGGTGCGAGCCCGCATCGTCTCGGTCCCGACAACTGAAACGGTGGTGCTCCAGCCACAGGGTGGATTGGAGCGCGAATACCGGTTGGAGGACGTCAAAGACGCCCGCCTGGCGTTGCCGACGACCGATGACCGATGACCGAGGACACGAGATGGCAAATACAACCGACGTAGTCTCCGCAATTCGGGAGCTGACCAACACCAAGCAGCTCGAGCGCGGGGAGCTGATCGACCTGCTCAAGGATGGTCTGCACGCCGCGCTCGTGAAGCGTTACGGGCCGAACGTGCGAGCCGAGATCGGCATCGACGAGCTCAAGGGGTCCATCCGCATCGTGGTTCTCAAGACCGTGGTCGAAACGGTCGAGGATCAGGGGACCCAGGTGTCGTTGGAAGAGGCGCGCTACGAAGATCCGGATTTCGTTCCGGGCGACGTGCTCGAGGAGGAAGTGCCGTTCGAGCAGTTCGGGCGCACCGCCGTGCAGGCCGCCAAGCAGCGCATCATCCAGCGCGTGCGGGAAGGCGAGCGCAGCCGGATCCGCGAGGAGTTCTCCGGCAAGGTCGGCGAGCTGCTCTCGGGGGAAGTGCAGCAGATCGAGCGCGGCAAGATCGTCGTGATGCTGAACAAGTTCCGCGAAGCCGAAGCGATCATTCCGTATCGCGATCAAAACCACCGCGAGCATTTTCATCAAGGCGACACGATTCGTGCCGTGCTGAAGCGGATCGAAGAGACACCCAAGGGCCCGCGGCTCATCCTCTCGCGCGCCGATCCGCTGTTCGTGAAGGCGCTGTTCAAGCTCGAGGTCCCCGAGGTCCAGCAGCAGATCGTCGAGATCCGCGCTACGGCGCGCGAAGCGGGCAGCCGCACCAAGATCGCGGTCTGGTCGCGCGACGACTCCATCGATCCGGTGGGCGCCTGCGTCGGACTCAAAGGATCGCGCGTCCAGGCGGTCGTGAACGAGCTGAACGGGGAGCGCATCGACATCGTGCCGTGGTCCTCGGACCCGGAGCGCTTTGCCAAGCTGTCGCTCGCGCCCGCACGCGTCGCGCGCGTCTTTTCCGATCCCGAATCGAAAACGATCCAGGCGATCGTGGATGAAGATCAGCTGTCGCTCGCCATCGGGCGCAACGGCCAGAACGTGCGGCTGGCCTCGGAGCTGACGGGGTGGAAGGTCGACCTCTACTCGAGCCGCGAGTGGCTGGAGCGCGGCGGCGAGGGTCCGCTGTTCGCGCCGCTCCCGCCGGCCGATCAGTCCGTCACCCAGGTGAACCTCACCGAGATGAAGGGGCTGTCGCCCGAGCTGGTGGCGGTACTCGAGCAGGCAGGGAAGAAAACGCTCCAGGACATCCTCGATCTCGAGCGCGAAGACGTCGATCAGATTCCGGGGATGACCCCTGATCTCGCCGAGAAGATGATGTCGTTCCTCAACGAGATGACCGAGGAAGGCGGCGAAGAGGAAGAAGCGAGCAAGACCACGGCGTGAGCTCGAGAATCGCCCGACTGCTGGGCCTCGGTCTCAGAGCGGGCAACGTGGTGATCGGCGTGGCAGGTGTGCGGGCAGGGTTGCAGCGCGGCAAGATCTCGTGCGTCGTGCTGGCTGCTGATGCCAGCCAGCGGACGATCGACAAAGTGGGTCGGCTCGCCGAGGCGAAGCGGGTCCCGATGTTGCGAGGACCAGGGGCCGATGAGCTGGGAGCGGGGTTGGGAAAACCGCCGGTACAGGCGGTGGGTGTGAGCGATCCCGCGTTGGCAAAAGGGCTGATGGCAGACGGCTGACGGCCGATAGCGAGGGAGTAAGTGGCAACGACGCGCATTCATGATTTGGCAGCGGAGTTCGGGATCTCCAGCGAGCAGCTGATGGGGATGCTCAAGGAGATGGACATCTTCGTGCGCAGTCACCTGACGCCGCTCAAGGACGAGCAGGTGTCGCTGATGCGTGCGCGGTGGGAGCGCGACAAGCGCAAGCAGAAGCAGCCCGCCGCGGCGCCAAAGCGTCGCCGCGCGGCTGCGAAGGCGGCCCCCGCCGAGCCGGCGCCCGAGCCTGTGTCGGAAAGCCGGCCCAAGCGTCGTCGCCGGACCGCCGCCGAAGTCGCGGCCGCGGATGCGGCCGAAGCGGAACGGGCCGCCGCCGAAGCCGCCGAAGTCGAGCGGGCGCGCCTCGTGCTCGAGACGGCCGCGCGGGAGCAGGAGGAAGAGAAGGCCGCGCCGTCGCTCGAGGAACGGGCCGCGGCGTTGTTCAAGGACCTGGCGCCGGCCGAGTCCGCCGAGCCGGCGGCCACGGTGACGTTTGCTCCTCTGCCGTCTTCCGGCGCCCCCGCGCCGCCGCTGTTTTCGCCGCCATCGTCGTCGCCGCCCCCGTCCCCCCGGCCATTCATTCCGACGCCGGTGCGCCCGCGCCCTGTTCCGGTCGCGCGTGGGACGCCGTCCGGTCCGGGCAGCTCGGTTCCGCCCCGGCCCGTGGCCTCCGCCGCTCCCGGCGCGGCGCCACTCGATGAGCGCCGCCGCGAGAAGGGCAAAAAGCGGAAGAAGGGCAAGAAGTCGCTGGTCGATCAGGAAGCCGTCGCGCAGAACATCTCGCGCACGCTCGCCACGCTGAAGGCGCCGGTCGGCAAGAAGGGCGTGCACCGCCGCGAAGAAGGGCCGACGTTCCGCGAAGTCCAGGAAGAGCGCCGCCGCGAGGAGCGGGAGCGCGAGAAGACGCTGGTGCGCGTGACGGAGTTCATCACCGTTTCGGAGCTCGCGAACACGCTCAAGGTGCCGCCGACCCAGATCGTCACGTTCGCCTTCAAAGAGCTGGGTCAGATGGTGACGATCAACCAGCGCCTCGACTTCGACATGATCGAGCTGATCGCCTCGGCGTTCAACTTCCAGGCGGTGCGCGAAGAGGAGTACGCCACCACCCAGACCGAAAAGACCACGGACGCCGTCGAGACGCTGAAGCCGCGGCCCCCGATCGTGACGATCATGGGTCACGTCGACCACGGCAAGACGTCGCTGCTCGACTACGTCCGCAAGACCAACGTCGTCGCGGGTGAAGCCGGCGGCATCACGCAGCACATCGGCGCGTACCAGGTCACGCTGAAAGACCGCCGCAAGATCACGTTCCTCGACACGCCGGGCCACGAAGCCTTCACCGCCATGCGGGCCCGGGGCGCGCAGGTCACCGATCTCGTCGTGCTGGTCGTCGCCGCCGATGACGCGATCATGCCCCAGACGGTCGAGGCGATCTCGCACGCCAAGAACGCCGGCGTGCCGCTCGTCGTCGCGATCAACAAGATCGATCTGCCCACGGCCAACGTGCAGAAGGTGAAACAGGACCTGCTGGCGCACGGCGTCGTGCTCGAAGAGTTCGGCGGCACCACGCTGGCGACGCCGATCTCCGCCAAAAAGGGCACCGGCATCGACGAGCTGCTCGATCAGATCCTGCTGCAGGCCGAGCTGCTCGACCTCAAGGCGAATCCCGATCGCAAGGCACAGGGGTCGGTGCTCGAGGCGACGCTCGATCCGGGCAAGGGTGCGATCGCGACGATTCTCGTGCAGACCGGCACGCTGCGGGTCGGCGACGACTTCATCTGCGGCCAGTACTCCGGGCGCGTGCGCGCGATGTACGACGAGCGCGGCGGCCCCGAAACGGAAGTCGGCCCGTCCACGCCGGTGCAGATCCTCGGCTTCGAGGGCGTGCCGGAGGCGGGGGACAGCTTCCTCGCGATGGAGGACGCGGCCGCCGCGCGCGACATCGCGCAAAAGCGCCAGCGTCTCGAGCGCGAGGCGCAGCATCGCCGCACGGGTCGCGTGAAGACGCTGGAAGACTTCATGGCCGAAGCGGCGGCGGGCGGCGTGGCGCTGCTGCGGATCATCATCAAGGCGGACCAGGGCGGTCCCGCCGAAGCGCTGGCCGACGCGCTGGCGCAGCTCTCGACCAAGGAAGTGAAGGTCGAGGTCGTGCACCGCGGCGTCGGTGCCATCACCGAGTCGGATGTGCTGCTCGCGCGCGCGTCCGGCGCGATCATCGTCGGCTTCCACGTGCGTCCCGATTCGAACGCGCGCGCGGCCGCCGATCGCGAACGGGTCGAAATCCGCACCTACCGCATCATTTACGAGGCCGTCGAGGAAGTGCGCGCGGCCATGGAAGGGCTGCTCGCGCCCGAAAAGAAGGAAGTGGTGCTGGGCGAGGCCGAAGTGCGGCAGACGTTCAAGATCGCCAAGGTCGGCACGATCGCGGGCTGCTTCGTGCGCAGCGGGGTCATCCCGCGCACGGGGCGCGTCCGCGTCATTCGCAACGGCGTCGAGGCATACGACGGCACGCTGGCGTCGCTCAAGCGCTTCAAGGACGACGTCCGCGAGGTGCGCGAAGGCTTCGAGTGCGGGATGGGCGTCGAGAACTTCAACGACATCAAGGTGGGCGACCTGATCGAGTCATACCGGATCGAGGAGGTCGCGCGCTCCCTCAGCGCCGCTGAGTCGTGATCGTGGGCGTGATGGTCTGGGAGCTGCACCTCCCGGCGTGCCAGTCGCTCAAGGACAAACGCACCATCGTGAAGAGCCTCAAGGATCGGATGCACAACCGCTTCAATCTGTCGGTCGCCGAAACCGGGCATCACGATCTGTGGCAGCGGGCCGAGCTGACGGCCGCCGTCGTGAGCACCGACCGGCAGCATGCCGAGAGCGTGTTGCGCTCGGCCGACCAGCTGGTCGCCGGAGCGGACGGCGCACGGATCGTGGACACGAGTACGAGCTATCTCTGAGATGAAGCGGCCCAGCCATCGCCCCGAGCGCGTCAGCGAGCTGATCCGGCACACCGTCGGCGTATTTCTCACCGGCGACGTCCGGGATCCGCGGATCGGGTTCGTCACCGTGATCGGCGTCGAGGTGTCTCCCGATTTCTCGCATGCCAATGTGCGGGTCAGCGTCATGGGCACCGATGAGGAAAAGGCCAAATCGCTGGAGGGGCTGGCGAGTGCCGCGCGGTACCTGCGTGCCCAGCTCGCGAGGGAGCTTCCGCTGCGCGTGACCCCGGAGCTGCATTTCCATCTGGATCGCGGCATCGAGCACGCGCAGCGCATCGACCGCGTGCTCAAGGAGCTGAAGGAGTCGGACGACTGAAGAACGGGGGCCTCGTGTTGGTGGCCAAGCCGGCCGGCCCCACGTCCCATGACGTCGTCGATGTGGTGCGGCGCGCGCTCGGCGAACAGCGCGTGGGGCATCTGGGCACGCTGGATCCGTTCGCGAAGGGATTGCTGGTGCTGGTGGTCGGCCGGGCGACGCGCCTGGCGCCGTTCGCGGCGGAGTGGCCCAAGTCCTACGACGGCGTGATCCGGCTCGGCGTGACGACCGATACCGATGATCTCACCGGCACTGTCGTGGCGACGGCGTCATGGACCGGGATCACGCCGGCGCAGCTGGCCGAGGTGATCGAGCGGTTTCGGGGCGGGTACGAGCAGACGCCGCCGGCGTATTCGGCGGTCAAGGTCGCGGGGGAGCGCGCCTACCGCCGCGCGCGGCGCGGTGAGGCGGTGGCGCTGGAGCCGCGGCGCGTCGAAATCCGCGAGCTCGAGATCGTCGAAGCCGCCGTGCCGGACCTGCAGTTTCGCGCGACCGTGAGCGCGGGCACGTATGTGCGCTCCCTGGCCCGGGACATCGGGGCCGCGCTGGGCTGCGGCGCGCATCTCGCCGCGTTGCGGCGCACGGCGGTCGGGCCGCTGCAGCTCGACGACGCGGTGCCGCCGGAGGCGGTGACCGCGCGGGCGTTGCGGGATGCGGCAATCCTGGTCGCGCACATGCCGCGCCAGGAGGTCGATAAGGAGGAACGGGACGCGCTGATCCACGGTCGACCCATACGGATCGACCCGATCGCCGATAGCCGATACCCGATCGCCGTGTTTTCGGGCGATGAGCTGCTGGCAGTTGCCGAGCAGGTGGGCGAGCTTCTCAAGCCCCGCGTCGTGGTGGCGGAAGACTGATGGCGGCTCGCGGCGCGGTGGTCACGGTGGGTACCTTCGATGGCGTGCACCGCGGCCATCTGGCGGTGCTCGCGGAAGTGACGCGGCGGGCGCGTGCCGGCGGGTGGACGAGCGTGCTGGTCACGTTCGACCCGCATCCGCTCGCGGTGGTGAATCCGGCGGCGGCGCCGAAGCTGCTGACGCTGCCCGAGGAAAAGCGGCTGCTGGTAGCGGCGCAGGGGATCGAGCAGTTCGTCCTGATGCCGTTTACCCCGGCGGTCGCGCAGCTCGACGCGGAAGCGTTCGTGCGCCGGGTCCGCGACGAGTTCGCGATGCGCGAGCTCGTGATGGGCTACGATCACGGGTTCGGCCGGGGGCGCGCCGGAGACGTCGAGCTGGTGCAGCGGCTCGCGCAGCAGCACGGGTTCGAGACGGGCGTGGTCGGTGCCGTGCGCGACGACAGCCAGCCGATTTCGTCGACGCTGATTCGCACGGCGCTCGCGCACGGCGATCTCGATGCGGCGGCACGCTGGCTGGGACGATCGTACGGGATTCGCGGCACGGTGGTGCGGGGCGCGGGGCGGGGCAAAACGATCGGGATTCCGACGATCAACCTCGAGCCGCCCGATCCGCGCAAGTTGTTGCCGCCTGATGGGGTGTATGCGGTGCGGGTTAGGATCTTGGAGTCGGGAGTTGGGAGCTTGGGACAAAAACCCCAAATCCCAGCTCCTCACTCCAAAATCCTGGAGTTCGGTGGGATGATGAATCAAGGTCCGCGCCCCACCTTTGGTGAACAGGCTCGCGCGCTCGAGGTTCATCTGTTCGATTTCGACGGCGAGTTGTACGGGGAGACCGTGGACGTGGCATGGGTCCGTCACCTGCGCGACGTGCAGGCGTTCCCATCCCGCGAGGCGCTGGTGGCGCAGCTGGAGCGCGACCGCCAGGCCGCCCGGGCGACCCTCAACCGGTAGCGAGGGACGATGGGCAAGATTCGTCAGCGGCTGTTGGGCATCGGCATCCTCGTGGTGCTCAGCATCGTTGCGCTCATTCCGCGCAATGTCACGATGCGTGTACCGGACGCTGTGACGGGCCGGATGAAGGACACGACGGTGCGGCGCGTGCCGATCAAGCTGGGGCTCGACCTCCAGGGCGGCATTCACCTCGCGCTCGAGGTGGACGAGTCCAAGGGTCCCGTGCCCGACTGTGCCGACGCGATTCAGCGCGCCGAGAAGGTGGTACGCACCCGCATCGACGAGTTCGGGACGACCGAGCCGGTCGTCCAGATCCAGGGCCGCTGCCGGCTGATCGTCGAGCTCGCGGGCGAGAAGGATCCGGCCCGCGCCAAGGGCGTGATCCAGCGAACCGCGTTCCTCGAGTTCCGCATCACCGACATGAAGAACACGTTCCGCGACGCGCTCCCGGCGATCGACGCCGCCTTGCGCCGCGCGGGCATGAAGTCGCGGACCACGGCACCGTCCGCCGTGACGCAGCTGTTCGGCGACACGAGCAAGGCGCAGCGCGAGGACACCGCGGACGCGAATGCGCCCGGTGTGCTCTCGTCCCTGCTGTTCCAGGGACAGCTGCCCGGTGAGTTCCTCGTGCCCGAGGAGCAGTGGCCGCTGGTCGACAGTCTCGTCGCGCGCCCGGACGTGCGCGCCGCGATGCCGCGCGGCATCGAGCTGCGCTGGGGCGCGGCCTCGGAGTCCCGCGGGGCACGCGCCTTTCGCGCGCTGTATGCGGTCGATTCGCGCCCGATCATTACGGGTGAGGAGCTGGTCAAAGCCAACGCGCGCCGCGATCAGGTGACCAACCAGTCGATCGTGACGTTCCAGCTGAGCCGCCGCGGCGGCCGCAAGTTCGGGCAGGAGACGGCGCGCCACGTCGGTGACTACATGGCCATCATTCTCGACGGCCGGGTGCAGGGGCAGCCGCCCGTGATCCGCAGCCAGATCAGCACCAATGGTCAGATCGAACTCGGCGCCAAGCCGCTGCAGGAAGCGAGCGATCTCGCGCTCGTGCTGCGCGCCGGCGCATTGCCGGCCCCGCTCACGATCGTCGATGAGCGCGCGATCAGCGCCACGCTGGGCGCCGATTCCATCAAGGACGGCATACGCGCGGGCGTGGTCGGGGTCGTGCTCGTGATCGTCATCATGATCGGTTACTACCGGATGGCGGGGGCGCTGGCCGTCGCTGCGCTCACGCTGTACTGCTTGTTCACGCTCGCCGGCCTGGCGGCGTTCGGCTTCACGCTGACGCTGCCGGGCCTCGCCGGCTTTGTGCTCTCCATCGGCATCGCGGTCGACGCGAACGTGCTGATTTTCGAGCGGATACGCGAGGAGCTGGTCCACGGCAAATCGTTGCGCCTCGCCGTGGAGGACGGCTTCCTGCACGCGATGAACGCCATCATTGACTCGAACGTGAGCACCGCGCTGACGGCGCTCATCCTGTACGCGGTCGGAACCGGCCCGGTACAGGGCTTTGCCATCACCCTGATCATCGGTATCGCCGCCTCGATGATCTCCGCGATCTCGGTCGTAAAGACGATGTTTCTCATCTGGTTGCACCGGCGGCCTGACATGGTGACCCTGAGCATCTGATGATCAGACTCTTTGCCAACGCAAACTACGACTTCATCAAATGGCGCCGCTGGGCGTTCGGCCTCACGGGCGCCATCATGCTCGTCGGCCTCGCCGCCCTCGCGACGCGCGGCCTCAACTACAGCATCGAATTCACCGGTGGGACGCTGGTGCAGTTCGAGCTGGCGCATAAGACGCCGACGGCGAACCTGCGTGCGGCGCTCGATAACGAGGGGCTCACGGGGGCCGACGTCTACAACTTCGGGTCGGATACCTCGTACGTGGTGCGCGCGCGGCTCGGCGGGGCGGCGGCGGCAGGTGAGGCTGGAACCCAGGAGGTCGCGGACGCCGTCGCCAAGGCGCTCGACCAGAGCGTCGGCCCCGGTCAGTACCACATCGCCCGGCGCGAGGCGGTGGGACCGAAGGTCGGACGCGAGCTGCAGGGCAAGGCGCTGATGGCGATCCTCCTCAGCTTCCTGGTGACGATGATCTATCTGGCGATCCGGTTCGAATGGCGCTTCGGTTTGGCGGCGGTGATCGCGACGGCGCACGACGTGGTCGCGACCCTCGCCTTCATCAGTATCATGCACCTCGAAGTGAGCCTCATCGTCGTTGGCGCGGTCCTGACCGTGGTGGGGTACTCGCTGAACGACACGATCATCATCTTCGACCGCGTGCGGGAGAACCTGAAGAAATACCGGCGCCAGAATCTGTACGAGATTCTCAACCTGTCGATCAACGAGACGCTGCCGCGCTCGGTGCTGACGCACGGGACCACGATCGCGACGACGATGGCGCTGCTGGTGCTCGCGGGGGAAGTCATTCGGCCGTTCGCCTGGGTCATGTCGTTCGGAATCTTCACCGGCACGTTCTCGTCGATTTATATCGCGGCGCCGGTGCTGCTGTGGATCGAAAAGCGCTGGCCCGGCCAGGATGCGCGTGGGGCCCGGACGTTCGGGACGCGGGCGCCGGCGGGGACGCAGCCGTTCGCCCCCCCCTCCCCCCCCGCCCCCGCGGCGCCGACCTCGTCACCGTCGCCTCGCACCCCGCAGCCCGCACGTTAGTCGACAGCCACTGCCATCTTGGCGATGCCGCGTTCGACGCCGATCGTGACGCGGTGCTCGCGCGGGCCCGCGCGGCGGGCGTGGCGCACGTTGTGGTGATCGGCGAGTCGGTGGCCGGCAGTGAGCGCGCCGCCGCACTGGTGGGGGGGGGGGGCGCGCGAGGCTTGTCCGCGACGGCTGGTGTGCATCCCCACGAAGCGGGCGGGTGGTCAGCCGCAGCCGCCGCACGCCTGCGCGGGCTGCTGACAGCGCCCGAGTTCGTGGCCGTCGGCGAGACCGGACTCGACTATCACTACCTGCATGCGCCCAAAGACCGCCAGCGGCAGGCATTCGAGGCGCAGCTGGCACTCGGGCTCGAGCTGGGCAAGCCGGTGATCGTCCACGCCCGCGACGCCGACGATGACATGGCGGCGATGCTGCGCGCGCTCGCGCCACGGCCGCCCGTCGTCGTGCTGCACAGTTTCTCATCGGGCGATGACGTGTGGGACGCCGGCCTGAGCATCGGTGCATATTTCTCGTTTAGCGGCATGATTACGTTCAAGAACTGGACTCGCACCGACCGTCTGACCGTCTGTCCGTCCGACCGTCTGCTGTTTGAGACCGATGCGCCGTATCTCGCGCCCGTACCGCATCGTGGCCGGCGCAACGAGCCCGCGTTCGTGCGCGACGTCGCGACACGGGCGGCGACGGTGCGCGGCGAATCGCTCGACGCCCTGGCGCAGCGCACTACGGCCAACGCGCGACACTGCTTCGGCGCGCGCATCGATTCCACGTTATGACCGCCACGATGAAAGTCCCCTCCGATATCGCCATCGCGCAGGCCGCCACGCTGCGGCCGATTCGCGACGTCGCGGCCGAGCTTGGGCTGTCGGACGACGAGCTGGAGGTGTACGGCAAGTACAAGGCGAAGATCGTGCTGGGCGCGGTGGGATCGCGCCCGGCCAAAGGCCGGCTCGTGCTGGTCACCGGCATCAGCCCGACGCCGGCCGGCGAAGGCAAATCCACCGTGACGGTCGGCGTCACGCAGGCGCTGCGCAAGCTCGGCAAGAACGCCGTGCTCGCGATGCGTGAGCCGTCGCTGGGCCCGGTGTTCGGGGTGAAGGGCGGCGCGGCCGGCGGCGGCTATGCGCAGGTCGTGCCGATGGAGGATATCAACCTCCACTTCACCGGCGACTTCCACGCGATCGCGAGCGCGCACAACCTGCTGTCCGCCATGCTCGACGCGCACCTGCATCACGGCAATGCGCTCGGAATGGACGTGCGCCGCGTGACCTGGCCCCGCACCATCGACATGAACGACCGCGCGCTCCGCAACATCATCGTGGGGCTGGGCGGGTTGAACGGCGGGCCCATGCGCGAAGAGCGGTTCGTGATCATTCCAGGCTCGGAGATCATGGCGATTCTCGCGCTCGCCACCGGGATTCAGGATCTCGAGGAGCGGATCGCCCGGATCATCGTCGGGCTCCGTCCCGACAAGACACCCGCGCGCGCCAGCGATCTCAAGGCGCATGGCGCGATGACGTTGCTGCTCAAGGACGCGATCAACCCCAATCTGGTGCAGACGCTCGAGGGCGGTCCGGCACTCGTCCACTGCGGACCGTTCGGCAACATCGCGCACGGCTGCAATTCGGTCGTCGCGACCAAGCTGGGGCTGGCGCTCGCGGATATCGTGTTGACGGAAGCCGGATTCGGCGCCGATTTGGGCGCCGAAAAGTTTTTCGACATCAAGTGCCGCTTCGCGGGACTCAAGCCCGAAGCGGCCATCATCGTTGCGACCGTGCGCGCGCTCAAAATGCACGGCGGCAAGAAGAAGGATCAACTCGCGACGGCCGACCCCGCGGCGGTGCAGCGAGGTGCCGAGAATCTCCGGCGCCATATCCGCAACGTGAAGAAGTTCGGCGTGCCCGCGATGGTCGCGCTCAATCGCTTCCTCACCGATACCGACGAGGAAGTGGACGCGGTGCGCGCCGTGGGCGCGGCCGAAGGGGTGGAGGTCGTGCGCTGCGACGTGTGGGAGAAGGGTGGGGAAGGCGGCGTGGCGGTCGCGGAGGCGCTGCTGGGCCTGCTCAAGTCTGGCACGGCGGTGTTCAAGCCGCTGTACGACGAACGCCGGCCGATTCGGGAGAAGATCGAGACGATTGCGCGGGAGATTTACGGCGCCGGCGGCGTCGGCTTTGCGCCCGCGGCCGAGCGCCAGCTCGAGCTGTTGCCCAAGCTGGGCCTGGGCGAGACGCCCGTGTGCATGGCGAAAACGCAGTACTCGTTCTCGGATGACGCCACGCAGCTGGGTGCGCCGAGCGGCTTCACGCTGCATGTGCGCGACATTCTCCCCTCGGCCGGCGCGGGATTCGTGGTCGCGCTGGCCGGCGACATCATGACCATGCCGGGACTCGGCAAGAGCCCGGGGGCCGAGCGGATCCGCCTCAATGCGGATGGGACCATCGAGGGACTCTTCTAATGCGTGTGATTGCGACCGATGCGGCGCCAAAGGCGATCGGCCCCTACAGCCAGGCGATCGCGCTGGAACAGCTGATCTTCACCGCGGGACAAGTCGCGCTGGATCCAAACAGTGGCGAGCTCGTCGGCCGCACCACGGCGGAGCAAACTGAGCAAGTCTTTGCGAACCTCACGGCGGTGCTCGCGGCGGCTGGAACGTCGCTGGCCAATGTCGTCAAGACGACGGTGTACCTCGCCGATATGGCGGATTTCGCGCAGATGAACGAGGTGTACGCCAGGCACTTCGGCACACATAAACCGGCGCGTTCGACGGTGCAGGCCGCGGGGCTTCCCAAGAACGCCCGCGTCGAGATCGACGTCATTGCCGTAAAGGGATGAGGGAGCGGATTGGGCCTGGTGGCCTGACCAGTCTTCAAAACTGCTTGGGCCCCGCAAGGGGCTCGGTAGGTTCGATTCCTACACGCTCCCGCCACCCCGGTTTTCGGCTTGACTTTCGCCGCGGCGTAGCAAGTTTCGTAATCTGCATCACAATCGGTGGATCGATGAGTACGGCACAATGGGCGCGCCTG
>Ga0137435_1000323_pt1 | contig 16294 bp, 30 predicted proteins | sample EasRivERMGT100_2_FD_104904 | JGI IMG/M metagenome (GOLD analysis project Ga0137435, IMG submission 104904) | Soil microbial communities from meander-bound floodplain in the East River, Colorado, USA - East River MetaG ERMGT100_2 | ecosystem: Environmental > Terrestrial > Soil > Floodplain ... | reverse complement strand
TGGTATTCAGCAGCTGCGCCTTGTTGCGGAACTGCCAGCGCTGCATGTCGGCGAGCTCGGTGCCGAGCGGGAAGTGCGTCTCGCGCTGCCGACCATGCGCCTTCGCCGTGACACGAATCCAGGTTCGATGCCGGTAGATGCCCGGCGCGAGCGTGACGGGTTTCCCGCGGCGTGGCATCAGGAGGCCTGACGGATCAGGTTATTCGCGTCGCGATCCAGACTCGGGTATCCTGCTGCTCGATGGCCGCAGATCACTCCGGGATCGAATGGACCGAGGCGACGTGGAATCCCACGTCCGGCTGCACGAAGGTGTCGCCGGGCTGTGACCGCTGTTACGCCGAACGGGTCACGAAGCGGTTCCCGCGCACTTTCCCCAACGGCTTCGCGTTGACGCTCCGTCCGCAGAGTCTCGAGATTCCGCTCCACTGGCGTCGGCCGCGCACAATCTTCGTGAACAGCATGTCGGACCTGTTCCATCGCGATGTGCCTGACGCGTACGTCCAGGAGGTCTTCGACGTGATGGTGCGGACGCCGCAGCATACGTATCAGGTCCTCACGAAACGCGCCGAGCGGCTCGCGAGGCTCGCCCGCAAATTGCCGTGGCCGTCGAACGTGTGGATGGGCGTTTCCGTCGAGAGCCCGAAGTACTCCTGGCGAATCGACTACCTGCGACGCGTGCCCGCGGCTGTGCGGTTCATCTCCGCGGAGCCGCTCCTCGAGCCGCTGCCGGGGCTCGATCTCACCGGCATGCACTGGCTGATTGCCGGCGGCGAGAGTCAGACCGGCTGCCGTCCAGCGGATGACGAGTGGTTCCGTGACCTGCGCGACCAGTGCGCGGCCGCCGGCGTCGCGTTCTTCCTCAAGCAGTTGGGAGGCCACCCGTCGAAACGCGGCGGGGACGCAGCGGTGGTTGACGGCCGGCGGTGGATCGACCTGCCTGTGATCACACGCGGTACTTGCTGAAGATGTCGCCAACAATCTTGGCTCCCGTTACGTTCGGCGACGCAAAGATCAGGTAATACAGCGTCGAGGACTGCGTGTTCTTCATCGGGATCGGCGTGGGCACGCACTTGAACCCAGCAATCTGCTTGAGTCGCTGACAATAGGCACTGATCAGCTCCTCATTGGTACGCTTGAAGAAGCGGTCGGCCCCAAAGAGGTCCTGCTCCTTGCGGTAGGCCGCGTCCACCCAACTGCGATCGCCCCACACCTTGTCCATCAAGAGCTTTTGCTGCTCGCTCACCCGAGAGGCGTCTGACCACAGCACATTCCGGTTGGCGCCGACGATCATGAAGTTGAAGAAGATCTCCACCGATCCCATCCGGCCAATCTCGGAGATGAGCGACCAATCCACTGAGAGCCCATAGGGGTCGAGCAGGCAGAGTCCGCGCGCGTAATCCTTGTACCGGCACCTCGCCAGGACTTTTCTTAGAATTGGATCCGACTCCCCGACGTGCACCTGCGCGCGAGGGTCAGACGAGGTGATGCGTGTCAGGAGCTGCGCTTTCTGTTGGTTCCGTTCGATGAAGTGGAGCTCGTCGAACGGTGGCTCGATTTCGAGCGCACGCATTGGACTGCCGGCGATGAGCTCGCCAGTGTCGCGTTCTTCGGCAACTCCCGCACCGGCGAAGGCATCGGTATAAACGAGACGCTTAACGAAAGCCTGCTTCCTCAGGATCGTGGTGTAGGCTGACCCGTAAGCATCGAGGATGTCGTGCTTGATGTTGGACCACGAGCCGAGGCGATCCAGCTGCATCTCTGCGTCGATGTAGACCTGTTCGTCCAAGGGCGCGTCATTTACGCCGTCGGCGCCGCACGCGCGGCACACGCTCGAACCGATGTCGAGCGGTTGCTCGCAGACCGCACAGAGTCCGGCGTCGGTCATTGTTCGTCGCCAGGCAGCGGCTCGAACCGCGGATTCGCCGTCGTTGCCAGGCGGAATGTCTCCGCATTCCGCCTGGCCAAGTCCAGCGTCAACGCGTACTGCGTGGCGAGCGGATCGTAGATGCTGTATCCCACTCGGACCTCGAAGCCGGCATCCGTCAGGTAGATGCCGCACTCGAGGATGCGGCCGCTTGGAGCGCGCATGCGCCAGGCGATCTCCACGAGCTCCAGGCGTGGCAGCTGACGATCGCCGGCGCGCTGGCCGGTGAATGGTGTGTAGTCGGTCACGGCTCTTACGACGCGATGACCATGATGTCTTGATCGCGTCCGCCTTGGATGCACGTCGTGAGCGATCCCCTCGGATAGCCTGTGGCGGATGTCCAGCGGAGCGTGGTGACGGCACCGGCCGCCGCGGTCGGCGCGACGGTGAACGGCAACGTGAGGAATATCCCATCGCCAGAAACGTCCGGCGCGTTGTTCGGTCGTCGCAAGGTGAACGTCAGCGAGCTTGCCGTCCGCGACTCTGTCAGCGTTGGTGTGAAGCCGCCTTGCTGCATGTAGGGGCCGAGTGTCAGCGTGGTGTTACGCGCGACGTTCGGATCCCAGGTCAGCGATCCGTTCAGTTCGTTCACAGCACAGGAAGACGGCAATTTCAGATGCAGGTTCACGCTGATGGTGGGGAGGTCTGCTTGTCCGCCATCTGGGCAGAGCCAGCCTGCGTCTCCGCAGATGAAGTTCGGATCGAAGCGTAGCTTCAGAGTGGTCGTGGTCCCTGGCTGCGTGGGCACGCTCGGCGCCTGGTCGCCGCCGCAGGCAGCGAAGCCAGCGATGAAGACGACGACTAGCGCAGTTCGCTGGTTCATGGCTCTAATCGAGCAATTCACTGATAGCGCGCGCAATGACGTACGGACCGATGATAATGACCAACGCCATCGCCGATCCGGCGGCTTGCTGCGGAGCACTCTCTGCGTTGATTAGGGTGTTGAAGCCTTCCATGCAGCCAAAGCCTGCAGCGATGAGGGCAGTCAACCAGACGATCGATCGGATGACTGTGACGCCTGCCGAACGTCGGCGCACGGTCGGCGCCAACTGTGGAGTCGCGGTTTCCATGGAGACACCTCGGGGTTAGGTGGTTAGAAGACGTCCGCGCAACGTCACGAAGCCCTGACCGATACCGGCTCCCCTCAGCCGGCACGGCGCACTGATTTCGTATCAGCGATTGGGTTCTTTCGAGAAACGTGTCGCGCGCGTCTGGTGATTGCTACCGGGTTACCTTTCGCAGTCCGATCAGGATCAATTCCAGAAAGGCCAGCTCGTTACCGCTCATCGTCGCCAGCTGCGCGTCGATTCGCGTACGCACGGCCGAGACGTCGGACCGCGCGATCGAGGACGGCGTGCGCCTGGAGAACGTCGCCTTCAAGAGAGTCGGCTTCGGGAAAATCACCTCCGACAATGGCTCTCGCCCTTGTAAGGAGTTGCTCCCAGTTTGGGTCACCTGTGCCGCTTGGTCCGCCGCTGTCGTAAGCATGTCCGGGGCTCTCCTCCGGACGGGTATGGAACAGTGCAAACAGCTCGACTTCAAGCGCGCCAGCAATGACGGCTAAGGTCTGAATCTCCGGGTTCGGATTCTCGTCCGTCTCTATTTTCGAGATCCGCGACCCGTCCATACGCGTGCCAGCTGACGTGACTTTGTCAGCGAGATCGCGTTGGGACCAGCCTCGCGCATCACGTAGTTGCCTGATGCGCTCACCCCATACCGACACGCGCGAAGTATAGCCGTCATCAGCAGATCCGTTGCACTGTAAAACATTACGCTGCAACAAGATACAAGCCTTAGTCATACGAAGTTGCCATAAAGTGCAAATATCGTCTTGACACCGCTGTGTCTTACGACTACATTGCGTTCGTATGACACAGCACATGACGCTCCGAGAGGCGCGGGACTCGCGGACGCCTCCGATGACGCAGGAGGTGCTGGAGGAGCGGTCTGGTGTTGACCAAACCTACATCTCCCTGATCGAGCGCGGTCTTCGCGTTCCCTCGGACGACATCAAGCGACGGCTGGCCAAGGCGCTGAGAATCGCCCCGTCCAGACTCCGTTTCCAGGAGCCTCAGCCGGAGACGACTCTTGATCAGCTGAATGACAGCGCAGGTCAGGCGAGCGAGGTTGCACGGTAATGCCCTCACCCGAGACTGGCCACTTCGTAGTGCTGTCCCTGATCGCGATCGGTGCGTTCTTCGCGCTCGCGGCCGCGATCCTGGGCTGGTCCGCGTCCCGGTTCCGCCTGGCGATTCGCGATGACTCGTATGACCTCGCGGACGATCCACCGCACGGCCCTGGCCGGGTGACGGAGCAGGAACCGGCGTCGGAGGCGCGCCTGCAGTTCGGCGATGGCTTTGTCGGTGCGTCGCGTGGTGTCCATACACCTGACTCTGACGCGACCTCAACGGCAAGTCTTCGAGGAAGCCACGCGAACGGGGAGCGAACCCTGTGATGCAGAAGGCACGTGCCTGCCGTCTCGGGACACCCTGCGCACCGCGCACGTTCAAGCAGCTGCTCGCGTGCCGCACGCTCCACCATCCGACGCTCGACGCCGAGCGGATCGCCGAACTCGCCGAACTCCGGCGTGACCGCCTCTACGCCTTCAGCAACGACAACGACCCGTCACAGATTCCCCTGCCGGCGCTCCTGAAGATCTGCGCCGCGATTGACGGCTGGGAGCTGCTCGACTTCGCGCTGGAGTTCTACGGCCGTCGGACGGTGGCGGTGGCACGGACAGGCGCGAAGGATCTGCTCGCCGAATCCATGGACGTCTCCGTCGCACATGGCCACCTGATCGAAGCCATCCGCGATACGTCACGCGACGGCCGCATCGAGGACCGTGGAAAGGCACGCCATCCGCATCCAACTAAGGGCCCTCCGTCGTGAGATGGACGACATCGACAGCGTGCTAGACAGCGACGCGATGAAGGCGAGGACCGCGTGAGCGCGCCGGCCTTCCCGAAGCACGACGCGGCGCAGTGGCCGCTGCGCCTCAGCATCACCGAGGTGGCGTACGTGTGGGGCGTCTCGCGGCGGACGGTGGAAGGGCGCATCAAGACCGGTCGGTTCATGCCGGCCGACAGCGATCACAAGTGGGCACGAGCCACCGTGCAGTGGTTTCTCGAGCAGGGCCTGCAGCAACTGGACGAGGTCGCGTCGCGTGCGCAGCGGCAGGCGGGCATCGCGGCGTATCCGCAGCGAGAGGTCGATGCGGTCCGCCTACCACCGGCTCAAGTGGTACTACGGCTACATCGTCAAGCAGTGCTGCGAGCACACCGGGTACTCGGCGCTCGAAATGGACACGATCTTCCGGTCGTACTTCCTGCCGCCGGATGTGCCGACGCTGCACCTGCTTTCGGACGATCAGATGCGCGATTACAACCTGCACTGTGAGGCGTACGCGGCGGAACGGATTGGCGTCGTGGTCACCGGACCAGACGACGCGAGGCACTACAAGGCAGCCTAGAAAACACGAACGCCCTGAGCGGCTGGAACCACTCAGGGCGGAAAGGATTCGAATCGACATGGCAAGCGTAACCGAAGCAGCTTCCGTGAATCAAGCCGAACGCGTGACCGTCGCCAAGCTGACGCGCGAGGAACTCCATCAACTCGTGCGCGCCGCCATGGCCGGGCTCGAAGCCGGCGCCATGGCGCGCTGGACCGCCGAGGACGCCGACACCTTCACGCACGCGCTGATGCCCTGTCTGACCGCCCTCCGCGAGTCGTACAAGGACGACGCGGCGATCGGCCTGCGGGTAGGGAACGCCGTCCTGGCCGCCGTCCACGGGCGGAACACCGGCTTCGCGGGGTACACGTGGGGCAGCCTGCGTGCGGCGATCGATGCCCTGGTGTCGCCTGGTGAGGAAGTGGCCTCGATCGAGTTCGGCGCGGGCCTGTCCGAGTCGCGGCACCTGCACGTTGAGCGCGACGAGCACGGCTCCGTGGAGATCCGCGGGATGAGGAGACCGTCATGAAGAACGGCGCATCCGCTCCGATCCTCGATCCTGATCCAGGCGTGAAGGACGTGGCCATGGTGCCGTCGAACGAAGCGCCGTCCGATACGTCAGGCCTCGCGCTGGTCATCCAGAAGCTGGCCGAGAACCCGAACGTCGACGTCGACAAGCTCGAACGGATCATCGCGCTGCAGAAGGACATCGCCAGGCTCAACGCGAAGGCGGCGTTCGATGCGGCGTTTTCTCGGATGCAGGCCGACATGCCTGTCATCGACGAGCACGGAAAGATCCTCAACAAGAGCAAGGCCGTTCAGTCGACCTACGCGAAACTCGAAGACATTCACGCCGCGGTCAAGCCGGTCCTGAAGACGCACGGTTTCGCGATTCGCCACCGCACTGAATGGCCGGAAGGGAAGTTCGGCGGGCCAGACGGCAAGACGTCGATCATCCGCGTCGTCGGCATCCTGTCGCACGAACAAGGTCACAGCGAGGAGTCGGCTTTCGAGGCGCCGATGGACCGCTCGGACTTTCGGTCGGATATCCAGTCGATGGGCTCGACGGTCTCGTATGGGCGCCGCTACACGACGCTTGATCTGCTGAACATCGCGACGCGTGGCGTGGACGATGACGGTGCGACCGCGGGCCGACCGCAGCCAGCAGAGGGTTACGAGCGAGCGTGGGAGATGCTCGTCAAGGTGGCCGATGGTGGCACGAAGACACTCGACGACGCGTGGGGCCAGTGTCCGCCGGACTTCAAGACCTACACCGTCAATCACAACAAACAGGCGCTCAACGAGCTGCGGGCGAAAGCGGCTGGCGTCACTGCGTCGAAGGCAGGGCGGCGATGAGCACCGGAGCGACCGTCGCCGCGCACACGCCTGGACCGTGGCGCGAAGACATCCTGCTCTTCCCATCTGTTCACGATGGTGACGGGCGTCTCGTGGCGAACTGTTTGGTGCCGTTCCGGACGCGCGAGGAGTGCATGGCGAATGCGCGCATCGTGTCTGCGGCGCCGAGGTTACTGGCGGCGTTGAAGGCGATGGTGGCGAGCTACGACGGGCTCCGCGATGGCCTGACCAGTCCCGTCGTCCTCGACAAGCTCGCGGCTGCCGATGCCGCTATCGCGAAGGCAGAAGGCCGATGTGCCGCACCCGCCGACGCAGGACCACGCACCGTCGAGGACCGCGCCCGCGACGGGAAGAACGACGCCGAGGACGTGCTCGATGCGTGATCTCGGCCAGCCATTCACAGTCGTCGAGTGCGAACAGCGCAGTGACGAATGGAAAGCGGCGCGCGCCGGCAGGCTGACCGCCTCGGTCGCACACGAGATGCTCGCGGCGCCGCGCAAGGGCGCTGAGGAATCCGTCCAACGGCGCGACCTGATCATCCGCCTTGCCCTGGAGCGCATCACCGGACGCTCACTCGATGACGGCTTCACGTCGCGAGACATGGACAGGGGAATTGAGCAGGAGCCGAGAGCCCTCGACGCGTTCATGGTGAGGAGCGACCGCCTGGTGCAGACCTGCGGCTTCCTCGCGCACAACACGCTGCCGATCGGCGCCTCGCTCGACGGCTACCTGGGGGAGTTCGAGGAGATCGTCTCGTTCAAGTGCCCGAAGCCGGCGATTCATTACGGCTACCTGGCCGACGGGAAGCTCCCGAAGAAATACGAGCCCCAGTACCTCCACGAAATGCTCATGGTGCCGTCGGCGCAGGTCTACCACTTCGTGACGTTCGATGGCTCGTTCTCTGGCGAGGTCGAACCGCTGCAGATCTTCCACGTCCGCCTCGATCGCGCCGACGCGGCGATCGCGGACTACGAAGCCAAGATGCTCGCCTTCCTCGATGAAGTCGACCGCAAGGAAGCGGCGATCCGCACGATGGCGAAGGGCGCCAGATGCTTCGAAGGGGCGGTGGCATGAGGCACCGGTCCGCGCTCTCACGGTCGAACGACACCCTCGCGCGTCACATCCAGCGTCAGGGCTCACGGTCCGAGGCCCCGATCGCGCCGATGCCAGAGAAGCCCGGCATCTGTCGCTGGTGCGGTGGTCCGTTGAAGTCCGTCCTCGAATTCGAACCGGAGGACTACTGCCAGCGCGGCTGCGCGAAGAACGACGAGGCGCCCTACACCGGCTCCTGCCAGGAATGCCGCCGCGACTTCAAGACGGGAAAGCGGAGCGCGTTGCTGTGCGTGGAATGCGATCGAACAGAGCAGCAGGAATTCGACAGGGGGCACAAGGGGAGCGGCTTCACGCAGCGGAACGACGTGTATGCGCGCGGCACCAGGGAGCGTGGGCGATGAGCGAGCTCGTCCCGAACACCTTCCCGGCCCGTGCACGTGGCTCCATGTTCAAACAGGACATGACACCCGCGCCCGTCGTGAGAAAGCAGAAGCAAGCCACCGCCGAGAAGGCGTTGAAGGAGGCCTACAAGGCCGTGGACGCGCGCGACGGGCGCAAGTGCCGGGTGACCGGTAAGCGGCTCACCGCGGGCCACGTGGACGCCTGGCAGCGCCTCGAGCGGGATCACCTAGCCCCACGCAGCACGGCGACGGAGCGGCGCGCGGACGTCGACAACATCCTGACGGCCGCCGGCGCGGTGCATGCGCTGCTCCAGGCCGGGGCGTTGATCCCGGTGGACAAGGCCGGCGAGGAGACGACGTCCGTGTCGAAGATCGCCGGCTATCGGTGGAACCGTCGTCAGGTGGCTGTCGGCAAGGAGCCGTTCCGGCTCGGGCGGAAGGAATGGAAGGCGGCGCGATGAATCCGGAAATGGGTGACGAGCGCGATGCCACGGCGGAGGAGGAACGCCGCCTGACGGCGCCCGTTCATCAGACGCCTCCGGACGACGCGGACGAGATCGAGGACGAACAGATCGCCTGGTAGGTGGGGCGGTTGCGGCGGGGGCGACTGCTGCCAAGACCAGTCGCGAACGGCTCGACTCACGAACAACAAGATCGCGTCGACGAGCACATGGAGCTCGTGACGCAACAAGACTGCCTGGTTTGAACTCGTAGGACTGGAGTGGGCCCGCGTCTGATCGCCTGTCGCGGTCGCGCGGTTTCGGTTGCCGACCTTTCAAGTCCAGGCAGTGAATTTCAGTGGTTGAGGGAACCGTCTAGGTGGCACGGATTCGAACGATCAAGCCCGGGTTCTTCCTCAACGAGACCGTGGCGTCGCTGCCATTCGAATGGAGGTTGCTCTTCGTGGGGTTGTGGTCGCAAGCGGATAGAGACGGACGACTTGAGGACCGGCCGATGCGCCTCAAGGCAGCCCTCTTTCCGTACGACAGTCTCGATCTCGAGACCGGTCTTCGTCGGCTCACCGAGGCTGGACTGATCATCCGGTATCAGGTGGAGGACTTGCGCCTCATCGCTATACCCACATGGAGCAAGCACCAGCAACCTCATATCCGTGAGGCTGTCAGTGAGTTACCGGCGCCTGCTGCAAGCACGGTGCTGGCCCCATTCAAGCCGGTTGGATCTGGGAAGGGAAGGGAACAGGAACAGGAAGGAGTACTTCCAGGGGTTGGGCTTCAGAGCAAATCCCCGAGTCGCGGGCTTCAGAGCAGCGGCGACGTCTTGGCCCGGTTCGAACGGTTCTGGGTTGAGTATCCGCGGAAGACGGCGAAGGACGACGCACGGAAAGCGTTCCTCAAACTGGCGCCTGACGAGGCGCTCACGAACACGATGATCGCCGCCGTTCAACGAGCGCGGGCTTCAGCGCAGTGGCTCAAGGACAGGGGCGAATTCATTCCGCACGGTCGGACGTGGATTCATGGCCGCCGCTGGGAGGACGAGGCTGAACGAGCGCCCACGCCGCCGCACACGGGCGGGAGTGGCGGCGCCGGCGGGTGCCAGCACGTCACGGCGTGCGCTACGAGCCAGGAGTGTTACCGGAAACTGCGATCGCCGGAGTCGCATCCGGTGAAGGCGATGGCCGCGTCATGACGGTCGAGTGTCCGCGCTGCGCGTCGAACCGGCAAACGGTCAACCTGGCATGCCACAGGCCGGCTGTTCAAGAGCCGGCGTGGCCTGCCGCGGGCGACGCTGAAGTGCGATATGTGCGGGCGCGTCTTCGACTCTGGCGTGAAGGAAGCGCTCGACGCGGCGGCCGCGGAGCGCGGTGACTGCGAGATGGATCCGACGCCGGCGGCGGCACCGGTATACGTGCCGCAACCGACGCTGCCGATGCCGGTGAAGCCGCCGCAGACGCAGGGATTCGTGACGCCGGCCAGTCTCGTCAAGCACACCACGTTCGAGCGGTATCTGGATCGGAAACGGGCTGCGAGTGGGGAGGAAGACTGATGTCCGCAACGAAACGATTAGAACGGGCCGTGGCGCTGCAGAACCGCATGGATGAATTGCAGTATCACCTGCGGCTGACGACCGGCGGCCTGTCGCGGCTGCTCGACCAGGTCGACGGTCTGGCCTTCGACATCAACACGGAGATCGCCGCGTCGAAGACGGAGCTCCTCGAGGAGCAGGGCCACCACATGGATCCGCATCCGACGCCGCTGAGCGTGCTGCGAGGCGGACGGTGAGCGTCCGGATGTTCCTCTCGTGCGTGCCGCCGCAGACGAACCACCACGCGAAGCGGATCGTACGGATCGGGAAGTTCTCGCGGCTGGCCGACAAGCCGGAACTCGTGGCCGCGAAGGAGTTGCTCGACACGCTCCTCGTGCCGCACCAGATTCCAGCGCCTATCGCCGGTCCGTACACGCTGCACCTGTCCTTCACCTGGCCCTGGCTCGGCAAGCACAGTAAACGGACGCGAGCGCTCGGGCGCATCCCGCACACCAGCCGGCCGGACTGCGACAACTGTTCGAAGTCCATCACGGATCGTCTGGTGCGACTGCGGTTCATCGAAGACGACAAGGCGATCGTGCGGTTGGAAGTCGAGAAGTGGTGGGGCGACGAGCCGGGGATTCTCGTGGAGATCTCATCGTTCCGCGACGTGGTTGGGGAGTTCTTTCGGCACGGCGCACACGCGCCTGCCATGGGAGGTGAATGTGTTCGAACGTGAAAACGTCGGGATCCGTATCAGCCAAATCGCGCACCAGCAGATGGACAGAGACGAGGCGGAAGTGGCGCTCACCGTCCTGACCTGCGAACTCAACCCGTTGACGCCGGAGCTCGCCGGCGAGTTGCACGACAAGGTGAAGCGCACGCTCTATACGGCGGCGGGGGCCGAGGTCGACTTAGCCTGGTGTCCGGTGTCTCGTTCAACCTAGACGTGTTGCCGCAGTCCATCGTGGTGCGTGCGGCACCGGATCAAAAGAAGGGGAACTATATACATGACTCCCTCGCATAGCTACCGTACCGACAGGCCGTCACCGAACGTCACGGCGTTGGTGGAGGCGAGCCAGTTGCCGACGCGATCCAACACGTCGCAGTCACGCAGTAGCGATTGCGCATCAGCGTCGTCGGCTGGCGCGTCCGCGAGGAAGGCCCGCAATTCTCTGGCGACGCGCAGAATAGTGCGTCCCTCGCTATGCGTCTGCTTGTTGAACACCTCGTCTGCACCTGTCATGGCTTCTCCTGTTCCTTCTCGATTCGTCGCCGTTTCTTCCGTCGCTCCTTCGCTGGCTCTGACTTCGGCTTCGGCCGGTAGCGCAGCACCACGTCTGCAATCGCGTCCAGCGCCTTGTGCGGCTTCACGCCACACATGCCTGAGTGCCACGGTTCGCCGCATATCGGGCAGTGATGCTTCATGCCTGTTACCTCGCTGGCAGGGTCGCCAACACGGCGGCAGCATCATCAGGCTCCAGCCAACCTTTCTCGCCCAGCGATTCGATGGTTGCGCGCACGGCCTGCTGACGCACAGACAGCCGCTCATCGAGCAAGCCGCGCAGTGTCTTGCAAATCGCACAGTGCGGGCCAATCTCGCAGTCAGCAATCAACTGTTCGGCGCGCTTCCAATGGGGAAGACGAGCCAGATCAAGCCCATCCCTTCCGCTCTGCGGCTCGCGCCACGCTCGCACGCCGGCAGACAGAACAGGGATGCTGAGCCGTTCACAGTGGGCGTCATGCCGCGCGAGGTCGTAGGCGATGTCCTCGTCGGACATCCGTGCCAGTTCGTCCATGCAGCTGTTGGCTACGGCGTTGTCGAGCGCGGTTGCGATGTAGTGGTAGTGGGTCGCCGCATCGTGTGGGCAGTCTTCACGGCCGCACGGCACGGTGTGACGCCAGCCACATGCGCTGCATTCGATCTTGGCTTGCGTCATCTACCTGCCCTCCACTGCAGCGATAACTACTTGCGCGTGGCCAAATGGACACGTCGGCCAATGCCCGTTTTCAGGATGCCGAAGAACACCTCTGTCGCACGCAGGGCAGTCATCGCCTGTCTCTGCGATGGCCTTCAGGGCGAACAGCAGAGAGTCTCGCTGCGCCTCAGCGGCCTCAGCACGCAACTCCCATGAGGACTTTGAACGTGTTTTCATCGAGCGCTCTCCAATTCTCTGGTTCGCTGTTCCTGGAACTCCAGAGCCGCATCGATGTTGTCGGCCGTGATCTTGCCGAACTTCTCCATCGTCTCGGCGTGGGCCTGTTGGCCGGCGGCAATACGTTTCACGCGCTCCGCGATGTCGGCTGCCGTGTCCGGCCTGTTCTTCGCCGCGATCAGTTGCTTAATAGTTGGAGCCATGTCGTCCTCCTACTGAATCAACGCCGCGTAGGTGAGTCGCTTGCCGGAGACGCCAGCGATCAAGCTCTGAATTCGGTCGATGGTCTTAATCGAGCAGTGGCCCTCGTTCAGGCGGAACGTGAACTCCTGCACGTAGCTGCCCATGTGCTTCACGCTCATCAGGTGGTAGACGCCAATCAGCCCGCGCTTGAACACGGCGAACACGCTTTCGATGCCGTTCGTCGTCACGTCGCCGCGGCTGAATTCCTTGATCGAGTGGTTGACCGTGTCGTGGCGGTAGAACAGTTCCCCGACGCCGTCATAGATCGGCGCGTCGTCGGTGTGAATCGTGGAGCCCATCTCGACGTTCCGGTAAATCGCGTCTCGGATGGCTTCCAGGTTCATGTCGGTCGTGACCATCGCCAGCGTCCGACCGCCCTTGCCGCGCTCGCGCATGGCGAAGACGGGCGTCTTGCCGACTGGCCCGCGTCCGAGCTTGAGCTTTTTGTGCTCGTGCTTGTTCTTCTCCAGCCCGCCGACGTAGGTTTCGTCTATCTCGACGATGCCCCGGAGCTGGCGCATGTTCCCGGCGCACGCCTCGCGAATCCTGTGCATCATGAACCACGCCGATTTCTGCGTGACGCCGATTTCCTTGGAAATCTGCACACTAGAGATCCCCTTGCGGGCCGTCACCAGCATGTACATCGCGTAGATCCACTTGTTCAGTGGAATGTGCGACCGCTCGAAAATCGTTCCCGTCCTGACCGTGAAGTCCTCATGGCAGGCGTTGCAGCGGTAGTACCCGCCCTTGCGCGTCGTGATGCGTTCACCACTGGCGCAGACCGGGCACGTCGGCCCGTTCGGCCACAGACGGCTTTCCAGATACACCCGCGCCGTCTCGGCGTCGGGAATCATTTTGAAAAGCTCAAAAACGGAGATGGTTGTGTGTTCAGCCACGTCGATTTCCCCTCTGAAGTATGCCACGAATCATACTCCAAAATACGAGGGAGTCAAGTATATAGTTCCCAAAAGAAGGCGTCGTTCACGATCGAAGAAGCCAAGATCAGCGGCATCAAGGCGAAGCGGTCGAAGAAAAGTTCCGCCTGTACGCTCGAGTTCGCGGTGACGTGTGCACCCGCGTCAGAGCACCAGTTGGCGCAGATCGTCGAGTGCTACCTGAAAACGAGGTACTTCATCTTCGCGGAGGCTACTCCGGACCTGTTCTCTGAAAGCCGAGCGGCGCAGCGGAAAGCGGGTCGGGCCGATGCGGACGGTCGTGCGGCGGCCGCCGGAGAAGAAACCGCAGCAGCGTCGACGCACTGATCAGGCCCCCATGCGAGCTCCACTGATTCGACTCTACGAGGACGAAGCCGTGGCCGACCTGTTCGCAGGCGGCGGCGGCGCCAGCTCCGGTATCGAGCGTGCGCTCGGGCGGTCGCCAGACATCGCGATCAATCACGACGCGGATGCGCTCGCGATGCACGAGGCGAATCATCCTGCCACGCGGCATCTCAAAGGCGACGTCTACCACTACGACCCGGACACGGTCGCCAACGGGCGGCGGTTCGCGTTCGCGTGGTTCTCGCCCGATTGCACCTATCACTCGAAGGCGAAGGGCGGCGTGCCGTTCCGGGACAAGCGGAAGGCGCGCCGCATTCGCGGTCTCGCGTGGGTCATGGCGCGCTGGGCGGAGAGCAAGGTTGCGAAGCCGCGCATCCTGTTCATGGAGAACGTCGAGGAGATCGTCGATTGGGGCCCGCTCGTCGAGATCGCCCCGGGCGAGTATCGACCGGACCCGCTGAAGAAAGGCACGAACTGGCGTCGGCTGGTCGCTCGCCTGCGCGCCGCCGGCTACACGAGCATCGAGTGGCGCAAGCTGCGCGCCTCGCACTACGGGGCGCCGACGTCCAGGCAGCGGCTGGTGATGATCGCCAGGTGCGACGGCCTGCCGATCGTGTGGCCGGAGGCGACACACGGCCCGGCGCTGTCACGGTCATATCGGACCGCGGCTGAGTGCATCGACTTCAGCCTGCCGGTGCCGTCCATCTTCCTGACGCCGGCCGAGGCGAAGCAGTGGGGCGAGTTCTACCGGGTGCCGTCGCCGCGCCGGCCGCTGGCAGAGGCCACGCTGCGCCGGGTCGCTCGCGGTGTCGTCCGCTACGTCATTGATGCCGCTGACCCGTTCATCGTGCCGGTGCTCCACCAGGGCGACAGCCGTGTGCATTCCGTCCACGAACCGATTCGGACGCTGACCGGCTCGCATCGCGGCGAGTTCGCGCTGGTGTCACCCACGCTGATCAACACCAGGAACGGCGAGCGCCACGGCAGGCACGGTGAGCAGGCGCCGCGGGTGCATGACATTCGCGAGCCATGGGGCACGGTCACAGCTGCCGGCAGTCAGGGCGCGCTGGTCGCCGCATTCCTCGCGAAACACAACGCCGATCGCGTGGGCAGCGACCTGCGCACACCCGGGCCGACGGTCGTCGCCAGCGGGGTCCATCACGCCATCGTGGCGGCCCATTTGGCGAAGCATAACGGCGGACACGAGGCCACCGGCCAGCGGCTCGTCACGCCGGTCGATACGCTGACGACGCGCGACCAAAAGGCGCTCGTCACGTCGCATCTGGTGAAGCTCCGCGGCGGACTGCTTGATCATGTGAACACCGCGCAGGACGCACGCCAGCCAGGTCCGACGTTGACAGCCGGCGGCACGCACGTCGCTGAGGTCCGCGCCTTCCTGGTGAAGTATTTCGGCACCGGCGTCGCCCGGTCGCTGTTCCAGCCAGCGGACACGATCACCACGAAGGATCGCGTTGGACTCGTGCTCGTCACCGTGGCTGGCGAAGATTACGTGCTCGTGGACATCGGCATGCGGATGCTGACGCCGCGCGAGTTGTTCCTCCTGCAGGGATTTCCGAAGTCCTACGTCATCGATCGCGGCACAGTGGACGGCCGCACGCGCCACTTCACCAAGAGCACGCAGACGCGGCTCGTGGGTAATTCGGTGCCGCCAGATCTGGCCGCGGCTGTGGTGATGGCCAACATCTCAGCGCCAGCTGCCTGGAGAGGCGAGGCGACAGCATGAGCCAGCCTTCCATGCTCGACGCGCGCGTGCCGGCGCCACCGCGGGTCGGGCTGTATCGGACCGTGCTCGCGGACCCACCCTGGCTCGAGCGCGGTGCCGGGCAGATCAAGCGCGGCGCGGATCGCCACTACCCGCTGATGCAGACGCGCGACATCTGCTCGTTGCCGGTGCGTTCGTGGGCCGCTGACGATGCGCACCTCTATCTGTGGGTGACGAACAACTTCCTCGAAGACGGGTTGCAGGTCGTGCGCGCGTGGGGATTCCGGTACGTGACCGTGATCACCTGGATGAAAGACCGCGCCGGGCTGGGGCAGTACTTCCGCGGCCTGACGGAGCACTGTCTCTTCGCCGTGCGCGGGCAGCTGCCGTACGCCATGACCGAGGACGGCCACCGGCTGCAGGGAGCGACCGGGTTCTTCGAGGCGCCGCGTGGTGAGCATTCAGTGAAGCCGGAGACGTTGCGTCAGATGGCGGAGCGAGTATCGCCAGGGCCGCGCCTCGAGATGTTCGCGCGTCGGCCGGCCGAAGGCTGGGATCTCTGGGGTAATGAGGCTCCTGACGCATGAACGCCAGCACCGATCAGATCGTGCTGCCAGGCACCAGAGCAGCTGAGCTTGATCGATCGTGATGAACGCCTCGTCGTGCGTGCGACGTTGCCTGGTGCATTCCACCGCGCAGCCGATCCGGCTCTGACGTTCGCACAGGC